>Ga0326727_10005481_pt1 | contig 36244 bp, 27 predicted proteins | sample MB2enrmetagenome_FD_207643 | JGI IMG/M metagenome (GOLD analysis project Ga0326727, IMG submission 207643) | Lab enriched peat soil microbial communities from McLean, Ithaca, NY, United States - MB29MY | ecosystem: Environmental > Terrestrial > Soil > Wetlands > Peat | place: USA: New York...
CGCGAAGGGCTTCGGCTTCATCTCGCGTCAGAACGGCGAAGACGTATTCGTGCACTACTCTGCAATCACCTCCAGTGGTTTCAAGAGCCTGCAGGAAGGTCAAGCCGTGCAATTCAACGTGGTGAAGGGGCCCAAGGGATGGCAGGCTGCGGACGTGCAGCCGCTCTGAACCCACCGGCCGGATTCCGGCAGAATCTAGCAACACAAGCGAGGGCTGGGAGCGATCCTATCCCTCGTTTGCATTTTGCGCCTGCATATCCGTGGCAGCTCGTGCGATTCGCAGGGCGAATGGTTTGACGAAAAGAAGCAGCGCGCAGTTGATTCCAGCCAAAGCATCGGTCGAGAACAACTCAATATATGGCAGTAAGCTCTGTACAATACACTATTTATGATGAACATCGAATCAAGAGACCCGAACTCAACTTCGAGCTTTCATACTGCGTGGTGGACGCCGCGGCTGGCGTGGCCGCTCATCGCAGCCGCCGTTCTTCGCATGGGACTGCTGGCAACAGTGCTTGTCCGAACCGGGACCAGCATCCTCATCTCAACCGACACAGGAAGTTATCTTGGACCGGGACGCAATCTGCTGCTGCATGGCCGCTTTTTTGCCAACGGCGTACCGGACCTGTTTCGCACGCCGGGGTATTCGCTCTTTCTTGCCATTACCAGCCTTGCCGGCTTACCGGTGGCGGTTATGGCCAACACGATCGTCTCAATCTTCTCGGTACTCCTCGTTTGGAAGCTGGCACGCACCACCTTCGGCGATGATCGGATTGCGCTCGGCGCCGCCTGGATATTCGCTTTTGAGCCGGTTTCGGTCTCCCATTCCTTCGTTTTAATATCGGAGACTCTTTTCCTCGCGCTCTTTCTGCTCAGCATGGAGCGGCTGGCCGTGTTCTTGCGCGGGCGCCGTTTGCCGGTGCTTGTCGCGGCAGGACTTTGGCTTGCTGCGACCACCTTTGTCCGTCCGGTCAGCTATTACCTGCCATTTGCATTGTCTCTGGGATTATTTCTTGTATTCGCGCGCGTGCCCGGTTTCCCACCCCAGCGACATGAACCCGTCGCCGGGGGCCCCGGATTGCGCTGGAAGGCGCCCGCCGTGCTGCTGATCAGTGTGCTGCCGTGGCTGGCCGCCTGGCAGATACGCAATTGGGTTGAGACCGGCTTTCGCGGGTTCGCAAGCGTACAGGAAGTGAGCCTTTACTTTTGTGATGCCGCAGACGTGAAAGCCCGGATGGAGCACCGGGATTACTACGATGTGCTCAAGGAGTCAGGCTATCCTGATTTTCGCGAGTTGTTTATTCTTAGCAATGGGCAACTCTATCTTTCCCAGGCATACCTGGCACAGCATCCCGAGCAGATCGGATGGAGCCAGGGACAGCGCATAGCCTTCATACACACCGAAGCCCTCCATGTCATCCGAGCCCATTATGGGATTTTTTTACAATCGTGTCTTGAATCTTTGTTTAGGACAGTATTTGAGCTTGGTATTGGCGCACTCCATCATCTATTGATTCCTGAAGCCGACAGAGGAGAAGCAATAAGCATAGCTTCGGTATCCACACATGGAGGGATCCTGCGCGCTATAGGAGATCCCTGGATATTGGCGGAGAGAGCCGTTTTTTCAGCCGCGCTGTTGGGACTATATGTATTTGCGGCGCGGGGAGCGTTCCGGGGCGGTATGCACAACGCGTGTGTATGGCTGCTGCTGGGAACATCGCTTTACTTTATCACCGTCTCGGCGACGGCGGTGTCGGGACGTGGAGGGGGGGGTGCGCGTTACCGGCTGCCGGTCATGCCTGCCATCTGCATTCTTGCGGCCGCTGGATTCCTGCGCACAAAGACAATGACGATCGCGCGGTGTACGGGCTGCGGGTCAGCACCGCCACCTAGTGGCCGCACTTAGTTAAGTGCCGCGCCATCGCCTGGCCCACCTGTCCGATGACGCCGGGCAGCACAATGCGTAGCGGGCGAAAAATGCGCGGTGTCGCGGCGGCAATCATGACCATATATTCAGCTTACGGCGTCGAACTCAACCTTGCGCAGAAGGCCGGATGGCGAGTGGATTTTCTCCATGGGCCATCATTCTGCGCGTTTGGCCGAAAGCAGCAAATTGGAGGGCCAGCCGGCCAGAGTTACCGATGTTATCTTGATATTTTGCAATCCCGCATCCGCGGCAAGCCGTCTCAACTGCGAGACGGAAAGCAGATTCAAGTTATCTTCCGAGGCAAAGTAATCCAGGCCTCTCATCGTGCACAACTTCCGGAAGATGGCTGGCGGAAGCCAATGCACAAAGGGCATGACCGTGTGGAACTCGACCGGGAACCACAGATTCGGCGTAGTGACAAAGATTCCCTTGCGGGCGACACGCCACGCCTCGCGAAGGAAATCGGCTTGCCTTTCCCGGCCGCCAACGTGCTCCAGGACCGCACTGGTGTGCAAATAATCGAACGAGCGATCTGGAAAGGGAAGCGAGCGAGCGTCCGTGCGTACAAAATGAAGGCCCGGATACAATTCCTCAAGAAACGATGCATCGTCAATGCCGGATGCCGTGATTCTGTCCTTGTGCGGATACCAGGCTTCAAGGTAGTTCGAATGACTGAGCGTCCGGTCGCTTGTCGCGCCAACGTCCAGAATTGTGTCCGCGGCTTGCACGCCTGTTATGTCCAGAAACGCCTGAAACATCTTCCGCCGCTGGTAGCTGGCGAGCCGGTCCGAGAGCGAATCAGGCCGGGTCAAGGCATATAGATCGTTGTCAATGTTCGTCAAGGTGAAACTCCTTCCTGGGGGGAAGCTGCATCGTACTATCTGGTTTGACAATAGCTTGCTCGGAACATAGATCACAAGACCCTCAGACTGGAAGAGAAAATGCAGGTTCATTGACTCCGATGCGCCCAGGGAGGAAGCCGTTGTGGTGGTTTAATTCTCTGCCTTTGGATCAACAGTTAGAAGTGATATGAAGTGCAGCTCTCCGCCGAATATCCATGAGAAAGGCGCCGGATAGAGCGGTATAGCTCGGTCTATCGTCTTTTCTGTTAGGCCAGCTCCGCCATAAAGCGTTCTCCATTGTTCTTTGGACAGATATGCGTAAGGCAGTACTACACCGTGCGGTCGATTACCGGCCCAATCCATCAGGCGCAGAATCCAATGGTCGAGAGCGTTCTCCGCAACATGGTCCTTGATTAGAATGAAATTTCGGCTGACACGTGAGGCATCGCGCAGGATTAATAGCGGATCCGTTGAATGGTGCAGAACGTCAACGAACATGCAGCCGTCGAAAGATTTATCCGCAAATGGCAAATGCGCTCCGTCAAAGCTGACGCACGGAATAGCACAGTTAGGTCTGGGAGAATACTCGGCACCGGTTACCTTGAGTCCAGGAACAGTCTGAGCCAGGTGTTTTGCGATGGTGCCGTCTCCGCATCCTATATCGAGCAGCATTGAATCCGCCGGGAGCAAGGATTTGACTCGTTCAGCAAGCACATCAACGCGACGGCGGTGGACTAGTCTTCCGTGCATTTTGCCAAACAAATGAAGATACCAGCTATTGATTATCGGGCCTTTCATTTTGGTCATGTTAGCACGCTCGTAAGTTGAAATTTGCGATCGCGCCTGGCGCAGCGATATGGTATTGAGCGTTTACGTCCATCTCGCCTCCTTAATACACTTAGCTTGTGCGTCGCCGCAGCCCGAGGATGCTCAGGAAGAAGCTGCAGCAGACGATCTGCACACCAACAGTCAGAGAGAAGACGGCGGGCATGACGATGCGCAGCATATGTTCGGCGTCCAAGGGGCCGAAGCTATCTCTCGCCCAGCCGGAGACGGCGAAGACCGATCCACCAATCCCAAGCGCCATCAACAAGCCGCCGGCAACCAGTCCGGTTTCCAGCGTGATGTAACGGAAGGCGCGGTTTAAGCGCGGATCTTCGGGAAGCAGGCCCTCGGAGATGGCGAACACCTTGGTGAACACGGCAAAGGCAACAAATTGAAAGCCAAGGAGCACCGCAACGAAGCAATACAAGAGCGTGTGCACGTCGAATCCGATGCCATGGACGAACCGCGGCCCCGGCAGGAGCCATGCGGATCCGGCCAGCCCCATCAACATCAAAAGAGTTCCGGGATACAGGAAGAGCCAGCGCGGGCTATGCATCAGCATGAAGCGGAGATGCCTCCAACCATCGCGGTAGGGAAGCAGGTGCGGAGGACGTGAGCGGCCATTGGGCCTGAGAATGGTAGGCACTTCGGTCATCTTCTGCCCCTTGAGTTTGGCCTTGATGACCATTTCGGAGGCGAATTCCATCCCGGTGGTTCTTAAATCCAAGGACTGAAAGGCGCTTTTCGAGAACCCCCTGATACCACAGTGGAAATCTCCCACATTTGCGCGGAAGAGAAGTTTTCCGATGAAAGAAAGGATAGGATTTCCAATGTAGCGGTTCTTCCACGGCATGGCTCCCGGCTGGATGCCGCCCTGGAACCGATTGCCCATCACCACGTCGTAACCCTCCCGGAGCTTCACGAGAAAGCCGTCGAGGTGCTCTAAGTCATAGCTGTCGTCGGAGTCTGCCATGATGCAATAGCGACCACGCGCTTCCTCGATTGCCCCATACAGAGCCGCGCCGTAGCCGCGAATGGGGACATGAACCACGCGAGCGTCGAGGCTGGCTGCAATCTCCTGGGAACCGTCGGTCGAGCCGTTATCGCCAATAATGATTTCGCCGCTTATCCCTGACCGGCGCAGATAACTCTGCGCCTTCCGGATGCAGGTTGCCAAAGTCTCCGCCTCATTCAGGCAGGGCATTACAATAGATAATTCCACTATCATATTGCTCCCGGGATTTGATCCCGATGGGAGATGTGCCAGACAATCTCCATTCGAGTGCGGAGCAGAATGCATGTAAAGAATACCTTCTCAAACCGATTATAATATATGCCCAACAGTATGAGTCGAGAGACGGCCAAGATGTTGCAGCCGGCATCTATGACTCCGGAGTTTACGAACAGCCCCTGGCACAGAATCCGAGGAGCGCATCCGATCGGCGTTCTTCTGCACAATATCAGTTTCGGATCGCAGGTTGCCAGCGGTTCCCAGAGGGGCAGTGGGCGTGGCGCGCATTTCTTATGCCCGAGCTTCGATCGGGACGAGTGGCCCAAGACCGCTTCCATACACTACGATACGGCTTGGGTTGTTTGCAGGACATTGCATGCTCCCAGTAAGGTGCCGCAGGACACAGGAGTTTATCCTTCCAGTCTTCACGGATTGCCGGAGGACCGGGGGCAGATGCTCGTTTCCGGCTGCCGGTCATGCCTGTTGTGTGCATTCTTGCCGCTGCGGGTTTCCGGCACACAAAGTCTATTGCAAAATAGAGATATGTGGGCACCTCATTACTTCTTATGCCATCATTCAAACGAGGAACTTTTGTGATTGACAAGACAGCGATTATCATCGGAGCAGGACCGGCGGGGCTAACGGCGGCCATCGAGTTGCAGCGCAATTCGGCGATCAAGCCCGTTCTTATCGAGGCCAGCCACGAGGTCGGCGGCATCTCGCGCACCATCCGCTACAAGGGCAACCGCATGGACATTGGAGGGCATCGCTTCTTCTCCAAGTCAGACCGGGTGATGGGCTGGTGGCTGGAGTTGATGCCGGTTGAGTCCGGCACAAGCCCGGTAGGTGAACTGCGTTATCAGGGACAGCAGCGCGATCTTCCCCAGGCAAACGAGGCGCATGATCCGCAGGCGGAGGATCTGGTCATGCTGGTTCGCCAGCGCAAGAGCCGCATTTATTTTCTGCGCCGCTTCTTCGACTATCCCATCAGCCTGACCGCGGCGACCTTCCGGAATCTGGGCCTGGTGCGCACCTTTCGCTGCGGCGTCAGCTATCTGCGCTCGGCGCTGCTGCCACAGCGCGAGGAGCGCTCGCTCGAGGATTTCATCATCAACCGCTTCGGCAAGCAGCTCTACCTGACGTTTTTCAAGTCTTATACGGAAAAGGTCTGGGGCGTGCAGTGCCATGAGATCAGCGCCGAGTGGGGTGCGCAGCGCATCAAGGGACTGTCGCTCAAGGGCGTGGTGGTTCACTTCCTCAAGAAAACCTTTGTCCGCAGTCACTCCGGCGACATTGCACAAAAAAAGACTGAGACCTCGCTGATCGAGAAGTTTCTTTATCCCAAGCTCGGTCCCGGCCAGCTTTGGGAACATGCAGCCGGCCTGGTTTGCAAGAGTGGCGGCGAGATTCACTTCGGCGTCCAGATAGACCGCATTCATGTGGAAGGAAACAAGGTGGTCTCGGTGGAGGGCCGCGATGAGGCGGGCAAGCGCGTGGCGTATGCAGGAGATTACTTCTTCTCTACCATGCCCATCCGCGATCTGGTGCGCGGCCTCTCCACGCCGGCCCCTGCCGAAGTAGTTGAGGTCGCCGAAGGCCTTATGTATCGCGACTTCATCACCGTCGGTTTGCTCGCCAGCAGGCTCGCCGTCACGGAAAAGGACGGCTCTCCGCTCAAGGACAACTGGATTTACATTCAGGAGCCGGACGTGGCCGTTGGCCGCCTGCAGATCTTCAATAACTGGAGCCCCTGGCTGGTCGGCACACCCGGCAAGGTTTGGGTTGGCCTGGAATATTTCTGCAATGACACCGACCCGCTCTGGAAGCTCTCCGATGAGGAGATGGCCAGACTCGCCATTGCGGAGATCGCAAAAATCGGGATTCTCAAGGCGGAAGATGTCGAGGACTCCCACGTCGTTCGCGTTCCCAAAACATATCCCGCCTACTTCGGCAGTTATGACCGCTTCGAGGTGATCCGCAACTATCTGGACGGCTTTGAGAATCTCTTCCTGGTGGGCCGCAATGGCATGCACAAATACAACAACCAGGACCACTCCATGCTGACCGCCATGACCGCCGTGGAAAACATCGTCAACGGCGTCACGACCAAGGACAATATCTGGGCCATCAATACCGAGATGGAGTACCACGAGGATAAAACCACAGCGGTAGAGTGATGACGTGCCCCAGGAATATTGTCCGGCACGTAAGTTATGCGTGGTAGGTGAGCATGAAAGTTGGGGCATTTTTCTCTACACTGCATTCACACACTGCTCGGTCTTTGACCACGTGAATTCGTGTGTTACGATTGAGGTTTGTGCGATTTCAGGTCCCAAAATCGGGATCTGGGGAACCTTCGGTTGGCACAAAAACAAGCGGTCAGAGAAATAGTACCCCAGTTGTATAAACTGGTAAGCATTGGAACCGCATCCAATGCGCCCCTGACTAGGGCCTGTTAACACTACCTGGGGTGGATGGCGTTGCGTGCGAAAAACCGCTCTGACGAGGCGGAGGACGAAGACTTTGGTGATCCAAGGCGAGGACGACAACAAAGTATGAGCGGTTTTTCGCCGCAACCCAGAGGGACGGGGCCAATTTTCCCCATTTCGTCGTCACTCGTCGCTCCAGTAGATTGACTACAGTTCGCTCCTCTCTCCTCGAACTGAGAAAAATTGGCTCCCGTCGCCGCCATCCCAGGTAGTGTTAACAGGCCCTAGTCAGAATAAATGCATATAATTGCTAAGTCATACAGTTGAAGCGCTGGGTTGTTGAATGGCGGCATAAGTAGGTTCTTAATAAACCTGCTGCCAGCAACTCGAGGGAGGGGGCGGTCGTGGCTGTTGCAAATGAAGGTTGCGAAGCGGTCAGCGGTGGAGAGAAGCCGCTCGGTCTGAAGAATGCCGCGGATGAGAAGTCATCGCCCCGCTCCGGATTCATCAACTCAAGATCCATGGGCTCATGGCTGGCAAGACTGCCATCGATGCTACCCTGGATATTTCTGCTTCTTGGAACTCCAACCCTTATATTTCTTTCAGTTTGTACGCCTCCATTCCAGAGTCCGGACGAAGTTGCCCATTTTGAACGTTCTTATCAGATCAGTTGTGGCGGGTTATATGGCGGCAGCGGCGGATATGTCGATCGAGGAATTGATGAAGTGTTATCCCATTACTCTCAACTGCGCTTCAGCACCAAAGGCCGAGTCACCTCTACAGATGAAGCTGCCTCGGCCAGCGTGAGATGGACGGGACAGACAGTCTACCGTACCTTTGCCAACACCGCCGTGTACCCGCCGACCGGTTACTTTCTACAGGCATTGGGAGTCGCCCTTGGCAGGATAACGGGTCTGAGCGTGGTGAACACCCTCATACTTTCGCGATTGCTCAACGGCTCGTTCGCCATTATCATTTCGGCCCTCGCACTATACTGGTGCCGGCGCGGCAAACTGGTCATGTTTGCCTTGTTACTGATGCCTATGACCATGTCTCTTTTTGGGTCGTGCAGCCAGGATGCTTCGTTAATCTCGATTACCTGTCTGGCTTTTTCCCTAGTCTCTCGCCAAATCTCAGAAGGTTTCCCGCTCTCGTTGCGTATGACCATCGTGCTCGCCTCGGCACTCCTGATTGTGTCACTGGGACGGCCTCCCTATGTTGTGCTGCTACTGGTTCTTCTCATCCCAGGACTATTGCCCCGATGGGGGAAGAAACCTGCTTGGTTGGCAGGTCTGAGTTTGGCCGGTCTGTTGACGATTCTAATCTTTATCTGGTGGCTGGCGGCGTATTCATCGACAAAGGTAGCCCCGAGAACTGACTACGGCACTGCAAACGTTAGAATGCAAATTCTGCATATATTCCATCACCCCGGGGTTCTTCCAGCAGTAATGAGAGGCGAAAGCCATCATATTCACATATACGCCGCTGGTCTTATCGGAATTCTTGGAAAACTGAATACGCCCATGCCTCTGCCGTACTATGTGGTTATGGGACTGATGTTGCTGGTTGCGATGACCGGAGAGATGGTCTACCGGAGCAGACTCAGGATCAGTGCGACAGTGTTCATTCTCTTTGCCACACTTTCGGCAGTCGCAGGCGTCTTTTTGACCGAGTATCTCACCTGGACCCCGGTCGGCTCACGAATCTTGGAGGGCTTCCAAGGCCGGTATCTGATACCTCTCGTGATCGCTGGTAGCATTGGCCTCCCCCGCCTCATTCCATCAGAGCGAGGGTACCGGTTGTCAACAGCGGTTGTTGTGCTGTGTCAGCTCCTAACGTTTTTTTATCTGCCTAAGGTAATTATCGATCGATACTACCTGAGATGAATCGCAGTTCCAGGAGACAATATGAATTTGAGCTTAATACTTTTGTGGATATTGATCTTATAGTCACGGATGAAAGCTTCCGCCAGTTCTTCCGCCTTGACCTCGCTGACCGCCATGACCGCCGTGGAAAATATCGTCAACGGCGTCACGACCAAGGACAACATCTGGGCCATCAACACCGAGATGGAGTACCTCGAGGAGAAGTGAGCTTAAAGGCCCCTTAGTTCAGCCGCCAGAATGCAGCATTCAGCACGGAGGCAAATGTGACCCAGGCCCAGTAAGGTGCCATCAGCCAGGCGGCCGCGGGCGAGATGCGGCCAAAGACCAGCGTGATTGCACCGATGGCCACCCACAGCACCACAATTTCCGTCAGCGCGGCCCCAAGGGCGTGGTGATGGAAGAAGATCCACGACCAGGCAAAGTTCAGAAGCAGTTGGGCGAGAAACAGCGCCAGTCCCCAGGTGCGCAGCGGCGAGGCGGGCGACTCCCAAACCCGCCACGCGGCAATCGCCATCAGGGCGTAGAGCAGAGTCCAGACCGGCCCAAAGACCCAATCCGGCGGAGCTATGGCCGGCCTGGCCAGCGTGCGGTACCATCCCGGAACCTCGCTCGCCGTCCACGAGCCGCTTACGCCCGCCACCGCAAAGCAAAGTCCTATCCAGCAAATCAACGAAATCCAGCGCATTCGGTTTCCTTATCCCTACAAGAGAAAAGATTCCGCTTGAAGAATATAGATTCGCCGATTTTTCATTTCTCAGCTCGCGGCGGGTAGTTCCGGCCCGTCTTCGGTATATCCTGAAGAGTTGACATGCAGCCTTGCCACTCTGTGTGGCCGGAAATCCCAGGATCCCTATGCCCATGAACGCAAAGACCATCGCCGTACACCTGCCCGACGGAGCCATTCGCGAAGTGCACGCCGGGACGACGCCACTGGAGATTGCCAATTCGATTTCACCGCGGCTGGCCGCTGCCTCCGTGGCCGCGCGCCTGACCCCGGTCGGCGCAGCCGTCAAGCAAAGTACCTCCGCTGACGAGCAGGCCTCCGAAGCAGCTATGTATGCCGCCGAGGACGCCGCCGGCCCGCGCCTGGTGGATCTGGCCACGCCGTTGACCGCCGACACACGCCTCGAATTGGTCACCGAGAAGGATCCCGAGGCGATCAAGGTGCTGCGCCACTCCGCGGCCCACGTGCTGGCCACGGCGGTGTTGGAACTCTTTCCCGAGACCAAGCTGGGCCATGGTCCGGCCACCGATTCCGGCTTCTTCTACGACTTCCATCGCGAGAAACCCTTCGTCCCCGAGGACCTGGCGCGGATCGAGGCCAAGATGGCCGAAGTGATTGCGCGCGACGAGCCTTTCAAACGCGAATCCGCTCCTAGAGAGAAGGCTCTGGAAGACTTTAAGCGCGACGGCGACTTCATGAAGACCCATTTCGTGACCAAATTCACCGCGCCCGGCGACCAGGTCAGCTTTTACCGCAACGGCAAGTTCGTGGATTTTTGCCGCGGGCCGCACGTGCCCTCGACCGGCCGCGTCAAGGCAGTCAAGGTGACCAGCCTGGCCGGCGCTTACTGGCTGGGCGACGAAAAGAATCCGCAGTTGCAGCGCATCTACGGCACTGCGTTCTTCTCGCAGAAGGCCATGGATGAGCACTTTGCCCGCCTGGAAGAAGCGGCCAAGCGCGACCATCGCCTGTTGGGCAAGCAACTGGACCTCTTCAGCATTCAGGAGCTGGCCGGCGCGGGGCTCATCTTCTGGCATCCCAAGGGCGGCATAGTCCGCAAGGTGATGGAAGACTGGATGCGCGAGGAATGTTTGCGGCGCGGCTACTCGCTGGTCTTCACTCCCCACGTTATGCGCCGCGAGCTGTGGAAGATCAGCGGCCATGAGGGCTTTTACGCGGGCAACATGTATACCCCCATGGAGCTGGATGATGCCGAGTATCGCCTGAAGCCGATGAACTGCCCCGGCCACATCCTGATTTACAAAAACTCGCCGCGCAGTTATCGCGACCTGCCCGTGCGCCTGGCCGAGCTGGGCAACGTCTACCGCTACGAGCGCTCGGGCACCATGCACGGACTGCTGCGCGTGCGCGGCTTTACGCAGGACGACGCTCACATCTTCTGCACCCCCGGCCAGATCGAGGATGAGGTGGTGGCCTGCATCGACTTTGCCGAGGCGGTGCTGAAGACCTTCGGCTTCCACGAGTTCATCGTCGAGCTATCCACCTGGGATCCCAACGACCGCGCCCACTACGCCGGCTCCGATGAGAACTGGAACCTGGCCGTCGGCTCCTTGCAGCGCGCCCTCGACCGCAAGGGCATTGCCTACAAGACCATCCCCGGCGAAGCCGCCTTCTACGGTCCCAAGATCGACATTAAGCTCGTGGATGTCCTCGGCCGCCTGTGGCAGCTCTCCACGGTGCAGTTCGACTTCAACCTGCCGGCGCGCTTCGAGCTGGAGTACGTGGGCGAGGACGGCGAGCGCCACCAGCCGGTGATGGTTCACCGCGCCCTCTTCGGCTCCGTCGAGCGTTTCTTCGGCGTGCTCATCGAGCACTACGCCGGAGCCTTCCCGCTGTGGCTCGCGCCGGTGCAAATCGGCCTGGTGCCCATTAGCGAGCGGCACCATGAATACGCGCAGAAGGTCGAGGCCGAGTTGAAGGCTGCGAGCCTTCGCGTTGAGACCGACATCCGCAACGAGAAGATGAACGGCAAGATTCGCGACTTCGCCAACCAGAAGACGCCCTACATTCTGGTCTTCGGCGACAAGGAGCAGGAAGCCAATGCGGTCAGCGTACGCACTCGCGGCAAAGGCGACCAGGGCTCCATGCCGCTGACCGAATTCATCGCCAAGTGCAAGGCGCTGGTCGCAAACCAGTCCACGGAACTGTAAACAGCCACTTTTCAGGCTAAACCTAATCCGCGGAGCACCCTGGAGCTTCGCGGGCTCCAAATACCTTGTCTCCAGTGAAATCTCTTCCCCAAGTTCATCACACTGCGATAGAATTCCCTGGATTCCTGAAAACTCTGGAGAGTGAATCATGCCTACTTGCACGCAATGCGGTACATGGAACCAGGATGGGGCGAAGAGCTGCGATAAGTGCGGAGCAGCGATCACGGCGACGATGCCGGCAGCAGTGGCAAGTCCAACGCCGCTATTGACAACGAGCGCCCCCGCGTCAAAATTCTCAGAGTGGCGCCGGCAGCGGTTCGTTCTCTTTGTTGCCCTGCTGGTTGTCTTGCCGGTTGCCGGGATGCTGCTGGGCAAGAGCGCGTTCGATAAACACGATTCCTCCGGACCGGGCACCCTCGACGCGAATTACAAGATCGAGACCGAGACGCGCAATGGAAGTGTAGAGAGCGTCAAATACGTTGTGACATACAAGTTCGATGTGAATGGCAAGCAATACACGGGGAAAGATACTATCAGCACAGAGCCGTCCGTTCCCGAGGTCACGGTCTACTACATGGCGGACAATCCGCAAGAAAACGCTTTAAGCCAGGGCCGGATCAAGACAATTAATCTTGTCTTCTCGGGGATTGCATTTCTGATTGCGCTGATCGCTTATGGCTTGCTTCCCAAGAAAAACCGCTTTGCGGCAGGAACGGCCCCGCAGGCGGCTGCGGCGGGCGTCGGAGACCCCGGGTATGAATACATGAGCATGAAGCGCGGGAAATACGATGCGTGGGTTCACGTTCACATTTCGTTTTTCGTGGAGACGGTCATGTTGGCGTCTCTGGCCGCGGTGGTGCTTGCGGCGGTTTTTCACTACGAAGCGACGAGTTACACAATCCTGGGCGTTGCTACGTTCGTGGCCATTGCGACAACGCTGTGGATCTACGTCGATCGCTGGAGCTGCATCGAGGCTTTCTCCAGCCGATTCTGCTCGGGACTGGCGAATTTCTCCATTCTTTATGTGCCGGCGATCGCGTTCGTCTATGCCAACATCCGCGGTCTGAAAAAGCTGCGTGGGCGATAGGGAATTTTTTACCGGCTCAGCCGGCCGGCTCCTTGAGGTAATTCTCCAAGTAGTCCAGGTAGTTCTGGGCGTATTCGATAATCCTGGCGTGGTCGGCACCGTTGAGTTCGCGGCGTAACTTGGCAGGGACGCCGGCCCAGAGCGTGCGCGGCGGGACATGCGTTCCCTCGGGAACCACGGCGCCGGCGGCAATGAGTGAGCCCTCGCCGATGCGGCAGCCGTTCAGAACCCGGGCCCCGATGCCGATGAGAACCGCATCCTCGAGTACGCATCCGTGCACGGTGGCGTTGTGACCGATTGTGACCCAGTCGCCCACAATGACCGGATAGAGGTTGCGCTGGCCGTGGAGAACCGCGCAATCCTGTACGTTGGAGCATGAGCCGACTCGAATGGCGTTTACGTCGCCGCGCAAGACGGCGTTCATCCACACCGAAGAGCGCTCGCCGAGGGTAACGTCGCCGAGAATCTGCGCCGAAGGATCAACGTAGCAACTGGCTGGGATCTGGGGCAGGCGCCCCTGGTAGCTGCGGATCATGGCTTCAAGGCCTCCACTGCCAGTTTAAGGTATGGTTCATAACGGTACAGAATAGACAGGCCCGCGCAGCCGCCGGATCAGCCCGCCTCGGACCAAAAATCGCTCCAAACTGGGATCAGTGAAGGTGCAAAGGACGATTCAAGCAAAATTTCACGCTATTCCGGGAGAATTTACCGCGATTGGCCTCTGCGCTTGACCTGTGGTCCAATGTTTCCAGTATCATAAGAGATGCCAGTTGGCGGGTTTGGAGGTGGGATTTTTTGGCGGAGGTTCGTGTTCAGGAAGGCGAACCGCTCGAAAATGCGCTGCGCCGGTTTAAGCGGAAGGTACAGCAGGAGGACATCATCAAAGAAGTCAAGCGTCACTCCTACTACCTGAAGCCCGGCGAAAAAAAACGCGTAAAGGCGGCTTTGGCGCGCAAGCGGAATCGCAAGAAGGCTCGTAAAGAGCAGGACTAGCATCAAAACAGTCGTGACAGTTGCCGCTCCGGCAATCCCCCAGCACTGAGTTGCGGGCGGGAAACCAGAGAACGCAGGTATAGCCGGAGTGGTCTGTCGCGTTACCTTCATTGAACTCCAGCTTTCTGCAAACAGATTGTTTGGAGGTTGTACCCTGGTTTTCCGGCTTGCCGGATGGACCATCAATTTGCCGCTGTACTTGTTGCGGCCCGGGCCCTTGTTGTTATCACAGCACGAAGCAGGGAAACGGGACCGGCAAGCTGGTAGTGTTCACGGCCGATTTCAACCAATTCCCTCCTTTGGGGAAGCCGGCCATGGAATTTTCCGACAGAGTTTTAACGTGCAGCGACTGCGGCGCCGAGTTTATCTTCACCGCCGGCGAGCAGCTTTTCTTCCACGATAAACAATTCAAAAACGAACCCAAACACTGCAAGCAGTGCAAGGCGAAGCGCGTCCGCGGGGGCTCCAGGGTACGTCCGGAGACCCGGACCAACTGCTCGCAGTGCGGCATGGAGACGACGGTTCCCTTCAAGCCCACGCAGGGCAGGCCGGTTTTGTGCCGTGCATGCTTTCAGCAGCAAAAGCCGTCCGTTCCACCCGCGTAGATATCTCTATGCTGATTCCGCGCTGAGGTGGAAGTCAACCGGGCCGCTGCTCCCCTATACTGATCCGTGGTGATCCGGCACTGATTTGTGCCGGTCAGCCGGAGGGCCGTGTCTTGGTGCAGACTCGGATCAAGCCTTATTTTCAGGAAGTTGCCGAGAAGACGCGGCGCCGGGAACAGCAGCGGGTCTTCCGCCGCAACCAGGTCTTCGGTCTGGTGCTGGTGGCCGCTGCGATCTTGCTCTTCTGGCTCCTGCGCACCAATCCCAAATGGATCTTTCCGCCGGGGTGGTGGCGGCCATGAGTCCTGCGCGGGCAACTGCGTCGAGCAGCCCTTTGAATGAGAGCCTGGAACCTCTGGCAGTCCTCTTGCTGGGGCCAACGGGCAGCGGCAAGACGGCGCTTTCGCTCCAATTAGGCGAGCGATTCTCGGGCGAGATCGTCAGTTGCGACTCGGTGGCAGTCTATCGCGGCATGGACCTGGGCACGGCCAAGCCAACCAAAGAAGAACGGGCGCGGCTGCCTCATCACCTCATTGACGTGGCCGATCCGGACAAGCCCTTTACGGCGGGCGAGTACAGCCGGCTGGCGCGAGCAGCTTTGCGCGAGATTGCGGCGCACGGACGTCTGCCCATCGTCACCGGAGGAACCGGCCTCTACCTGCGCGCGCTGACCGAAGGGCTTTTTGCCGGGCCGGAGCGGCACCAGGAGCTCCGGTTACGTTTGCAAGAGAGCCGCAAGCGGCACGGCGAAATCTGGCTGCACAGGATGCTCGGGCGGCTGGACCCGGCCTCGGCCGCACGCATTCACTCCAACGACACGCCCAAGTTGATTCGCGCCATCGAGGTCTGCCTGGAGATGCGCAAGCCGCTTTCCACGACACTGGAGAACCAGATAAAGGCCCGCTACCAGCTCACTGGATTTCGCCTGCTGCGCATCGGCCTCAACCCGCCGCGTCCGGCTCTTTACGACCGGCTTAACCGGCGCTGTGCTGAAATCTTTGCGGCGGGCATCGTCGATGAAACCCGCAGCCTGCTCGCGCGCTACGGGCCAGTACAAGCTCTGAACGCGCTGGGCTACCGGCAGGCGCTGGCCGTCCTGGCGGGAACTTTGAGTGTCGAGGAAGCGGTTGCCGCCGCCCAGCAGGGCCATCGCAACTTTGCCAAGCGGCAGTTGACTTGGTTTCGCCGCGAGCCGGAGGTGCATTGGATCGCGGGCTTCGGCGATGAGCCGGAAGTGCTGCGCGCGGCGATGGAACTGGTGCAAGCCAGACTGTCTGCGAGCCTGATGAACCAGGGCCTGTTAAGTCTTACAGATATGCATCCAGCTCACCGCAATTGAAAGTAATCCACGAGCTTTCGGGCTAGCTCAGTAGCCCGCTCTTGACAGTCAATTATCAAATCCTCGAAACTTCCTATCATGAATTCATCCACTTACAAGCCCGCACTATCCCGTCTTAAGTCTGCCCACCCGGCTATCTACTGGTCCATATTGTCCGGAATGGCCGCTCTAATCTATCAGGTGGTTCTCCAGAAGTTATTTTCCTATTTGCTTGGAGGCGCGCTCCTGTCTACGACGATTGTGGTCGCCGCGTATATGTTGGGCCTGACCCTGGGCGGATTTTTCTCCGGCCTATTCTGTGACAGTCTAACCCCTCGAAGATGCCAGTCCCTCTATATTTTTATCGAGGCTGGCATCGCGGTTTTCGGTGTGGGCAGCCTTCTTGCTTATATGGTTTATCTGTCGATGCTGAGCACTTTGATTGCCAGCCCGGTTATCGTCAGCCTTCTTTCCTCGATTGCGTTCCGGGCGATCATTGCTCTGATAGCCCTTCTCCCGATGACTATTTTGATGGGAGCGACGCTGCCGGTGCTGACTCTCGGGGTTCGCGCAAGCACAGGGCCACGAGGAAACGCTCGTTCCGCCGAATCCGTCTCAGTTTCTTCGCTCTACTCCGCTAACCTGCTCGGCGGCATGGCGGGAATCATCATTTCTGCCTACCTGATATTGCCTTACCTTGGCCTTTGGGGAGCCACAATCCTGGCATGCTCCGCCAACCTTTTGATTGCGGTTCTCGTCTTTCGTTTCCGAATCTCGGATAACTCCCGCAAGGAGATGGCGACACATAGTGAGCCCTCCCATGTGTTCCGCCAAACAAACCCCGTGGATATCGAATCTCCTTCATTTGGCATGGTTTGCTTTCTAGGATTTATTTCCGGTCTGATCATGTTTGCTTTGGAGATCATCTGGACACACCTATTGGCAACCGTGATCGGTCTCAGCGTATACGCATTTGCCGATATGCTGTTCGCGGTGTTCCTGGCGCTCTACCTGGCTGCCAGGCGTGAGGAAGGGTCGGATTCCGTCAGAACACCGCTGTCCCGGCTGGTTCTATTGGGAAGCATCTTGCTTGCTCTTTCGATTCCCTTCTACGCCTTATCTCCTCTCTTGTTCAGTGCAATGGGGCTGTTTTCACCGGGATTTTTTGTCCGCGAGATTGCGCGCGTGGTAGTCGCCTGCTTTCTCATTGTTCCCACCGGGGTTTTGCTTTCGCGAATATTTCCTCGGTTGCTGGCAGTTGGAATTCCCCCGGAGCGCAAAGGGCGCGGAGTGGGCTTTTTGTTGTCCATCAATACCTTCGGATGCTTGCTGGGACTTTTCCTCGGCAATTTCTTTCTGATTCCTGTCGTGGGCAGCGAATTTTCCCTGAAGGGTTTGGCAATCCTTCTCGGCTTGATTGCCTGGATCGTTTTTCGCCGCGATCCACAGAATCAACGGTCTCCGGCAGAATTTCTCTCCAGATTTGGGTTCGCCCTCCCTATCCTGGCCCTGGTAGCTTTGATCGTGCCCTCATGGCCTCCCTCCTTGTTGCTTTCCAACCGCAGCACTTATTTTGGGTTGACTTCTGAAGGGGAGTTCAAGCCGTTGCTCTATATGGGAGAGGATGCGGAAAGTGGTTTTGTAACGGCAGCTCGCACCTCGGATGGAACAATTGAATTACGGACAAATGGAAAGTTTCAAGGCAACGATGGTGAACAAATGAGTGCGCAGTTTTCGTTTGGCTATCTTCCTGCCCTGGCAGCTTCCCGGACCGAAAGGGCATTTGTTATCGGCTGTGGAACTGGAGTTACTGTCCGCGCCATTGCTGATGCCGGCTTCAAGCATATCCAGTTGGCTGAAATCTCTAAGCCGATTCTGTTTGCCGCCAGGACATATTTTCATGATGCCAACGGCGGCATTCTTGACGATCCGCGCGTTTCCGTGATTCACGATGACGGCCGCAATGCCCTGGCGCTGTCGAATGAACAGTATGACGTAATCTCGGTCGAGCTGACGAGCATATGGTTCGCGGGGGCGGCCAACCTGTATTCGTCGGACTTCTATTCTATTGTCCACCAGAAACTTGCGCCCGGCGGAATCATGCAACAATGGGTTCAATTTCACCATATGCGCCGGGCGGATATGCTTGTTCTGCTGAGTACGGTCCATAAAAGGTTCAAGCACGTCGCCTTATGGTATGCCGGTGGCCAGGGACAACTGTTGGCGAGCGACCAGCCGTTGAGCTTGGATTGGCAACGCATGCGATGGCTCGCGGCTTCTCATCCCAATGGGCACTATATTTCGACCGGGGAGATTTATAGAATTCCTTTTCAAATTGTTCTAGACGATGCCGGGACGCAGCAACTTGTCAGTGACGGAACGAGAGCCTTAACTCAACGTATCATGCATGCGAATGCTCTGCAGGCTACCCTCGACAAAATGATGATGGCCCAAGTCATCGATACCGATCTGTTTCCTTATCTTGAGTATGCAACTCCGCGTGGAAATGCCTCAAACGAAGGATTGCTCAATTCAGACTTTTTTGCAAATATTGCCAACCATCGCGTTGGCGTTCCTTTGAGAAATGTTCCTGCTGCCGATCTGCCTTTGGCGCAAGCTTTGCTCGCGTACCAAAATGGCGCCTGCGATCAGGTTAATCAACTCCTGGGATCAGGCAACGCGACATTGGAGGGGGAAGACCTGAGATTCTTGAAGGAATGTACCCCTAACATTCACCTGCGTGTGCTGGATCTGCATTGAAATAGCAGCAAGGCGACGAGCCAGGTTATGGAAAAAGGGGAAGACGCGGCACGCATTCATGGCTCGCTCAGGAGCGGAAGCGAATTGGGCTTGTGGTGCATCCATTAGACTGGACGGTGGCATGCGGCGCTGGCTACTGAGCAGTGCCTGCGGAACGGAGTTCCTCTTGGCAGAGAAAATGGCAGAGACGATCTACGATGCAACGATCATTGGCGGCGGGCCGGCCGGCTACATGGCAGCCATTCGCGCGGCGGAATACGGTCTGAAGGTCGCGCTGATCGAAAAAAACAACGCGCTGGGCGGGACCTGCCTGCACGTCGGCTGCATTCCCACCAAGGCTCTGCTCTTCAACGCCGAGATCTGGGACCACATGAAGCACGCCGCTGAATTTGGCATTGAGGGCATCGGCTCGCCTACGCTCAACTGGGCCGCGGTGCTTGAGCGCAAGAACTCGATCATCGCCAAACACGCCAAGGGCCTGGACTTCCTGATGAAGAAGCACAAGATCGCGCGCATTGAGGGATTTGGGCGGCTAACCGGACCCGCACGCGACGGCATACATGCGGTTGAGGTGACGGCGGCCAGCGGCGAAGTGAGCCAGGTAAAGGCAAAGAACGTAATTTTGGCCACCGGCTCTGAGGCCAAGATGCTACCCGACCTCAAGGCCGGCGACCGCATCCTCACCAATATCGAAATCCTGGCCATGGAGCAGGTTCCCAAGTCGCTCATCGTCATCGGCGCGGGCGCGGTGGGCATGGAGTTCGCCTCGCTCTTCCGTACCTTCGGCGCCGAAATCACGATTGTCGAGTTTCTGCCGCGCGTGGTTCCGGTGGAGGACGAAGAAATCTCCAAGGAGATTACGCGCCTCTTCAAAAAACGCGGCATTGACGTGAACACCGGCGCAAGAGTCGAGATGGTTGAGCGCACCGAGACCGGCGTGAAGGTCACCTTTATCGACGCCAGCGGCAATCCTCAAATCAAGGAAGCCGAAAAGGCTCTGGTGGCCGTGGGCCGCGCCGGGAGAACCGGCGATCTTGGCCTGGAACAGATGCGTATCGTGCTCGACCGCGGGCTGATCCAGGTCAACAAAGCCCAGGAAACCGCCGAGCCGGGCGTCTTTGCCATCGGAGACATTGTGGCCGGGCTGCCGCAACTGGCGCACGTGGGCGCGATGAGCGGCATGATCGCCGCCGCCAAAATCGCCGGCCGCCCCTTCCGCCCAGTGCGCCGCGACCGCATCCCCGGATGCACCTACACCGAGCCGCAGATTGGGTCGGTGGGCCTGACCGAGACGCAGGCCAAAGAAACGGGCCATGAGGTGAAGGTGGGCAAGTTCCCCTTTGCGGGCAACTCCAAGGCCACCATCCTGGGCGCCCACGACGGCTTCGTGAAGGTGGTCGCCGATGCCAGGTACGGCGAGATTCTCGGCGTGCACATCCTCGGTCCCCAGGCCACGGAGCTGATCGCCGAGGCGGTCGCCGTGCTGGAACTGGAAGGCACGGTCGAGGAAATGCTCTTTACCATCCACGCCCATCCCACACTGGCCGAGTCATTGCTCGACGCTTATGGAGCCGTAGAGGGAATGGCGATCAACGCGTGAATAGTTTCAGCGCCAGAAAAACGCACTATCTCTGATCGACAATTTGGATCGGCAACCATCTTTGGAGGACTATAGCATCAATCGGCAGCCATTGACTTACCGGCGGTATGCAGCATAACTCGTGTTTTTTTTACTTTCACTCCTTGCGTAAAAATCCTTGCCGGGAACGCGAACCCCGACGCAACAATTGTCGCGCCGGAAGGCGCCTTGGGGATACCGGTGCGGGAGATCGTCTGTAGCACCCAAAACCTGCGAAAAAGCGGCTATTTTGAGTCAAAATGGGGCTTTTTTGAGCCAAAAAGTGGGCAAAATCGGGGGTTTGCAGTTACTGATTCGTCAACAGGGCAAAAATGCATGCTGTTGATATCTAGCAAGTTACGAGCTATGGAGAGGTCGAATAATGATTTCCACAGGGTAGGGGGGGGTGGGGGTCAGGGGTGCGGACGGGGTTAAACCGGAGCTTTCCCGCTCCCACTTGACCTTTTTCGAATCTCGGCATCTGTTTGAACTCATAGCTCTCTCGGACCTCCAATTGAGATTGTGCGCCAACAGAGGGTAATTATCTGCAAACCCCTGCGGTGTGGCAGACGGCGCTTGTGCGCCATGGGGTTCGTGGTTTTCCAGGCTCGAAAAGCCGGACCTGGGGCGCCCTCATGTTGTGGTGAGTTGGTCTCTCCTGACCCGGGCTACCCGCCAAACTTCAGGATACCTGTGCCGATTAACTTGAACTGGCCGATGGCATAGTCATACGTCTGGGATCGGCCACGATGGTAGGCGACTCTCCGTTTGAACAAACGGTGCAACTACCCAAGCTGTTGTCCGCGCCTAAGCGAGTATTAATCAACTATGACTACGACGTGCTGGACATCGAGAATTATGACTGGACAAGGTGTGCTGCGAGCGTGGCTTCACGAGCGGTAACATCCACAGTTGATGGGCTCAAATTGAAATGCAATTGTAATTAAATAGAAAATTTACACAATGGTTACACATTTATCAAGCGGTATGCGGTGAAATTATAGGATTGGAGAAGAAAATGCATCACCGCACCATCAATCTGTCCTCCGAGTTCCACGATTTCGTCCAGTCAAGAGTCGAAAATGGACGCTACGAGAACGCCAACGAAGTGATACGAGCTGCCTTGTATGCCCTGGCTCGTGAGGAAAAGGCCTCAAAAAAGGAGCGCTCAGCTCGCAACATCAGCGAGGACGATGTCTTTCGGCCGTTGTGGGAAGCATCGGCTTCCTCCTTACGGAAGACTCGCAGCAGTAATTCTGGAAACCGCGTAGCCCAGCAGTAACAATTCCCTACTGGCCGGTCCAATTAATGACAAGCCAGGCCGTAACAAAAAACGCGGACTTGAGGGTCCGCGTTCTTTGTTAATGGGGTTGAGTAAATTTACACCTTAGCCGGGGCTGTTGCGGCAATGCGTTCCTTGACCAGTTCATGGCCGCGTGTGAGCAGTTCATCCAGCGGAATCTTGCTAGCGTCAACTTCTGCGAGGAGGTCGCGCTGGGCGGCGTATTCCTTGTTCTGGATGCCGGCTTTGGATTGCAACATGCGCCATGCCTTGCGGCGCTCTACGCAGAACATGACTAACTGGCGCGAGAGAGCGTAGCAAGTTGTCTTGCCGGCTTCTTCGACTGTGATATAAGTGCCGAAGTCGGGGATGAATGCGCGGTGCGCTGGATCGAGATAGCGGCGGTAGACTACGTCTTGCTGGGTGATGCGGACCAGCATGTTATCGAGCGGGATGAGCTTGGCCGCGGCTTCCGGCTTGATCTTCTTCAGGTGATTGCGGAAGCGGGCTTCGGTGACGCACCAGTGGGCGACGGTGTAGCGGCGGGTCTCGCCGGAGAGCTTGTCTTTGGTCTCGTACCAATCGAGATCAATGGACGGATTGCCCTTGATGTCCAGGGCCTCCTGATAGGTTTCGCCGAGGCGCGGGTTGAAGACGAACTCCGGCACGCCACGCGAGTCGCGCACGCGCTGGGCCTGGATGAGCGCCATGTCGTCGGCCACGCCGTGCTCGGGCTGGCAGGTAGTGAAGGCCTGCAGGAACATGGTCCCGCGGTACTCAAGGCCGTCGAGGATGGCGCGGTAGAGCTTGGGCGCGTTGGCCATGGAGACCTGCGCGACGAAGGGCGAGCCGTGACCGGCGAGGAAGGTCTCGGCGACGGTTTTCTTTTCGGTGTTCTTGCCCTGAGAGGCCGCGCCGAAGGTGTTCATGTCTCCGCCGCCCAGCATCGGCGTGGAATCGGAGTTTTGCCCGCCGGTGTTGGAGTAGACCTGCGTGTCGAGCATCAGGACCTTGACGTTGGGCCGGTTCTGCAGCATAACTTTGGACACATTTTGATAGCCGATGTCGCCCATGCCGCCGTCGCCTCCGACGGCCCAGACCTTGGGCAACTCTACGATTTCCGCATCGGTCATGAGCGCGTCGGTGAAGTGGCTGAGGTGATAATACTCCTCGGCGTTGATGACGTTTTCGTCGCGCGTGAGCAGGATGTCGGCGAGGCGCTCGGGGATGACGGAGCGGCGCGCGTGATCGACGATGAAGCTCTCGCCCATAAGCCAGCCCACAGTGACGCCGTCCTGGAAGAGCGAGTTCATCCACGGGTAGGGGTGGGGATTGTTGGGCGCGGTTGAGCCGTAGACGGTGTTGCAGCCGGTGTGGGCAGACATGGCCATCACGCTCATGCCGTTGGCCAGGCGTCCATCGACGGCTTGCAGATTTTTGTGGTTGAAGGCCTCGGTTAAAAGAACTGCCGCAATTGCCTCGACCAACTCGGCGTCGCTGATGGGGCCGTTCTTGGCCTCATAGGCGGCGATGCGGGCGCGAGTGTCGGTTTCGTCCTCGCCGCCCAGGCCGAGGATGAGATGGGCGATGGCCTGGCGGAGCAGATCGTACTCGGCTTGGCTGCGCGCCTTGAGCACGGCGAGGCGAGCCACGCCGCGCTTTTCCAGATCGCCGGCCTTGGCCAGGAAACGATCGCTCTTGGCATGGAAGACGGGGCGCATGTAGGCCTCGGTGACCGCGGCGATGGAGCGCAGGACGCTCTTTTCTCCGCAACCCGCGCAGGCGCCGTCGCCGGCCACCAGCGCGTCGTAGGTGGAACGCACCATCAGCATGTTGCGCAGCGTGGCGGTCTTGGAGTCGGCAGGGTTGGCGGCGTTGAAGAGGCCGAGATATTTCTGCGATGTGTTGGGCAGCAGATCCAGGAATCCGGTGCCGCTCATGTGCTTGGCGTTGACCTCCTCAGTCTCCGCGACCATTTTGAGCGCCTGATGGTCGCCGCAGGCCGTCACGCAGGCCGCGCATCCCTTACACAAATCGCTGACAAAAATCGAGAAAATTCCGCCTGTGCCGGAAGCCTTGCGTTCCGGAGACGAGAAGATCGCCGTCACTTTCTGATATGCCATCGGGACCTTATCGAGAATGGCAAAGAACTGCTCTTTGGAAGCGGCGGAGAAACCGTCCACCGACTCAGTCACATCACGCAGGATCGTTTGCAGGGATGTGCCGATTTTACTCTCGGCCACCATGCGTTGACGGGCAAGGCGTTCAATCTCCGGCAACGCGGCCATGAGCTTGGCGCGATCTTTGGCGTCGGCCACGTAATAAGAGGCTGCGGTGCGCAGCAGCGTGCTCAGGTCCTGCGCGGTGTTAGGCAGGGCTGTGTCCGGGCAGACGGAGATGCACTCCATGCACTGAGTGCAGTTTTCAGCGATGAAGAGCGGGGTCTCGCGACGGGCAACATATTTCGAGGCCGTGTCACCGGTGGCTGCGGCGATCATACCCATGGCCGAGAGCGGCGTGGAGGGCTGGTTATATCCAAAGTGCGCGCGGAACTCGGCGTCGAAGGCGGCGACGCTGGCCAGCGGCGTGCGTGCGGCCTGGCCGGCGGGCAGCGCATGGGAGCGGCAGCCGGTTCCGCATGATCCACCAGCGGCGACCGTCTCAAGAATCGGCATCAGAGCCGCGCCGCGCAGGGAGGAGTGGTCGGCCGCCGTGAGCGCGCCAATCTTGATCTCCTTCACCTGATCGTAGCCTTGCATCATGACTTCCATGTTGGACTCGACGACGGCGTCGCCCAGCTTGCCGAACTTGCTCACATACTGCTTGCGAACCACGGCGCGATACTGCTCCTGGGTGATGCCGAACTCCTTGAGCAGCGTGCTGACGCGGAAGAACGCGCCCAGGAAGGCGTTGCCCTGCATGCGCAGTTGCAAGTCGCCGCGGTCGGTGGCATTTTTTGCGATTTCAAAGCCGGGCAGCGTGAAGACGCGAATCTTCTTGTCGATGATCTGCTTGCGCGCCCAGAGCGGCAACTGCTCCCAGGCCTGTTCGCCCTGCTGATCGGACTCCCAGACCAGCGAGCCGCCCTCGGCCATGCCGTCGAGCGGGTTGGTATGCGTGAAGGCTTTGGGGTCGCAGCAGAGAACCACGGTTACGTGGCGCAGATCGCAGTTCACCCGGATGCGATCCTTGGCGGCAACCATAAAGTACGAAGTTGGCGCGCCTTTCTTCTCCGAGCCGTACTTGGGATTGGCGCTGACGTGAATCACTTCCTTGGGATGGCCGAGGGCATCGCGCCCCCCATCGCGTTCAAAGATCAGATCGTTCAGGTCGCCCAGGATCGCGCCCAGGTTTTTGCCGGTAGTGATGGCTCCCCAGCCGCCGATGGAGTGGAAACGCACGGCGACCGCGCCCTCGGGCAATAGCGAGGGAGTCTCGTCGCCGATGACCGCGTAGGGATGGTCGATGCCGAGAACGAAGAAGTTCACGCCATCCGCTGCGCGCTTGCCATCCTTGCGGGCTCGGTTGGCGGTAGCAAACTCGTAAGCGCCGATGATGTGCTCGGGGCGAAAGTCGCGCGAGCCGAGGCCGTAACTGCCGCCGTAAATCTTGGGGACTTCAGCGAGCGAAATCGCCGGCAGCCCAGCGACCGATTGAACAGCCTTGGAGAACGCGGTGCGAATATCGCGGCCCAGCGGATTGTCGCCGGACATCGCTTCATCCGTCCGCTCCAGAATGATGACGTTCTTCTTGCCCTTGAGCGCGTCCACAAGAGCTGCCTCTGGGAAGGGGCGAATCACGTTGACGTGGATGGAGCCGACGCTTGCGCCGCGCGTCTGGCGCAGGTAATCGACCGCGGCCTCGATGTTTTCAGCAGCTGAACCGAGCGAAACAAAAACAGTCTCGGCATCCTCGGTTTTGTACTTGCTGATGAGCCCATAGTTGCGGCCGGTCAACTCGGCGAAATCCTTGTATGCGTCTTCAAGGAATTGCAAGATCGGCTCGGCGAAGTTGTTTCTCCGCGCTACGACTCCATTCATGTAGTGTTCCTGATTCTGCACCGGGCCGAGTAAAACCGGATTCGTCAGGTCCATCATCTTGGGCACGCGGCGGCGGGTGGGGCCGAACAATGTGCGCTGCGCCTCAGTGGGGCAATCGATGATGTCTGCCGGAGAGCCGAGATACTCGCGGATTAGCCCCGATTCGTGCTTGTAGAAGGTACGCTCCAGGTGCGTGGTGAGGAAGCCATCCATGATGTTCATGCCGGGGGTGAGCGAGAGTTCGGTCACGCGGCGCAGGATCAGCGCCTGATCGGCGGCTTGCTGCGCGTCCTTGCCGAAGAGCATGATCCAGCCGGTGTCGAGCGCGCCATAGATATCGTCGTGGCCGCAATGCACGTTGAGGGCCTGCTTGGTGAGGGCGCGCGCGCCCACTTCCAGCACCATGGTTGAGCCTTTGCCCGGCGCGTGGTAGTACTGCTCCACGCCGTAGACCACGCCCTGGCCGGAGGTGAAGTTCACCACGCGCTTTCCGCAGACCGAGTGAGCAATCGCCCCGCCCTGGGCCGCGTGCTCGCCCTCCGTTTCGATGGCGATGGTGTTCTGCCCGAAGACGTTCAGATGGCCTTCGGCATAGGCCTGCTGGAAGAGCTCGCCACCCTCCGTGGAAGGCGTAATCGGATAGAAGACGCCGGCGTCGCATATGCGCGTCTCGGTGTGGTAAGAGACAAGTTGATTTCCATTTGCAGTAACCCGTATGCCGGGAAAGCGAGCAGCAACCGTCATGAATTCCTCTCTGTAATTCCAGGTTTTGTGACGTCAGTGATCTTGGCGCGCAATGAGAAACGGGCTCGACGAACGAGCTTCGGACTGGGTGATCTCCACAGGCCGCACAACGGTCCCGCAACCCGTCGGGGAAAGCAGCCTGATCTATAGTATGCACTCTAAGTAGGGAGTCATTGTACCATTATGTGGTATATCGTCTTTCCATGATGTACCAATTTCATCTGCTCATGCGAATTCCAAATAGAGAATTGAGGAGTTTTCAGGCCTTACCATGACAAAGGGGATTTTTCTGCGATGAATTCCGCTTTGAAGCTGAATTACCTTCGTATTGCCTGCCTGGCCCTCCTTGCAGCCGTCACGTTGTTTGCAGGCCGGGCCACTGCCCAGACTGCCGCTCAGGCCGCACAGATTGACGCCAGCCTGCCCGCTGAGTCGCGGGCGGTGATCGACCGCCTCTCCAGCCTGCGCGAGCTGCCCGATGGCGTTTGGAAGCTCCATTCCGGCGACCTGGCGCATGGCGAGCAAGTCAATCTCGACGAGGGCGACTGGCAGACCATCGCCACAGGCTCAAAGGCCCCCAAGGATGCGGTCTGGTTTCGCCAGACCTACCAGATTCCGGACACGCTGAACGGCTACAACCTAACCGGCGCGCGCATCTGGTTCCAGTTCCACGCCGAAGCCAACGGTCCCATGCCGGAGATTCTCTACTTCAATGGCCGAAGGGTGGCCATGGGCGACGATCTGGAGCCGGTGGTGTTGTTCGACAATGCCAAGCCCGGAGACAAGGTCACGGTGGCCGTCAAACTGCTGCACACGGTGGACGACAAGAACTTCCGCGGCGCCACGCTCAAGATCGACTTTCCGGAAAATCGTCCCAATCCCGAAGACCTGCGCCAGGAGTTTTTGTCGGCGGCGCTGCTGGTTCCTTCGCTGGCGCCGAATGTCCCGAGCAAGATGGACACGCTGAATGCGGCGATCCGCGCAGTCAATATCGCGGCGCTTGACCATGCCCAGTCGGAAAGTCTGATCACCCGATCAGAATCGCAGTTCGAATTCGACATGTCGCTCAAGGCTGCACAGAGCCGTCTCGAAGCCCTCAAGCCGCTTCTTCAACAGGCGACGTATCACCTGACCGGCAACTCGCACATCGATGCCGCCTGGCTGTGGCCGTGGACCGAGACGGTGGATGTAGTAAAGCGCACCTTCGGCACTGCGCTGCAACTGATGTACGAGTACCCCGAGTACACCTACACGCAATCGGCGGCGGCTTACAACGAGTGGATCGCCGACAATTACCCGGAGATGAACGCCGAGATTGCCCGGCGCATCAAGGAGGGCCGCTGGGAGATTGTGGGCGGCATGTGGGTCGAGCCGGACCTGAATATGCCGGACGGCGAATCGCTGGTGCGCCAGTTGCTGGTGGGCAAGCGCTGGTTCAAGCAGCAGTACGGCGTAGACACGCGCATCGGCTGGAATCCGGATAGTTTTGGTTACACATGGCAGTTGCCGCAGATCTACAAGAAGAGCGGCATCGACTATTTTGTGACGCAGAAGATGGCCTGGTGCGACACCAACCAGTTGCCCTTCAAGTTTTTCTGGTGGGAGTCGCCCGATGGGTCGAAGGTGCTGACTTACTTTCCCCATGACTACGCCAACGACAATCTGAACCCGGTGCGCCTGGCGCGCGACTTCACCATTGCGCAAAAGCAGGCTGCGGGGCTGCCGGGCATCATGGACCTCTACGGCATCGGCGACCACGGCGGCGGACCGACGCGGGCGATTCTCGACGAGGGCTTCCACTGGGAGCGGCCCAGCGTCGGCGGAACAAGTCACGTTACACCGAAGATCGAGTTCGGCACGGCGCAGAGTTATTTTTCGTCGCTGGAAAATCAGATTGCGACCGACAGCCCTGTGTGGAATTACCAGACCATTGCGAAAGGGTATGTGCCTCCGCCGGCGGTCGCAGGCAAGGTGAACATTCCAACCTGGAAGAGCGAGCTGTACTTCGAGTATCACCGTGGAGTGATGACCACCCAGGCCAACCACAAGCGCAATATGCGCGAGGCTGAGGTCGAGATGCTTAACGCGGAAAAGTGGGCGTCGCTGGCGTGGGTCCTTGCCGGACGCGCATACCCTTCCCCGGAATTAACTGAAGACTGGAAGAAAGTTTTATTCAATCAGTTCCACGATTTAGCTGCCGGCTCCGGCATCGGCCAAATCTACAAGGACGCGCAGAAGGATTACGACGTGGTGCGCTGGTCGACGAATGAGATTAATAAGGGTGCGCTGGAAGTTGTGGTTAATAGAATTGATACATTTATCAAGGGGGAGGAGCAAATCCCAATTGTAGTGTTTAATCCCCTCGGATGGTCTCGATCTGGCAACGTGGATGTAAATCTGCCACTAAATGCTAAGTCAGATTCGTTCTTTATGGTCGAGGATGAAGGAGATTATGTCCCTCCTTCTTCCGCACATGTAATATCAAATGCTTCCAACGCAGGATCAACAACCTTGCGGATTCCTGTACGCGCAGTTCCAGCATTTGGATATAAAACCATCCGGCTACATCCGCTCCATCCTGGTGATGGAAAGCTGTCCTTCAGCCTCGGCGAGACGGAAAAACCCACGCAGTTTGAGTTGGAGAATCGTAGAATCCGTGTCGTCGTAGACAAGGAAGACGGATGCATAACTAGTCTTTTTGACAAGAAAGCTGGCTTTGAGACCATTACTCCCGGTGGGTGTGCGAATCAGCTTCAGGCATTCAAAGATACTCCGAGGGATTATGATGCGTGGAACATCGACCCAGGGACACTGGATCAACATCCAATATTGATAAGCAAGGTGGATTCCACAGACCTTGTTACAACATCTACTCGTCATCAAGCTGTTAGAGTCATTCGGACATGGCAAGGATCGAAATTTATTCAAACTATAAGTATCAACCATGATGGAGACCAAGTTGACACCGACCAAGTCGACATCGACAACGAGATCGACTGGCACGAATCCCACGTGCTGCTCAAGGCGGCCTTTCCGCTGGCGGCTTCTGGGCCGTTTGCGACGTACGAGATACCGTATGGCACCATCGACCGGGCAACCACGCGCAACAACAGTTGGGAGCAGGCGCAGTTTGAGGTTGCGGCGATGCGCTGGGCCGACCTTTCCGGGCCCGGACCGGACGGCAAGATTCACGGCCTGAGCATTCTCAACCAAAACAAGTACGGCTACGACGCGGTGGGCAACGTGCTGCGGCTGACGCTGCTGCGCTCGCCCAAATGGCCCGACGCTGAGGCCGACATGGGCCATCACCACTTTCACTATGCTCTCTATCCTCACGCCGGAACGTGGAAGGATGCGCTCACCGTGCGCCACGGTTACGAGTACAACTACCCGCTCACCGCCGTCGTCACTACGGCGCATCCCGGCACTCTGCCTGCTTCGCACTCCTTTGCCTCGGTCTCGCCGGAGAATGTTGTCCTCACCGCCGTGAAGAAGGCCGAAGACGCGAACGGGCTGATTTTCCGCGTGTATGAGTGGGCGGGCAAGGAGACGACCGCCGAGTTTCATTTGCCGCCGGGAGCAACCAGCGCCACCGTCACCAACCTGATGGAAACGCCGGAAGGCGATCCGCTCGCCGTGACCGGCGATGTGGTGAAGGCGCCGATTCACCCCTATGAGATTCTGACCATCCGCGTGGATTACCCCAACGGCGGGCCGAAGCAGTAAGCCCGGCTAAATCCATCACAAAGGGGCTCCGGAAATGAAGCCCCTTTTTTGATACTCTGCGATAGGGGAACATTTGCACGGATTCGGACGTATAACAGGCTGGAGGGCGATTGCCATGAATCTCAATACAACGCGTACAGCGGCATTTTTAGCGGTGAGCCTGGCGCTGGCGGCCGGAATGGCGGGATGCAGGATTCAAACGGAAAAGGGCCCCAACGGCGAGGACAAAAAAGTCCAGATAGATACGCCGTTTGGCGGCATCCATGTGAATACCGATCAGACCACGGCTGCCGATCTTGGCTTGCCGGTTTATCCGGGCGCCACGCAGGTGAGGGGCGACGGCGAACACAAGTCCGCCGATGTGCATATGGGCTTTGGCGAGTGGCAGTTGCGGGTCAAGGCGGTCTCCTATCAGACGCCTGACTCCGAGGACAAGGTCACCGCGTTCTACAAAAAGGCGCTGGGCCGCTATGGCAATGTGATTACCTGCCAGGACAACGCCCCAGTGGGCACGCCGACGATGACCACCGAAGGGCTGACCTGCGCCGAAGACGGAAAACACAACAATGTGCATATCGACCAGGGTGATTATCACTTTGGCAAGGGCGGCCTGGAGCTGAAGGCCGGCTCCAAGCATCATCAGCACATCGTGGGCTTTGAGAGTCCCAAGTACAACCAAACACGTTTTGCCCTAGTGGCGCTGGATTTGCCCGCCGAGATCGAGTCTGATTCAGAAAAGAGCGATTAGTGCCTGTTTCTGACGCCGCGAATCGAAGAGTGGCTCCCGCCCGCCGGGACCTCAAGTTTTGGTTAAGCGCCTGGCTCCCGGTCGCCGTGGGGATCGGCATTATCATGTTGGAATCCACGGAAGTGATGGGCTCCAACCATACCAGCCATCCCCTGCGTTTACTCTTCCAGGCCATCTTCGGGCCCATCAGCGACGCCAGCTGGGAGGTGGTTCATCACCTGGTCCGCAAGAGCGGCCACTTTATCGGCTACGGGGCGCTCGGGGCGGCGTGGCTGCGCGCCTGGTGGATGACGCTGCCGCGCTTACGTTTCTTTTCCGATGCGACCCTCGCATTGCTGGGGACGGCGCTGGTGGCCAGCCTCGATGAGTGGCACCAGAGCTATCTGCCCAACCGCACCGGCTCAGTCTGGGATGTATTGCTGGACTGCGCCGGCGCCATCGCGATGATCCTGGCGGTCTATATTTATATGCGCCTGACGCGGCCCGGGCGATTATAGCGAAACCAGAGTAGCTGTACCCTGAAGCAACTCCGCCAAGTGGCTTTTTCCTTAAGAAAAAGCCACCTTTCACATCTTTGAAATGAGCACGTTTACTCTGGTTTCGCTCTAGCACGGACCGCATAAGGATTCATGGCAATCGAAGATCGATACGGCTCATGCAGCCGCTATCTACCTGTTATCGTCGACACTCGCTGAGATTCGACAGCCCTGAAAAAGCCATGGCCCAGGTTTCACCCTGGGCCATGGTTATACCGATTCATATATATATCATCTAGCCGAGCAGAGAACGACTGCTCCGGTCTAACGCCTCGTGGCGAGCAGTTTGCGCCTGAGCATACCTGCCATGCCGAGCATTCCCGTTCCCAACAGCAGAAGTGAGCCCGGCTCGGGGACGACTGGCGATGAGTAGTCGAGGGAACCTTGCAAATCGGCGCCCTCAACAAAATTGTCCGTCCAGGTCATCGTCATCGTCAGCGTGTTCGTACCGACAACGAAATCGCTGCTCCCAACTGGAACATTAAAGGGGGTTAAACTATTCCAAGTCATGTTCGTCCAATCAGTGTCCGGCACTTGTGAAAGTTGGTTTCCATTCAGAGATAAGGTTCCTTCGTCGTCGATCGCCCATCCTCCCGTTATGCTGGCGGTCGCCAATTCGGCTGCCGTTAAAGTAAAGGTCATGTTATAGCTATACCCGGAACCATTGTTAGTCTTGTCTGCAGTCACTCCGATCCATGAAGAAGAGGTCGTGTTTGGAGTCCAAGCAGGCGACAAAGTAGGATCACCGGGCCACCAATTATTGCAAGGATTGTAGTTACAATAATCGGAGGGCTCGGTGTTGACATTGGGGAAACCGGGGTTATTGGGATTGAGAATCTGAGCGGGATTACCGGCAACGCTCGTGGTCCAGTTGGCATCCAAAGCGCCCGCTGTGGTCTGGATGTTTCCCGAAGCATCCTGGCCCGTGGATAAGTTCACTGTGGTGGCTCGCGCCGACTGACACATGGAAAAGGACAAAATAACCGTGGCCAAAATCAAAACCCTCTTCATCGAAATGCCTCCTGTTGTACAGTTCGAAAATCTCGTTTGCATAACGGACACAACCAATTACATTACAACACGATCCGCGCCAAGCGCAACCCTAATCTCACCTAGTTCGAAGGAACGAATAGGTACACTCAGAGAATCTGATACACTCTTTCAATCTAATGTATGCACGTGATTTGCCAAATTGTTAAATACTGCTATGCTATTTATAATCAATCAGATAGCACGTTGGAGCTGCGTCGCAGTTGGAAAATATATGCAAGATCTAGCACATTAGCTGAAATGATTTTCCATTCTATCCGGTGTAGCCGCGCGGGCGCTACCCGCGAGGGGATGCGCCCGTTGGTGATGAAGCAAGATAAAAACGTCTGAACAGCCTGCCGTGAAGGCAGCCAAGGGGCCAGTCTTACGCGGCCTCTTCCTTGACTTCTTCTTTGGCTTCTTCCTGCTTTGCTTCTTCCATCTGCTTTTCGAGTTCGGCGCGCTTCTTGGCCCTGATCTCGTCGCGCTTCTGGCGCTTGGCGTCGAGTTGTTTTTCGGCGCCCAGCAGCTCGATGAAGGCCTTTTCGGCCCCGTCGCCCTTCTGGAAGCCGGTGCGCACGATGCGCAGATAGCCGCCCTGGCGATCGCCGTAGCGCGGCGCCACGGTCTCGAAGAGCCGCTCAACGGACTCGTCGGTCATGAGAAAGCTGTGGGCCTGGCGGCGCGAGTGCAGATCGCCGTTCTTGCCCAGGGTGATCATCTTTTCAACCAGCGGACGGACCGCCTTGGCCTTGGCCACGGTGGTCTCGATACGGTCTTCCACGATGACGGACGTGACCAGGTTGCGCAACAGGGCGCGACGGTGGCTGGTGTTGCGTCCGAGCTTGAATCCTGCATTGCGATGGCGCATAACATACTCTCTTTCAAAAAGTCGTAAGCTTTCAGCTTTCAGCCGTCAGCTTTCAGTTCATTTCTTGCCCGAGATTTAGCCTGAAAGCACCTCGCGGGCGATTATCCCGGCTACTGATGGCTGAAAGCTGAGAGCTGACAGCTGTCTTAAAAATTCTCCGTCTCGGTGGGCAATTGCAGATCTACCGAATCCAGCGGCTCGTCCTCGTCGTCATAATGGCTGTAGTTGGCGGCCAGGGCGGCAGCGGGCGAAATGCTGGTGGGTCCGGGCACGGCGTTGCCTTGCTCGTCGATCTTCATGCCCAGCGAGAGGCCCATCTGGGCGAGGATTTCCTTGATCTCGTTCAGACTCTTGCGGCCGAAGTTCTTGGTCTTGAGCATCTCGGCTTCGGTCTTCTGCACCAGCTCGCCAATGGTTTGAATGTTGGCGTTCTTCAGGCAGTTGTAGCTGCGGACCGACAACTCCAGCTCTTCGACGGAGCGGTTGAGGTGGTCGTTGCGCAACAGGATGCGGCCTTCCTCGCCACGCCCTTCAGCTTCGATCTCCTCCTCGAAGTTGATAAAGATGTTCATGTGGTCCTTGAGCAGCTTGGCGGCCAGGCCGACGCCGTCGGCGGGCAGCACGGCTCCGTTGGTCCACACTTCCATGGTGAGCTTGTCATAGTCGGTGATCTGACCCAGGCGGGCGGCTTCCACTACATAATTCACGCGCCGCACCGGCGAGTGGACCGAGTCTACGGGGATGAAGCCAATGCCCAGGTCGGCGTCGAAGTTCTTGTCGGCGGAGATATAGCCGCGTCCGCGCTTGAGGCGCATCTCCATATCCAGCTTGCCGCCCTCTGAGAGAGTGGCGATATAGATTTCCTTGTCCAGAATTTCAACATCGCCGTCGGCTTCAATCATGCCAGAAGTAACCACGCCGGGCTGGTCGGCGCGCAGATAGAGTGCCTTGGGGCCTTCGCCGGCGAGCTTGAAGGGCACTTGCTTGAGGTTCAGGATAATGTCTGTCGCGTCTTCGACCACGCCGCTGATGGACTGGAACTCGTGGAGCACGCCCTCGATGCGAATCGCGGTGACCGCGGCGCCCTCGATGGAACTCAGCAGGGTGCGGCGCAGGGCGTTGCCGATGGTGGTGCCAAAGCCGCGCTCAAAGGGCTGGGCGCTGAACTTGCCGTAATGGTTGGTGAGCGTCTCGGCATCTACTGCCAGGCGCTTCGGTTTCTGAAATCCTCTCCAAAGCATATCTTTCTCTCGCTTCCCGCGCGGCATGTACGTCGCGATGCATTTTGCGGCGGCCGCGCAAGTTCTCCTTCTTGTTGAGTTGTCAGTTTTCAGTTCTCAGTTCTCAGTTTTCCTCGCACGAGGTTCTTAACTGACAACTGAGAACTGATGACTGTTACTTCGAATACAGTTCGACAATGAGTTGCTCGTTGATGGGCAGGTTCACGTCCTGGCGCTTGGGCAAATGGAGCACGCGGCCCGAAAGATTCTCGAAGTTGGCTTCCAGCCATGTGGGCACGGGGCTCTGCGCGGCAAACTGCGCGCCCTGCTCGATTATGGCCATCTTCCTGGCGTGATCGCGAATCTTGATTTCGTCGCCCGCGTTCACCTGGTAGGAGGGGATGTTGACCTTGCGGCCGTTGACCTCGACGTGGCCGTGGCGAACGACCTGGCGGGCCTGGCGGCGCGAGAGGGCAAAGCCCAGCCGGAAGGCCACGTTGTCCAATCGGCGTTCCAACTGCTGAATCAGCAGCTCGCCGGTGACGCCGCTAGCCTTGTTGGCCTTTTCATAGTACTCGCGGAACTGGCTTTCCAGGGTGAAGTACATGCGCTTGGCCTTCTGCTTTTCGTGCAGTTGCAGGCCGTAGCCCACAATCTTGGCCTTGCGGTCCTTGCCGTGCTGCCCCGGCGGAAAGTTGCGCTTTTCCAGCGGGCAGCGGTCAGAGGTGCATTTAGCACCCTTCAAAAAAAGTTTGGTTGCCTCTCGACGGCAGAGGCGGCAGACTGCTCCGGTATAACGTGCCATTTCATCTCCTGACTTCGGATGTCGGCCGGTTTACGTCTCCGGAGGAGATTTCATCCCGGCCCGTTTCAGTGATCAGTAATCAGTGATCAGTGGTCAGTAAGTGCCCGCGGGCTGTTCACTGTTCACTGTCCACTGTTCACTAGCTTCTCTTACACTCTGCGCCGCTTCGGTGGACGGCAGCCGTTATGCGGCACCGGCGTCACGTCGCGGATGGTGCGCACCTCGATGCCGGCGGCAGCCAGGGCGCGGATAGCCGACTCGCGGCCCGAACCCGGGCCGGAGACGCGCACATCGACCGCGCGCACGCCATGATCGCGAGCCATGCCTGCCGCGGTCGTGGCCGCCTGCTGCGCCGCAAAGGGCGTTCCCTTGCGCGAGCCGCGGAAGCCCAGCGAACCGGAACTCTTCCAGCTCAACGTGTTGCCCACCTGGTCGGTGATGGTAACGATGGTGTTGTTGAATGTGGCCTGTACGTACGCAATGCCAAACGGCACGTTCTTGCGTTCGCGCTTCTTGAACTTTTTGGTTTTGCCGGTCTTGCCAGCCGCAGGCTTGCCCGCTCCCGCTTTCTGCTCTGCCTTTGCCATTAGGTTTTACCCGTCGCTTTCTTCTTGCCGGCAATCGTGCCCTTGCGCGGGCCTTTGCGGGTGCGGGCGTTGGTGTGAGTGCGCTGGCCGCGAACCGGCAAACCACGCCGGTGACGCGTCCCGCGATAGCTCTGAATATCGATCAGGCGCTTGATGTGCATCTGGACGTCCTTGCGCAGGTCGCCCTCGACGTTTCCTTCGTCCTCGATCACCTGGCGGATGCGGTTGACCTCGTCCTCG
>Ga0326727_10005482_pt1 | contig 36243 bp, 31 predicted proteins | sample MB2enrmetagenome_FD_207643 | JGI IMG/M metagenome (GOLD analysis project Ga0326727, IMG submission 207643) | Lab enriched peat soil microbial communities from McLean, Ithaca, NY, United States - MB29MY | ecosystem: Environmental > Terrestrial > Soil > Wetlands > Peat | place: USA: New York...
CATCCTGCGCTGGGACCAGAAGCTTCTCTCCCAGTACATCAAGGACAACTCGCCCGCGCTCGTCGTGCTGGCCTATGGCACCAACGAGGCCGCCAGCAAGGACTGGGACGAAGACAGCTACCGCACCGCCTTCGCCAACATCATCGACACCATTCACGGCTACGTGCCCGAGTCGTCCATCCTGGTGCTCGGTCCGGCCGACCGCTCCACCATGCAGCGCCGCGCCTGGCGCACCTTTGCGGGCACCGACAAGATTGTCGAAGCCCAGCGCGCCGTCTGCCGCACGCATGGTTGTGCCTATTGGGACTGGCAAGAACGCATGGGCGGCGAGGGCTCGATGCAGCAGTGGGCCTACGCCGGTTGGGCGCAGCCCGACCACACGCACTTTACCGGCGATGGATATCGCGCCCTGGCCGATGCTCTTATATCCGACCTCATGGCCAGCTATCAGGCCTATAGAGAACGCAACTCGCCCGTCACCGAAACAGCCGTCCAGGGAGAGAAGAATGGAAGTGGAAGCACGAATCCTTAAGGTTCTGTTGAGCGTCACCAAAAAGGAAGTCAATCCGGGCCCCGATGATTCGCTCTTTGTCTCCGGCCTTCTCGATTCGTTTGCGCTCACCGATTTCGTCGCCGCTCTCGAAGAGGAGTTCGGAGTCACCATTCCCGACTCCGATCTCTCCGCGCGCAAGTTCGACACTCTCAACAAGGTTTCGGCCTACGTCTCGGCCAGGATGAGTTAGCCATGGCATTCCTGCGCGCCTTCGGTTCCCACATGCCTGAGCGCCGCGTCGGCAATGCCGAGATTGCCGCCCTGGTGGGCGCAACTCCCGAGTGGATTCTCGAAGTCTCGGGCATCGAAGAGCGCCGCTACGCGGCCGACAGCGACACGGTCGCCTCGCTGGGCCTGATGGCCGCGCAGAACTGCCTGGCAAATGCGGGAAAGACAGCCGCCGATCTTGGCATGATCCTGGTTGCTTCGGGCTCCGCGCCGCGCTTCTGTCCCGGCCCGGCAAGCCAGATCGCAACCGCTCTCGGCCTCGCTGCCACGCCCGCCTTAGATATTCCCGTCGCCTCCTGCGGCTCGCTGATCGGCCTCGCGCTTGCCGCCGGGCTCGCGGCAAAATTCGGCCCGGTTCTGGTGATCGGCGCCGAGATCATGTCGCGCTGCATCGAGCTCACGCCCCAAGGCAAAGACACTGCGATCCTCTTCGGCGACGGCGCGGGCGCATGCCTCGTCGATCCCTCCACCGGCTTCGCCCGCGTCGCCGACTCGATCCTTTCGACCGACGGCGCATCGGCCGAGATTCTCAAGATCGAAAACGGCCGCATCTTCATGGAAGGCCGCAGCGTGATCCTGCAGGCCGTGCGCAAGATCCCCCGCACCTTAAACGAACTGCTCGCCCGCAACCAGCTCACTCCCACAGACCCTTGCGCTTACCTCATGCACCAGGCCAACCTCAACCTCATCGCACGCGTGGCCCAGTCGCTCAAGGTTCCCGAAGACCGCTTCTTCGTGAACCTCACGCGCTACGGCAACACCTCTTCGGCCTCGCTGCTCATCGCCGCCGACGAGTGGCGCAGCGCCCATCCCGGCGCGCTTGCAGGGCCGCTGGTTTTCACGGCCTTCGGCGCCGGACTCAATTGGGGCGCGCTGCTGGCGCTGCCCGCTTAGCACGCAGCGGAAAAACTCGGCGTGGCACGGTCTTGTATCAGGGCACGAGTTTTCTCGTGCCGATAGATCTCCCAAAATGATTGCGGGTTTCAGCCCCTGAAACCGGAGGGAGCAGAGGCCTTCAGGCCTCTGAAACGCACCGAACGGAACTGATTGTGCTCCCAGCCTGGAGGCCTGGTCAGGCGATGGCAGGTTCGGCGATGGCGTTGAGGGTGGTGTCGATGCGCAGGGAGTCAAGCAGCGCGTTCTGGTGGCGGGAGACGAAGGCATTCCGGCTGTCGAGCAACTGATCGAGGAACTGCCGGCGGTGACGGTCGAGTTTCGCGTTGGTCCAGGCCGTAGTGCCGCCGTTGGTGCTGATATTGAGGAGATCTTCGACGACCTGGAAGAGAATCTCGTTGCTTGCCTGGGTGATTTGGCGAACCGTCTTCTTGAGGTCCGGGAGACCGGAGAGACCGGGGCACATGCGCTCCATGATGGCGATCTCGTTAGAGACCCAATTGAGCTGAGGAGACAGGGCGCGGTAGCCATGGATCCAGCCCCAGACGTCGACAATGCTGGAGAGCGAATGATAGAGGGAGGTAACCCGGGGATCGAGGAAATCGTAGTCAGGTTTGACAATCGTGCCCTTGAGACGGCCGGCGCTCTCGAGTTCGTCCTTGATGGGAGTGCCGTCGTAGGGGAGCATGCGGCAAAAGACGGCGGCCGCACAGCCATCGGCGAGGATCGTGCGCAGGAAGTTGAGGTTGGCGCGGACGGAATCGAGGGTGCTGCCAGGATCGAAGAGCATGAAGCCGAACTCGAAGAGCAGGCCAACCTGTTTGAGGAGCTGGACGGCGCGGATGTTCTGCTCGACGGTGACCTGCTTGTGGAGGGTCTTGAGGCCTTGCTCGTTGCCTGACTCCAACCCCATATAGACGAGGTAAAGACCTGCATCCCGCAGCGAGGCAAAAACCTCGGGATCGACGGAGTCGGCGCGGCAGTTCATCTTCCAGACAACGCGGCTGGAGAGGCCGGAGCGGTGAAGCTCACACACGAAGTCGGCGGCCCAGCGTCGCCAGACGGGTCCGAAGAGCGGAAAGTCGTCGTCCTGAAAAAGGAATATGGTGATGCCGCGCTCCAGGTACAGGAAGCGCATCTCTTCAACGACACACGCCGGTTTGCGGGTGCGTACGATCTTGCCGGGAGCGGTGCGGTAAAAGGTCTGAATGGAGCAGAAGGAACAAGTGCGGGCACAGCCGCGGCTGGCAAGGAGCGGAAGAGCCTTGTGGCCGAGGGCGGTCTCCGGCTCGTAGTTGCGATCGGGGTAAGGGAGCTGGTCGAGATCGTCGACAAGAGCGCGCAGTTCGGTGTTCGCTACCCCGTCCCGGGTGCGGTATGCGATGCCGGGCACAGTGCGCCAGTCCTGACCGTTGCCGATAACGTCGGCCAGTTCGAGCAAGGTCATCTCGCCCTCGAAGCGCACCACGCTGTCGAGCTCGGGAACCATGTCAAGAGTCCGGATGTGACTGAGGCTTGGGAAATGCCCGCCCATGGTGAAATGGCATTGCACGCCGGCTTCACGAAGCATGCCGATAATGCGCTGATACTGCAGGATGTAAAACTGGAAGATAAGTGAAAATCCGATAATCATGGGATCAAGCCGCTTGGCGGTTGCGACGATTTGATCGGGCGGAGCCTCGACGTCGCAGATAACGACGGAGTAGCCATGCTGGCGGAGCGTGGCGGCGAGGTATCCCAGTCCAAGATTACCCTGATGCTGAAAGCCGACGAGAAGAATGGGCCGGGAGGTGTTGCGTTGCGTGGTGGCCGCCCGGCTGTGGAGAACCGGGAACTGTGAGACTTCAGGCATCGTGGCTCCCTTCCTGCGCAGACCAACTCAACAGCAATGCAAGGGCCCCGGCGAATTGTGGATCTGCGCAGAGAGAAGAAGTGCGCGCCCAGGCACCATATCGAAGCAGGCTTTGGAACGCGGCTACAGCGGTTCCAGGATTGCTATACCTCGGAGCCGATACAGATAAGTCGTCCCGACCCCAGGAAGAGACGACCCTGCACAAAAGCTGGATAGGGTACGTCTATCCTGGAACCGCTCTAAACGAGTCCGTCTCCGCTTGCAGGGACAGACATGACGTACTACGCCCGGCGTGTGACTCGCACGTCACATCCGGGAGGATTGATTACGGTTCGCCTTGATTGTGGCCCAGCTTGGTGACAGGATTAATCGGTCTTGGCCAATGTGGCGGCGAGTTTCTCGTAGCCGGCTGCCTGAACCTTCAGAATCTCTGCCTGGGTCTGAACGCTGATGGCGACGAGTTCGCGCTGTTCCGACTCTTCAAGTTCCTTGAAGACTTCCATGTCGATGGGATCCCACCACCATTTGGGGTTGTAGACGAGTGAACCAGGGATATCTAAAGCCATAACGACTCCTTCAGTGAATTCGGATAAGGGGGCCTGTCCGAGATTTGGGGACTGTCAGAGAAATCAGCTGCAATCCAGGGTCTTCGCTCCAATTCGGTTTTCTGACTTGGAATGAAGCCGGGAATAAGTGATTCGCCTCACATATTGAACTTACGCGAAGGGGTTGTCAAGCGTACTTCTGGTGAAAATATCAAGCTGTCGATCCGGCGTTGAACGGTCGCTGCGTGGTTTGCGATGCCCTGGCGCGAAAGGCGTCGAAAGTCGATCCATTGATCGCTTTGCGTTATGAATGAGCACCACTGCGTGCTGCGGAACAATTCAGAACGTATCTTCAACCAGCAGGCACAAACCGCGTTTCCAACTCCGGCCGGGAGCCTTCTGCTGCGGCTCGGATGTTGACCCCAGGCGGGGGCAATCTGGAGTCAGCCGGCCAGAATTGACACAGCCTCCGTTACCGCTTAGGATCATCCGCGAAATCAATGGGGACATCATGAGAGTCATTGGTGCGACGGGTATTCGTTCGCTCAGCATCGTTCTGTTCGTTCTATTGGGCTTGACAGCGTTTTGGGGCAGTGCCACCCTCCGGGGCCAAACCTATCCAACCCAAATCGGCACTGAGGCTTCAGACCGGCCTACCGGCTTTATCGACGCATTTAAAGACCAGGGCAGGCTTACGGTCGACAGCAGCGGGAATCCCGTACCTACCGACGCCAACGGGAACCCGCTCTCCGACGGCATCGTGGTGGTCTTCGACGACCGCCCCACCTTTGCCTGGGCGCCCCCCATCGACGATCCAGCTCAATACCAGCCGGACATGAGCGGCCTGTATACCATGTCCTTTACTGGGCAGGCCGTCCTTTCGAGCGTGGCCGGCAATCCCACGCTAACCTTCAGCAATCAGGCCTGGAACGCGGCCACCAACACCACCACCGTAAACGTGTCGATGCCCGGAGGACCCACTTATGCCGACGGCCCGGCCCTGATGGTGATCAGCTTCACGAATACTCAATTGACCCCCACCAGCGGCGCCAATACAGGCATCGCCAACCTGCAGGTCATCCGGCCGGGGTTCACGCTGGCCGAGGCCGCCAACCCGGCGCAGGTCTTCGATCCCGCTTTTGTCGCCGCTTATGCTCCCTTCGCGTACATCCGCTTCATGGGCTGGCTTGGAACCAACACAAACCCATACATTGCCACCAGCTGCGCCTCCGCGGCGCCGGCCTGCTCCACGGTGAACACTCCTACCATCGGCTGGTCCCAGCGCAGTCTTCCTACCGACTTCTATCAGGGTGTCGGCGCCAGCGTCTCCTCCAGCAACCCCAACCTGAATACCGGCGCCTGGGGCATCTCCTGGGAGTACGTGATTTTGCTGGCCAATGCCGCCAACAAAGACATCTGGATCAACGTGCCCATCAACGCCACCGGGTCATCCGATCAGTACGATCCCACCTATGTTGCCTCGCCCGACACCAGCAGCTACGTCTACAACCTGGCCATGCTGCTCAAGAACGGCGACGCCGCCACCGGCAACGTGGGCTTGAATCCCGGCTTGCATATCTATATCGAGCACAGCAACGAAGTGTGGAATTCAGGCTTCATGCAGTATGGCTGGAATGAAAACGCGGCCGAGGCAGAAGTGGCAGCCGCGCCAGGGGGTGTTTCGGTGCTGAATAACGACGGAGACACCAACACCCTCGACTGGGCCTATCGCCGTCACATCAAGCGGCTCTATGAGATCGCGAATATCTTCGAGTCGGTCTTTGGACCCGGTTCTTTCGGAACCACCATCCGCCCAGTGTACGCGTGGTTCCAGTTCGACGAGGGCTCGGGCTCCGGCGCCGCCAATGCCCTGGCATGGTTCAAAACAAACTACGGCCCGCCGGCGAACTACTTTTACGCCATGGCCCAGGGTGACTACTTCTCCCCATCGAATTGGGCCAGCGACACCACCATCGCCGAGGTTCTTTCAGACATGACGGCGAACAGCAACGCCAGCGTGAGCTACGTTACGCAGAACCTGGCCACTGCCAACCAGTATGGGCTCAAGCTGGCTGCCTACGAGGGCGGGCCGGGCAATACCAATGGCGGCCAAAACTCCACCACCAACCTCGGGGTGCAGATCCTTGCGAATCGCGATCCGGGAATGGATACGCTGGTGCAGACCCACATCCGCAACAACTGGTTCCAGCAGGGCGGCGACATGTTCGGCTACTTCGTCATGTCATCGGCCTACAGCCGCTACGGAGACTGGGGCGCCACCGACGACTATCGCAACCTGACCACGGCAAAATACAACGCCCTTGTCAATCTGACGGGATATGAGCCGAATGGCGTGCCCTTTTCCCCGGGAGACCTGGTGGCCACTGCCGGCAACAGCTCGGTGGGCCTGGTGTGGCAGCCCGTGCCGGGCGCAACCAGCTACAGCGTTTATCGCGGCACGGCTCCTGGCGGGGAGAGCACAACGGCCATTACCACAACTTCTCAAACGTCCTACACTGACACCGGCCTGACAAACGGGACCACCTGCTACTACATTGTCACGGGGGCCAACACAACCGGCACGAGCACTCCGTCGAATGAGGCAAGCGCCACTCCCGTAGCACCTCCCTCCTTTGCGATCACCGGCACTGCGGTCTCCGTCGAGCCCGGCGCAGCCACCGGAAACACATCCACCATAACGGTAACCCCCTCCGGCGGCTTTACCGGAGCTGTCGCGCTTACCGCGTCGGTCACATCCGGACCCAACAACGCGATCGATCCGCCCACTTTCAGCTTTGGCACGACGACTCCGGTCAACCTGACCAGCGCCAGTGCGGGAACCGCCACTCTGACCATCTCAACCACCGCACCAATCAACGGCGGCGGCTGCACTGCGTCGACCCGTACGGCCCCCAGCCTTCCCTGGCGCTCAGGAGGAGGCGTGGTCCTGGCCTGCCTGGTGTTGATCGGGATTCCAGCCCGGCGACGCTTCTGGCGCGCATTCTTCTCAATGCTGGCTCTCCTTGCGATATCCGCGGGCGGCATCTCAGCCTGCGGCGGCGGCAGCAGCCATACTTGCCCGCCGATCCCCGTTTCAGGAACTACTGCCGGAACCTACACCATCACCGTAACCGGCACTTCGGGTAGCCTCACCGCGACAGGCACAGTCACCCTTACCGTCCAATAGACCGGGGTAGTCTGCATTTCTCACAGACGGCGCAATCACCCCGGAATTTAAGGCCTGGCGAGGCCTCAGAGGGCCAGGAGGCCCTCAGTGCAGCCCGTCGGGGCAGGTTGCGGAAAAACTCTTCTTGGGGAGGTTCTGTAACAAGGGCACGGCTGGTAGGTCAGGGCTTCAGTCCTGACTGCCGGTAATGTCCATAAAATGAGTCCGGGGCTTTAGCCCCTGCGGAGAAACGCAGGCTAAGGGTGAGAGGTGCACCACAGCAGAATCCATGTGAGGGCGGTTGCCGCCAAAACGATCAACGCCGGCCGCAACAGGCCGAGAGGCATGCTCGATTCTATGGTTTGCAATCGTATGGTCGATTGCTGGCTGCCGGCAGGGGCTGGAGCCTGCTGCTCAGACGCGGGCCCTTTGGGTTGGCCACTGAGATAGCGGAAGCCACCCGGCAGGGGCACTGCGGAAAACCACCCGTCAGGCTTCAGGATGTTAAAGTAGCCGTTAGGCGTCACCGAGAAATCCCTGCGATTCCATGTGCGAGGATTCTTCATTGGGTCCGCCTCACCGGCTTTGCGCCGCTATGGCCCTGTCCGGTGCAATTCTCTGCGCCGATGCTGGACTGAATGATAGCACCGCTGCGGAGCTAAGTTTCATATGATCCGGTGGGTGTCGGAGGGCCAATCGGCATATACAGGTGCGGAGCGATCGCCGCTCATCTCCGCTTATTCTGTTTACAGGCCTCCAGCGTGAGCAATCTCATGCCGATAGCCCGCTCCAGAGCCCGAAAAAGGAGGGATTGTGCCCAATCCTCAAAAGTCCGGCCTGTCTGACAATTCGATTGGCGCAATCGCTTACCTTACCCCCGGTCCGGCGTTCTTCTTTCTGGCCATCAGGCGGTACAACAAGAGGCCTTATGTGCGATTCCACTCCTGGCAGTCGATCGTATTCAGCGCTTTTGTCTTTCTCTTCGGCTGTGCCCTGGATCTTGTCCTGCCATTGATCAAGTTCCTTGGGTTTCGTGCCCTCGTGGGCCTGTGGTGTCTTTTCTGCTTGATCGTTTTCTTTTTGTGGCTGTGGTGCGTGGTGGGCGCGTTGAACGGCAAGCGCAGCAAGCTCCCCATTATCGGGGACTGGGCCGATGAGCAGGCGTACCGGTAGGGCGGCGGCGGGTCGGTCAATTACAAAACGCAGTTGGCATGACGGGCCGCAGATTTCCGGAGCTCTACCCAGAAGCTGTCCGCGACCGGACCGGCAGGCAGCAGAATTAAGGTATCCGGTGATGTTAATCAAAGAGCAGGTTCCGTTTAGGCGGTAATTCAGGCATTGCCCGAGCCTTGAAATCACCACCGGCTACCTGAAACCTACTCATCGACCCATCCGACAACCGCTGCAACCCACGCCGGTCCAATCGTCGTCCATTCGCCGCTGTCTGCTGACCAAACCCGCACTCCTTCGGAGACTCCTCCTAGGTGCGATCCTACGCGTCCGTACTCCACTGCGATGAGCCCCGGAGCTGTGGATGCCTGGAAGATATCGCACGGCCATCTCCCGATTTCTGTGCTCTTGTAGCGGATCGATTGACCCAAGCTATCGTTCCGCTGATGTTCCATATCGAAGTCGTTGCCGAGGGACTCCCAGATCAGCTTTTCAAAACGGCGCCTGTCCACGTCGATTAACCAATCGCCGTTCCCCTCCCCGTAGACGATCTGGCCTCCGTCGTCGCGCCTAATTTCGGGTCCGCAAGGCAGGGGTTGCACATTCGGGATCGTCACCAGTGGTTCCACTTGCCCTTTGTCATCCACAATCACGATGTTTCCATTTCCGCGCTGAGTCAGCAAATGCGTATCATCCAGCCAGAGGAAGGTCGGCGACGCGAACGCATTGCACATAGTGGTCCCCTCGCGAATGAACTCGTTCCCGAGGAAAATGCTCTTCCCATTTGGCCGATACAACGAAATGCCCGTGAAGTTCCCGGCGGCGACAAGCTGGCCATTTGGGCTTCGCGTGCCGGGCGCGGCCCAGCTACCGAGCATTTGCAACCGTTCGTACTCCTTCGTGTCGAAATTGAAGGAAAAGGTCCCCTGGTCCCCTGTGCGGTCGACCCGGATCACGGCAGCATTTGATTTTTTGTCGATCCCCGCCAGTTCGCCCTCGCTCTTCAGCGTGGCCTTCCCGGTGGTGAGATCGACGACATCGCCCCATGTGGTGACCACGTAGCGATTGTCGATGATCTGGTTCCTGCCAAGATCGAATCGAATCTCGGAGGTTGTGAGAAGGTTTTCTTTGCTGACGAGGGCCCCATTGCGGAAGTGGTAGCGAACAAGAGACTGCGTCTGGGCGACACCGTGAGGGTCCTTGCCGAATTCAACGAGGACAAGGCTCGCTTTATGCTCCGTCGCGCCGAATGCGCAAGCGAGAGCAGCGAATTGCATTAACGTTGCTCCCAAAATCCTTCGTTTCGAGGTCATTTAGGGCCTTCGATTGCCGCCTTATTTACCTACAACTCTAAACCGCCGGAATTGCATTCGGCGTCCCATCACGGTGTTCTTTCCGGGTTCGGAGCATTTGGCCGCCAACCGGCAGCCACCCCGCAGCTAATCTCATCTCCACGACCCGCTCGCCACGGCATCGCCCCGGCAAATCCGACGAGACGCATATCCTACCCCAAAAATTGCCCTTGACATCTCCCGGGAATCTATTCATCATCTTTTTGTATTCCAATTGGAGTATCGCAAGATGCCGGATACAGAGAAAATCTCGTTCAACATCAGCGTGGTCGACCTCGGCCAGGTGGATCTGCTCGTCGATCAGGGCTTCTACTCCAGCCGCACCGACTTTCTGATCGCGGCCGTGCGCCGCCAGATCGAGAGCCACGCCCTCACCGTTCGCCAGGCCGTTGAACAAAAGGTGATGACCGTCGGTATGACCATCCTGAGCCGCAAGGACCTGGAGAATCGCGTGGCCGCCAACAAGCCTCTCGATATCCGCGTTGTCGGCGTCCTGAAGATCGAAGACGACGTGACGCCGGAGCTGGTCCGCGCCGCCATCAAGTCCGTTGCCGTCTTTGGAAAGATACGCGCGAGGCCTGAGGTGCTGGGCGCGCTTCTCATCAAGCAAAGGCGCGATTGAGGCGTTCAGTCCCGCCCTGCACGGAGGCCGTAGATGACCGGCAATCATCTTCCGATCGACCATCTCATCTTCGCGATGCTGCTGGTCTTCCCGATCGTTGAACTGCGCTGGACGTGGCCCCGCTACCTGGCGCGGCTGGCTGCTGGCGCGCCCAACGCGCGGCTCAACTTCTATCGCAGCATTCTTGTCGAAGAGTGGATTGCGACGGCCGCGCTGCTTGCCTGGTGGATGGGCGCCGGCCGTCCCTGGCGAGCGATGCTGCTGATTCCCTCGAGCCCCACCCGCTTTGCCATCGGGATGGCGGTTGCAGTGGTATTAAGCGCGCTGCTGGTGATGCAGAACAAGGCCGTTCTCGCCCGGCCCGAGACGATGCCCATGGTGCGAAAGAAACTCGCCTACGCCGAGCCGATTCTGCCGCACACCGGCGCCGAACGGCGGCGCTTCCACGCGGTTTCAATCACTGCCGGCGTTTGCGAGGAAGTGCTCTTTCGCGGCTTCCTGCTCTGGTATTTCGCGGTGTGGGTGGGGCCCTGGCCGGCTGCCATCCTGAGCTCCATCGTCTTCGGCGCGGGGCACATCTACCTTGGCGTCCGGCAGATTCCGAACACGGCTCTGATCGGGCTCATTATGGCCGCGCTTGTGCTGTTATCGGGCTCGTTGTGGCCGGCCATGCTGCTGCACGCCGCTATGGACTGGAATTCAGGGGATATGGCTTTTGTGGTATTGAAGTCGCCGGAACCGGCGGATTAGTGGGTTAAGGTGCGAGGTTTCCCCGGTCCCCAGGTGCGAGGGACCTGGGGCGCCCGCGCTAGCCCTTGCGCCGGTAGAGGACCTGGAAATCGTAGCCATGATTGGCGGGGAAGAGCGAGGCCACGTGGCGCAGCCGCTCGGCCAGCGCCGGCGCGGCCAGCAGCGGGTACTCGCGCTCGCGCAGATCGTGATAGTCGAAGTCGACGGCCAGCGAAAGCATGTAAACGGCCAGCGCGTCTGAAAACGATGCCTCAAAGTAAGTGTTGCGCGCGCGCTCGTCGATCAGGCTCTGGCCTTCCTTCCCCGCGGGCCGCACCTCCAGCGCTTTGCGGCGCGCCTCCCATGCATCCTGGCTGGTTTCGCCGCGCACCTGGCTCTCGCACTGCGACCACACCAGCGACGAAAAACTCTCGGGCACGCCCGCAGCTTCAACAAAGTTGTGCGCAACGTTGATGAAGAACTCAAAGGCCAGCCCGAAGCGATCCTCAACCAGCCGGGTTGAAAGAAACACGGCCTCGGTTGCGCCGAACGCCGCATTGCGATGGCACACCGCGCGATCGCCCAGCTCAATGTTGTAAAGCGGCGCAATCAGGGTCTCGCCCGTATCGGCAATAGCCAGCGGAATGAAGTAGTAAGCGCGGGTCTCCAGCGCCGGCGTAATGGTCGCGGGCACCGCGCCCACCAGCCGCTCCAGGTCGGTCTCGGAGATGCGGGTCTCACCCCACGCGGCGTAGCGGATTCCGTTCGGCGCCCGGCTCACGCTCACCTGGGTGGCGACCTTCTCCGCATGCCAAAGATCGATCTGTGCGCTACTGGCCATCTCTGGTTATTCTACGGCATCGGCATTTAGACTGGCTTTGCCGGCGCCGCTGCGGGGAAGGGGTTTACGCGGCCCGGCAGATGGAGCAGGCTGAATGAGCCGTACCTTTTCGATGGAGTCAAATGGAACGCCGCGCGGCGGCAGGATCTTCGGATTCCCGCTGGAGGGATTCAGTCTTTTTCAGAGCCTGCTGCTGGCTGTGGCTGCGGCCTTCCTGACCTTCTTCGCGACTACGTGCATCGCAATCTTCGCGCTGCTCGGCTGGAACATCTTCGGCCACCACTCGGTAAGCTACGCCGATACCTACCTCTACATCGGCTTCCCGGCCGGAGTGCTGGTGCTGGTGGTGGCGCTGCCGTTCTTCCTCACGCTTTGGGTCAGGGCCAAAGTGCGGAAATAAGAACGCCCTGCGACGATGCCGCAGGGCGTCTGGGAACTTCAATTCAGTTATCACGTAATAGGCGTCTGCCTAACTCCGCCAGCTCCGCTGCTTTTGGCTACATTCCCGCCGGCCTGGGGTCGTTGCGGTCGAACTTGGCTATCTGGATCTTCTTGGCCAGGCCGAGCTTGGAGAGCAGCCAGATGCCATAGAAATTCGGGTCGATCTCGTACCACCTGAGGCCGTGGCGCGCGCTTACCGGGTGGGCGTGGTGATTGTTGTGCCAGCCCTCGCCGCCGGTCAGCAGCGCAACCCAAAAGCTGTTGCGTGAGTCGTCGCGCGTCTCAAACCGCCGGCTGCCCCACAGGTGCGTAGCCGAGTTCACCAGCCAGGTTGCATGCAGGCCGAGGGTCACGCGCAGCATCACTCCCCACAGCACCCAGGCCATGCCGCTCACCGGCCCGCCGAAGGCCCATCCCAAACCGAACAGAATCAGCCCGCTTGCGGTGAGGGGAATCCAGTGATACTTGCTCAGCCATACGTGAAAGCGGTCGCGGTGCAGGTCAGGCGAGTAGCGCGCCAGCACATCGGTCTGCGCGTGCAGCGCCTCGCCGAAGAAGATCCATCCGGTATGCGCCCACCAGCCGCCCTCGCGCGGGGTGTGCGGATCGCCTTCCTGGTCGCTCAACTGGTGATGCACGCGGTGCGTCGAGACCCAGAAGATGGGACCGCCCTCGAGCGAGAGCGTGGCGCACACCGTCATTGCGTATTCAACCCACTTGGGCACTTGGTAACCGCGATGCGTAAGCAGGCGGTGATAGCACATGCCGATGCCCACGTTGATGGCAAGAACGTAGATGATGACCGCCACCAGCAGCCGTTCCCAACTGAAGAAAAACAACGCGGCCAGCGCGCCGACGTGAAACAGGGCGATCGTTACAACCGTAATCCAGTTCAGGCCCTCGCCGGCCGTGGCTTGGCGGCCCATGCGGACCTGCTGGCGCGCAGGAACTGCGTGCGAAGCTTGCGCTGCGGATGAATCCCTTCTTGCTGAGGCTGGATTTGATTCGGCTGAGATTTCGGTTGCGGTTTCAGGGGAAGGTGCGGTTAACACTGATGCCATTCGCTCGTATGTCCTTCGATTCAGTGGCTACATGCCCACTCATACACCGATTGTATAGGACGAAACGCTTCACCAGCTCAGCTTTTGCTTACACTTTTTGAGGATGGGGGGATAACGGAAGGGTGAACAACGGCGGTGCGCACAAGAGAGCCGGGCCAACCGGCCCCTCAATATTTCCGATCGGCGCCGAAGATGTTGATAAGCCGCCATTGGGGGCGTATCATTCTCACCATTCTTCGATGAGCAAGGAGATTCTGTATGAGTGACGGAATCACTGACTGCACTCGGCGAGGATTCCTGCGCCTGGGGTTGGGACTTGCGGCGGGCGGGCCTTTGGCGCTATCCAGCGGATGCACGGGAGCAAGCTCGAATCGGACCTCGACAGGCGATCAGCTTCGGGATGACGCAAAGGTGGCCATTGTTCCCTGCACCAGCTATGTGGTGTCGCAGGTCCAGGACGCGCTCAAACAGGCATTCTCCTTGCTGGGCGGCATCGGTGGGCTGGTCAACGGGAAAACCGTCACCGTGAAGGTGAACCTGACCAGCGACGGAACGTACGAGCATCAGTTCGGCCTGCCACCGGGCCACTCCTTCATCACGGATGGCTCGACGGCTATTGCCTTGGCCTCGTTGCTATTCTCCAACGGCGCGACGATGGTGAGGATTGTGGATTCATCGCCATTCGCTTTGCCCATGGACCAGGTTCTGACTTTGGCCGGATGGGACGTGCCGACCTTGCTTGCCGTGGGCAATGTGGAGTTGGAGAATACTCGCAATCTGGGCAGCGGAACCGCGTACAGCATTTTGAAAGTGGCAGGCACCTCGTATCTCTTCGACTATTTTGAGTTGAATCATTGCTACCAGGATACCGACGTGTTTATTTCGCTGGCGAAGTTGAAGCAGCACCTGACGGCCGGTGTCACGCTCTCCATGAAGAATGTATACGGGTCAACCCCTAACTCCCTTTACGGCGTGGGCGCTCCTTCAGAGAGCGGGATCGGCTATCGAGGGCCGCTGCACGGCAATGGCCAGGCAAACTGGGACGGAATCAATCCTCCAGGGGCGAATACAAGCACCCCTCCGGTCGATGCGGGATCCCGGATTCCGCGGATTGTGGCCGACATCAATGCCGCCCGCACTGTCCACATCGGCATCATCGATGGAATCACCTCGATGAGCGGAGGCGAAGGTCCCTGGGCGCCGAATGCCGCGCCCACCTCGCCGGGCATCCTGATCGCGGGATTGAACTCGGTTTCGACCGACGCTGTGGCTATCGCCGTAATGGGTTACCCGAATCCGCTTGCCCCGCGCGGCACACCGCCCTTTGCCAGTTGCGATAATCAGGTGCTGCTGGCCAGCCAGAACAACGTTGGCATTGGCGATCTTTCGCAGATTACGGTGCTGGGAACGCCGATCAAGAGCGCTTTGTACCCTTATCCCGAGGTTTCGCTCAGGCCGATGCGCGCTGGTTCGTGCATGCGCCATGCCGGAGCGGTTCTGGCGTAAGACGAAGCGGGACACTATCGATCCGGCCCACAAATACAAGCACCGTGCCCCATCCTCCTGAGCGAAGCGGAGCGGAGTCGAAGGATCTGCTTTTTGACTTTCACCGCGAAATGGGTGGGAGGCCGACACACTATTTACGGGCCCGATCAATAATTGCTGCTGGCCGTTCCGAAGTCTCCGCCGCCGCTCACAAACAGCCGCGTCACCTGGCCGCGGAGAACGCGGTAGAGCGCAAACTGCCGTTGCGTCTGCCCGCGCAGCTCAAACAGCAATTCGCCGCGGTTGTCGGCCATCGCGTCGACCGCATCGATCAGGCGCAACCGCGGGGCATCGTCAAGGTGCGCCCCGTCAGTGATGCTCTTCAGCAGCACCACCACGTTTCCGTAGAGATTGGGCTGCGCAATCAGGGTTACAAACTTCTCGCCGGCGCCGGTCTCCGCGGTATGCGCGCTCAGCACCATGGTCGCTCCCGAATCGTAGGCGAGTTCAAAGACGCGAAACTCCTCGTCCTCAAGCGGCGCGGGCTCGGGCGGCGGGGGCGGCGCGGCTGCCTTGGCGCTCTTGCGGGTTGGTGCCTTCGCGGCAGGTTTCGACGCGGGCGCCGGCGCGGGCGGTGGGTTCAATCCCAGCGCGGCCCGCGCAAGATCTTCCAGTTGCGCCTTGTACTTCTGCTGGTCATCGGGGTTCGCCCAGGAAAAAGCCCAGGGATGCTCCGGCGTGTTTCTGGCATCGGAGACTGCAACGGTCTGATGCATCTCCAGCGGCAGGCCCTTCAAGGCAGGTGGGGCAACACCGCCCTCATTGCCGCCGTAAGAAACCTGTCCGCGCTTCAGCTTCGGCCGGTTGGGATCGGTACTGTCGACCGAAGAGACTGACGGTTCCTCATCACCGGTGTCGCCGGTCTTCTTTTTTTTCAGCTTCGGCCGGTCGGGATCGTCACCGCCGCCCGGGCTCGCCGTCGAGCTGGCGCCGCTGTCGGGGCTCTTGTGCAATGTCGGCCGGTCGGTGTCCGGAGCAGGCCCCGAGCCCGAATTTGAGGCCGTATCGGTTCCCGAATCGCCGCTGGAAGCCGGCCGGTGCAGCGTAGGGCGGTCGGGATCGGGCGATGCCCCAGGGCTGCCGCTGTCACCGCCGCTGCTGCTCGGGCCGGAACCGGGGCCAGAATCGTCCGCGTGATGCTTGCGATGCAGCACCGGCGTATCGCTTTCGGCGTCGTCGATCTTCCAGTTTTGCGGGTTTACTGGCGCGGACGCCTTAGGCTTCGGCAAGGGCTGCCATTTTCCGTAACCCACCCACGAGCCGCTCTCCTGGGAGGCGCCATAGACGACGAAGAGCCCGGTATTCTTGCCGTCCTCCTTCAGCTGGTACTCCACCCCGCCGTCAAGCGCGAGTGGCTGCGGTTGGGCAAGGTAGATAGCTGCGTCCTGCAACTCGTGTCCGTCGAAGACGGTGATTGGAATAATCCGGCTCCGGGTGGGATGTTGTTCGTCGCCGATCCACTCGATCACGGCAACCGCCCGGAATTCAGGGGCGTTCTTGTCGGGATTGGCGATCTGGCCAACGTACTGCGCACGAGCCGGCGCCGCGCACAGCGCAGCTGCGGCCGCGAGCATCAAAACTGATTGGGCTGCGAAAATGAAGGGGCGCGATGACACGGCTGAGCTGCCTCGAAGATAATCGAAATCTGGCTCTGCGGGTGGCGCCGCGAATGCGCCGGCGGGAGAGGGAAGCGCGCGCAGAGATTCTGCCGTGTCTCCCGGGGAAGATGCCGCTCTGCCGCCCGTAATTCTCTTCAAACGCCGTACCATCTCATCTGTGAGGATAGTCTCCATGGAACTAAATAAGAAAGTCGCCGATTTTACGCTCAAGACCGACGAGGGGAAGGACTTGAGCCTATCGGATCATGCGGGCAAGCCCGTTGTGCTGTTCTTTTATCCGCGCGCCGACACGCCCGGCTGCACCATTGAGGCCTGCGGCTTTCGCGACCAGTTCAAGAAGCTTCAGGCCGCCGGCGCCGTGGTTCTGGGCATCAGCCGCGACACGCCCGCCGCGCAGGCCAAATTCCGCGCCAAATACGACCTTCCCTACACACTCCTTGCTGATGTAGACGAGAAAGTCTGCAATCAGTTTGGGGTAATGAAGGAAAAGAACATGTATGGGAAGAAAGTGTGGGGCATTGCGCGGACCACATTCCTGATCGGCCCCGACCAGACGCTGCTGCACATCTTTGAGAATGTGAAACCCGAGGGCCACGCCGAGGAGGTGCTGGCGCTGATCAAGGAGTGGAAGAAGGCGCACAAGGGGTAAGTGTGCCGTTTGGGATTCCGGGACTCGCCCCGCCGAGCCCCTGAATCCCAACCCTGTCATCCTGAACGAAGTGAAGGATCTGCCCTGAAGATTCGGCTAGGTCCTTTAGATTCGGCGCAGCAAGAACCGTCCAATCTTTATGGCCTTGGGTGGCCCGCAGGGCCATGTATGACTGCAGTTGCTCTTGCCGTTGCCTTTAGGGAAGCGCTCCCCAATGCAACCGCCCCCCGGGCGTCGTTTACCAACGAGAATTTCCGAGTGGATCGCGATCAACTCGGAATGTAACTACACGTATGCCGTTCACGGATATCCCGCCCGTCTTTTCCAAGCTGTTCCACCGACACGCGCTCTTGTGTTTGGGAAACATGGGTAAGACGAGGGTAGACCACTCGCCGCCTGCTAGAATCGGAAGCCGTAGCATCCTTGTCCATAAAGCATCACCTTGACTCGACAACGCGGACTATAGTTCGATCCCACGCCACCGATGTCCGCCCCAAAAAACGTAGCCGGAGCCCTCCAATGAAATGCCTGAACTGCAGTACCGAGATGACCACCAACCAGGTCGTCACCAAGAAGGACAGCATCTCCTATGACATGTGCGATAAATGCGGCAGCCTCTGGCTGGACGCCGGCGACCTCGACAAGATGGCCTTCCAAACTACCGGAAGTATCGAATACTGCGAAGAAATCGGGACCGACGAACCCGAGAAGAAGCCAAAGAAGTGTCCCCGCTGCGAGGACTTCAATCTGAGCAAGGTCAAGTTCCTGGAGTCCGACGACATTCATCTACACCTCTGCAGAAACTGCGGCGGCTTCTGGCTCGACGGCGGCGAGCTGAAACTGATCGATAGCGTACTCGCCGAAGACGGGCCGATCAAGGATCACGGCTTCTCCGACTTCGTCAACGATGTCCACGTTCCATACTGGTACAAGCGAATCAAAAAGCCGAGCTCTGAGACGGATTTCACCGTGGACGTTCCTCCGATCAAGGGCGCGGTTCAAAAGGAGAAAACCGCCAATATTTGTCCTGCATGTGGGCAAAATCTGTTTGTGTATTCCATCTTCTCTATGGACTTCGAAGGCTGCTCGAAGTGCAAGGGAATCTGGCTGATCAAAGACGAGCTGCGAAAACTGAAGAACAAAGTGAACGAAGGCTCCATGCGCTGGCTGAACGACGAGATCGAAGACATGGAGAAGACGAGCGCACGTGTGACCAACCGCTTCTGCGCGAAATGCAAGACCAACAAAATGGTCTCCGTCATCTTCGGCAAGTCCTCCATCATTGTCGATTGGTGCCCGCAATGTCACGGAGTCTGGCTCGATAAGGGAGAATTCGACGCAATCAATGCCTATTTGAGGGATGAACTGGGCGCCATGCACCCAAAGGATATCGAAAAACTCGCAGCGGAAGACATCGAACGCGTCTGGAGCGGAGGACCGGAGACTCGCTTGCAGGAGCTCTTGGACGCCCGCGCCGCCGTCTCAGCCCTCATCAACACCACCATCTTCGACCATCCGGCACTATACAAGCTCTGCTCGACCGCCTATGCATTTTCGCGATCATTTTAGAACCCCTAATCGAAACCGGGTGTCCATTTCTTTTCGCGATGTACGTCAACCCGCTCATCGCGCATCTGCGGGCGTGATCCAGCGTTCCGGTTGAACCACCGCCTACTCGCGTCCAATCCGGAATCCGACCCTCCCTGGGCCCCGGGGCATGGGCCAGGCACGAGTCGGGGTTGCAGCGGCGACCAACGCCCCGTTTGCTAAACTTCACCAGTCATGAACACGCCCTCGCCAGGCCAATTGCCTCAACGCGCTTTTTTCGAAGCCCCTCCCGAGCAGGTCGCGCCGCGCCTGTTGGGCAAGATACTTGTCCGAAAAGTAAGAGGGCGCGAGCCCATTGCCGGCCGCATCGTGGAGGCAGAGGCGTATCTGGGGTCACACAACGATCCACCAGATCCGGCCGCTCATTCTTACCGCGGCCCCACGCCCCGGAACCAGGTTCTATTTGGTCCCGCAGGCTACGCCTATGTTTACTCCATCTACGGCCGGTACTACTGCATGAACATCACCTGCGAGCCGGAGGGCCGGGCGGGCTGCGTGCTGCTGCGCGCGCTCGAACCGGTCTCAGGTTTGAAGCAGATGGCGCGCAACCGGGGTCTCTCGGCCGATGCTGCTCCGCGCGAACTCACCTCGGGTCCCAGCCGCCTCTGCCAGGCGCTCGGGCTCACTCGGGCTGAGCATAACGGCCTCGATCTCCTCGACCCCGGGTCGCCTCTCCAGGTGCTCGACGACGGTTTCAAGGTGAACGAGGTGCTCATCACGGCTCGTATCGGCATCCGCCACGCCGTCGATCTGCCGTTGCGCTTCTGCATAGCCGGCCACGCATGCGTGTCAGGGCCCAGGAGACTCGCCGGCAGGCTGGTTCCGCAATGCGGATAATCTCACGTCGCGCCCTCATCCGGTGGATTGACGATGGGTTGCGTCTCAATCGGCTAAAATCTCGTCAAACGGATGTACCCACCCCACTCCGCGAGGAACCCTGCACGTGAGAATCTCTTCCCTCCTGCCCCCGTCCGGCGCCGTTGCGCTTCTCGGCGCCGCCGTATTCGTCTGCGCCTCCATCGCCCAGGCGCCGCAAACTCCGCCAGCCGGCGGACCCGGCGGCCCGCCGCGTTCTTACCCCGCGCCCACCAATCTGCAGGTGCTGCCCAAGAATCTGACCGGCCAGCAGGTGCACGACATCATGGAGGGATTTGCGGGCGCTCTTGGCGTGCATTGCAACTACTGCCACGCCGCCGACCCGAAGAACATAGGCCCCAACGGCCGTCCGCGCCTGAACTTCGCCTCTGACGAGAAGGATGAGAAGAAGATGGCTCGCATCATGATCACCATGACCGGCGACATCAACAAGAACTATGTGTCGAAGGTAGCAGCAATGGACAAGATGCCCGAAGCAGCGCCGCCGGTCAGCTGCGGAACCTGCCATCGCGGTCATGAAGATCCCGAGGAGTTCAAGCCTGCGCCGGAACACGGTCCGGGCGCTCCGATGCCGGGGATGCAGCACTGAGTCGGATTTCTTGCGGATCGGATGTGCGGGCGGCGACGCCCGCGCGACAACCGGGCTACCCCCCCAAAAAACACAAATCATTCGTTGGGGACCCCGGTCTGGAGCCCTGCTGTACTGACCCCTGAACCCCGATCCCTGACCCTTGCTTTTTAGATTTCGGGTGGGCGGGGACGGGCGAGGAACCGGGCGCCCAAAGCTCCGCCGGCAATGGCGAAGATCAGCAGGGCAACGGCCAGTTCGGCGGCCATTGACAAGAACGCCTCTGCGCGTCCCTGCGGCGTCAGCACCACCGCCTTCAGTGTCGCGGTAGTCTGCGGGTCGACCCCGAATGCAGTCCACACGTCCCCAAGCTGCTTGTTCACCATGTTTGTCCAGAAGTCGTCAATGAACTTGCCGGCGTTGAACCAGTACCGCGCGCCAAAAAGCAGCAACCCGCAAATTGCCGTTGAAGTCCAGGCGCTGAAGATCCCCGTCACCAGCCCGATGCGGGCGCCGGCGCCGATGGTGAGTCGTGCCGGTTTCTGCCCTCGAATGTAGATAGCCACCACCCAGGCGGCAGCAGCAGCCATGAGTAACGGCAATCCCAGGAAACTTGCTTCGTTGAAAACCGAATACAGGAAGAGGATTGCGAGGATGATTCCTGCGGGAATAGCCAGCCTAGCCGCCACGCTCATGGCCGGCTTCCATGCGACGCTGGCCGCATCGCGGATCGGCTCGGCGGTCCGCTCGGGTTGAGCCGCTCCGGCGCCAGTCTCTGCCTGATACACAAGGTGCGGCAGTCCGCACATCGGGCAATAGGTAGAGCCCTCTTCCAGCGCCTGATGGCAGCGTGTGCAGGTGATTTCCATCTACCTAAGAGCCTATCGCATCCGGGCCGATAAGTGTTTAATGGTATGAAATGGAAACGCGCATTCCCGGCGCGCAAACCATCTTCTCACTCAGCCATGTGAAGTCGATCCGCAACGATCCCTTCAGCCGCTGCCACGGCCTGCTCCAGTGTCATGTTGGTCGAGTCCAGCAGCACGGAGTCCGGGGCCGGCTTCAAGGGCGAATCTGCGCGGTTGCGGTCGCGCTCGTCGCGGGCGCGCAGCTCGCGGATCACCTCTTCAGGCTGAACCTGCGCAGCTTTGCCGCTCTGACCCAATTGCTCGTAGCGGCGCTGGCCGCGCACCTCGGGCGCTGCATCGAGGAAGATCTTCACCTCGGCGTGGGGAAAGACCACGGTGCCGATGTCGCGGCCTTCCATGACCACCCCGCCCTCCTCCGCCAACTGCTGCTGCAGCCGCACCATCCATGACCGGACCGCGGGGAAAACGCTCACGCGCGAGGCCGCATCGGTTACTGCCGGGGTACGAATAAGGCTGGTGACGTCTTCGCCGTCGAGCAGAACCCGATTCTCTTCGCCTCCCGCTTCAAGCCGGATTTGCGTGCCTTTGGCGAGCACATCGAGGACGGCGCTGTCATCCAGGGGAATACCTGCCCGCAGCGCCTTCAGCGCAAAGGCGCGATACATTGCGCCCGTCTCAAGGTTGAGCAGGCCAAAGTGCCGCGCCAGATGGCGCGCGATAGTGCTCTTTCCGGCGCCGGCAGGCCCATCGATTGCGATAATGATCTTTCGGCCAGTCAAGCGGGAACCTTCCGCATTCATCCGCGCTTTTTCGTCCCTTGCTTTGCGGGAGCGGTGAATCCATACCGCTTGCTGTTACCGGCCTTGGCGCCCGCGGTCAGGGCGGGCTTGCGCGAGCGAGCATCTACCCGCACATCCTTCCGCGAAGCGCTTCCGCGCGCGGAGACTCCCTGCTTGGCCACGACTTTGCCGTTCGAACCGTGTCCGTTGCGCTGCACCCGCGGCTGCGAAGTCGGCTTGCCGTTTCCGTTGGCGGCAATTCCGTTGCGCAGGCTGCCGTTCGACGATCCATTGTGATTCCCATTACCGCTCGGCTTTGCCCATCGCGAACTGGACGCGATGCGCGAAGCTCCGGGACGGCTGGAGGCGGGGCGGGCATCGCGGCCCGCTCGCCGTGACGGCCGGCTCGCGGTGGTCTGCGCACGTTTGCGGTCGCGAGCATGGGCTGGAGTGCGGCTGAAGTGCGGCCGCGTCCCGGCAGGCTTGCCGCTCGATACAGGCTTGCGTTCGACGGAGATCAGTGGAGCCTCTGGCTCGATCATCTCCGGCGCGGGAGCCGGCGATGCCAACGGCTCAGGCTCGGGCCGCCGCTCGGGAACAAATGGAGCCTCATCCTCAAAACGGCCTGAGTCGAAGTAATACGAAGACGCCATCGCCGAGCTGGCGTAGATGTTCGGGGACACGCTGAACTCAGGCAAGGTGCCGGCAACGTAAAAGTGCGGAGCGTGGCCGAGCGAGATGGTGTGCACTTGCCGGGTGGCCAAAAGTCCACGCAGCACCTCGCGTATCTTGCTGCGCGCGGTCAGCGGGGCAAGGAACAATTCCACGTCTTCCATGCTGGCCGCAATCACCGCCTGCAGGTAGATCGAAGCGAGCACCGAGATCGCCGTCACCTGCGACGTGGACGCGCCCTCGGCAATCGCCTTCTGGAAGCGGTGCCGGAGGAGCTGCCATTTGGCATGCTGCCCCGGAGCTGAAACCACGGGAATAATGCGCAGTTGCTGCCACAGCTCGGTGATGGCGCGCAGCACCGCGGTCTCAGATACCTCTTTCCCTAGCGCATGCTTGAGCTGCGGAATGGTGGCGTCGCCGGCCTCGAGCAGCTTGTAGGCCTGGATGGCCAGTGGCGAGACCTGGCGCGAGCCGGTCAGTTGCGGGGTGCGGCGCCAGTCGCGGTCGCCGCGCAGCGCGTACACGTAGGGTAGAACCCATGCCGCCACAACAAAATCCGGCTGCTCGCCGGGCTGGCCCAGCAGGTTGAGCCGGACTGCGATGCCGTCCGTCTCAAGGCGGACCAGCAGCTCCTCGGCAAGAGAAATCCACTTTTGATCGGGGTTAATATTGCGCTCGCCCGCGATGGCCTCGACAAATGAGGGGGCCAAACCCGCGGAATACTGGCGGCGCGGAAGGAAGAGACAAAGTCCCGTCTCCTCGATCCAGGTCCGGGCATCTTCAAGAGTCAGTGCTCCGTGCCCATTCAGGCGCATCCGTTCGGCGCGCGATGCTTCCAATTGCTCTGCTGTCAAAGAAAAAACCTCACTTCCAGGCTGGCGCTATGGCATAACCAGAGTTATTGCGTCCTGTTTTTGCCTCATTGCCAAGGTTGACGCCTGCCAGAATCACGGCCTGTGCGGCCGGTCGCGGAGGCTCTCGGTTGTTAGCGTCAACAAATTACAAGCGTTCCGGGGTATCTTCCCCGGTTTTGCTTTCTTGCGCCCGGCTACCCGCTCCTGGGAGCGGTCATAACCACCTTCCGAGGGTCCTAAACCCGGTGGAAGGCCCGCAGTATCTCTCTCCAAGAATACAGCAAAGCTATTGGACGTCCATGCGGGCAACTGGTTGGGTGATTCGTTTTCGCAAGTTCCAACAATAGCCACTCCATACGTTCCGGGTCAAGAGGGGTGTTTACCTTGATGGCCGAGTGGCACGCGATGGAGGCGGCGATGCGGCTGCGAAGCGTCGTAAGCTGTTCATTTCGCTTTGGTTGCTCGTCTGGTCGAAAGGCGTCGTCGTCATCGTCGCCGGCCGATTGCTCGATCACCTCCGCCAGCGTTCGCTCCAGTTCGGCCCCTTCCAGCCCGACCGGCGAGGCCTTCACTGCCAGGGTCTGCGGGCCAAATGGCTCGACTTCAAAGCCGTTCCGCTCCAGCTCCTCGGCAATGCGCGCAAATACAATCATTTGTTCAGGTTTCAGCTCAACCAGGAGGGGCATCAGCAGCCGTTGGCGCTGCACGCGTTCTACTTGCCGCTCGCGCAAAATTTTTTCAAAAAGCACTCTTTCATGTGCAACATGCTGATCGATGATCCACAGGCCGTCCTCGCCGGTGGCCAGAATGAACGATTCCCTCAGCTGCCCGAGCGGCTTGAGCGACCCTAAGTGGTTTAGATTGTGGGACGCCTGTTCAGCCTCTATCATCGCTGCCGCTGCTGCCGCGCCGTCTGACCCTTCCAGTCCGCTGGGGCTGTCGGGGCTGCACTCCAGTGTGCTGGGTGGTACCGCAGGCTGAAACAGGGCCGCCGCGGCCTCGCCCCACGCCGCCCGGTCGAAGAAGCGCGGGTCAAAACCGCCGAAGCGAGATCCGACGTCGCCGCCCGGTTCGCCGCCCGGTCCGGCCGCCTCGAACGGCAGTTTTCCCGGCACCGGCGAGGGCTGGCGTGGCGTAAGACGGAACGGCTCGGCATCGGTCCCCGCGCCTGCTTCGGGGTCCGAGTCAGGCATTGGCGCCGGCGTACCCTGATCCGGCTCTCCCGGCAGGGGCGACGCAGCGGTCGGAATCAGTGACGGGCTCGCGGTTGGCTGCGACTGAAGCGCATTCAGGAATCCCGCCGCCGGCCGCGCCTTCACCAGTGCGGTGCGCAGGCTGTCGCACACAAAGTCGTGTATCAGAGTCTGCTGCCGGAATCGTACCTCGGTCTTGGCCGGGTGCACATTCACGTCCACCTCTTCCGGCGGCATTTCAAGAAAGAGCAGAACCACCGGAAAGCTGGTGGGAGGAATCACGTTGCGGTACGCCTCAGTGATCGCGTGCATCATCAGCCGGTCGCGGATGAGCCGCTTGTTGACGAAGATGTAGATCGAATTCCGGTTCAGCTTTTGCAACTCCGGCTTGGAGTAAAACCCTGAAAGCCGCAGCGTGCCCGGCAGCGGCCTGGGCGCATCGGGATCGACCTTCCAGGGCGGCGGCTCGGGAAGTCCCACGCGAACCAGCGGCAGTTCGGCAGCCATGGGCAGTAACTGGCCCAGGGTCTCTTTGCCGAAGATCTGGTAGATGCGCTCGGCAGTCCGCGCCACCGGCGGCGCCGCAACCACGGTGTGGCTGGCCGAGACCAGCTCAAAGTGCTTTCCGGGGTGCGCCAGCGCGTAGTGCGTCACCAGCGCCGTCACGTGCGCCAGTTCGGTCGACTCAGCCCGCAAAAACTTGCGCCGCGCCGGAGTATTGAAAAACAGATCGCTCACGGCGATGGTGGTTCCGCGCGGCACGGCGGCGTCTTCGACGTCCTGAATTTTTCCTCCCGCGATTTCCACCCGGGTTCCGGAGCCTCCTTCGCCCGTCGCCGTCTCCAGCGTCACCCGCGCCACCGAGGCAATCGACGGCAGCGCCTCGCCGCGGAAGCCAAGCGTCGCAATCGCCAGCAGATCGTCGGCGCTGCGCAGCTTCGATGTGGCGTGGCGCTCAAAGGCCAGCAGTGCGTCGTCGCGGTTCATGCCATGGCCGTCGTCGGCCACGCGAATCAGCTTGCGGCCGCCGCCTTCAACCTCAACGCGAATCCGGTTTGCGCCGGCGTCGATCGCGTTCTCAAGCAGTTCTTTCACCACCGACGCGGGGCGGTCCACCACTTCGCCGGCAGCGATCTGATTCGCCACCTGATCGGAAAGAATCCGGATGCGCCCCATAGGGCTCTAGACTACCGCAAAGTGAGCGGCCGCCCGGCTGTGAATCGGGCAGCCGTAATTGCGCAAATCTGCGTGGATTCTCTCGCTCCGAATCCAACGGAGGGAGCAGGGGCCTTTACAGGTTGCGAAAAAACCCGATGAATGCCGTTGTCTTGAAAGGGCACGGATTTATCCGTGCCAATAGACCGCATAAAATGAGTCGGGGTTTTAACCCCTGAGGGATGGTTTTAGGGCATCTCGCCGAGCTTGACGAGTTTTTCCGCAACCTGCTTAGGCCCCAGAGATGCGGCGGATCTGTCTGCGGCCTTTAGGCCCGGCTCTCTTCCGACGAACACAAAAGATACCCCGCGGCTCCCGGTTTTCACTAGATATGACAGCCCGCCTCGCCGCGCTTCTCAAGGTAGCGCTGGTGGTACTCCTCGGCGCGCCAGAATGTCTGCGCCGGCTCGACCCTGGTCACAATCCGTTTGGGCTTGTACGCGCCGGCCTCGGTAAGCTGCTCCATCTTCGCCAAGGCCTGCCGCTCCTGCTCAGGCGAGTGAAAGAAGATCGCCGACCGGTACTGCGTACCCCAGTCAGGTCCCTGGCGGTTCAGCGTTGTGGGGTCGTGCAACCTGAAGAACGCATCGAGCAACTGCTCGTAGCTCACCTTCTCCGGGTCGAAGTCGATCTCCACCACCTCGGCGTGGCCGGTCTTGTCGGTGCACACGTCCTTATAGGTCGGCCGCTCCAGCGTTCCGCCCTCGTATCCCACCGCTGTTGCCGTCACACCTGGAATGGCCGCGAAGGCCGCCTCCACGCCCCAGAAGCATCCCGCTCCGAATGTCGCTTTTTCATTGCTCATAGCTCTATTGATGCCTTTCGGCCGATTTGGTAACAGGGAATTGACGGCTGGAACGAACCGGTCTACGGAGTTCCCCGGCTAAGGCGAGCGCACCCGGCGAGGGGGTCACTACCTTGGTCCATCCGCCTGCCGGGCCGTGGAATTGGCTTTTCACGTGCCGTGCCGTCTGCCTATACTCGCACCAGGAGCGAGGTGTCTCCCCAGGCGCTTTCGTTCACGCTGAATTCTATGAGCCTGCAACCGTCGCGGAAGCGCACCGCCCCATCCGAATCCCCCGCGATCCCCGACCGTCTCTACTTCAAGATTGGAGATGTCGCCCGCATCTGCGGTCTTGAAACCTATGTGCTCCGTTTCTGGGAGTCGCAGTTCCCGCAGCTCAAGCCCAACAAGAGCGGAACCGGCCAGCGCCTCTACCGCCGCCGCGACGTTGAGTTGGTGCTTGAGATCAAGCGCCTTGTCCATGAAGAGGGGTACACGATTCCAGGCGCCCGCCAGGCCCTGGAACAGGCTGCTCCCCGCCGCAATCCTCAGACCGCATTGCCCTTGCCCGCCGATCGAGCCGGGCGCCGCGACAAATTGGCCGCTATTATAGGACAGGCGCGAGCCGAGTTGCGTGAGATCGCCGGCCTGCTCGCTTCGCCCGACCCCCAGTTCCCCCGGCGCCGCCCCCGCTTGTCCCCTGTCCCCGGCCCGGCCGGCTCGCTCTTCCCCTCATAGGCCGTATCGACATATCAGGTGGCCGCACCCCAGGCTGGCCTGGCTGCGACTGTTTTTCATCAGACCTTTGCAGAACCCTCATGCCAGCGCACATCTGCTTACATCGAAATTATGCTAGCTTAAGCAGAACAGTCCGTTGAAAGTTGATTAGACACGCCCTCAATTACCTTCTTCTCTTCCCAGCGCGTTGATTTTTGTGACCTCCAAGGAGATCGAAGGCCATGAAATGTTCCGTCTGCGGATCGGAGAGGCTCCGTCTATCGCACCTGCGCGCGTCTGATCTCCCGCGCCTCTTGTCGCTCTCATATCCAGTCCGGTGCGCCGCCTGCAATGAACGCATGTTCGTGAGTTCGTTTGCAGCTTTCGGGATCCATCGCAGGGCTCGTGCGCGCAAGAGGGCGGCTCGCGAAATCCGGCACACCGCGCCTCACAGCAAGGAAAACGGCGCCTGAAGGCCGGATCGCTCTGGAAAGTGGTTTGCCAGCCTTTGTAACTCGGAATCGTCACGCGGTTTGCGCGTGCGCGGTCCCTGCGCCTTTCGTTCCGCGCAGCGGTGCGTTATCGTTTCCTGAGGAAGAGCCTTCGATGCGTGCCGCCGAACTCATCGCTCCCCTCACATTCCGGCTTGCGGAGATGCCGATTGAAGATCCCGGTCCGGGCGAGGTGCAGGTCCGCGTTGAGGCTGTGGGCGTCTGCGGCTCCGATCTGCATGCGTACACAGAGGGCGCGGTCGGCAGCACTCCCAATGTCTACCCGATGGTGCTGGGGCACGAGCCCGCCGGCGTCATCGTCAAAACCGGCGCTGGCGTCTCGGGTCTCGCTGCGGGCGACCGCGGCGCGCTCGAGCCCGCGCTTTATTGCTATCGTTGCGAGTTCTGTTTAGCCGGCCACCACAACGTCTGCGCCAACATCCGCTTTCTCTCCAGCCCCCGCCTTCCCGGTTTCTTCCGCGAGCTTGTCAATCTGCCGGCCGCGAATTTTTCTCCCATTCCAGCCGGCATTCCGTTTGACGCGGCTACTCTCGCCGAGCCTCTGGCCATTGCCCTGCACTCAATCCGCCTCACTTCCATCCGCCCGGGAGAAACGGTAGCGGTTATCGGCGCGGGACCAATCGGGCTTTTGACCATCGCCGCGCTCCGCGCTGCCGGCGCGGGACGAATCTGGGCTATCGAACCCCTCGCGCATCGCCGCGAGCTGGCCCTCGCCATCGGCGCCGGCGCCGCGCTCCAGCCCGATGAGGCCGTTGAGGAGATCCTCCACGCAACCGGCCAGCGCGGTGTGGACTGCGCCATTGACTGCGCGGCCGGACCGGAGACCACCAATCAGGCCGTCCTGCTCGCTCGCAACGCCGGCCGCGTCGCGCTCACTGGCATTCACTCCACGCCCTTTGTCTCGCTCGATGGCTCAGCCATGCGCCGCAAAGAGCTTACCCTCTTCAACGTGCGCCGCTCCAACCACGAAACCGGCGAGGCAGTGAAATTCCTCCAGGCGCAAGCCTCATGGTTCGCCCCGATCCTGACCCACACTAGGCCGATCGACCGCATCGACGAGGCCTTCGAGATTGCCAGCCACTATCGCGACGGCGTGGGCAAGATGATCGTCCGGCCGTGAGGATTGGGGTGCTTCGCAGTCGGCAGTTTGATGCGCACGTGTTTTACGAGCGGGTCAGAGGATCGATGGGAGCTGGATGGTCGGGACGGGCAGATTTGAACTTGAGCCGTTTTGCGGGCGTCTGAGCCCGCAGGCGAAATCCTGACCCTGAGCGCAGTGAAGGGGAAGGATCTCAGCCGCCTCGCACCCCTCGTAGTCTCGATTCGTGTCACCCGCTATGGCGGATGACAGGTTGAGGTGCTCCGTCGGTCGGCCACGAACATCCGGGGTGAAAGACGGATTTGAGATGGGAGTTAAATGGTCGGGACGGGCAGATTTGAACTGCCGACCCCTCGCACCCCAAGCGAGTGCTCTACCAGGCTGAGCCACGTCCCGACACAAGACGAACCGGCTCGTTGCGAGCCGGCTTCTGGGGTCCAGTGATTAGTTTACACCGATGTGCGGCCAACCAACGGCCCTTGAAGAGTGGCGCGCTGCTTTGGCCCCGCGAACACCGCCAGCTCCGCTCCATTGCAGATAATTTCCAGCCTTCGCGCTACATTCAGTACCGGGGAATGAATCCCCTGCGCACGGAGCCGCCGCAAGCCGCCCCGTAACCCTTTTGTTATGAATATTTTGCGTTCTAACCCATTTGTTTTCAACGGGTTACGGAGGGGTTTCGAGGGTATAGGTAATTGAAAACAAACCACTTAACCCTTAAACATGGGGGGGAGGGGGATACCCCGCCGTTTGGGCGGCTATCGCATTTTCTGAGGAGGTGTAGCCCGAAGCCGTAACAGCCAGGTCGATGCGGCCAATAGGGAGCAGCGACCTTGAATCGGGGCAAGAAGGGACACAGTATCTCAGAAAATGCCGTAATTCTCAGTGAGACGGCGGAACGAACTCTGACGGCAGCGCCGAGCCGGAGCCGAAAAAGAACTCTTCCATCTGCTCCACGAGGAACTGCTGCGCCGTGGGGGTCCAGGGTTGAAGCCGGTACTCGTTCAACAGCATCTTTTGCCGGTCAACCCACTCTGACCATGCGGCTTTCGAGACGTTCTTGTATATCTTCTGGCCAAACTCCGAGTCGAAGGGCGGTTCATCCAGTCCCTCCATCTCCTTCTTGTAACGAACGCAAAAAACAGTGTGCGCCATGCCTCGCTCCCAGATTCCATTGTATTGGATACCGTGCCGCGCGGCCTCATTAATGAGGCCGGATCGTACTAAATCCTTCCCCTGCGGTCCTTCATGAAAATTGGGAAGATTTTATAGCCGGTCCACAGAAAGCAGGCGCACAATCGCCGGCATGGTGGACTTGGGTTAACCCGAGCCCGCGCAGCGCCCTCCCCCAACCCCACTCCGGAGCCCGGCAGCAGAATTGACCGGGCGCGGATGCCGCGCGAGCCAACCGGCCCCTCCTTTAAAACTCAGGTTCCGGAGGAAGTAACGTGACTGAAGAAACTGCTCAAAACGGCTTGAGTGAGACCGCCGCATCCGGCCTCGCCTACCTCACCTTTATCCCGGCGATCATTTTTCTGGTCGTCGCCCCCTACAACCAGAACAGCAACGTCCGCTTCCATGCATGGCAATCGATCTTTCTTTGCATTGCGTGGGCGGCCATCTGGATTGTGCTGATGGTGATCGGCGTGGTCCCTGTCCTTAATTTCATCGATGTGGCGCTCGCCCCCATCGCGGCCATCGGTTTCTTCATTTTGTGGGTGATGGTGCTCGTCCAGGCGTTCCAGGGCAAACGGTTCAAGATCCCCGTAATTGGCGACTTCGCTCTGAGGCAGGCCAGCGGCGCCGGCTTTTAACCGAAGTACACTCCCCTGGGCGGTGTCACCGCCTTCGGCCTCTCTTGCCGGACCGCCGCTTTGTTTTTGCGGCCGGCGGCATCGCGCCTGCGTGTTTCGCCTTCTTCCGGTTACCCCTGGCTTGCTGGGCAGCGGGCCTGGCAGTCTTACGGCCGGCGGGCTCATCTTCAACAATTGAGAACTGCAGCTTGCGCTCCTGCGCCAGCACGCGGTCCAGAATCACCTGCACCCGGTCGCCTGCGCGGAATCGCCGGCCCCCTCGTTCGCCCGCAATCTCATGTGAGTTCTCGCGCCACGTAAAACGGTCGCCGCGCAGCGTATCGATGGGCACCAGCCCCTCCACAAACAAATCGGTAAGCTCGACAAACAGGCCAAACTTGGAGGGATTCAGCACCAGCGCGGCAAACTCCTCGCCCACGCGGTCCTGCATGAAGCGGACCTTCTTCCACTCCACCAGCTCGCGCTCGGCCTCGGCGGCGCGACGCTCGGTCTGGCTGGTCTCGCTGGCAATCTGCTTCAGCTCCTGCTCCGGTATGGGCGGCTCGCCGGCAAAAAGCTCCTCTGCCCTGCGCCGTTCCTTCATGTGAATATGTGGCGCCGGCGAGGGGCCGTAGATCCCTTCGTTGGGATGCACCCAAGGCGATGCCAGCCGGCCCCGGGTCACCTCGCCGTGACCCGCGACGCCAGCCCGCAGCAGGGTCTTGGCAATGCGATGCACGATCAGGTCGGGATAGCGGCGGATGGGCGACGTAAAGTGGGTGTAGGTGGGCGCGGCCAGCGCAAAGTGGCCCTCGTTCGTCTCGGAGTAGCGCGCCTGCCTGAGCGAACGCAGCATCAGGTAGCTCAGGATCCGCTCCTCCGGCTTGCCCTCGATGCGCGCGGCCAGCTTCTGGTACATCTTCGGAGTGACCGCAATATCCTCGGCCACCTCGTGCACGCGCGGCTTGCGCCCCTGTCCGTACGATTCGCGCCGCTCGGCCCGTGTTCGTATCCTTGCCACGGGCAGCGGCCCAAGACCAAGAGAAAAACCAAAGCTCGCGGCCAGCTCCTCAAACTGAACCACGCGTCTCGGTTCCGGCTTCTCGTGAATGCGGTAGATCGAGGGCACTCCCAGGTCCTCGAGCCAGGTAGCGACGCACTCGTTGGCCGCCAGCATGAACTCCTCGATCAACCGGTTGGCCCAGGTCCGTTCGGCGCGCGTTACGCCCCGCATCTGCCCCTGCTCGTCAAACTCGATCACCGGCTCGGGCAAGTCGAAATCAATCGAGCCCCGCTCCTCGCGCCGCTTGTTCATCTTTACGGCCAGCCGCTGCATCCGCTCAAACTCGGGAACCAGCGCCGCGTATTTCGCTCGCGTCTCCGCGTCGCCTTCGAGAATCGCATGCACCGCCGTGTACGTCATGCGCGCCGCCGAGCGAATCACGCCCTCGGTAATCTCGTAGCTTTCAATGCGGCCATCGGCGTCAAGCTGGATCAGGCAGCTCAGCACCAGGCGGTCTTCACCGGGCCGCAGGCTGCAGATATCGCTCGAGAGCTCGTGCGGCAGCATGGGAATCGCCCGATCGGGAAAGTACACGCTGGTGCCCCGCAGCCGCGCCTCGAGATCGAGGTCAGTGCCCTCGCGCACATATTTCGATACATCGGCAATGTGCACCTGCAACTCGTAGCCGCCGTCCCCGCGCCGGCGCACTATCACCGCATCGTCAAAGTCGCGGGCCGTCTCGCCGTCGATGGTCACAATCGGCAGTCCGCGAAAATCCTGCCGCCGGGCAATCTTCTCCCCATCGAGATGCGCCACTGCGCGCGCCTCGGCCAGCACCGGCTCGGGAAAGATCCGCGGCAACTGGTGCTTGCGGATCATCATCTCTACGTCGACGCCGAAATCCTCCGCATCGCCGAGCACTTCAATCACGCGCCCGATGGGCGGCCGCGTTGGCGTGGGCCAGCTGGTGATCTCCACATCGACCACCAGGCCCTCCAAATCGCGCTTCGCGCTCTCGTGTTTTGGACGAGAGAGCAATTCGGGGCTTAGGACGCGATGCCGGGCGGCTCCTTCGCCCTCCGTCGGATTCTCCGCGCCCGGAGGAATCACGATGGCCTGCGTCATGCGCTCGTCGAAGGGAACCACGCTGTGTCCCATCGAGCGATCCGATCGAGCGTAATGAAAAACTCCAACCACCGTTGCATTGCGGCGCTCCATCACCCGCACAATGCGGCCCTGTCGCCGCCCATCGGCCTTCGGCGGCTCAAGCTCCACCAGCACCTGGTCGCCCTGCATCGCGCCGTTGATCTCGTTGGGGGGAATGAAGACGTCCTCGTCCACGCGGGCCGCGGCCTGCCCGGCATTGGGCCGCACAAATCCGAATCCGTCGCGATGCAGGTCGAGCCGGCCCCCAATCAGGTTGTCGCGCAGGTTGACACGCAGGTTGACGCGCAGGTTATCGCGGCTCGCGGCGCCGGCTGCTGCCGGAGTTCTGGGAATGCCCCACACCTCGCGGTCGATTTTTGCAAGCTCGCCGCGCGCGGTGATCCGGGCAAGCTGTTCGAGCAGCAGACGCCGCTCGCGCCCGCCGCCCAATCCCAGCTCGCGCACCAGCTGTTTATATCCGGCCTTGCCCCCGGCCGAGCGCGCAATCCGCGCTACCAGCTCCCGATCGGTCATAGCTCAAGAGTAGGGCATGAGGCGGCCGGATGCGAAGAATCTGAGCGCTCCTCCCGCGACCAGGTTTTCTGAAGCCGCCTGCATGGTGTTGTTTTCAAAAGGTAATCCTCCGTCCAATCCGGATTAAAGCCGCGTCCAATCCGGATTAACGCCTCGTCTATTTCGGATTGACAAAGCCGCTGCCTGCCTCGCTATCCCCACAAACACCCCAGCGGCGCGGCAAACAACCGGTCGCCGAACGGCGCCCGCCTCTCGCCGTCGTAGAGCACAATCCCCGCTCTGAAACCCGCTCCGCAGGCAGCGGCCAGCTTGCGCAAACCTCTAAAGTCGCCCGTATTCACGGTGGCGCCGGCCTTCACCTCGATGCCTACTACCGCGCCGGATTCGTCCTCCACCACAAAGTCCACCTCGTCCTGATCCTTGTCGCGGTAGTGGTAAAGCGCGCATGCATTTCCGGTCCACGCGATCTGCTTGATCAGCTCTGTAAAAACAAATGTCTCGAGCAGCCTTCCGAAGATGGCGCGGTCCAGCCGGATTCGCTCAGGCGTAATTGCCAGCAGCGCGGCCAGGAGTCCCGAGTCAAGAAAGTGCAGCTTGGGTGTCTTCACCAGCCGCTTCAATTGATTGCGAAACCAGGGCTCCACGCGCCGCACCAGGTAGAGCTGCTCCAGGATTCCGATGTACTTTCGCGTCGTCTTGTCGTCGAAGCCCACCTGGCCGCCAATCTCAGTAAAGTTCGTCAACTGCCCGGAATAATGGGCCAGCACCTGCAAAAGCCGCGGCATCTGCGCCAGCTTCTCCACCTCGGCGATGTCGCGCACGTCCCGCTGCACGATCGCCCGCACATAGTCGCGCGCCCATGCGCGCCGCCGCTCGGGCCGTTTGCGCCGCAGCATCTCCGGGTAGCCGCCGGTCAGCACGGCATCCACGAGTTGCCTGCCGGTTATCGTCTCGCCGCACCTGCCGGCCTTCCCCTCGAAGGCTGCTCTCAGGAATCCCGGCCTGCGGCGGTGAATCTCGGCCTGCGAAAGCGGCAGCAGGTTCACGATTTCCATGCGGCCGGCCAGGCTCTCTGAGACCAGCGGCACCGCCAGCAGGTTAGCCGAGCCGGTGAGCAGGAAACGCCCTGCCTGCCGGTCCTCGTCCACCGACATCTTGATTGCGCGCAGAAGATCGGGAGCGCGTTGAATCTCGTCGATGGTCGCCGTTTTAAGGCTGCGCACCAGCCCCGCAGGGTCGGCGCGGGCCGACGCCAGAACGGTGTCGTCGTCCATGGTGATGAATTCGCGTCCGGCCGCCACCAGCGAGCGCACCAGCGTGGTCTTGCCGCATTGCCGCGGGCCGGTCACCAGCACCACCGGCGTGTCCTTCAGCGCGGTGAGCACCTGCGCGCCGGCAAAACGCGGATAGAGACGGTTTTTGCGTTCGTCCATGTCGAATCGGCGCCTCGTCCAATCCGGATTATACGCGCGTCCAATTCGGATTTAAAGCTCGTCCAATCCGGATTGAGGCTTATGGAGCGCCGATGTGCGCCTTACTTCAGGAAGCCGTGCACGGCTCTGTCCGGCTCCGGCCGACGCCGCTCGCCGGGCGCATTTTATGTTTCTCCGCCTGTTGTCATCCTTGGGTCATTCCGCGCTTCCCGCCGCGGCGCTTCGACCCCCCGGCGCGAACAGGCTAAAATAGCGGGGACGGAAGAAAACCGGAGCGGGGGCGGCTGACCGGATTCAGCCTTCTGCCGCGCCGCGCGCGGGTTTGCCGAGGCCTTCAGGCAAGACGGCAGTACTCGTTCACTTTTTATTGGGTTCACGCCATTGGCACTGCCTTGGCAACTCCCCCAGGGTCCCTACGCTGGGACAGAAAAGGAACTACTGTGAGCGCTATGTGGAAACCAAGCCAGACCGGACCGATCAACCCCAACCCCGCGCCCGAACCACCGCGCGCTGTGCCGCCGGCGCCGCCGGTCGAAGCCCCCAGCCGTCCGCAGGCCGTTACCGGCGAACAGGCCACCATCAGCAAGGGACTCTTTATCAAGGGCGACATCACCGGCTCCGAGTCGCTCTTCATCGACGGCAAGGTCGAGGGCAGCGTCAACCTGCCGGGCAACCGCGTCACGGTTGGGCGCAACGGGCAGGTGGCGGCCAACATTATCGCGCGCGAGATCGTGGTTCTGGGCAAGGTCAGAGGCAACGTCTCGGCCTCTGACCGCGTGGACATTCGCGCCGAGGGCTCGCTCAGCGGCGACGTGGCCGCGGCCCGCATCAGCATTGAAGACGGCGCCTTCTTCAAGGGCGGTATCGACATCCGCAAACCGGACGCGAAACCTGCCGCCGTTCCGTCCGCTCCTGCTCCCGAGCCGGTGAAGGTGGGGCAGTAGGCCGATCCGTACATCCGATTTCCGCTGGATCCGCGCGCTCCCGGTGGGCGTGTGCCTTTTGGGGGAGTTTCTCACCCCCGGGCGGCTGCAATTCTCAGTGTGGCTTCAACCCCAGCCGCCGCACCGTCACGCGGGGTAGCGCCGAGCCGGTTTTTTCCAGCACAAATTTAACCAGCAGCAGCCACAGCGCCGTTCCCGCGGCCAGCACGGCTGCGTCGGCCACCCGCGCATGATGCGCCCAGTACGCCGCGCCCAGGTGCGTGCGCATCCGCGCGAAACCCCACGCCAGCAGCGCAACTGCGCCGCCTGCGGCGACCCCGGCCAGCAGGCATCGGCCCATCTCGGCATAGTCCAGGCTGGCCAGCGACACCATGCGC
>Ga0326727_10005483_pt1 | contig 36243 bp, 29 predicted proteins | sample MB2enrmetagenome_FD_207643 | JGI IMG/M metagenome (GOLD analysis project Ga0326727, IMG submission 207643) | Lab enriched peat soil microbial communities from McLean, Ithaca, NY, United States - MB29MY | ecosystem: Environmental > Terrestrial > Soil > Wetlands > Peat | place: USA: New York...
TCTTTTCCTGGCGCGCCAAAGCTATGGCCGCCGGCGGGGGAAACTTCCCTGGCGACAGATGCTATGCTATTCGGGCGAGTTGGAAAAGGATTAGGAAACTGCTATTGGCGGGGAACAGGATCACGCTTGCCTTAAGAGGTGATGACGTATGGCCATATTCTAGAAATAGCGGCCGAGGCCACCGAAAAGCACACAAGGTAAAACTGGGTGATCGATAACTAGGGAAGGAGTAGTGGGGCATGTGATGGGTGAGCGCTATCTGAGCGACGGCAATAGTTGGCAGTCATTCAAACTGGGGAACTGCATGCAAGCTAGGGCTGATAAAGGCTCTGGAAGGCCCTTTAGCGGCCGTAGCAGGTGCAATATTGGTACAGGCCGTATGTTTTCTTGATCAAGAACACTTGCGGTATTGAGAAAGCCTTGAGCACAGGGGCCAAGACCGCGCCGGAGGCTGAAGGCTGAAGAACCATCAATAGACAGGGAGGGCTGGGGGCAAGGTGTGGAATGTGTAGAGAAAAGCGGCCAGGGCTAAAGTAGAGTTAGGATTTAGGGGATGCATGGACCGTAAGTAAAAGGCCTAGGTCATCGCAGGCTGCAATGAAGACAATGTCTGCAAAGACTGTAATAACACCTTCTTGGGGTGAGTCAGCAAGATAGGCATTGGCCTGGGATACGGCATCGGTGCCAGTGAAGATTGCTGTGACTTTGTGGATACGGCCGAGGCCACCCTGAACGTAGAGAACCTTGCTGGACATGAGCTTCATAGGGCCTCCAGTATTGGTGTTGTGGGCTAGGGAACGATGGAACGGTATCGAGGATCGGAATATATAGATCTATATTCATATCGGGTATAGATTGCAATTATATTTATATCACCCTCAGAAGGAATGAATATATATACTCTTAAGAGGGAGCCTCTGTCAGCGAATCTGAATCAAAGTAGTGTCATTTTGATCGAATTTTTAGACTCTATAGGAAATGGCCTTTGGAAATTGAAGAACTGATATCAGAACAAGGTAGTGAATGCCAGTGGCGCTGATAATATTGGAGAGCGCTGATCACAAGGACTCTGCCCAAAGCCGTTCAAACTCGGTCGTATAACGCATTGCGATGGGCTGGACGTTCCAAAGAACGAGGGCATTCTCCGCGTTGCGCGAAATTGCGGAGGTCGTGTAATTGAATGAGCCAGTTTCGACAGAAATGGAATCAAGGACCATGAACTTGTTGTGATGGATAGCGTAGTGGTCATCAAGCCGAACAGGAATGCCAGCGGCCTTGAGAATGGATATCTGGGAATAGCGATCATGGGTTGCCTTGTAGTCAGCGACAATACGGACCTTGACGCCATGATGAGCCGCAGATTCAAGGGCTGCCGCGATATCACGGGAGGTGAACTCATAGCAGGCAACATCGAGCGTTGACTTAGCGGAAGAGATAGCCTTCAGGACGACATCGAGCGAGGAGCCACCAGGGGAAAAGCCGAGGTCAAAGGATGCACCGGGTGGTATCGGTGTCTGGGCCGAGAGTTCAAGCGAAGGAAGGACAACCAGAAAGACGATGGCCAGCACGATAATGCGTTTCATGAAAGCCTCATTGGCAAGATCATACCAAGCCACCATGTAAATTAAAATACGGCCGAGTGTCAATGGAGAACACCATTGTGATCATCGTGAAGCAGGAAAAATCACGTGCTTGGATGCGATGACCTGATGAAAATGGCGAACGAGATTGGGGTCAGGGGTCTGCTGAGCAGCGGATTCAAAGAGAGCCAAGATCGATTTATCCAATACAGTTCCGCTCCGAGAACTCCAAGTTGATTATAGCCGGATGGGACAATAAATCAGGAATCGAAGTGGTGTTTGCCCTTAGTGGCCTCCAGAAAGAAAGGGCCGCCCTGAAAAAGGCGGTCCTGTTGATGTGATAGAGAATGAAGGGACTCGCCATAATTAAAGGAAGTTAGTCGGTTTTAGTCTCTGAAGATATCAAGGAAATTGGAGAGTGCCTGCGCGACTGGAAGATCCCACCGCTGTGGTGCCGAAAGATCAGAAGAACACGGAAAGTAGGATCCGGAGCCGAGGCAACCACCGTAGAGCCAGGAGGCGATGTCCAGGGGAACAGAATCAAGCGGATGGAGGCTAACGAGGTCCTGTTCGAGTGCGCGGTAGAGGGTCATGAAGGACTGAAAACGAGACTGCCGCTCATGGCGATCCTTTGTAGAGTCCGAGGCAGAGCCGGAGGACCAGGCAGAATAGAATGCATCAACGAGGGAAAGCATCTGATCATTGGCGAGCGCTAGGAGGGTCTGCTCTCGCTCGGTTGGGGCGAGACGCTCGTAGCAGATAAGTGTTGGAGAACCTGAAGCGGGGACATCTGATAATCTGGTAAGCTTGGCCGTCGGGGCCTCCTTTAATCGTACTGAAAATCAATACTCGGAGGGACTGAGGGCCAACACAAAAGCTCTAGTCGGGGGTGGGAGGGGTTAGAAGGCCGTGCTCAACGAAGCTGAAATATCCTGTGCGGCCAATGATGACATGGTCAAGAAGGGCGATACCAAGGATTTCAGAGGCCTGACGAAGACGATCAGTGATGTCGCGGTCCTCCGGGGATGGGTCAAGACGCCCCGAGGGATGATTATGCGATATAATTATAGCGCATGCGTTCTGAATGATGGCAGGATAGAAAACCTCGCGCGGATGAACAACCGTGCGATTCACGAGTCCGATAGAAATTATGTTGGCTTTGATGACCTGATGGGCGCCGTCCAGGGTCAAGCACAGAAATTTTTCCGTACGCGCGTTCGCATAACGCTTAAGAACGGCATAGATGTCCTGAGGGCGATTAATCTTATAGGGCGGGGCATGGCGCTCTGACACAATATCGTATATCATCAATAGCCTCCTATCGATGATATAGATAGTCGCCACCGGGCAGACTGTGCCGTCATTTTGATGTAATGATGAGTCAGCCAGAAACAATTTTTCAACTTTGATAATGAACGCAATGTGATTGGCTCAGGTCGGAGGTGGGCTCTTGCGAGCCCCATGGACGAAGAATAGAATGGGCCAGAAAGATTAGTCAGGTAGGAGGAAGGGTATGAAAAGCTTCAAAGATGTGTTCCCATCCGAGGACTATGACGAAAATAGGTATTGGGAGAGGCCCATTTCAGAACTCGAACAGATGTTTACTCCGACGAGCGAGTACCCTAACGAAGACTTCTTCTACCTATGCCTTATCGTGAATGGTATTAGGTGTCGATTCAAGCAAGCCGAGGTCTTCTATAAGGGACACGAATATAGGTTGTATCTTAGGGCTTTGGAAAAAAGACGGAAACTCGAAGTAACTAAGCCTAAGAATGGTCCAGAGCTAATAAGCTGGGAGACTGCCTACCAGAAAGCTCAAAACCAAGCTGAGGGATACGAAATGCCGATGCGCGACATCGAGAGAAAGCTGCGTGGCGAGCTCGATAGGTGGGATGATGTGACGTTGCCGCAAAGCTTCACGGACTATTGCTCACTCAAGCGCCTGAAGTTACACGATGGGAGCAGTGTACCAAAGAAGAAGATGATTGAATTGAATAAAGTCGCGGAGGCGATGCTTGAGTACGCGCCTTTCTATTACCCCTTATTAGAAGGGCACAAGCTGTTCGACATGACGGAGAAGCTCGTATTGATTCCAAAAGTGCTCGAGGCCGACGCTGACTACCGGGAAATGAGTCTTGATGAACTCGCCGAAGATGCGGAATACATAAACAAAGATCTTGGCGAGTTCCTTGATGATAACGATGCTGTGGACATTCGGAAATACGTAGCGGCAGATAAAAAGGAACGAAGACAAAAACGAGTAGAAATGGAGCAGAGGGTCAAGGAGAATAAGCGGAAAACGGCCGTACCTCCACACGAGCTATATATTCGCTACGATGGCCACCTAATGGCAGGGAATACGGTTCTTGTTTCACGGGAAGATTGGGGGCATATCCAAGATGATGAAAAATGCCGACTGGATTTGAAAGCGATTATTAAGCAATATAAGCGAAGCTCTACCCGAATGGCTCGGCCAGAGGAGGGCCCCCGAAAAGCGGTCACCAAACAACTTGTCGACGACGACAAACTGCAGCCCTTGCAGCGTGCGATTGGGGAGTATCTACAGAAACGAGAAAAAAAACTTGCAGCGTCCAAACAAGATGGAGAACAACCCACAGCTTCGAGAAGCCCGAGAGGATACAGCAGTGACCAGCTACCAACCGAGGACCAGGGTGCGCCTTTCTTCCAGGATTCTACAAAAGAGACCTGAATAACTCTCATTATGGCCATTGGCTATGAACCTTGCGAGACTTGAAACGATGAGCAATTCCTTGAAAAGAAATTAAGGTGGCCGGTATGTGGGACACAATGAGAGAACTAAACCTAGATGCAATGATCCGCCCCAGTCCCAAAGACAATCGCGGACCTATGATGTATATCGAAGCGCTCGACTGGAAGCTACCAGGGATAGCACCGGGAAGGTTGGTCGTAATTGGAGGATATGTCGGGAATTTTAAGACACTAATGGGAATTAACGTCTTATACAACAATGTCGTCAACCTTCGTTACAATGGGTGCTTTATCTCACTGGAAATGTACGCAAAGGATATCTACCGTCGACTTGCCGTGCTTCATGCCGGAAGCCCAGGCTTCCGAAAATACAATCAGACGATTACGATGCAGAAACTGATAAATGATGGATTCTCCAGAGATGAAGAGGACTTCTTCTACAACATGGTTGTCCCTGACCTACAGAGTAACCCAAAATATGGAAATATAACGATTATCGATAGCCTGTCCTTGGGATCAGCAGATATTGGTACCGCATTGTATACTGTCAATGAGAATCTCAAGGAAAAACAAGGGAAAGATCATGGATTGCACTTTGTTATTCTCGACTACATACAATTATATGCCCAGTATTGGGGCAATGATCGCGAAATAGATCGAATCACAGCGACGGGGATAGTTGCTCGAGGGCTAAAAAACATGGCACTAACGTTTGATGGGCGAGGGATAACAGTCTTCGCATTGTCACAGCTTTCGCGAGCGGCATTTATGGCGGCAAAGGACCAGATTAAAAATAGCCACGAGAATAATCCATATGAATATATCTATAGCGTGACTAGCTTTGCGGAGTCGTCGGAGATCGAACGAGCATCCGATGCGTGCATTACAATATTCTCAGACGACAAACTAAAGGAAAAGCATATCGCAATTGTGCAACTAATAAAAAACCGTGATGGCGAGACTATTGATAAAGGCTTTGAGGTGCTCGCATTACCTGATGTTGCCTATATCGGGGATATGAAGCTGAGGCGGCCGCCTTCTGCCGAAGCGCATATTGAATATCTGCTTTCAGATAGCCTTTAGGTTAAGCAAGGAACGAAATATGCGATGCGAAATCTGCCAAGATCGTGGCGTGGTCATGGGCGAACATGGATATGAGGTTTGTCGGTGCCGAAACGACAGAGCGCTGCATGAGTATGTGAAACCACTTAGATTATGCATTGAGGATAGAGAAAAGGCAATCGCAGAGGCCGAGAAGGCAAAGCCCTTGGAGAATCGGACCCAGGCATTAATGCGTAACGATAGGAATATTGTCAGCCTAATAAAAATGGTCTGCACGGAGTGGTTCTCAGCGGAATACCGAATTGTCTCGGTTGTGGACTTGAATGCAATTGAGTTCGGAAGGTGGAGCGAGTTCAAATCCGTGCATGATATCTTGGGTGCTTACAGGCATCTCATTGTCGATGCCCGGTTTATCAGTAGAAAACGAGAATCGAAAATGCGGGAATACGACGAACAGATACTGGTTGAGATGATGCGGACGGTAGCGGTAATGAATGATGTACGAGTCTTGGTCCTATTACCGGGCACCCTGAAACCGGTCAATGACGCCTATCCTGGGCTTCTCAAGGGTTGGAACGAATTAGGAGAGTTCTATTACGCGAAAGGGAGGATCGGTAAATTTCCTACGGAAGATACAAAGGCAAATGACGAGGAATAGAGCATGGGTACAAAGAGCGAAGCCACGCGGAGTTTCATTGAGATGTTCAAGCCGCGAACAGGAAGATACTCTCTCTGGAATGAAATGGCGGAGCCGGATGAGCGTGGCAGGAAGTGGCGATGGCAACGGGCCAAGCTAACCGAAGAGATAATCGAGGAAGCCCAGCAGGGACGGATACTGATATCGTTCCTCTGCCTGTCGAACACGCGGTTCTTTGGGCTTGATATCGACGACCACGTCAACGGCGGCTGGCTAGAAAATGAGCCGACGAACGAGCTCATCAAGAGGACCGAGGATGCGTTCAAGCTTGTAGGGGCGAAGCCCTGTGCGATGTTCCGAAGCCCACATGGATTGCACGCGTTTTGGTTCTTCGACAAAGAGCTACCGATCCTCGTGATTCAGGAGCTTATCGAGGCGAGAATAGGAACGACCTGCGAGTTCTTGCCACAGTATAAGACGGGTATTCGGATGCCGACCCTTGAGGACTGCATTGACGAAGGATTCGGGAAGAAGAATATCCGATCCTTCACCGAGATTAGCACGTACCCGTACAAGGAAGTGTTCAGCGAGGATGCAGAACCTGCCACTATCAGGAAGCGGCTGAAGGAGCATTCACGCGCGGTGCCGATGAAGAGAGCTGGAAGCCCTGAAAAGCGGATTGAGCTAGAAGAACGGGCATACCCACCGTTTAAGAACCACGAATCGAATGACACGTACTGTAGGCTTGTAGGGATCTACTTCAAAGAAAAGCTGCCCGAGGCTAAAGCGATCGAACGAATCATGGCCTTTGCGCTAGGGTCCCCCGGATACGTAGGGGACCTCAAGAATCGAGGCGGAGCCGAAACGCGAGTACATCAATCATATGCGAGCCTCAAGACGCTTATAGACTATCAGGTAGAGCCGGATTACATACTACGTGATCCTGGAGTGCAGGCCTATGTTGTGAAGCTCACGACAAAACTCGGCATCGCGCACAAGAAGGCGGCTAGGCGACGATTAGAGCGCTTCATTGGCTATCTCAAAGCGTGGGTCGACTTCATGGATCGGATTGGCCAGAACTACGAATGGAAGGCCTATTGGACCCACGTATATCCGGGCTTTGCCAAGTATTACAAGGAAGGGTACTTGCCCGTGCCATCAGGTAATCTGAAGAAATGGAACAGCCATTACACGGACTTCTTCGATGATCTCGTGAGTGCTGGGGTCATGCAGGAGTCGCCGTACAACTATTCTACGCATGGAAGGTGCAAGTACTATACAATCGGTGCTGAGCTAAGGGGTCTGAAGGTTGAGCATAACGAGGAATGATGGTTTGTCACCCATAGAGCACCACCCCGTTCACGATGTGCTGCGTCCTTCGCGGGGTGGTGCTCTATATGTGATAAACACAAATATATATTTATTATATATTGCTAGGGTCTGTTCTCCACTGTATTATGTTTATCTGTTTTTGTATTGGTATACCCCACAATACATTATAAACGATTGCATTGTCTCGTATATATTCTCATAGATTTGCCAACTACTGCATTCTCTTTCGTGCTTGTCGAAAAAGAGCTTGTTTCCTAGCTTTTTGCATGCCCTTTTACCCACGCCTCAACGTCAACGCGAGTAATAATCCAACGGGAGCCAACTTTTGAACCAGGCATTTCGCCTTTTTCAAGAAGGTCGTACACATAGTCCTCTTTCAAAGTAGTGTATTCCGCTATCTCTTTAGGTGTTAGGAAGGTCTTCGCGGCAAGCTCCATAGCCCGAATCGTCCCTACGCTGAGGACGGGTGTAGGATGGAGTTCTTTTTTCTCATCCTCGAATAATTGGAGGCTATCTCGTTTGTTACTTAAGACCTGGATGTCATTTTCAATCTCGTGGATTGTGTCAATAACTGAATCGCGTCCAGATGGATCCAAACCGGCTTCCTCGAGTTTTCGGATTTTATCAAGCCCTTGTCCCCTAATGCTGTCAAGCTTCTCGATTGCATTGTTGATGTGGCGAACCTTGTACTTTGTAGATTTTGCATTATCGATGGCTTCATTTGCCGCTTTCATGATCTCGGTAATGTTAGGAAACTCAAAAGGGTCCTCGACGGATACCGGAACTATCCGATTCTGTTCTTCGATCGAGTTGGGGCCAAACGGTAATGGCATGCTGTACCCCCGTCAGATTATTCGATTTGAGTATACCGATGAATGGGCATGCCGGCAATGCCGAATTGACGGTGCTGACATGCCTATTCCAGTTCTGCATGGCCCACCTGGCCAGCCGATTATTCTATTTCGTCTCGCCGCCGTTCTTCGGTAGTCGCATAGCGTCACGAGCACGATCAAGGGCTTCCGGCGTATCGTGGGCGGCGTATCGATCAAAGGCGGCGGCGCTACGATGTCGAGTAAGCCTAGCAGCTGCACGAGGGCCGATCTCATCGGCTAGACGAGTGGCAAAGAAATGGCGCCCGCTGTGGAACGTGAGGTGACGGCTTTTCCGGGTAGCCTCGTTTATCCCGATCAGTTCAAGAGCTCGTTCAAAGCCCCGTTTTATTGTCACTTCCCCAATAGGGATGCCCTGCTCGACATTGAAAATGACATACTCCTTGGGCCCGAACCTTTCCAATCCGAAGGCAAGGACGCGGAGCTCCTCAAGCACGTAAAGAAGGTCATCGGAGATGGGGACTGTCCCTGCGCTCCCAGCTTTTGGGCCTTTTGGTGCATCGTAAGGGACTACGTTCTCTTCGACGTGGAGAATGCGATTCTCGAAGTCCACCGATTGCCAGCGGAGACCACGAATCTCCCCCCGACGAAGCCCCGCAAGCTCAGACAGGAGTATGGCGGCCTTCATACGTAGATCAAGGGGAGCCGGCCCATCATTTTTCAGCCCGCCTTTAAGGCGACCCCGTGGCTTGACGTCGGCACGTGCTATTTCATCTCCGGTCTTAGGTGTCCACACCGCTTGGACGGGAAGGTCGATGAGCTTTCTGACTTCATCCGCCGTAAGAACCCCTCGAACGTTGTTTTTCTCTTTCGGGTGTGAGATCGCCTTAAAATCTAAAGGCTCATCGAGCAGGTTGCGCTTCTTCGCCCAGGATAGGGGAGTTCGGATGCAATTCAATGCGTCGTTGACGAGGTTGCCATTGGCTCCTCCTGCCTTGATCTCTCGGACCCATCGCTCCACAAGGACTAAGGTAACGTCGCGAAGCTTGGCCTTCTTGAACGTCGCTGAGCTCGTGATGAAGCGTTCGACGTAGCGGCGTTGGATCTTTACGTATTGGCCGGAGAGGGAACGGCCTTCTTCGACGCGGGAAGATAGGTATTCTGACGTTGGCCCCCAAAAACCAGCGACAAACTGGGCGAAAGGAGTCTCTTTGAACTTTTCCTCGGCATCGAGCTCGCCTTCATAGCCCGCCTGCTTGGCGCGGGCCATACGCTCGAGGGGGAGAGTCCGGAGGAGCTGGGCGACAGCCTCTGATGCCTCGCCCTTTGTCGAGGTACCGGTTGATCGCGTACAAATTAGATCGCCCGAAGCGTCGAAGAATCGGACATAGTACCGATCCTCACCAGCGACGTTCGGGCGATTGAAGATCTCGAAGCGAATCCTGCTTGGGCGTGTCATATAGACTTTCCTCTACGTAACAAAACCGCCGTAACAGTACCCTTTTTGACCTTCGCAAATCAAGCAATTCCTTTTGGAGAATGGGGGAGTCGAACCCCCTACCTATAGATTGCGAACACCGTAAATGTATTCGCAAACAATTGCTTGCGTTTGCTAGAACCCCTGCTGTGACTGAGTGAAATCATATCATCGCTTGCACCGCTTTGCAAGGGAATGCATGGCTTAGTCACAGTCCATGGGGTCTGAAAGTCACAGTAAAAGTCACAGTTGAATAGTTGCTATTACTTAACACAATTCGCGGCGAAGGCCTCATTGATAGCGTCCTGAACCTTGCGCTCGAGCTGGTCCTTGATCTGCGACTCGAGCTGAGAGCCTGGGCTAGCGTCCACGAATAGTTCGGCGTGTGAAACTTCCAGCGCCTTGGCTATGAGGTCGAGATTCTCTGGCGACGGGAAGCGTTTGCGAATCTCGATATTGCCGATCAGGGTCGTTGAGCAGCCGACTCGCTCAGCTAGATCCATCTGCGTATAGCCGCGAAGCTCTCGAAGGCGCTTCATATTCAGTGCAAGTAGCGAACGTGTCGTCATCAAGGTTGGCACTCGCCTGGGGCTAGTCTAGGTTAGCCCTTATTATTGGTATGATAATACCTCGGATCATACAACAAAGTCATTAGCTCAGTCGAGTTCAATATCAGCTACTACGGTATGCCGAAGGCTGAAAACATTATTAAAGGCTTTCCGCTGAGATGCTAGAACTTGGTGGCACCATGTTGGATGCCCGTAGGAGCCCGATAGCTTTGCTGGAGCGCGCCCGATGGCCCGACCCTATATCGTTAGTCCATAACGGGATTGTTCATTGCAATGAAGTCAAAGGAATGGCCAGCCTACACGACAGGAGCGGGCTTTGTTCTACGCGAGGAAATGAGTACCAGGAGACGAGGTCAAGCACCAAGAACTTAAACTCAGGTAGTGAACCGGATCTTAGGTAGAAAGCCCAACGGATTGGCCGTGGAACATTATTGAAGTCTACGTGTCATCAGCAGGCAGCCAATATGTCGTTTAGGGACGTTCTAGCAAGTGCTAGCAAGTCACATATAAGTACAGATAATATAACTTCAAGTCCGAGAACCACACGGGTATCGCGTATCAAAAGGGCCCGCCCCGAGTGGAGCAGGCCCGATATCACTTCAAGAAACTGTAGCGCTGGGACAGGTAGAGACGCCAGGGCTCAAGGTCGGGGAAGTTATCGAGGGGCGCTGCCTTGAAGAGCTTCTCGACGGGTAGTGGAACGAAGGTGGACGAATCGATGAGGATGCGTGACCAGACCTCATAGGCGTCGCGGCCGAACTGCCGGAGGGGAGGCGAGGTGATGGCCGTGAGCTCGCGATTGCCCTTGGTGTAGACGTGAACGACGATGACCCGATCCACGTCAGGGATGCCCGTCTCGACGATGCGCGTGGCCATGAGCTGCTGCCTCAGGAGCTGATAGAACGGTTCATAGAGGTAGTCCTCGATACGCGGCGTGACGGTGAGATTGATCGGCGAATTACCTGCGAGGAAGAAGTTCCGGTACGGTGCGACGCGGTCGCTGCCATCACTGCGGAATCGCTTGTAGCTGACACCGTAGGACTCGGAGAACTTGGTCTCGATGAGGAGCATGATACGGCGGCCGTCGGTAGCTTCGTACATGACGGCGGCATCGATACTCGTGTTCCCCGCACCGCGATGGCGGTCTACGCCGAGTTTCGGGAGCTCGCCCAAGTAGTTGTAGTCTCCAATCCACTCGAAGGCGACGTAGAGGTCGTCCTCGACGGGAAGCATCCGCGCGAGGTCGGGGAAGAAGGGACGAAGAAGAGCGGCGAGGGCCTCGGGGCGATGGACGAAGGGAAAAAACAGATTGACCGCGAAGACTTGCGAGCTGCACAGGTGATTCGACGGGAGGCCCTGCAGGGCCGAGCTGTGCCAGAGAATGCCGCGGCTCGCGAAGGTGTCGAGTGCCTCATCCCTGATTTCATGGAAGAGGTTGAAGCCTGCGAACTCGAGCGGCAAGCAGAACGGGTAGAGTTTCGAGCGATAGAGGCCGGGAGCCTTGGCGAGGCGCGGGAGCGCGTGGGTCTGAAGCTTCCATGCAGTCTGAAGCTTCTTTGTGGAGGCGAGGAATGTCATGTGGGTACCTCTGTGGTTGTGATGGTCAAGCCGAGGCGCTTGCGGCGCTGGCGTTGCGGACGACCTTCTCGGAATAGCTCAGCATCTTCAAGACTCCGTGGCGGTCGCGGGAGTGCTTGGCCTTCTCGAAGATCCAATCGCGGTGGCGCTCGGTGAAGGCGGTGTAGTTGTCGTCGAGGTAGTGCTCGAGGCGCACGAGAAGCGCGTCCTGGGGCTCCTCGGGGTAGGGGTCCTGGTAGCCGAGGAAGCGGATTGGCGGCTGCGTGGTGGCAGGCGGAGTCGCGGCCGCGGGCACAGCCTCGGGCTGCGGCGAGGAGTCGGGTTCGAGGGGAACGGAAGCGTCTGAAGTGATTGAAGAGCTCGGAGATAGTGCGGCCTCGGGCGGGGACGCGGGAGGCACTGTAGGAGTGCCAGCGAGGGCCTCTGCGTCAGGTAGCTCCGAGGAGTCGTAGGGAAGACCGCCGAGCTCGTCCGGGAATGCCAGACGGAAACCTTGAGATATTGCGACCTTCTTGAGCTGGAAGCGGGGCATCTTCGACCAGAACGAGGTAGGAGTGCCCGTCTTCGTCCGTTGTACGGCCTCGGAGAAGTAGACCTCATGTTGGAAGGGCTCCGACCAATCACGGCGGTGTATTTCGACGATCGCCTTCATGTCGTCACCCGAGCCCTCGATGCGCGAAGACCAGCCGTCAAGCTTGCCCGTCCGATCTGCCCTCTTCAAATACGTCTCGTAGCCCACGATGATCGAGACGCGTCGGGATGCCCCCTCGCCGTAGACGGCGATGTGCACTTCTCGCTTGAACGGGTTCAGGCCGAAGGCCTGGCAGACGGAGACGAATTGGAGCGTCTCGGCTTGGGTGAGCTCCGAGGTGAGGCCGATTGCGGCGAGGTAGTCGAGGACCGTCTGCTTGGGGATGTCCGGAATGGTCGGGGGAACGGGTGGTTGCTCCCGTTTAGGGGATGGGAACGAAGAGATATTCTGCATCTGAGACCTCCTTGGTGGATGTTGCTCAGATATCAGTAGTCCCAAGTCTTTCGCGAACGAAGGCCAAACGTACCCGATTCGCGGGGGAGGCGTTGCAGTATGTTAGTGTATCGGATATCATAAAAATCATGGAAACCGATGCCGAGAGGATGACCCCTGAGCTGCTCCGCGTTCTAGAGGGGAAGAAGAGAGAACTTGATCGGCATAGGCCCTTCCCGCCTGAGATAGTTAGGAATCTCGAAGAACAGTTCCGCCTAGAGTGGACCTACAACTCAAACGCTATCGAGGGGAATACCCTCAACCTCCGCGAGACTGAGCTAGTGCTTAACCGCGGTCTCACCATCGGCAAGAAAAGCCTTAGGGAGCACTTCGAGGTGCTAAACCACGGGGAGGCCATTACCCTCCTTGAGAGTGTCCTTGGAAAGAAGAAGGACCTCTCCGAAGAGCTGGTACTGTCCCTACACGGGCTCATACTCAAGAACATCGACGATACCGAGGCAGGTCGCTATCGGCGTTCGAACGTAATGATCATTGGGGCTGCTCATATTCCACCACAAGCTGTGAAGGTGCCGAAGCTCATGGAGGAGTTCTTCGGATGGTACCAAGAGCAGGTACATAAACTCTCGCCACCGGAACTTGCGGCATGGGTCCACTATAAGTTCGTTCACATCCATCCCTTCACGGATGGGAACGGAAGGACCGCGCGGCTCTTAATGAATCTTGTCCTGATGCGCAGCGGCTATCCACCTGCGGTAATCCTCACTGTAGACCGGAAGCGCTACTATCGAGTGCTGAAAGAGGCTGACCGCGACCGCTACTCCGGCTTCTTGGCCTTCATCGGTCGGTCCATCGATCGATCGCTGTCGATCTACCTGAATGCCCTGAAGAGCGCCGCTACGCCTTCAGAGCGGCATGGATATATTCCCCTGAGCGAGGCGACACAGTATTGCAGCTACGGAATCGAATACCTCTCCTACCTTGCCCGGACAGGTCGCCTCGGGGCGGTCAAGATCGGGAGCAAGTGGATGACGACGAGAGAAGCGCTAGAGGAGTATAGTACTAGGATTGCAAAAGCAGAATAACTAGGGAGATCGATATATGGCACTCAAGAAATCCGACCTCTACTCCTCGATCTGGGCCTCATGCGATGAGCTCCGTGGAGGCATGGATGCTAGTCAATACAAGGACTACGTCCTGTTCATGCTATTCATCAAATACATCACGGACAAGTATGGTAACAGTAGCGACTTCGCCCCGACGGTCACGATCCCAAAAGGGGCGAGCTTTATGGACATGATCGCGCTGAAGGGCAAGAGCGACATTGGCGACAAGATAAACACCCAGGTCATCGCCCCACTCGTCAAGGCTAACTCTAGTCTGGCTCGGAGCGACTTCCCCGACTTCAACGACCCGAACAAGCTGGGCGAGGGGCAAGCGATGGTCGATCGCCTCACCAATCTGATCGGCATCTTCCAAAAGCCTGAGCTTGACTTCTCCCAGAACCGGGCCGACCACGATGACATCCTCGGCGACGCATACGAGTACTTGATGCGGCACTTCGCCACCGAGAGCGGCAAAAGCAAGGGCCAGTTCTACACGCCCGCTGAGGTCAGCCGTGTCATCGCCAGGGTGATCGGCATATCGCCGAAAAACACGAAAGCGTCCACCACCGCCTACGATCCGACCTGCGGCTCGGGCTCCTTGCTCCTGAAAGTGGCCGCCCAAGCTGGCAAGCCCATCACCCTCGAAGGGCAGGAAAAAGACGTGAGCACCGCGGGCTTGGCCCGCATGAATATGATTCTGCATGACTTCCCCACGGCCAACATCCTCTCAGGCAATACCCTGGCTGCACCCAAGTTCAAGGACGGCGAGAATCTCCGTACCTACGATTACGTCGTGGCGAATCCGCCCTTCTCCGACAAGACCTGGACCACCGGACTAACGCTGTCGAAGGACCCTTTCCAACGCTTCGCCTGGGGTGAGCCCCCAACCAAGCAGGGCGACTACGCATACCTCCTTCACATCATCCGCTCGATGAAAAGTGCGGGCAAAGCTGCCTGCATCTTGCCCCACGGCGTGCTCTTCCGTGGCAATGGCGAGGCCACGATCCGAGCGCAACTTGTCCGCTCCGGCTATCTCAAGGGTATCATCGGCCTGCCCGCCAACCTCTTCTTCGGTACTGGCATCCCCGCCTGCATCGTAGTGCTCGACAAGGAGAACGCCGCCAGTCGCAAGGGCGTGTTCATGATCGACGCCTCCAAGGGCTTCAGAAAGGACGGCCCCAAGAATCGCCTGCGCGAGCAGGACATCCACCGTATTGTCGACACCTTTACCAGGCAGGTCGACACTCCACGATACGCTCGGATGGTGAGCGTGGCCGAGATCGCCGATCCGAAGAACGACTTCAACCTCAACCTACCGCGCTACATCGATAGCACTGAGCCCGAGGATATTCAGGACATCGATGGTCATCTTCGTGGCGGGATCCCGGAACGTGATCTTGACGCGCTCAGCGCTTACTGGAAAGTGCTTCCAAGCATGCGCGAAGTGTTGTACGAGCCCACGGACCGTTCCGGCTACGCGCGTCTGAAGCTACCACTTGCCGACGTGAACCCCACCATTTTCGGCCATGCTGAGTTCACTACCTTCCAGAAGAAGGCGACAAAGGGCTTTAACGAATGGCGCGAAACCACCACACCGCGCTTCACCGGCTTCGGTAAGGACGGCCACCCTAAGGCGCTGATCGAGGCCATCGCCGAAGACCTTCTCGCTGCGTTCCGCAAGGCCCCGCTGCTGGATGCCTACGACATTTACCAGCACCTCATGGACTACTGGGCTGAGACTATGCAAGACGATTGCTATCTCATTGCCGCCGACGGATGGGTGAAGGGGGCACAGCCGCGCGAGATCGTTCAAGTCAAGAACAAAGACAATAAACTTGTCTGGCCAGAGCCGCACGAATATCTAAAGGGCAAACGGCGCTTTAAGTCCGACCTCGTTCCAGCACCGATTCTCGTCGACCGCTACTTCACTGCCGACCGCGATATCATCGAAGCGCTCGACAATCAGCTCGCTATACTCGAGCAACAGCTCGACGAGATGCGCGAGGAGAACTCAGGCGAGGAGGGACTGCTTGCCGAGGTGATTGAGGGCGAGGGTGACAAGCAGAAGATAGCTGCGAAGGCTGTGAAAGTCCGGCTCAAGGATATCGGGAGAGATCCGATTTACGACGACGAGCGCGTAGTGCTCGATGCCTATTCTGACCTGCTTGAACAGCAGACGGAGGCCAAGGCCAAGCGCAAGGCCGCTCAGGAGGATCAAGATAAGAAAATCGACGCCAAGTACCCCATGCTCACTGCGGCGGAGATCAAGACACTGGTGGTGGACGATAAGTGGATGGGGAGGCTGACTATCGCCGTGCAGGGCGAGCTCGACCGCGTATCGCAGACTCTCACCGGTCGCATCCGAGAACTAGCCGAGCGCTATTCCACGCCGTTACCTCAGCTCGCCGACGAGGAGAAGAAGCTCACCGCTCGGGTCTACGGACAACTAAAAAGGATGGGGGCGTCATGGAAGTGAGGCCCGGATACAAGCTGACCGAAGCGGGAGTCATCCCGAATGATTGGGAGGTCGTTCCGCTCGGTGCGCTGGTGCAGTCTGTTGAGTACGGCTCGTCTGCGCCTTCGAAGCCCAAAGGGAACGTTCCTGTCCTGAGAATGGGGAACCTCCAATCCGGGATGATAGACTGGCAGGATCTGGTCTTCACAAATGACCCGGCCGAGATTCAGCGATATGAGCTGCATGAAGGGGATGTACTCTTTAACCGGACGAACACCATCGATCTTGTCGGGAAGACATCAATCTACGAAGGGGAACGGAAAGCGATCTTCGCAGGATATCTGATTCGCGTCGTGACACGGGCAGATAAGCTCGATGCTAAGTATCTCAACTTCGTCATGAACACTGATTTGGCTCGGAAACACAGCTCGAAGGTGCTCAGTGTGGCCGTGGGTCAGGCGAACATCAATGGGCAGAAGTTGAGGACGTATCCGATTCCTCTTCCACCTACGCTTTTGGAACAACGTGCAATCGCGGCGGCATTGAGCGATGTGGATTTACTGCTGGGCGGACTGGATCGCCTCATCGCCAAGAAGCGCGACCTCAAACAAGCTGCTATACAGCAACTCCTAACAGGCAGGACGAGGCTGCCGGGACATGGCGTCCCATGGCAAGAAATGAGGACTGCCGAAGCCGGAGAGGTGCTTGCTGGCAAGGCACTCGACGTCGGTGGCGCTGGTCCTATGCGCCCCTACCTACGCACAAAAAACGTTCTCGATGGCCGCATTGAAACTGAAGATGTGCTCAAGATGCCGATGACCAATGCGGAGTTCGAGCGGTTCCAGATCTTGCCAGGCGACGTGCTTCTCAACGAAGGCCAGTCTCTCGAGCTTGTAGGCCGGTGCTCAATGTATAAAGGTGAACTTCCGCTCCCCTGCGCTATGCAGAACCAGCTCCTTCGTTTCCGCGCCTATGCACACACGTCAGCGGCGTTCGCAACGCTCCTGTTCCGCTGGTGCCAGAATAGCGGAGTCTTCGCGGCTATTGCGACGCAGACTACATCTGTGGCCCATCTTGGCGGTTCTAGATTCAGCGATCTCCGCCTCCGATGGCCGACCGAGCTCGCAGAGCAGACGGCAATCGCTGAAGTGCTCTGCGACATGGATGCCGAACTAACTGCCCTTGAAGCCCGCCGCGATAAAACCCGAGACCTCAAGCAGGCGATGATGCAAGAGTTGCTGACTGGAAAGACAAGACTGATGTAATAAGGAGTTCCGCGATGGGTGATATCTCACAGGAGATCATCGGTTGGCTGCACCAACAGCAGGACTGGCTCCAGGATGCGGCGGAGCGGCTTAACAACTCGGGCGCCCTATCCGACGCCGACATCGATCAACTTGTTGCTCGTCTTAAATCTGAGGAAGGGCAAAAGGTCACTGCATCGCGCAGCTTCGAGAGCTTGGGCCGCGCTTCTCAGGGTGGAGCAGAGCTTCGCCTACAGAGTCTCGGGGACATTAAGGGGATCGAGAGTTTAGGCCCCCGAAGGCCGTTGGACTTCGGCACGGGCAATCTAGTAGTCGTATATGGTCCTAATGGTTCTGGGAAATCAAGCTACACACGGATTCTGAAAAAAGCCTGCGGGAAGCCCTTGGCCAAGGAACTAAAACCCCACGCGTTCCAGGCTCCTCCCACTGAAAGGACATGTACGATCCGATATAAAGTTGCTGGGGCTGAGCAGACCGTACCATGGTCGCCGACGGGCGCCGCACTTCTAGATCTCCAGGCCGTAGACTTCTTCGATGCCGACGCGGCAGCCTTCTACTTGAGCAAGGAGACGGAAGCATCCTACACACCGCCTACGGTAGCTCTGTTCGAGGGGCTGGCCGACGCTTGCAACCGTGTGAAGGCTAAACTACAGGCAGAGCAAGCCTTACTGGTCAGCGCGCTCCCGGCGCTGCCACCGGGATATGTGGGAACGAGGGCTGGGACTGCTTACAAGGGATTGAATGCCGACCTGTCGGTAGCAGATCTCCAACGCTTGACTACATGGGCTGATTCTGATCAGGCGGCTCTCGACCAGCTGACCGAACGCCTGAAGGCAGTTGACCCGGACCTTACCGCTAAGCAGAAGCGGGCCACCAAGGTGCAATTGGATCGATTAGTAGAGGAGTTGGAAATCGCAGGGGCGGCCCTTGGACTGGATTCGATCCAGGCTATACGCGATGCGCGCAGAGACGCCGAAGGAAAACGGAAGGTAGCTACTGAAGCCGCCAAAGCCTGCGCCGAGTCTTCCAAGCTGGATGGCATAGGTACGGAGACCTGGAACGCTCTCTGGAAAGCCGCACGGCAGTATTCCCAGACCCCTTATCCAGGTCAGGACTTCCCGGTGACCAACCCTGGGTCTCGGTGCCTGCTGTGCCATCAGGAGCTATCCAACGAAGCTCAGCAGCGCTTGCGCGATTTCGAAACGTTCGTTCAAGGCATCGTGGAATCCGATGCGAAGGATGCAGAAAGTCATTATGGAACCTTGCTAGAAGGCCTTCCCCATGCCTTGTCCGAAGATGAGATTCGAACCCGCTGCGAGGCCGCTGGTATTGCGCAGGATCCGCGCCTGAAAGCGCTCAACGCCTTCTGGGAGAGTGTTGCAAAGACGTGCGATGGCTTGAGGTCTGGAGAAAATGAAAGCACGGTCACCCCGATAGTCCTACCAGGTGACTTCATTGAAGCATTGAAAACTAGATCCGCCGCCTTAGAACTAGAGGCACAACAGTATGATGCGGATGCCAAGACCTTCGACCGCTCATTGGCACTGAGCCAAGAGAATGAGCTAAAAGCACGAAAATGGATCTCCCATCAGTCTGATGCTATACAAAAGGAAATCGATCGTCTGAAGAAGGTCAAGACCATTGAAGACCTGATTCGCTTGGCCAACTCGCGTAACATTTCGTTGAAGGCTGGAGAGATTGCAGAGAAGGTCATCACCGTAGCCTATGTGGAACGCTTCAACGCCGAACTCAAATCACTTGGAGCAGCGCATATCCGTGTGGAATTGGTGAAGACTCGAGCTGCGCATGGCAAGGCGCTACACCAACTCCGTCTTAAGGGGGCTACTTCCATCCAGACTGTTCCAGAGTCCGTGCTTAGTGATGGCGAACGCCGCATCGTCTCGTTGGCTGCCTTCCTTGCGGACGTGGCGGAGAAACCCTATGCCGCACCCTTCGTTCTTGATGACCCGATCTCATCCCTCGATCACGAGTTCGAGTGGCAGGTGGCACAACGCCTGGCGGAATTGGCGAAAGACAGGCAGGTGCTTGTCTTCACACATCGACTTTCGCTATACGGCGCCATGGAAGATGCCGCGAATAAACACGGCAAAGATTGGCGCAAAGCCAATCTGGAGAAGCGCTACATTGAATCCTTCGGGGGTGCCTCGGGTAACCCTGCAGATGAAGCAGTGTGGAACGCCAACACGAAAACAGCCAACAACATTCTCCTTACACGGCTAGGTGACGCTATGAGAGCAGCAGCGACGGGCGGAGGTGATACCTATCGACTGTATGCACAGGGCATCTGTTCAGATTATCGTAAACTACTGGAACGAACAGTTGAAGACGACCTCCTGAACGAGGTCGTTAAGCGTCATCGACGAAGCATCACTACAGAAAATCGCCTAGGCAAGCTGCCCCATATTACTTCCGATGACTGCGCATTCATCGATAATATGATGACGAAATACTCATGCTACGAACACAGTCAATCCCAGGAAACCCCAGCATTCCTACCTGCCGAGCCTGAGCTTCGTGCTGATCTTGAGGGATTGAGGAATTGGCGAGAAGAGTTCAACCAACGAGGTAATTCTAATGCCTGAACAACCCCGCTCCGAGCGTAAAACACAGAACCGAGTTATTAACCTGTTCACTGACTCGGCATGTCCCGACAGTCTAGGCTACCGCTACCTCGGTGAGTGGACCAAGCGCAACAATAACCGCGCTATCGAGACCGCCCTCCTGCGTGACAATCTTGCCGCGCGTGGTTACTCGGCCGCGCACATCTCGGCTGCGCTTCAGAAACTAGAGACCGCCGCTGACTCGACGGGCATCACGCTCTACCAGGCCAACCTGCGTACCTATCAACTCCTGCGCTATGGCGTTCCAGTGCAGATCGCCGCTGGGAAGGCACACGAGACGGTACACCTAGTAGATTGGGATCACCTTGAACACAATGACTTCGGCCTTGCCGAGGAAGTCACCCTCCGTGGCGGCTATGAGAGACGGCCTGATCTTGTTATCTACATCAACGGCATCGCTATCGGAGTAATCGAGCTTAAGCGTAGCTCAGTGGAAGTGGCGGATGGCGTACGCCAGCTCATCACCAATCAGGAGGAGATATTCAACAAGGGCTTCTTCAGCACTGTACAACTCGTCTTCGCCGGAAGTGATTCGCAGGGCTTGCGCTACGGTACCACTGGAACGCCGGAACAGTTCTTCGTCGCGTGGAAGGATGAGATGGGCATCGATGCTGGGGCTATGCCTGCCGATGGAGCGCTGCTCGACAGGCCCCTCGCACAGCTCTGCGCGAAAGGCCGGCTCTTGGACCTCGTCCGGAACTTCATCATCTTCGACGCTGGCCAGAAAAAGGTACCTCGTCCGCATCAGTTCTTCGCTGTGAAGGCTGCGCAGGAGCGTATCCGTCAACGGGAAGGCGGTGTCATCTGGCATACTCAGGGCTCTGGCAAGAGCATTTTGATGGTACTTATCGCCAAGTGGCTCTTGGAATATGAAAGCGAGGCCCGTATCCTCGTCATCACCGATCGCGATGAGCTCGACAAGCAGATCGAAGGGGTGATGAAGAATGCTGGGGTAATCGGCACGGATTCACCATCGCCGCGCATAACTTCGCGCGCGGAGTTCATCGATAAGCTCGGTTCGGTGGCAACCAGGCTCATGTGCGCTCTCATCCATAAGTTCGAGCCTGACCTCAGCGGCGCGCCACCACTCATCCGCGGGAGCTTCTATGTGTTCGTAGACGAATGCCACCGAACCCAAGGTGGTGATATGAACAAACAGATGAAACGCTGGCTGGAAAGTGCCATCTTCATCGGTTTCACCGGGACGCCGCTCCTGCACAAGGACAGAAAGATGACTCGGGATGTATTCGGCACTTACATCCATACCTACAAATTCCATCAGGCAGTAGCTGATAAGGTAGTGCTCGACCTTAAGTATGAAGCCCGCGACGTGCCCCAGCGATTGACCCGGACTTCGCAAGCGTCCATAGACAGCTGGTTCGAGCAGAAAACCAGAGGTCTCAACAGCTTCCAAAAGGCAGTCTTGCGAAAGCGCTGGGCGACGATGGAAGAGTTGATGAGCTCAGGTGAGCGAAAGCAGCGGATCATAGCAGATATCATCGAGGACTTTAGCCTGAAGCCTCGTCTAAACAGCGATCGCGGAACCGCAATATTGGTGGCGGCATCGATCTATGATGCATGCCACTACTTCCGACTGTTCCAGAACACCACCTTCGGTCCCTTCTGTGGAGTCATTACCTCCTACGAACCGAACCATAACGCTATATCCCGTGAGCCTGCTAATAGCGATGAACGGTACAAGTTCGACACATACACCCGGCATGTCCTCAAGGACGGTCAGACCACCAAGCAGTACGAAGACGAAGCAAAACGTCGCTTCATAGAGGAACCTGCAAACTTGAAGCTTCTGATTGTAGTGAGTAAGCTTTTAACCGGCTTCGATGCTCCGAGCTGCACGTATATCTACCTTGACAACGAACTGCGTGACCACAACTTGTTCCAGGCAATCTGCCGCACTAATCGACTTGACGGCGATGACAAGGACTACGGCCATATAGTCGACTTTAAAGAGCTATTCGGCGAGGTGGAGGAAGCAATCGCGGTCTATAGCTCTGACGAACTCGATATCGACGAGGGGAGTGGAGGAGATAACAATGTCCATCTCAAGAACTGGCTTGGCGAGGGCAGGAAACAGCTTGATGTAGCCCGCGAAGCCATGCGCTACCTCTGCGAGCCGGTCGTATCGCCACGAGAGGTTGAACAATTCCTGCATTACTTCTGTGGTGACGCTGCCGACCCCAACGCCCTAAATCAGACCGAGCCAATGAGGATCTCGTTCTACAAGGAGACCGCCACCTTAGTACGCTCTTTCGCCGATATCGCACAAAACTTATCTGAAGCAGGCTATTCGGATACCGAGGCAGACGCAATTCAAAAGGAGGTCGAGTTCTACAGCGAGATCCGCGCTGCCATCAAGCGACACTCTGGCGAAGAGCTGGACATAAAGCCCTTCGAGGCGGATATGCGCCACCTCATCAATACATACATTCAGGCAGATCCAGCGGCTGACCTCGGCGAGCTTGGTGAACATTCGCTCACAGAGCTCATTATTAAGACTGGTATCCATGACGCTATTGCAAAGAAATTGAATGAGAAGGGAAAGTTGTCTCGGAATGCGATAGCCGAAGGTATTATAAACAATGTTCGCAAGACCATCATCCGGGACCAGCTCACCGATCCTCGGTTCTACGAGCATATGTCAAAGCTTCTCGACGACCTTATTCAGCAGAGCCGGGCCGACACAGCGGCCTATGAAGAGTTCCTGCGTAAGGCTGAGGCATTGGTGAAGCGACTTGCTGGTAAGCAGCCCGATCATGGGGTGCCCGCTTCTCTACATGGCAAGCGGGAGGCTAGCGCCATCTATAACAACCTCGATTCGATCCCTGCTTCGACATTCCGATACCCAACAGATGATGATCTCAAGGCTGCGCTTGCTCTTCGGTTGGATTGGGTGGTACGGGAGAGCGCCCCTGCAGGCTGGAAGGGCGATGAGACTCGCGAGCGACAAGTATTGAATGCCCTCTACCCGATCCTTGACCGTGACCGCGAAGCGACGCAAGCTCTCTTCGAGATCATCAAGAACCAACCGGGATACTAATGGATGAAACGATAGAACTCGGCGATATAGTAATTCTCGTCACACGGAAAGACATCAAGCATGTCCATCTTTCGGTATATCCGCCGAATGGGCGCGTAACATTAGTTGCGCCCAAAGGAACACGTTCGGAGGTAGCTCGCGCTTATGCAGCATCTAGACTCGGCTGGATTCGCAACCAACAGGCGAAACTACGAGCTCAACCGCGCGAGACACCTCGACAGTTCATCGAACGCGAGAGTCACTATCTATGGGGGCGTCGTTACCTGATGTCAGTAATCGAGAAAGATGAGAAGCCATCGATAAAACTCGACCATCGTCGGATCACACTCACTGTTCGTCCTGGCAGCTCGCAAGCCAAGAGAGATGATGTAATGCATGATTGGCATAAATCCTTAATGCATGAAGTTGTGCCAGCCATGATCCGGAAGTGGGAGCCGAAGCTCGGAGTGAAGGTATCGAGCTTATTCCTCCAGAGGATGAAGACGAAATGGGGCGGCTGTAGTCACCGAGAGGGGAACATCCGGATCAATACCGAACTCGTGAAAAAGCCCAAAGATCTTCTTGAATACGTCGTCGTACATGAGATGGTCCACCTGATCGAGCCTACGCATAGCGAACGATTCGAGGCACTTATGAACGAGCATTACCCTGCGTGGCGCGAAGCTCGTGCTGAACTCAATGAACTTCCGCTTGCTGCGGAGACTTGGAAAGAATAGAACCAGCCTCATATTGTAGCTAATCTTGGCTGTAGAGGGAATGTGGACTCCTGGTAGAAAAAGGAGATACTAGCCATGACTTCGGAATCAAAAACTCAATCGACCTGCTGGTTCGTGGGGGCAGCCTACGGACATACGAGGGATCAGACCCCACGCTTCGTCACAGAAGGTATCTGGGAAAACGGATACGACGATAAGTATATCGACCACGTTAAGTCCATGAGGCCAGGTGACCGGATAGCTATAAAGGCAGCCTACACCCGGAAGAAAGATGTTGGCTTCGATACGCGCGGCAACTCGGTCTCAGTCATGGGCATCAAGGCCATCGGCACGATTCTGGAAAATCCCGGCGACGGCAAGCATGTCAAGGTGGAATGGAAAGCAGTTGAACCCATCCGCGAATGGTACTTCTACACCTATCAGAAGACCGTGTGGAAGATCGTCCCCGGAGCCTCGTGGCACAATGACGCCCTCATCGCCTTCACCTTCGATAATGAGGCACAGGACATTGATCGCTTCCGCAACGATTCCTATTGGCATCAGCGCTTCGGCGACATCGCTGCTACTGACAAGAAGTTCGCCTGGACGGTATTCTACGAGGCTATTGCCAACGCCCTTCTCACACATAAAGCGGACAGGAAAAAGCTTGTGGAGGAGCTCAATGTCTTCGCCTCCCAAGTCAGCTTCATGGCCTATCTTCACGATGTGAATGAGCAAGGCGAGATAGTCCCCATTTCCGATATATGTCCCTTCACTGTCATGGGCATATTCAACCGGGGCATTACCACAGAGAATCGGATGGAAGCCATGCGGCGCTTGGCTTCAATACTCGGCGTTACCGAGCCAGTCCCCGAAAGCTTCGATGGCATCCCAGTGCTGAACAACCTAATGTCGATGTTCTTCTCCTACGCAGGACAGCGGAAACCCGAGGATATTAACATTCTGTGGACTATCTTCGATGAGGCAATCAAGTTAGCGGATGAAAAGGGCGAGGATGCAGACTCTCGCAGCGCCTTTCTTGATGCCTATGACAAGGCTACCCAGGTAGACTGTGTCGGCTGGAATCTGACTATGGGACTTTATTGGATTCGTCCTTGGTTCTACCCCACCTTGGATAGCCGCTCGAAAGCGTATATCACCCTCAAGTTAGGCTTGACTATAAGCTTGAAGGGAAAAAACGATCGTCCGAGCGCGGCGGAGTATGTTGCTCTCATGGACACCCTTACGGCGCGCTTCCTGGAGGACAGTTATCCCGCCCACACTTTCCCAGAGCTGTCTTTAGCGGCATGGCAGTATCGCAGTCCGACTTCTGGGGAAGCAGTCGCGTCCAAAAAGGCACAGGAAGAAGACGACATCGAAGACGAGGGGGAAGACAGCGGATTAGGCATATCCGAACCGCCGGAGCCCTATACGATCGACTCCATCATCGCCGACGGATGCTTCCTCCCCATCGATCGGCTCAAGTTCATACTCGAATCGCTCCGGCTCAAACAGAATCTCATCCTGCAAGGCCCGCCGGGCACTGGCAAGACCTGGCTCGCGAAACGCCTCGGCTACTCGTTGATAGGCGCGAAGGATGAATCAAAGCTAAGGGCCATGCAATTCCATCCCAACATGAGCTATGAAGACTTCGTACGCGGGTACCGACCGAATGGCCAAGGCCGCCTCGATCTGGTCGACGGCCCCTTCATGCAAATGATAGACGCGGCTTCGAAATCAGCCGAGGCTACCTTCGTCCTCGTCATCGAGGAGATAAACAGAGGGAATCCCGCGCAGATATTCGGTGAGATGCTGACCCTCATCGAGGCGGACAAGCGTACTCCCGACGAGGGCCTCGAGCTCTGCTATCGGCGATTCACCGGTGAGCGGGTCAGCGTCCCCAAAAACCTCTTCATCATCGGCACAATGAATATTGCCGACCGTTCACTCGCTCTTGTCGACTTGGCGCTCAGGCGACGCTTCGCCTTCATTGAACTCGAGCCGTGTTTCAACGAGCCATGGCGAAGCTGGGTGTTGGACAAGATACCCATCTCTCCCGCGCAACTCGACGACATGGCCCGCAGGATCAATGAACTGAACGCGACGATAGAAGGCGACCCTAACCTCAAACGCCAGTTCAGGATAGGCCACAGCTTCCTCACTCCGTCGAGCAAGAACGATATCAAAGAGGCCATGGCTTGGTACCATCAGGTCGTAGAGACCCAGATAGGACCTCTATTGGAGGAATACTGGTTCGACAGACTCGATACGGCACGCAAAGCCAAAGAAAAGCTCCTCGAAGGATTGTGATGGACATGCCTTCCACGGGGTACGTTGGGCGCATTCCCGTACGAAACCTATGGCTCCTCATGCTGTACGCGTCCGACCTCTACCGCGAGCTCGATGCCGCGTCTCGAAGTATTGAGGATAATCCCGACGATATTCCCGACTTGGTTGCTGCGATGCTCGCCAACTGCGTGGAACGGCGCCTCAAGCGTAACCTGACGCCTGGATACAGGAGTCGAGACGAGATCCTGAGCAGAGTCCGCGGTCGCATCGATCACCTGCGTACGGAATCGCACATGCTCCTCGAGCGCGGTAAGGTAGCCTGCTCGTTCGATGAGCTTTGTGCCGATACGCCAAGAAACAGGTCCGTACGCGCCGCCTTGCTCATGCTCTCGCGGTTGGTGGGCGACCGTGAACTCGGGACGCGTTGTGCCTCACTTGCCTCGCGTCTCTGGGAGGCGGGCGTCACTGGAGAACCTCCAGGCAAACGTCAGCTGTCGTTTGAAACCTTCGGCCGAGGCGATATAGCTGATAGGCAGATGGTGAGCCTGGCTAAATTGGCCTATGATCTCGCGCTTCCCACGGAAGAACTGGGTTCCCGTCAATTGGCTACTCCAGATCGCGAGGAGCATTGGCTTAGGAAGCTCTTCGAAAGGGCGGTAGGGGGCTTCTTTGATTGCACCCTCGATCGGGCAAGGTGGTGCGTCACCACCGGCGACTGGCTCCAGTGGCCGGTCGTGCGTAAGACGTCGCGGATAGACGAGATATTGCCAGCCATGAAGACCGACATCATCCTGGAAAACAAGATCGCAGCCTCGCGCATCATCATAGATACCAAGTTCACGGAGATAGTCCAGACCGGTTGGTATAGGGAAGAATCACTCAAGAGCAGGTATCTCTATCAAATGTACGCATACTTAAGGTCCCAAGAAAAACCTGAGGATGCCTTATCAGCAAGCGCTACTGGTGTCTTGCTCCATCCATCGGTAGGCGATGATTATGACGAAGCGCTTGAGCTGCAAGGGCATGTGATCCGGTTCATGACCGTTGACCTGACGTCGAGCGCCCGCCACATACGGAATAGGCTCTGGGAAGTAGCTGAAGCCGCGCTGGAATGGTCCTCGACTGATGCAGTTGTTATGACTGACAGTCGCGGCTGATCCGGCCTGTGCCACAGGCAGCGTGTCCTCATGCTTCGCCTGTAGACTTCGGTATGAAGCCGTACCGCCCTTGGTTGTTTCCTGTGAAAAGCACGACGTTTACATCGCTGATTATGTCGTCGCCGGGGAGCTGTTTGCTGTTCTCAATGATGATGACCTGCATCTCCGTGAAAGATGCCTTGACGCTCTCCCAGAAGTGCTTCTTGATATCCTGCGGGAACGATGCCTCGCCTGCGTCCGGCTCCTCGTAGACTAGTAGTGGCGAATCTATGAGGACGAAGTTCGGGAATGGTCGCTCGTCCTGCACGCAGAGCCGTAGGAGCGCGAGGTTGAACGCTGCCCGCAAAATGGCTCGCACACCCTTGCCGTGGCTCTTTCGCGCTCGGCCGGAGATCACTATATCTTGGTCGTTCTCGCTAAAAGAGACACGATTGAGGTCAGGAAAATGCCATGCCTTCAACAGCGCCTCGACCTCGCTGCTGAATGGATCGGCCTGCGCAGTGCTCACCGCCGCACTTGCTACGTCGGCTTTTCCTCGCTTCTTGGGTTTATTCGCCTCCTCAAGTAGTTCTTCCAGCTCCTGCACTCGCTCGAGAACCTCGATCGCCTTTCGACATGCCTCCGCGCGTGCCCGAAGTTCGTCAAGCTTCTTGGTCGCGACAGCGACGCTCTGCTCCATAAGCGCCTTCAGTTCTACAGAGATTGCGCTGAGCTCGCCTTGACGTGCGTCGCGAGTTCCTTGGAGCTGCTCGATCTCGGCCGTAGTGCCAGCCCGAGTGGTCTGCAGGTCTTGAAGAAGCTTATAGGTCTTAAGCGCCTCTGCTTTGCTTGCCATGGAAATATCCGCCAGCGAGGGATGCTCTTCACGGTGGGCGTGATCGTGATGCTCGGCGAGCGCGCCGCACATTGGACAGCGCTCCTCCTTAAGTTGGTCGAGCCGAACGCTTGCCTCGGCAATCGTCTCCAACCGCCTGAGATCGGACGAGTATTGCTCCTGCAGCAGATCGAACCGTGTATGCAGTTCCGAGAAAACCGCGAGCTTCGACTCGACCGCTCGAAGCTCAGTCCATGCCGCATGGCGCCTCACTTCCAGTGGTGTCACGCTAGCCTGGGCGACGTTGCGTTCCACGACTGCGGCTTGGATTGAGGCTTCGATTCGCGAATAGCGATCACGCTCTTCAATGAGTGTGCCTACTTCACCGAGTTCGGCGAGGCGCTCTCGTGTGTTGTTCAGCAAGTCGTCGAGCAGCTCGACCTTCCCTGCCTGCTTTCCCTTTGCGATCTTGATATCTTCCATTGCGATGATCGATGAGTCGTCGGTGCCCGTGAGGAGAAGTCGAAATACGCCGCTCTCGACGGTCACGAAATCATGCTGACCGCTAAGGAGGGGCGAAATATCTTTAATAACTGTCTCTTCGTCGATGATGACGAGCCGAGCGATGTCGCGGAAGCTGAGTGGGCGCGTCTTGCCCTGCTTGTTGGTGCGTACCCTCTTGGTTCCAAGCCCCGACAGGTCGAGCAAGAACTGCGAGACTGTGTCCTCTTTGCCACCCTGGTGCTTTGCTGCGAGACTTCGATCTGGCTGTCCCGCCGTTTTGCAAAGGACTTCTCCTCCTCGCAGGCTCCTTTCGAACCAGTAAATCTTCTGGTCGCTATTAGATTCGATTTCGAGAATGACTGAGCTGTATCCCTCCGATTCTGGGATGTCCTTTGGCGGATCACCACCTCCAAGAGCGTAGTCGAGACATTGCACGATGAAGGTCTTTCCTGTGTCGGAGGGCCCCGCGATGACATTAAGCCCGCGTGTGAACTTGACTTCAGCGATCGCCTTCCCTGGCCCGGTGAGAGCAATGCCTCGAAGTGCAAAGCCAAACTTCACAAGGCCTCCTCGGTCCAGAGAACTGACTCCATCGAGAACTCGGCGCCCCATATACCGATGCGCTCGCGGACAATCAAGTCAAGCGCAGCGTCGTCGAACAGGCCGAAGCTATCGACCACCCAGTCAGCGCGCTGGCGAAGCGCAATTAAGTAATCAGTGCTGAGGGTGTCGAGAAAATCGGCAGACTTATCGGTCGCCGCGAAAAAGATACCCCCGTCTTGATAGATGCGATCTACGAGACCACGGCTCTCATAGAGCGTTAGCCCCTCTTGAAGCACACGACGTCTGACAAGGATCTCACCACCGCGATGGGGTGTTCGAGGATGCAACCCGTCAGGACCTCCCTCGATGTCGTCGGAGTGGACGAGAAAGTAGTCGAACACGACAAGTCGCTGCAGCGCATACGCAGTTGGAAATGCAGTCGTCAATACGCATAGCGCTCGTAGGCCAATCTCAACGGGCCCGTTGAACGGCGAAACGTACTGGCACGGCGTCTCTGTTGTCATTTAACCCACCAGACCTTTCGGTCGTTCGCTAGCTGATGGCAGATGCCACCACGGTCACGGATGTGGATGCGGCTGATCAGTGGGTGACCGGTCAAAGGCAACATGCGGGCCGTCTTCACCACTGCGATGACGCGATAGTAGCCATCAGCATGTTCGCTGCGCAGGTCGTCCTTGATTCCGGAATGAACCTCATCTTGCAGTCTCTCGAACTCACCCGGTGGCAGAGTGTCTCGCGAGAACGTTCGTAATCCCTCGGCGCTGTAGAACTCCATTCGCGCGTCTTGGAAATGCTCGCGAAGGTCTTCGTGGATGGCGAGAGCTTCATCGATATGTTCCATGTCCTGCTTTAGGTGGTCCGCATACGCGCGACGAAGCTCCCCGACGAAGATAGTCTCATTATCGGCAGGGGTCACAGGCGGCGTAAATGGTTCCGGGCGTTGGGGAAGCCCCCCGCCGAATCGTGCCGCGTACCAGCGAGTCTTCGCATGCGCCTCGATGATTCTCAGTACTGGAGTGGCCTGAAAGATAGAGAAATCGAGGCTTTCGATGTGAGCCCTCATGGCAGCATCACATTCGACGATCTCGGTCCTTGTAATGGCCTCCCGGCAGTAGGTATTCCATTGACTTACAAGTTCGCGCCGTAGCTCCTCAGGCTTCTTCAGGAGGTTTGAGAGCTTCGTTCCCGCGCCTCTCGGCGCGATGAAATAGTAGCGACGAGGATACGAGTAGTCGCCGCGCTTTGTGTAGTACGCGAGCTTTCCCAGTTCAATCCAGATGTTGCTGGGTTTCAGCGAGTCGTCGTAGTGCTTACATTGATAGTTGTCCCACGCACCATTACCGCCCTTCACGGTGGCTATGACGTCACGTCCCATATCACCTGCGCCACCACACCGCTCGATTAGTTCATAGTCATCGCGCAGAGAATCGACCCATTCATGGACAAAGACTTCCCATTCTGCTGCGCTGAACAGCTTGATGCGATCCTCGGGATGTACCGGCAACCCCGACGCCACGATATCCGCAGCAAGTCCAGGCGGTGGCGCAAGCACCTCCGAGATCGGAACGGGCGGCGGGAACTTATTCATGCAACAAACCCCGCGTCATCGAGACAAGGCCGTTCCCAGCTCCTGAAGCATCGCTCTGGCTTAGCATTTATTTGCATTGTGTCGCAGCCTCAACTTCTATCTGTCCAGTCACTACCACTGTGATTAGGACTGGGTGGTGTTTCTTGAGCAAAACAATACTGCATGGAACGAGAGATGCTGCGCGGAGGGCGTCTTCCTTACCGGTCCAGGTTAGGGTAGGCATATGGCTAAATCCTTTACTTATATAGCATCGCGTGGAGTGTGAACTTGCCATATGGTACCTCAGTAGCGGGCGGCGGGCAAGATGGCCACTTCACCGTCTTGGCTGCTGAAGGCGGGGCGGAGCGTCTTAATGACAGATCGTAAGGCTTTACGCCTGGATGCGTTGGGATCATGCTGAGCTAGGGCCTGAAGGAGCCCGATGATTCGGAGCCCCTCAGCGATCGCCTCATTGTTGGCGTGTTGGGCATCCGGAGGGAGCGCCCTCGCCCTGCTGGGGGCAGAGGGAGTAGCCCGCTTGGCCTTGGCGGCTTCGGCAGCCTGGTGGATTGTCTTGTCTCCGCGCCGAACTGCTGCGGCTTCATCGGGATCGGAAAGTACGACACGGGCACGCTCGACCTTGCGAGCGGAAATCCCTACCGCATCGGCAGTTATAGCCGCTGTCTTGGAGAGACTACTCTCGTTAGCGCCGGTTGGCGCTAACGATGAATGGAACCCATCTTGAGGCCGGTCCACGAGCTCGATGAGGCGGAGTAGTTCAGTATCCGAGAGGTTCCGGCGATCACGTTGCGTGTGGATCGCGTAGGCGAGCGCCTCGGCCTCGGAGGAGAAGGTCTTCTCGTAGGCGGTCACTCGGAGTAGGCCAAGCTCCTCTGCAGCACGGACGCGGGTATAGCCGTCGATGAGGACGCGAGTGCCATCGGCCTTCTTCCAAACGTTGATGGGCTTGGAAGGATCGAAGCCGTTGGCCTTCATGTCGGCCTTGATAGCTTCGAAGACCTCGCTCTTAATCGTGAAGAGCGAGGCGAAGGGCTCGGCCTTGGTGATTTGGTCGAGGTAGAGCTCGACGCCGACGGTCTTGTCCCCAGAGTTATTGACGGAAGCTTTCTCGGGCTTGGTGGTCATCGTGAGCTTGGCCATGGCTAAAACCTCTCGGTGGTGTGATCGATGCCGCAGTATGCGGCAAGGGAGGTGATTGCAACGTGAAGCGGGCCCTTCGCTTGCGAGGGCGTGATGCGCTCCCCGGTGTCGATCGAACGGCGGATGAGGGCGGTGTCGGGGATGGCGACGGGGGCGATGATGTCGCCGAAGGAACTACGGAAAAGGGCCTCATACTGGTTGCGCAGGGCATCGGGGTTCTCGGTCCTCGCGGGCTTGTGGAAGTTGAAGAGGATACGCCAGGCCGAGAGCTTGTCCGTCTCACGCTTGAGCTGCGCCTCGTAGAACAGAGCGCCCTTGAAGTCGAACTGGCTGAAAGCGACGGGTGTGATGATGAGGTCCGAGGCGTTGAGGGCGTTCAGGACGATGTTGTCGTAGGTAGGAGCTGTGTCGATGAAGAGAAAGTCGAAGCCGAGGTCTGAGGCAGCCAGGATACGCTTTAGCGTGCGATCTCCGATGGCCCTGAACTTCACGAGGTCCAGCGACGAAGCGAGGAGGTCGATCCCGGTGTAGTTCGACGGGATGATGTTCTCTTCGATGCGCTCGGTGTGGAAGACGGCCGCGATGTTCCTGCGGTCGGCCTCCTCGGGCGAGTCGAGGTAGTAGGACGTAGCGCTATTCTGGATGTCGAGGTCGGCGACGAGAACACGGTAACCCGCCGAGGCCGCATAGTTGGCGGTGAGGATGCACAGCGAGCTCTTGCCTGTGCCACCCTTGATCGAGGAGAAGCATATCGTCTTCATGAATGGCTCCTAATGTTGATCGAGGCTGAATAGAAAAGCCCCGCCTGGTGAGGGGCCAGACGGGGCGAGACGGAGGAATGCACTAGGGGAAAATCAGTAAGCCGTAGCGAGACTACTCAGCTCTAAACAGAGAAGCTGCGTCCGTATGCACCTTGGATAATGAATCGAGCGTTGCTTGAAGGTCGGTGATCTGCGCATTAACCGGCTGGTAGGATGCGGGCATCTTGGTCGTGTACCGATAGACCGGTACCGTACCGCCCAGTGAGTTTACGCCCGATTCTTTGGCTACGAAGTAGTTCGTCATGAAGACGTAGGCGTTGCCACGTATACCTGAGTCATCGGGGCTCTCGACGATCAGGTTCGCAGGCCGATTCTGAAAGCCCAGCAATCGCATCGTCTGTGCGGTCATAGGACGCGGGGTCGCCGTGCCCCATACTTGGATCCAACCATCCCCCGTATCATTGATCTGTCCTTGGATGATGAAGGTCGGGATGCTGGCCTGGAGAGAATCGATCTGAGCTTGTAGGGCTTTCACGACAGTCTGATAGTTCGCATCGAAAACGGCTTGACCGAGGCGCCGTTGATAGCCATAGCGGCAGGTCTTTACCAGGGCGAGAATAGCCCCCTGGGATTCCTCGTATCGCTGTTGGGGATCGGTAGGGGCGATCTTGTAGGAAGCGAGAGTTCGATTGAGGTTATCGGAGGCCGAAATCGCATCGTGAAAGAGCGGAGCTGTCGAAAGATCGAGGGTCTGGGAGAGCCCTAAGGACGCGCTCTCGACCTTAACTGATTTGAGGTCACTGAGACTGTCGATCGCCGAAAGGATCTGGGTGCAGACTGCGTCATCAAGAGGCAGCACGCCGTCCTGGTCGAGCGTGAAGGTCCGCTTTTCGCCATGCTGATAAGGAAAGGAGAGGGTTACCGTCTGGCCCTTCGCGATGGTCTTCTGCTCGGTCTTAGCGTTCTTCTGCGCAGCTCCTTCAGTACTCCATTCCTTCGTCTCAGTTTCGCCGGTCTTCTCCTTCTCCCCCCGGTAGTAGACGATCAGGACATAGGTGGTGGGAATACGGTAGTTGACCTGGTAACTTGCGTGCTTCGTGACCTCGTAGACGTCGTAGCTATCGGCGTAGGCTAGGCGGATACCCCATCCGCCCGCACCATCGGCGACTTTGAACTGACTTGCTGACGAGGCTTTCCTGAACACTTGATCGTTCGAAAGCTGTCGGGTTTCAGTCTCATCGAAGTACTTGTAGGTCACGCATCCAGATAAGGCTAAAAGGCTAAATGCGACGAGGCACAGGGCAAGGCGCTTCATAGGGACCCCTTTGAAACAGTTTGTTTACTATGCGTCTGGCATAGTAGGCCCCTGGAGCGTCAAAAGCTGGCAGTGTTGGGCCAGCTATAGAAATAGAGAGTAAAACGAAAGCATTGAACACGTTCGGCATGGAGAAAGCCCTTCGGAAACATGATGGCGCATGTCCTCTTGAGCGCGTGAAATCGGATCGTCCTTCCCTCTCGGACAAAGGCCCCTCTTGGGCGAAGGCGGGCGGTTACTGCAACTGCGATGAAGCTGGGATGTACGGTCCCGGCCTCACCAAGAAAAGCGGGCTATGAAAATGTACGTCTGGCCTGATTGAACATCAGGACGACGAGAGGGAGCCCGAGTAGAGGTTGGCGAGCTTGAGGGCTTCGTCGCGGAGAGCATCGCGAAGGGAGGGCGGCGACAGGATCTCGGCGCCCGAGCCGAAGGACAGGAGCCACCGTAGAAGGTCGCGGGTGCCCGAGGTGGAGATGGTGAGCGTGATGGAGCCATCGGAATGGTTCTCGATGCTCTGATCATCGGACCAGTGACGCTCACGCACGAAGGGCGCCTCCTGGGGCGAGAAGCGGATCGAGGCCGTGACAGGATCGTCAAGGGTGAGATCGAAGGCGGATGCGAGGAGGGATTCCGCATCGAAGCCCTGGGGGTAAACGAAGCTGGTGTCGAGAAGCTTGGCAGTGCGGATGCGGTCAATCGCGAGGATACGGATGATGTCGTGCTTCGGGAGGCGGACGAAGAGGTAGAGGCCACCGCGATGCTCGAAGAGCTTCAAGGGGTGGACCTGGTAGGACTTGGTTGCCGGGGTGCTGGGCGAGCTGTAGGTGATGTGGAGGGCGCGAAGCTGTTCTAGGCCATCGAGGAGCATGTCGAGGATGGCATCGTGGCCCGCGTAGGACTTGAGGCCATTGGGCGATGACGTGAAGAGTGACGAGAGCGGCATGGCAGTCCGGCCACCCGAGACGGTGGAGGTTGGAGACGGGAGGAGCGCGGCGAGCTTGGCCTTGAGGGAGGAGAGGTCGCGCTCGACCTCGGAGTCGGCGAAGATCGAGTCGCGAGCGAGGAGGAAGTAGAGGAAGATGGATTCGCGGGGTGAGAGGGCGATCTGGGGCATTGAGAGGTTCGGGAGCTTGCGGACGAAGGATTCGAGGAGGAAGTGCCGAGTCTCGCCACCAAAGGAGTCACGTTCGTCCGTGAGAGGGAAACCGAGATCCGAGAGCGTTGAAAGCAGGCGGAACACGGAGCGAGAGGAGAGGCCGAGGTGAGAGGCGAGCTCCTTGTTCGTCGCGCCTTGGGGGCGGGCAAGCAGGTCCACGGCCTTCAGAATCTTTGAGATGTTCTTGCCGTAGGCCGAAAACGAATAAGACAACGGCGCCTCCACGGGGATGTGAACGGCGCAAGCCTGGAGGATCGCTATGACAAAACCTGGCGGTGATGTACGCATAAAATGGAAGTAGACGCGGGGCGGCGAGGAGTGAACCCGAACAATGCGGGGAATGGAAGGATAGCCGACCTCAGGCGGGCTGTGGCGGCTGGGCGCGCAGCCGGAGATGTAGGCACGGGGTCGAAACGGCTCTCAGGCGTACCGTACTTGTAGGTAGTCCCGAAGCTCCAGATTCTTGATGGCTGAGATGCCGTGGTCCCAGTAACCCGCAATGAACTTGCGCCGCTCATCGAGGGCGAGTAGTGTCGCCCAGACTTCGTGGAAGTTCTTGCCGATCATCCCCTGAAGGCCGGGGCAGTACTTAGCGTACTCCGGTTGAATGGTGTTGATCTTCGGATTGCCCGAATGTGCGAGGTGGGCGATCCGGTAGTCCTCGATGTGAATAGGGCCTACGTCCAAAGGGGTGGTCTTCCTGGCGAGGAGCGTCATGCGCATGAGCTGGTAGAAGTGGTCCGAGGAGAAGTCCTGGATGCTTAAGCCCCCTTCCTCGGTAAAGGCAAAGGGGAAGTCGTGCCCCCTCATCTCGGAGAGAACGGATGAATAGCGTCTTATACGCTCAATGCCTCGCAGTCCGGCGAACTTGTTCAAGGCGATGGGCCGAGAGGACCCCTCGGTGAACTTCCACTCGATAAGGAGCTGGGTGACCTTACCGTCGATCTCGGCGAT
>Ga0326727_10005484_pt1 | contig 36226 bp, 34 predicted proteins | sample MB2enrmetagenome_FD_207643 | JGI IMG/M metagenome (GOLD analysis project Ga0326727, IMG submission 207643) | Lab enriched peat soil microbial communities from McLean, Ithaca, NY, United States - MB29MY | ecosystem: Environmental > Terrestrial > Soil > Wetlands > Peat | place: USA: New York...
CGCGACGCTTCAACAAGGAGGCGAGCGGCTCCAGATCTACGTCCGCCTCGACGCGGTTGGCGAGCAGGGCTTCGCGCTTTACAAGCTGCTCGACCTGGGCGACCACATCGGCGCGGCAGGCTATTTATTTCGCACCCGCACCGGCGAGCTGACCATTCACGTCGAGCGGCTGACGTTTCTGTCGAAGGCCATGCTGGCGCTGCCGGAGAAGTTTCACGGGCTTGCGGATGTCGAGTTGCGCTACCGCCAGCGCTATGTTGACCTGTTCACCAACCTCGACAGCCGTGAAGTCTTCGTCAAGCGCGCCAAGGTGCTGCGGGCGCTGCGCAAGTTTTTCGACGACCGCGACTACCTCGAAGTGGAGACGCCGATGATGCAGCAGATCGCCGGCGGCGCGGCGGCGCGGCCCTTCACGACTCACCACAACGCGCTCGACATGGACCTGTTTCTGCGCATCGCTCCGGAGCTGTATTTGAAGCGTCTGGTCGTCGGCGGCCTTGATCGCGTGTACGAGATCAATCGCAACTTCCGCAACGAGGGTGTAAGCACGCAGCACAATCCCGAGTTCACCATGCTCGAGTTCTACCAGGCATACGCGAATTATCACGACCTGATGACGCTAACCGAAGAGCTGATTGCATTTGTCGCGCAAGAAGTGAACGGGACGACGATCACAAACTTCGATGGCGTGGAAATCGATCTGGGTAGGTGGACGCGGCTGACGATGCGCGAGGCGATTATCAAATGGTGGCCAGCATTTGTTCATCCGGCACCGACGCTCGGAGATCTAAAAAGCCGTGAACATTTCTTTGCCTTTTTCGATCACTGCGTTGCGGTCGCGAAGCCCGAAGTGCGCACCTCCGAACAGTCAGCCCTTTTCTTGGCATATGCAATTGGCAAGATGGTTGGTCCATTACATGTGGGTAAGGTCCGGGAAATCCCGTGGGGAAAATGTGTGAATGCGTTGTTTGAGGCAGTCGCCGAAAGTTCGGATTACAACCCGGCGGATCATTTGATTCAGCCCACTATAGTTCACGAATACCCGAGAGTGGTCTCGCCGCTCTCGAAGCAGAAGCCAGATGATCCAGATTGGGTAGAGCGCTTCGAGTTTTTCGCCGGCGGCTTCGAACTGGGCAACGCCTTCAGCGAGCTCAACGATCCCGTCGAGCAGCACAAGCGCTTTGAAGAGCAGTTCGCCCAGCGCGCCAGCGGCGACGACGAGGCTCACCAGATGGACGAGGACTACGTGCGGGCGCTGGCCTACGGGCTGCCTCCAACTGCCGGCGAGGGCATCGGCATCGACCGGCTAGTGATGCTGCTGACCGGCTCCAAATCCATTCGCGACGTAATTCTGTTTCCGCTGATGAGGAACAGGGATCAGGGGTCAGACGCCTCGGAATAGACGATCCAGCACCGCAACGAACTTGATTAGAGCGTGTTTCAATAATCCGCTTTGTATCAGGGCATGACTTCAGTCGTGCCGAAGATAGCCGGAAAACGAAGGGGTTTTAACCCCTGAGGGGCTGCAACCGTGATTACTCGACCATTCTTGAAACACACTCATCCAGCGTGGCGTCTCGGAGGTTCTTTACAGCGGTACGCGATGGAAATGCGGGTCCTTCGACTCCGCTGTAGAACGCTTCGCTCAGGATGACCGCCTATTTTGCGGTTTCGGATAGGCGGCATTTGTTAAACGAGCTTTGGACCCAGGACACTCGACAGGCTTTTCCTGATCTCTGACCCCCGATCTCTGGAGCATTCATGAACATTCTTTTTGTCGGCGACATATTCGGCAGCGCGGGGCGCAAGATCGTGCGCGAGCACATTGGCCACTTGCGCAAGGCGCACGCGGTGGAGCTGGTCATCATCAATGCCGAAAACGCCGCCGGCGGCTTTGGCCTGACGCCGCAGCTCGCCGAAGACCTCTTCGACCTGGGCGCGGATGTGCTCACCACGGGCAACCACGTCTGGGATAAGAAGGAACTTATCGACTATATGAATTCGGCGCCCGCGAAGAGCGATGAACGCGCCCGCCGCGTGCTGCGGCCTGCCAATCTGCAGCCAGGATTGCCGGGGTACGGCGTCTACGAGGGAACCACCGAGAGCGGCGTGGACTACGCGGTGATCGACCTGATGGGCCGCGTGTTCATGAGCGGGGCCAACGATCCCTTCCACTTCGTCAACGACCTGCTCGCCGGGATCAATGCCAAGGTGATCGTGGTCGACTTTCATGCCGAGGCGACCAGCGAAAAGGTTGCCATGGGCTGGCATCTGGATGGCCGGGTCACCGCCGTGCTGGGCACGCATACCCACGTTCCAACAGCCGATGAGCGCGTGCTGCCCGGCGGAACTGCCTACCAGACCGATGTGGGCATGAGCGGTCCTTACGACAGCGTGATCGGTGTCGAAGTGGGTCTGGTGCTGCGCAAGTTTCTCACCAGCATGCCGGGCAAGTTCGAAGCCGCCAAGGGAAATCCGAAGATGTGCGCGGCCCTGATTACATGCGACCCGCTCACCGGACGCGCCTCCGCAATTCAGCGAATCACGCTGGGGGAATAGCGAAGAACAGTGGTTAGTGGATAGTGGTTAGTGATTCGATCGTGTTTCAATAATGGTCGGCGAATCTCGGTGTCAGTCCTTCAGGGGTTAAAACCCCTTGTTCTTCCATCACTTTTCGGCACGACTGAAGTCGTGCCCTGACACAAGGCAAATCTCGAAAAATCTCTCCGGTCTCTGAACACTAACCACTATCCACTAATCACTGTACCCCGTTGCCGGCGAGGTCGATGTCCTGGACGGTTCGGGGCACCGGCGCGCCTTTGACCTGAGCCGCATCCGGGGGAACGGGGTTGATCTTCAGCAGCCCGACAGGGAAATGCGTGGCCTTCAGCAATCTTCCTTTGCCATCGAATGTCATGGTCCACTGCATGAGCTTGGGAAAGGCCGCCGCGTCGGTGAATTCGACGATTGCGCCGCCCTGCACCTGAATCTTCACCATGGCCGGAATCGCCGCCGGGAACTTCCGGCTCTCGGGATCCGGCGTCAGATCGACCGCCTGAGCGTGGCCGCCAGCCAGCGCCGCATAGCACAAGCCCGTGCCCAGCCAGTCGGGAGCCTTGCCGGGGCTCTCCTCGGCCCGAATGTGATTGAAGGCGGAGATGGTGAGAGCGTTGATGGGCGCGGGCGAGAACAGCGAGTAGCCGCGCATGCGAATGGGAATAATGCGCACTCTGCCGTCGCCCCCGCGCGGAATCGAGGCCGTAAACAAGCTCACATCTCCGGCACCGCTGTCGCGCGTGAAGCGCAGGAAGATGTGGTTCGGCAGCGCCGGACACACCAACTCCTGGTAGCCCCATTTGCCCTGGTTGAAATCTATTCCGAAAAATGCGGCATGCTCGGCGATGGAAGACTCCGCATCCGCCTCCAACTCGCGGTCGTGCTCGGGAATCTGGTCCATTGAACGGATCTCGACCGGCGCCACACGCCCCGGAGTCTCAGAACCCGGCGGAAACGGCTCGGGCGGCGCAGGCTCGGGCACCTGCCTGACTTTGTAATGGGTCCCAGAAGAACCTTGAGCGGCTGAATCCTGTCCGGCCAAAGCCTGAGCGGCCTGGCTCTTCAATGAGCCGCAAACCGTTGCAACCGATGCCGCGGCCAAAACCAGCGCAAGAATTCTACCGTTTGCCATGCTTCCACTAGGTTAGCACCGCGTGCGGCTGGATCGGGTAGGAAGCAGGGTCACCCCTGCCGTCCTCCCACACCACCGGACGTGCCGTTCGGCATCCGGCGGTTCATGAAACAGGCGGGAAGCGCTGACTTCTCGCTCCGGCTCGACACCGTCACCCTTTCAGGCGTAACGCGCGATCTCCCCAGGTAAGAACGCACTCCTTCGCTGCACGACCGCCGGATTTATGCCGCCGCGCCTTGGTCACAAGAGCTTCGCGATCCCTGGCTCGCTCGCCCTGCCCGGCAGCACCTCCTATCCGGTTCTTGTTCATCGGCCCGCAACTTCGCTCCACGCTTCCTCCCCACACTCGGTCGCCCTCATGCAGTTGCGCTTTGCTTCCTTCGCTGTGACCAGCTTACGGCGGGACTTACACCGGCAAGAGTGCGCCCATGCTGGGCGCACCAAAACTGCAAGGGCATTTCCTTAAAGGAAATGCCCTTGGCGAAAAAACCTGGCTTACGGTCACTGCGAAGGATCTTAGTGGAGCTTTCCGCGCGGATTGAGATTGGAGGAGGGCTTGATGATGCGCAGACGCGCTTTTCTCCGGGCGAAGAAGACAAAAAAAGAGGAGTTCCTAGGCACCATGGAAAACATGCTGTCTAGGAACTCCTTTCCCCAGATCTGCGTTGTTTCTGTAAATCAGTATGTCGGAACCCGGAATATTCAACAAGAGTACCTAAGGAGGGTGCACTAAGTAACCTAACAGTATGTTTGCTCACTAGGTATTCGATTTGCAAACCAGCCCGCGAAACCTGCAGGCGGGGGGCCTTTTCGTAATGTGAGCGGACGAAAAAAAGAGGAGTTCCTGGTGCGCGTGGAGTAAATGCGCTCAGGAACTCCTTTCCCCAGATCTGCGTTGTTCCTTTAAACAGTCTGTGGAAAAGCGGTAATTTCAGATGGTCAATATTGATCATCTTTTTCATTACTGAAGTTGTATGCCCGTTTGTAACCGCTGACTTTACTGATTAATAAATAGCCCGAATCTTCGGTTGCAAAGTGAAGATTCCGCATGGCTTCAGGCTCGGCCTGCCTATTCAGCGGCAGGCTCAAGGAAATCTTTAGTCGCGCCGTAGAAAGTGAGAGGCAGCTCTTTGGAAATCCGGATCGGACTCACGGGATCGGGGATCGTGAAATGCGAAAAAAAGAGGAGTTCCTAGGCATCATGGAAAACATGCTGTCTAGGAACTCCTTTCCCCAGATCTGCGTTGTTTCTGTAAATCAGTTTCTACGTATTGCGGAAATCAGGCAAGAGTACGAAGGGAGTGCGGCTAGGTACGTCAAGACCTGCTGATTCCCGCCAAATATCGCCGGTATCGGACGCCAGCGCGAAAGGGCATCAATCGCAAGCGCGTTCTTGGCCGGCTTTGCTGCGGTCGATGCGGCGGCGCTCCATGGTCACCGGGACCGGCTTGATCGGAAGGGCCATCGCCCGCATCGATAGTTCGGTCCGGTTTTCCGTCCCCGTCTTGCGCATCAGCCTGCCAACGTGCGCCTTCACGGTGCGCTCCTCGATTCCCAACTGGCGAGCGATCTCGCGATTCGAACAGGCCCGCATGATGCATTCCAGCACCTGCTGCTCCCGTTCGGTCAAATGCGGACGGCTGTTGGTCAGGCTGGTATCGGGTCCCTTCAGCAAGCGGTCAATTAGCTTTGAGAGCAGGCGGCGCGGCGCCCAGATGGAGCCTGCGGTCACCGTCTCTATAGCGCCCCGCACCGCGTCGGCATCGGCATTCAGATCCAGATAGGCTCTGGCTCCGGCCACAATGGATTCCAAGACCAGTTCGTCGTTGCCTTCAGGACCGATCACAATCAACCGTATCGATGGACGCGCTCGGCGAACAGCATCCAGGACTTCGATCCCGTCCTTTGCAGAATGGAGGTCCAGCAGCAGGTACTCAACTGTGGGGTGCTCCAGCAACTCATCGATGCTCCCGGCAATCGGAAGCAGCCGAGGTATGCCCGGCAGAGAAGACTGCTCGAGGATGTAGGCAAGCCCCTCAAGCCGGATAGGTTCGTCGGAAACCAAGCCAATGCAAATTGCGGCAGCACTGCGAGCAGAAGACATCTTGCTCCCCCGAATTCAAGCAGGAGAGCTGGGCCCATTGCGGTCACGAGTGACTCAAGGTCGCCCAATGCCGCACGTTCAAAATTAAATCCATCCCGCCCTTCGACAGTAGGCTTGTGACCACCCCTAAAGCTTGGGAAGCACAATCCCCTGTTGGTTCTGATATTTCCCTTTGCGGTCGGCATAGCTGACCTCGCAGGGTTCATCTGAGCGGAAAAACAGGATTTGGCACAGCCCCTCGTTGGCATAAACCTTTGCCGGTAGCGGGGTAGTATTGGAGATTTCCAGTGTCACGAATCCCTCCCACTCCGGCTCGAATGGCGTTACGTTCACGATGATTCCGCAACGCGCATAGGTCGACTTTCCAACGCAGATCGTCAGTACATCCCTGGGGATACGAAAATATTCGATCGATCGTGCCAACGCAAACGAATTGGGGGGGACAATAACCGACTCCGCCTGAACGGATACAAAAGAGCGTTCGTCGAAGGCCTTGGGGTCAATGATTGCGCTGTTTACGTTTGTAAAAATCTTGAACTCATCGGAGACACGCAGGTCGTAGCCGTACGACGAAAGTCCGTACGAGATGACGCCGCTGGCTACCTGCTTCTCGCTGAATGGCTCAATCATGCGGTGCTTGGTGGCCTGTTCTCTTATCCAACGGTCACTCTGAATTGACATTCGTCTCCCATTCCGAAGATTGTTTCCTGTCCGGACAAAAGAGATTCAATTGTTGCAACCGAACTAGGTAAACAATACTACGGAATGCGCACGGCATGCATCCCAAGGTGACATAGATTTACATGTCTTGCCTGTGGAAATCGGCCATCGAGGCCTTTGAATGCGCCGTTGAGCCGCGTTTACCGGGTTTTTGTCAGTTTTTCTCCCTCGGAAAGTGGCGCCACCAACCGTCGCCTCTTCCACAATCCCATTAAAATCTATAGCGTCATTCCTATCGATCGTAGTAAAGTCAAACTTGCCAGTGAGGTTACCCCATTGATTAAGCAGGACATCGTCCATCATGTAATCGAGCGCACGGGCCTGCCCCGCATCAAGGCAGAAGCCGCGGTGGATACGGTCTTTGAGGGCCTGAAGCAGGCTCTCACCGCCGGTGAGCGCATCGAACTGCGCGGATTTGGCGTGTTCAGCGTCCGCGCGCGCAAAACCGGCATAGGCCGCAATCCCCGTACCGGCACCGAGGTCAGCATCACCCCCGGAAAAGCCGTCCGCTTTAAACCGGGCAAAGAGCTGCACTCGCTCGCAGCGGGCGAGTCCGCAAAAACCTAATCGGCCTCGGGCCGCATTCCAATTCGCGCGCGAACATCGACAGCGCTGAAGCTCGCGTTGCTTTTGCCGCATGCATGCACCGCGCGTCTGGAATTCCAATCGCGCCGCCGACCCACGCGATATGAATCTGGATTCAGAATGATTGTGTCAGCCGTTCACTGGCGTCGCAGACTCACGGGGAATGAAGCTGCGCCCCATCTGGGCGCTCTCTGAGCAGGACGTCTTTCTTGTACGATGGGCGGGAGTCCGTAGAATTCCAGGACGACGTCTTTTGTCGAACTTGCTTTCTCGATTCTTCCCAGGTTTGCGAGAGCAAGAGGAGTTCGGTGCGCTCAATCTTTCGGGAATATGGCCTGCCTTTGCTGCTGCTGGCGGCCAGCGCCGTTACCATCACCGCAAACGGCGCCCGGTTCATGCAGAATTTCGTTGACGGCTTGCCGCCCGTCGTCCGCGACAGCGACCTCTGGCCCTGGCCTTGGCTGGCCCATAACCCTGAACTCTTCAAGACCGGCTGGGCCTTCTCCGCGTCCCTGCTCGCCATTTTGCTCGTCCACGAGTTCGGCCATTACTTTGCCTGCCGCTGGCACCGCATTCAAGTTACGCTGCCCTGGGTTCTGCCCGCTCCCACGCTCAGCGGCACGGCCGGCGCCGTCATCAGAATCCGCTCCCGCATTCCCCATCGCAACGCCTTGATGGATGTCGGCGTCTACGGTCCGCTGGCCGGTTACATCGCGTCAATACTGGCCGTGACGCTGGGCTATGTCATCAGCCATCCACTTCCGCCCAACACGCCTGAAGCCCTCGTCCGATTTGGCGGCGAGCCCCTGACCCTGCGCATGGTGCACGCGGTTCTGGTGCACTGGAACCCGGATCTGCCCACGTTCGAGCACCTCACACCGCACCCTGTGCTCGTAGCCGGATGGATCGGCCTCTTCATGACCTCCCTCAATCTGATCCCCGGCGGGCAGTTGGATGGCGGCCACCTTCTCTACGCTCTCTCGCCCCGCCTGCACCGCAAGATGACCTGGATACTACCCATGCTGCTGCTCATCGCCGGCGTGTTCTTCTGGGTGGGATGGATTCTATGGGGCCTGATTCTGCTGCTGCCCGTGATGCGGCATCCAAAGGTTCCTCTGCATGGCGGACTGCATCGAGGGCGTGCGATCCTGGGCATCGTCGGCGTTGCGATCTTTCTGCTCACCTTCACGCCCACGCCGTTCTACGACAACTCCCTGCTGCAAATCTTGCACGTAAATGTTTTTTGAATGGCAATGAGAGCGCTCTGTCCTTTGACCTGAAATGCAACAAACTCACGCGGAAGACCGTCAAGGCGTAGAGTTACATCAGACGAGAGATGCCGCCGCCGATCTGTTCAATAAGCTGGGAATTTGATGCGTCCTCCGAGCCATGTGAACCGGCTGCAAATTGGGAAAAATCGATGACCAAATCCAGTCTTGCTCCTTCCGCTTTGTTCGAGAATCAGCCGATACGCCGCGTGTACGACGAAGCCACGGATACATGGTTTTTCTCGGTCGTCGACATCGTCCGCGTTCTCACCCAACAAGCGGATTCCACCGTTGCCCGAAAATACTGGAACAAGCTCAAACAGCGGCTGCGCGATGAGGGAAGTGAACTGGTGACAAATTGTCACCAGTTGAAACTGACGGCCGAAGACGGAAAACTGCGGCTTACCGATGTCGCCAATGCGGAGACGCTGCTACGGCTGGTTCAATCCGTTCCCAGCCCCAAGGCCGAACCCATCAAGCTCTGGCTTGCGAAGGTGGGCTATGAGCGGCTGCGAGAGATCGCCGATCCGGCCTTGGGGTTGGAGAGGACGAGGGAAAACTGGCGCAAGCTGGGGCGCAGCGAGAAATGGATTACCCAGCGCATGACCGGTCAGGAGACCTGCAACAAACTGACCGACTACTGGGCCACCCACGACGTCAAGCAGGGGCAGGAGTTCGCCGTCCTCACCAACCTCATTCACGAGGAATGGTCCGGCGTTTCAGTCAATGAGCACAAGAACCTGAAAGGGCTGCAGAGCCAGAATCTGCGTGACCACATGAGCGAGGCCGAGCTTATCTTCACCGCCCTGGCCGAGCTTTCCACGCGTCAGATCGCGGAGACGGAGGCGGCGGTGGGCCTGCCTGACAACAAAAAGGCCGCGAAGTCAGGCGGCAAAATCGCCCAGCGTGCCCGAGTCGAACTCGAAAGCAAGACCGGCCGCAAGGTCGTCACCGGCGAAAACTATCTACCGCCAGGCAAGACGCAAAGAGGCCTCAAGGCTTAAGACTTAGCCAAGGCTCATCGCATTCTGTAGCTCGAATGGGCTACACTAGTTGTATGGCTACAAACGCCGTTGTCCGCTCCCGAATCAACGCCGAAGTGAAAGAGAAAGCCGCCGCCGTGCTCGAAGAGATGGGCCTTTCGGTGTCCGACGTAATGCGCATCGTTCTCACCAGGGTCGCAAAGGAGAACGCCCTACCGTTCGACCTGAAACCCAACAAGCTCACGCGAGAGACCATGCGCAAGACCGCCCATGGCGAAGAAGTCCATCGGGCCAAGGACGCCGCCGATCTGTTCAACAAGCTGGGAATTTGATGCGTTCGCCGAGCTACTCAAGCCAATTTCACCGCGACGTGAAGCGGCTTCAGAAAAGAGGCAAAGACCTCGAGAAACTGAAAAGGCTGATCGAGTTCCTGCTCGCAGCGAAGCCCTTGCCTGAGCAATACAAAGACCATCCCCTCAAACTCAATTGGGCCGGATACAGAGACGCTCACGTTGAGCCGGATTGGGTGCTGATCTACTCCGCTACCGCCGAAAAGGTTCACCTGGAACGGACTGGAACCCACGAACAGCTCTTTGAGGACGATTGACGCGGATGTAACTCCCAGGTCTCAAAGGCGGGAAATGGGCACCCGGCCGATTATCAAAAGAACGCGTCGAGGCGCGCTGCGTCGGAAAAGGTCTCAAATAAGACCTGATCCTCAAGTATTTTAATTAACGACAGACGTAGCGCAATCTCGGTTTGCTCAAGAAGTTGGTAGGCGTAGCCAGATTCAGGGGGCTGTCCGTCGTCAGAGAGCCAGCTGTCTGGGATTGTCAGACCGTGCGCGAATGCGTTCCTCAGTTTGAAGATGTCTGCGCTGAGGCTGTCTAGCTCTTTATGAGTTCTGGACTTCTGGTGGCAAGGAATTGTGATGTTGTTGGCCTCATAGAGCTTCATTTTGGCTCCAAGGAATTGCTGCATCCGTCGACAAATCTCCGGCGATCCCTGCTTCTTCCTTTCAACTTTCGATGCGTACAAGCAATCCAGCCCCGCTGCCCAAAAGAACTGGCGGGAATCGTGCGGGACAGATGAATACCCGTGGCAAAAGAGGGTAAGCGCGCGATGAATTGACAGCAAAGGATGGTTCCACGAATCATGCTGTGTGCTAAGAGCCTGAGTAATTCTGGGCAAGAGAATCAATGCTCTATCCACGTCGGGTCGCGTCAGCAAATTATGCTGCTGATATTGCAGGTATGGTTCAGGCCCCGAATCTATGCCGAGATCGGAGAGGCCCCTATCCGCCATCACTATCATGTTGCCGCAGTCGAGCTGCATCCATAACCGCAAAAATGGAGAGGTCGGCCTCACCAGTTGGAGTGCAATCGCCACGAGATCGAGCTGGTGATGTACCGCATTGCGCTCCTTATTGTCCTCGTAGGTACAGGACAGCGCGAACAGTCGCTTGATTACGTCTACAGTAAATCGTGAAAGCAAAACTCTTCCAGTTTCAGGTTCTAAATTTGGCGACCGCGAGAGAACCACTGAGGCATTCGGGATGCCGGGAAAAGCTATTGGACAGCCGGCGTCTAGTTGTTTTACCAGTTCCTCGGAGCAGCTTCGTAGCAACATTACCTGCGTTTGCGCCATAGCTGATTGTCTCTCTTTCTCAGCCGGTGCGCTACGAGAATTCTCATTTCAACGGTAGCCGGGTACCCCATCCATCGCGTACTTTGCGATGGGTGGGATTCACCGCAGCCCACCAGTCTTCACCTCTAAGCAGCCCAATTGAACGGTTCGATCTTCGGCTGTTTCCTTCGGGATGCCTGCCACATATCGTAATCGGTCTGCAGCTCATACCAGATTTCTGCGTGGGTGCCGAACGCGGCGGAAAGACGCAGCGACATGTCGGCCGGGATTCCGGCCTTGCCATTGAGGATGCGGGAAAGCGTTGCGCGGGAAACCTTCAAATGCCTTGCAGCAATCGTTACATCCGCATCGCCCAGAAATTCCCGAAGCACTTTGCCTGGGTGTGGCGGGTTGTGCATGCGCATATCGCTTCTCTTTGTGTTTTGAGTCAGAAGTTCTCTGCAGAAGTACGCAATGAAATGCAGGTCCTTCGACTCCGCTGTAGAACGCTTCGCTCAGGATGACCGCCTATTTTGAGGTTTCGGGTAGGCGACATTTGTTGAACGAACTCTAGTTTCACGGCAAGGCGGAAGCCGTGCCCTTTCAAAGCCCATTTATGCAACCAGGTTAAATGGTAATCGGCACGGAGAGCCCCTGCCACACTCTACATCAAACGCAGCGCATCCACATCGACAACTACGTTGCGGCGCGGAACGCCGGCTTCATCGGCGTGAGTCAGCATTCCCCGCAGAGCGGCATTCAGCGCCTTGCGCGAGGCGGCCTTGAGAATCAAATGAAAACGGTACGTCCCCTTGATGCGCGCAATCGGCGCCGTGCATGGCCCGAGCACGCGCACGCCTTCAGGCGCGGCCTTCTGAAACCACTTGCCCAGCTCCGCCGACCACCCGGCGGCCTCTTCCAGTTTCTTCGATTGCACCAGCACATTCGCCAACACGCCGAACGGCGGATAGTGCATCCAGCGCCGGTACTTCAGCTCCCGCTCCACAAAGCTCGAGTAGTCGTGCTTGCTGGCCGCAACAATAGCGTAATGGTCGGGATAGTAGGTCTGCACCACAACGCGCCCCGGCAGATCGCCGCGCCCGGCGCGGCCTGACACTTGCGTCATCAGTTGGAAGACTCGTTCGGCCGCGCGGAAGTCAGGCATCGACAGCGCGTGATCGCAACCGACGACGCCCACCAGCGTGATGCCGTGAATATCGTGTCCCTTGGCGATCATCTGCGTGCCCACCAGCAAATTGATCTCGCCGGAGTGCAGCCGCGCCAGCAGCCGTTCAAGATCGTAACGCCCGCGAACCGTGTCGCGATCCATGCGGCCAATGCGAGCCTCGGGAAATATCTCGCCCAATCGGACCTCACCTTGCTCCGAGCCCGCGCCGAGGTAGTAAAGATGCTCGCTGTCGCACTTCGGGCAGCGTGCCGGCACCGTGCGCCGATAGCCGCAGTAGTGGCACTCCAGCCGCTGGCCTGCGCGCGCAACGCCCGCATCTTCGGCGGGCGGCTTATGGTGCGTGAGCGAAATGGCGCAGTTCTGGCATTCGAGCTTTTCTCCGCAGGCCCGGCAGATCACGGCGAACGAATAGCCGCGCCGATTGAGCAGGATCAGCGCCTGCTCGCCGCGATCCAGAGACTCGCGAATCTGCTCCACAAGCGCCCGCGAAAAAAGCTGGTCCTGCCCTGTCTGCTGGAACTCCTGCCGCATGTCGATCAGCTCCACTTCAGGCAGCGGCCGGTTCATCACCCGCTCGCGCATCTCAACGCGCGTGTACTTGCCCGACGCCGAATTCTGCCAGCTCTCAAGCGACGGCGTCGCCGACCCCAGCACCACCACCGCGCCCTCGAGCTTGGCGCGCATCACAGCCACATCGCGGGCGTTGTAGCGCGGCGTCTCTTCCTGCTTGTAGCTCTGGTCGTGCTCTTCATCGACAATAATCAGACCCAGATTCGGCGCCGGCGCGAAGATGGCCGACCGTGTGCCGACGACAATCTGCGCTTCGCCCCGCCGAATGCGCCGCCACTGTTCGCTGCGTTCCTCCGGCGTGAGCGCGGAGTGCAACAGCGCCACTCTCTGCCCGAATGCCTGGTCGAGCAACCCGGCGGTTTGCGGCGTGAGCCCGATCTCCGGAACCAGCAAAATCGACGAGAGCCCGCGGTCAAGAGCGCGTTGCATGGCGGCAAGATAAACCGCCGTCTTTCCCGACCCGGTGACGCCGTGCAGCAGGAATGCCTTGAACTCCCCCAGCGCCGTTGCAATTTCGGCAAGCGCGGCCATCTGCTGTTCGTTCAGCTTGAATGGCGCAGCAGCCGGCTGCAGTCCGCCCAGGCGAAAGGCTGCCTGTCGCTCGTCGATCCGCACCAGCCCGCGCCGCACCAGAGTTTGCAGCGTCGAAGCGGGCAGATCGCGGTTGCGCAACTCCACCAGCGGCAGCTCGCCTGCGCAAGCCGCAAGCTCCGCCAGAATGCTCTGCTGCTTCTCGGTGAGCGTGGGAAGACGCGACTCGGGAACCAGCACGGCGAACCGCTCCAAGCGCCGCGCATCGCGTTCCACGGCCGAGGTCTCGCGCGCAATCCATTTTTTTCGGACAAGGCCGGCGAGAACCGGCAGCGTGGCGGCGGTGGCGGTGCGCAGCGTGGAAACCTTGACCGGCTCACCGTCGGCCAGACGCATCAGAACCCGGCGCTCCGTATCCTCTTCTTCCGGGGAAAGCTTGCCGCGCCGCTTTGCACTGCGCGCCGAATCGCCGTCCATGCTGCCCGCAAGCACATCGCGTCCCAAGTCGGTGATCCGGTAATAGACGGTGCGGCGCACCTCGGCCATCAGCGGCAACATGCCCCGCAACACCTCGCCCAGGGGAGCCAGGTAATACTGCGCCATCCACTCCGCCAGCGTCAGCAGGCTGTCGCTCAGCAGCGGCTCTTCATCGAGAACCGCCTCAAGAAAACGCGCCTCGAAGTCCGCGGGGGCCGCGCTATTGAGCGCAGTAACCACGCCGATCAGCTTCTCGTTCCGGAAGGGCGCGATCACCCGCGCTCCACGCCGCGGAAGCTGGCCGTCGCCGACCGCGTAGGTAAATGTGCGGTCCAGCGGCACGGGCAGCGCGACTTCGCAGAAAGCGGGCATGGGAGGCAACTCCCAGTGTAATGGGATTGCCCGTCAAAAGAGGGTGAGAAGGTCGGCGGCTGGAAAGATGGCCCTGAGCGACCAGTTGAAGTGCGGGGATTCGGAATGCCTTTGTCCGATGCGTTATTATGTTCTTAGTTTCTCAAGCGGCGTCCAGATTCTTGGATACTTAGATAGGCAAAGGCTCCGGATTGATTACCCGGGGCCTTTGTATTTCTGATCGGCGCCTTCCCGCTGTGCTTTCTTCCTTAAGGCACAGGCTAATCTCGCGAATCAAAGCCGCGACCCTGTAGTCAACGGCATAAGCTCGATTGAACGGATCCGGAAAAAGGCTTCTTTTCCGGCGCGCATTGGCGTGAAATACTTTCAGGATGAACATCGCCCGGAGAACTGCCTGCATTCTTGCCGTACTGTTGACCGCCTTCGCCGCCAACGCGCCCAAAACAATCGCACAAACACCGGCACAACCATCCAGTACCGACCCGCTGCATTTCTGGGTGAGCGGGAACAATCCGGCAGGGTTGGAATCGTGGGTGAACCAGCGGCTGGGCGAGGAGCAAGCTGACATCGACCGGCTGCTTGCGGTCACCGGTCCGCGTACGGTTGAGAACACGCTCCGGCCCTTTGACGACGCCCAGAATGAACTGGCGCTGGCCAGCAATAACGCATACTTGGCCTACTCCCTGAGCGATGCGGCGGCGCTGCGCGACAAAGGGCAGGCGATGACGGCAAAGATCTCCTCGGTGATCACTGAGCTGAGCCTGAACCCCAAGGTGTACGCTGCGCTGGCGGCTGTTCCCCTCCCTGCCAACGACCCGCCCACCCGCCACTACCTGGAGCGGACGCTGCTTGAGTACCGCCTCTCCGGCGTGGACAAGGACGACGCCACGCGGGCAAAGATTCGCGCCCTCAACGACAAGGCCACTGACCTGGGGCTCAAGTTCGGGCGCAACGTCGCGGATGGGACGCTGAAAATCACGGCCACAAAGGCCGAACTCGACGGCCTGCCCGCCGACTACATTGCCCTCCACAAGCCGGGCGCGGACGGCGCCTACACGCTCACCACCGAGCAGCCCGATGTCTTGCCGGTGCTCGACTTTGCCAAGAGCCCGGAGCTGCGCCGCAGAATGTTTCTGGCCTACAACACGCGCGCTTATCCACAAAATGTTCAGGTGCTCAAGGATTTGCTCACCGTACGTCAGGATCTGGCAACCATCCTTGGCTACGCCCACTGGGCAGATTTGGCCACCGCCGATCAGATGATCGGCTCGGCGGCTAACGTTCAGGCCATGCTCAACGACGTGGATGCGGCTTCGCGGAGTGCTTCCCATAAGGAGTTCGAGCAATTGCTGGCCTTTGCGCAACAGCGCGAGCCGGGCCTCAAGAGCATCAGCAAGTCGGACGAGCGTTACTGGGCGGAGCAGTACCGGCGCGCGAAATACGACTTTGACGCGCAGAGCGTGCGTCCCTACTTTCCCTACGATCAGGTGCAAGTCGGAATCCTTAAGACCGCCGCGCGCCTCTTCCATGTTGAGTTCAAGCAGGTAAAAGACGCCGTCGTGTGGGACCCGGCCGTTGACACCTTCGACGTTTTCGATGCCGCCCAAGGTAGCCATGGCAAGCTGCTTGGCCGCATCTATCTCGACATGCATCCGCGCGATGGCAAGGACAAGTGGTTTTCCAGCGCGCCGCTCATTCCTGGCATTCGCGGCCACGAGCTTCCCGAGGGGATGCTGGTGTGCAACTTCTCCGGCGGCAAGGCAGGGGATCCAGGTCTGATGCAGTACAAGGAGGTGGTGACGTTCTTCCACGAGTTCGGCCACCTGATGCACCACATCCTCGGTAGTCAGGGCCAATGGTCGGGCCAGGGCGGTTTTAACGTCGAGGGCGACTTCGTAGAATCCCCGTCGCAGATGCTCGAGGAGATGTTTCACGACACGGGAATCCTGCAGTCCTTCGGCAAGCACTACCAGACCGGCGAAACCATTCCCGCAAGCTTGATTGCGAAGATGAACGCCGCGGACGCATATCAACGCGGATATTGGCTGCAGAGGCAGCTGATCTTTGCAAGCTACTCACTGCAAGTCCACGACATGGACCCGACGAAGATCGACTTCGATGCCATCGAGAAGGAAGATTACGCGCGTTTCAGTCCCTTCACACCGGTCGAGGGCGACCGCTTCTATGCGGCCTTCACCCACCTGGTCGGCTACACGTCCAACTACTACACATATGTGCTCGACAAGGTTATAGCCATCGACTTCTTTGCCCAGTTTGACAAGCGCAACATGCTCGATGGGTCAACCGCCATGCGCTACCGGCACGCTGTTCTCGAGCCGGGCGCAAGCAAGCCCGCGGCCGAACTGGTGAAGGACTTCCTCGGGCGTCCTCAAAACATGGGCGCATTGAAGATCTGGATGAATGAGGAGTTTCAACCGCCGGCTGCCGCAGCAAAGTAACGGACGCTTTTTCCGCGCATCGCAAGGCAGGGCGCGGGCGATACAATTCATTGCTGATGACTCCCAAGCCTGCTACGCCCGCCTCTGCGGCGCCGGTTACTTCGCCGGGCGCTTCGTCCAAAACCAACGGCCCCGTCACGCTTGCCATCGACATAGGCGGATCGGGGCTGAAAGCCATGCTGCTCGATCCCAGCGGCAAGCCCGTCAGCGAGCGCCAGCGCGTGGTTACGCCCGACGTGCCCGCTCCGGTTGCGGTGTTGGCCGGCCTTGAAGAGCTGCGCAAGCTGCTGCCCAAATTCGATCGCGTCTCGGTCGGTTTCCCCGGCGTCATCAAGAAGGGAACCACTTGGACGGCGGCGAATCTGAACCCCGATTGGGTTGGCTTCCCGCTGGCCGCGGAGCTTGAAAAGCGATGGAAGAAACCCGCGCGCGTGTGCAACGATGCGGCCGTTCAGGGCTACGGAGCCATCAAGGGCGTAGGCGTCGAACTGGCGCTCACCTTTGGCACCGGCCTGGGCTCTTCGCTCTTCACCGATGGCCACCTCTGCCCTGGCCTCGAGCTCGGCCACCATCCCTGGCGCAAGAAGGGCATGACCTACGAGGACTACCTTGGACGGCGCGGCCTCGACAAGTTCGGCAAGAAAGTCTGGAACAAATTCCTGCAGGCCGCCATCGCGCAGACCTCCGCTACTTTCAACTGGGACTACCTCTACCTTGGCGGCGGCAACACCAAGAAGATCGACTTCGTGCTAGGCAAGAACGTCAGCATCGTCTCCAACGAAACCGGCCTGCTAGGCGGCGTGGCGCTGTGGCGCGACGTGAAATAGCCGATCCTCGTGTTGATCGGCGGAGATACAGTTCAGACTTGACTAGGGTTCGTTTATAAACGATGCTTGGTAGTAATGAAAGACAGAGGCCACGACGAATCCTTGGCGGAACTCCTTAGGGAAAAACCTGCCTATGCGGTTGAGCTGCTGAACGGCATTCTCGAAGACGGAGAACAAGGCGAATTGCTCATCGCCCTGCGCCAGATGACACAAGCCTTTGGCGGCGTGCGAGACGTGGCGGAGAAGGCGAACCTGAATCCAACCCAACTTTACCGCACATTATCCGTGCAGGGGAACCCGGAGCTGCGTAGCCTCTCTGCCATTCTCAAAGCGATGGGCTTGCGGCTCGCCGTGGAAAGGGTGCGGGCGGCGTGAGACGAGTTTTCAAGGGCAAGCGGGCGCTCATAGAATCTTGCCCCTCGTCTCAACCCTTTGCAGGCGCAGCCAGCCCCAGCTCCCGCATGGCAATCTGCAGGTCCGCCCATGCCTCTTTCTTCTGGCGTGGATCGCGCAGCAAATAGGCCGGATGATAGGTGACAATAAGCTGCATGCCGCGGAAGGCGTGGACGCGGCCGCGCAATCCGGCAAGCGGCTGCCGCTGCCCCAACAAATAAGTCGCTGCCGTTGCACCGAGGGCTACCAGCACCTGCGGGCGCACCACATCGATCTGGCGGAAGAGGAAAGGCGAGCAGGTGTTGGCCTCGTCGGGCTCCGGAGTCCGGTTGCCGGGCGGCCTGCACTTCACCACGTTGGCGATGTAGACCTGCTCGCGCCTGAGTCCCATCGCGGCGATCATATTATTGAGCAGTTGCCCGGCCTTGCCCACAAAGGGCAGCCCCTGCGCGTCCTCGTCGGCTCCGGGACCTTCGCCGACAAACATCAGGCGGGCAGAGGGCGAGCCGTCGCCAAAAACGAGCATGTGGCGACCGGTGTGGAGCGCGCAGCGTGTGCAGTCGCCGATCTCATCGCGAACAAGCTGCAGCGCGGCGGCACGATCGGCTGCGGCCGCCTGCGGTGGGGCTGGCGTTGGCTTGCGAGATGAAATCGGCGAATCCTCCTGTGTTGTTGCGCCCTGCGAATGTTCTGCTGACTCAACCGCCATGGGTTCTTCGGCGAGCAGCGCTGCATCGACCGGACGCCGGTAGAATTCGGTCAGGCCGAGATCGCGATAAAAGCGCACCCGAGCCACTAGAGCTTCGCGGGTCGCGGGGTCGAGCGATTGCGCCACGTATTCTCACTCCACAATCAGTTGCCGGGTTCGACCCGGCACGGTTGCAGCCTCTTCTCTGACCATTTCCTGCCTCGATCTTTCACTCTGATGCTCATCCATCTCCAGCAGCATCGGCCGCGGACGGCGCAGGGTGACGATCTCGTCGAGAATGCGGTCGGCGAGCTTGCGCTTGTGCATCGCGGGCAGCTCAATCGAGGTGGTAAGGGTGAGAAAAGTGGCGGCATTCCGGTCCGCGTCAATGCCAATTCCGTTGCCGGAAACGTCGTTGACTACAATCGCGTCCGCGCCCTTGCTCAAGAGCTTGGCGCGCCCGTTTGTCATAACGTCGTTGGTCTCGGCGGCAAAGCCGACAATGAGCTGGCCGGGACGGCGGCGGCGAACCACCTCCGCTAGAATGTCCTCTGTCGGAGCAAGTTCCAGAGTCATTGCGCCGGTGCGCTTGAGCTTCTGTTCAGAGACCGCGATAGGCCGATAGTCGGCCACCGCTGCCGCCTTTATGATCAGCGTCGCCTGGCTCAGGCGTTCCAGAACAGCTTGGCGCATTTCATCGGCGGTGACGATCTTCACCAACTCGCAGCGCGCCGGGGCGTGCAGTGCGGAAGGTCCGCTGACGAGAATGACGATTGCGCCTCGGCTCTGTGCCGCCTCGGCCAGCGCGTAGCCCATTTTTCCACTGGAGCGATTGCCGATAAAGCGGACCGGGTCGACAGCCTCGCGCGTGCCGCCCGCGGTGATCAGCACCGTTTCACCTGCCAGATCGTTGCGGCGGCTCAGAACGCTCTGCACGGCGTCGGCGATCACCTCAGGCTCGGCCATGCGGCCCGCGCCCACCATGCCGCAAGCCAGGTCGCCGGTGCCTGGGTCAACAATGCGGACGCCTCGCTCGCGCAGCGTTTCAAGGTTGGCCTGGGTGGCCGGGTGGTTCCACATGTTTACATTCATGGCGGGCGCCACCAAAACCGGCGCCTGGGTAGCCAGGTACATGGTGCAAAGAAAATCGTCGGCGATGCCATGAGCAAATTTGGCAAGAATGTTGGCGGTCGCGGGCGCCACCACCAGCGCATCGGCCCACTGCGCCTCGCCGATGTGCTCAATGCCATTCTCTTCGCGGAAAGCGTCGTCCGCGCCCGCTTCATCCCACAGGCTGGTGATGACCTTGTGGCCGGTGAGCGCGGCGAATGTGAGCGGCTGCACAAACCTGCACGCCGACGCAGTCATGATCACGTGGACCTCAAGGCCCTGCCGTTGCAGTAAGCGCACCAATTCCGCCGCCTTGTAGGCTGCGATCCCGCCGGAGACGCCCACGCAAACTCTCATGGCTCGATTGTAGACGGTTTTGATTGCAGAGGGCACGATGTGGAATGTGGAGAATTGAGACGCTCGCTTCGCGTTCTGCCTGAAAGCCGGGCCGGGAGTGCGAAAATGATTGTCGGCCGCATAATTTGTGCGGTCGAGAGCAGAGGAAGAATGCCCCAGTCATTGGAAGCGGTCCTCCGGTACATCTAATTCAGTTTTTTGAGGGGGCAGTTAGGTGCAAGGCAAATTGGAATTGATGCTGGGGCCAATGAGAAGCAACAAGACCGCTGAACTTTTGCGTCGGGCCGATATGCGCCGCCAGTATGCCGGTCAATATGTCATGGTGCTCAAACCCAGCGACGATACCAAGGGCGGACCCGGCGTGGTCGAGAGCCGCAACCCGAGGGGCCATGGCAAAATGCAGGCCATGGAATTTAGATCCAGCGACCCTTGGTCGATCCTTCAGGCTATCTCGGAGAAGGAATTGGAAATTGGAAAGAGAGTGGAATGCGTGGCCATCGATGAAGGGCAGTTCGTCGATGAGCTATTCCCGCTGACGCGGCGGCTTCTCGATGAGAATCACGACGTCCTCGTCGCCGGCCTCGACCTCGACTTTCGCGCCATTCCCTTTGGGGAGATGCTGAACCTGACATGGTTTGTGAGCGCCTACGGAGGCAGCATCACCGAGTGCATTGCATACTGCTCTTGCGGCAACCGGGCACTCTACTCGCAGCGCCTCATCGGCGGCGAGCCCGCGCCCTACGACAGCCCGATCAAGATGCCCGGCGACTCCTACGAGCCGCGCTGCGCGGAACATTTTGTGTTGCCGGGCCGTCCTCATTGACCCAGCAGCATTCGATGGCTCGCCACGTGGGCCAGCCATCGGACGCAGGAAGAGGCTAACTCAACAGAATGGGAACAGCCGGCCCTTCGACCAGCGGTTTCACCACCGGAACCTCGGTTTTGACGTAGGCGATCTTGCCGGCGTCGATCTCATCTTGCGCGATCCTGCAGGCCTTGGTGGACTGGGTGTGAACAAGAGCGTGGGAGCCGCTCTGCAACTGGCGGGCGCGGCGTGCTGCTACCAGAACCTTGCGGTAGTTCGAGTCGAATCCGGTCTCAATCGTCATCTGGGGTCCTCGTTATCCTCGCCGGAATCTTCCTTATCGGCGTCTTCCCGATCGGAGTCTCCTTCATCGGAGGCTTCTTGATCGGGGTCTTCATCGAAGTTCAACTGTTGCTGTCCAGTGGAGCCAAGTATGCCAAACGCTTCCAATACAGGCTTGATCCGCTCCTGCGAGTTTTGCTGCAGGCACGCGGCGGCAACCTCCAACACCCGGCGCGAGCGGTACACAATCGCTTCACCATTGCGATAGTAGCGCTCGGCGAGAACAATCGCCTCCAGTTGCGCGACCGCCCGGTCCAGAATGTCATTGACCAGAATATAACCGTATTCGCGATAATTCTCAATCTCCTTGCTGGCCGCCTGAAGCCGGCGGTACACTTCTTCCTCGTTTACAACACCTTCGGCGCGGCTGCGATTGCGCAACCTGGTGCGCAGAACCCGCGGATTGGGCGGCAGAACGAATATGCTGACAGCCTCAGGCATTCTTGCGCGCACTTGCGCGGCGCCCTGAACGTCGATGTCAAGCAGCAGATCGTGGCTGGCCAGGCGCGCGTCGTCAAGGGACTTCCGAGCGGTGCCGTAGAAGTTACCGAAGACCTCGGCGTGTTCGAGAAAGATGCCTGCATCGAGCATGCGCTGAAACTCTTCTCGGCTGGTGAAGTTATACTCGCGTCCATTCTCCTCGGAGCCGCGGGGCGGCCGAGTCGTCCACGAAATGGCAAAGTCGACGCCGCTCACCTGTTTGCGCAGCTCGCTTACCAGCGTGCTTTTGCCCGAGCCGGAGGGCGCCGAAATGATGAAGAGTATTCCTGCCACGACTGTCCTTCGGGGAGCTCTCGATCACGCTGCCGCAAAAAGCATTTGGCCAGCAAGAAGCATTCCCTCAGGGGCTAAAGCCCCGCAGATTTGCTAAGCCCGATTCGGCACGGCTAAAGCCGTGCCCTTTCAAAGCATCTTAGTCCATGTATTTCAAAGCTGCTTACTCCACTTGTTTCAAAATCCTTCATTCGACGTTCTGAATCTGTTCGCGGGCCTTTTCGATCTCCGACTTCATGGCCAGTCCCAGTTCCGTGATGCGGGTTCCCTTGCCGCCCACGCCGCCGGTCTTGGAAAGCAAGGTGTTGGCTTCGCGATTCATCTCCTGGAGGAGAAAATCCAGCTTCTTGCCCAGTTCCCCGCCGCCGGCTAGCAGTTCGCGGAAGTGCGCGATATGAGTATGCATGCGGGCCAGTTCTTCTGCAATGTCGCTGCGCTCAACCAGCACCGCAACCTCTTCGAGCAGCCGCTGGCGGTTAAACTCCGGTCCGGTAGCCGCTAGCAAACGCTGCGTCAGGCGCTCCTGGTAGCGCTGTTCAATCTCGGGCCGCAATTCGGCCACTCCATCGGTTGCCTCGGTCAGCCGGTCGAGCGTTGCATTCAAAATCGCCTCAAGGGATTCGCCCTCGCGTGCGCGCATTACCTTTAATTGATCGAGCAGCGGCCCAATCTCCTTCTGCACGCTCTCAGCCAGCGCGGTCAGATCTTCGTCGCCGCGATTTTCAGTTTGCAGAGCGCCCGGTAAACGCAGAACGGCGTTCAGGTCGGGCTCGCCGGTGAGCCGGTATTCATCGCGCGCCGCGGAAAACGCCGCAAGGTAGCCGGCCACCAATTCGCGATTGAATCCGGCCTTTTGCTGGCTATTGCGATCGACCAGGAGGGTCAGCTCCACATGGCCGCGCACCAGCGACTCTTTGAGCGTCTTGCGCAATTCGGATTCGAGGGCGTCGAGCCCCGAGGGCAGGCGCAATTGCAGATCGAGAAAGCGGTGATTCACGCTCTTCACGCTCAGCGTGTAGCTGAGATGGCCTTGATCGCGGAGCGGCACTTGAACCTGAACTCGCGCAAACCCGGTCATCGAGTAAATTGCCATTTCTTGCTACTCCTGTGGCCCGACGCTTAGCGCGAGATGCAGTTGAGGCGGGTCTTCTTCTTCCAATGTGTCCGGCCCCTGCGGCTCGGGCACGTCCATGAATTGCAGTTGATAGAGCCGCTGATAAGTGGGCGAGGAGGTAAGCAGTTCCTCGTGGGAGCCGATAGCGGTGATGCGCCCATCTTCAAGGACGACGGTGCGATTGGCGCGGCGAATAGTGCCCAACCGGTGGGCGATCACCAGCACGGTGCGTCCCTGCATGAGATTGGCCAGCGCGGCCTGCACCAGCGACTCGCTCTCGGCATCGAGAGCCGAGGTTGCCTCATCGAGAATCAGAATCGGCGCGTCCTTGAGGATGGCGCGGGCAATGGCCAGGCGTTGGCGCTCGCCGCCGGAGAGGCGAAAGCCTTTTTCGCCGATCACGGTATCGTAACCCTGCGGCATGCGGAGAATGAATTCGTGCGCGAGGGCGTTTTGCGCAGCTTGTTGTACTAAATCGAACTTTACCTCGGGCTGGCCGTAGGCGATGTTGTTGCGCACCGTGTCGTTGAAGAGGATGGTCTCCTGCGTGACCTGGGCAACCTGGCGGCGCAGCGAGCCCAGGGTGAGGTTGCGAATGTCCTGGCCATCGATGAGGATGCGTCCCGAAGTAACGTCGAAGAAGCGCGGAATGAGGTTGACCATGGTCGATTTGCCGGCCCCGCTTGGACCCACCAGCGCCGTCACTTCGCCGGCACACACGCGCAGATCGACATTGTGCAAGATCTGGTGCTCGCCCTCTTCGGTGCTATATGAGAAGCCCACGTTCTCAAACTGGACAAATTGCTGAAATCCCTTCAGCGTGACCGCGTGAGGACGCTCTTTAACGTCATCCTTAGTGTCGAAGAAGGCGAAGATCGAGATTGAAGCGCCCATCGCCTGCTGGAAGCTGTTGTAGAAAGTGGCGAACTTGCGGATCGGGTCGTAGAGCTTGAAGAGCAAGATGATGAAAGCGCCAAAGAGTCCGATGTCCATGCGGCCATGCTGAATCTCGTTGCGACCAACCAGCAGGAGAAGCGCGATGGCCACATAGCCGATGGTGTCCATCAACGGCGAACTGATGGACTGGATGCGTACGCTGCGCAAGTTGGCGCGGAACAGGCGGGTGGCTGCCTTCTTGAAACGCAGAATCTCCCACAGCTCGGTGCTGAAGGCCTTGACGATGCGATTGCCAGTAACGGTTTCATGAAGGATGTTCTGGATCTCGGCCAGCTTGTCCTGCCCGGTGCGGGTGCGGGTGCGCACTTCGCGGCCGATTCTGCGCGCGGAGGTTACAACGACTGGGATGAACAGAAGCAGCGCCCAACTGAGATGGCCGCCCAGGCGAATTACAAGCACAATGCCCACAAGAAAGGTAAAGAATTGCTGCAGGAATTCGCCGATCACTGAGCTGACCGCGGTTTGAACCTTATCGACGTCGTTGATGAGCGTGGAGAGAATGGTGCCTGTGGCGTGTTTGTGGAAGAAGCTTGAGGAACGGCGCAAGGTGGCTTCGTAAAGATGGTTGCGCAGATCGGTGATCATGCCGAAGCCGGCGTAGTTGACCAGGTAGGTGCCCAGGTAGTCGCTGAGGCCTTTGACGATGGTCGACGCAATCAGAGCAAAAGCCACCACTGTCCATGCATTGTGCATGAAGTGGGGAACGACCATCCTCAGGTCGAAGTGCCATGGGGATTTGAGCAGGCCGAGAGTGATGGGGCCGTCGGGAGCCTTGGGGTCGAGGACATTATTTAGGATTGGCTGAAAGAGAAGAGTGCGGAAGTTGTCGAGCAGGCCGACAATAGCCAGCAGCAGGACTCCGGGCAGGAGGTAGAGTGTGTAAGGCAGCCCGTAGCGCAGAAGGCGGAGGAAATTTTTCATGCTGGTTGGACCGCCTGCCGCCCGCGTGTCTCAGGGATGAGCCACGCGCCCTGGGTGAAAATCTCCATCCCAGTATTGTATCCGGCGAGCGCTGGCTGCGCCTCGTTGCTTTAGTTGCCCGCACCCCTGGCGATAAGGCGGGTGGTAGAAACGCCGTCGACGAGGGGAACAATCTTGACCTGTCCGCCCCAGGACTGGACTTCGCCGGCGCCCACCACGGTGTCCGCTTCGTAGTCGCCGCCCTTCACCAGCACGTCGGGGCGCGCCGCCGTAATAAGCTCGAGCGGGGTAGGCTCGTCGAATACCACCACTGCATCGACGGCGGCCAGCGCGGCTAGCACACGGGCGCGTTCGTTCTCGCCCACAATGGGGCGCCCTGGCCCCTTGAGGCCGCTTACCGATGCGTCGCTATTGATGGCGACAATGAGCCGATCGCCGAAGCGGCGCGCCTGTTCGAGCACGGTAATGTGGCCGATGTGCAAGAGGTCGAAGCAACCGTTGGTGAAGACCACGCGCTCGCCATTGCGCTTCCAGAGCGCCACTCGGCTCACCAGTTCATTGCGCGTGACCACCTTGTTCTCGGCGTGCAAGGCAATCTCAGGAGCAAGCGCGGCGAGCAGCTCGTGCTTCTCCACAGGCACCGTTCCCACCTTGCCCACCACAATGCCCGCGGCAATATTGGCCAATTCAATGGCGGTCTCCGGCTTGAGACCGGAGGCCAGACACAAGGCGAGCACGGAGATCACCGTATCTCCCGCTCCTGAAACATCGAAGACCTGGCGCGCCACGGCCGGTGCAATGAAGCGTTTCCCCGGCCGCACGCATGCAATGCCTTTATCGCCGAGCGTGGCCGTCAGGAATTCGACATCGAGCGCTGTGACCATAATTTCGGCCGCGTCCAGCACGGTATTCAGGTCGTGCGCATCAACATGCGCGGCAGTGGATAGCTCGCCCAGGTTTGGACAGATGGTTGTAGCGCCGCGGTAGCGCGCAAAATCGGCGCTCTTGGGATCGACCAGCACCGGAATCCCCAGCTTGCGCGCGGCCTGAATTACGAGTTGGCAGACGCCGGGCGTGAGCACACCCTTGGCGTAGTCGGAAAGCACCACAGCGTGAGAGCCGGGCAGATGCGCAAGCACAGCGGCCACCAGCCGGTCGTAGTCGGCGCGCGGACGCGTACCGATGCGCTCGCTATCCAGGCGCAGCATCTGCTGCCTGCCGCCTAGAATGCGCTGCTTGGTGACGGTGGGAAATCCGCCGGAGACGACAAAATGGTTTGAGATTCCGTTTTTGCGCAGGCTCTTGGCGAGAATCTTTTCGTTCTCGTCGCCGCCCACAAAGCCAATCACCTGGGTCTGCGCGCCCAGCCGGCAAAGATTCATGGCCACATTGGCCGCGCCCCCGGGCTGCTCGCTGTGGTGCGTGGCGCGCACTACAGGTACCGGCGCTTCCGGAGAGATGCGCCCCACCTCGCCCCAGACGTACTTGTCGAGCATCACGTCGCCCACCACCAGCAGGCGTTTTGAAACCCATCTGCGCTCGATCTCCTGGATCACGTCGTGCAGTTGCTCGATCACCGCGAAACCCCCGATTGGACCGCAGCGTTGTTGTCAACCGCTGCAGGCTTTGCCGCGATCGAATCTAGCTCGATCCAGTCGCAGAGCATGTGCCCGGCCAGAATGTGGGCCTCCTGGATTCGCGCTGTGTCGCGCGAGTCGACAGCGAAGAGATGGTCTGCAAGCCCAGCCAGTTTTCCGCCGCCTGCGCCGGTGAAGGCCACCGTGACCAGCCCCTGATTTCGGGCGGTCTCAAGCGCGGCAATCACGTTGCGGCTGTTGCCCGAAGTCGAAATGCCTACAAGCAGGTCGCCGGTCACACCCAGCGCCTCCACCTGGCGCGAAAACACGGCCTCAAAGCCATAGTCGTTGGCCACCGAGGTCAGCGTCGAAGTATCCGTGGTGAGCGCGATTGAGGCCAGGCCACGGCGCTCGCGGCGAAAGCGGCCCACAATTTCAGCGGCCAAGTGCTGCGAGTCCCCGGCGCTGCCGCCGTTGCCGCACCAGAGAATCTTGCCGCCACCGCGCAGGGTTGCGACCATAGTCAGCGCAATCGCCTCAAGCACAGACTGCTGCGCTTCAATCTGGCGCACAACCTCCAGATGCTCCGCGATAGCCTTCCCGAAGATTGTTTCCCGATCGGGACCGCTGGACATGATTTCCTCGCTTCTGCCGTACGCTTCTCTGGCCGGCTTGGCTCCGCGGCAAGCCCCTTGGCTGCCGCAACTCCCGCTGTTGCTATCATAGCGGGGTGGATAACATATCGTATCCCGGCCCGGTGCACACCGTGTTCCTCGACCGCGATGGAGTGGTGAACGAAAAGATGCCTGAGGGCCGCTATGTCACCCAATGGAGCGACTTCAAGATCCTCCCTGGCGTAGTTGAAGCCATTGGCATGCTCAACCGGGCCGGAGTGCGCGTAGCCGTCATCTCAAATCAACGCGGCATTGCGCTCGGACTCTACACGGCCGAGGATGTGCGGGCCATTCACGCCGAGTTCCAGAAGATGCTTGCGTCGTCAGGCGCGCAGGTCGACGGATTCTACTTTTGCCCGCATGATAAGGGCCAATGCAACTGCCGCAAGCCGCTGCCGGGACTCTTCGAACAAGCCGTTGCGGACTTCCCCGGGATCACTGCGGCGAGCAGCGCGATGATCGGCGATTCGAAGTCGGATGTGGAGTTTGGGAGGCGGCTGGGAATGACCACCATCTTCATCGACGGCGACCCGCTGCGGCAGAAGCCGGGAGCTGAGACGGCGCGGGAGCTGGCCGATCTGCGCTATTCGTCGCTTTACGAAGCGGTGAACGATCTGCTGGCGCGGCCGCAGGCATCCGCGTAGCACGAGGAGTTGCGGAATTCCACTGGAACCACTCCAGTGCGTTGGCTGTGTGATTTGGCAATCGCTGGTGGACGAACGCGGGCGAGGACGCCCACGCAACAGCCGGTCTGGAGACCGGCGCTACATTCGGGCGATTAGACAAGCACGCGGCCGCGACACTGGCCTTCGATTGCCTTGAGCGTGGCATAGGTCTCGACGATGCCGTCTTCAAGCGCCGTGAACTCAAGGTCGCAGCCGAGCTGGCGCAGGCCCGTGAGATCGGCCTCGGTGAAGTGCTGATAGCGGCCTTCAAGATCGACGGGGAACGGAATGTACTCGATCGGGACCTCGCCGTGCACCGCCATCAGCGCTTTTGCAACGTCGTTGAATGTACGGCTGACGCCCGTGCCCGCGTTGACCACGCCGCGATACGTCTTTGGCTGCCCGGGGAATCCCTTGGGCGCGTAGGGGCCGATCTGCGCAAAAAACATGTTCATTCGGGCCAGATCGCGGACGTAGACGAAATCGCGGCGCTGTTCGCCATCGCCGAAGCCGCCGGTGCCTTCAAACAGGCGCACGCGGCCGGTTTCCTTCATCTGTTTTGTGAAGTGGTGTATGACCGAAGCCATGCGCCCCTTGTGCTGTTCCCGCGGCCCGTAAACGTTGAAGTAGCGGAGGCCCACGGCGGTGATCGGCACGCGGTCCAGTTCGAGTCGATGGCGAAAGTAGCGATCGAAGGCCAGCTTTGAAAAGCCGTATATATTGAGCGGGCGCTCGTTCTCGATGGTGGGCGTGAAATGCCCAGGACCCGATAGGCCGTAGACGGCCGCGGTGGAAGCGTAGACCAGCGGTGCGCCCTGGCGAATGGCAAAGGCCAACACTTCTTTTGAGTAAGTGAAGTTGTTGTCCATCATGTAGACGCCGTCGTCCTCAAGCGTGTTGGAGCAGGCGCCCTGGTGCAGAATTGCGTCGATCTTGCCCAATCCCAACGCACTCTCTCCAATGACGCGTCGGAACTCGCGCTTGTCCATGCAGTCCACGTAGCGCGCCCCGTGCAGATTCTGAAACTTCTTCACGTTGGCAAAGTTGTCCACTACCAAGATATCGGTGATGCCGTGAGCGTTCAGCTCATGCACCAGGTTGCTGCCGATGAAGCCCGCGCCTCCGGTGACGATCAACATATCAAGCAATTCCTCTTTGCGGCTGAGATCTGTTCAGGCGAGCAGAGACCCTCACTCGACGGCATTCACGCGACTCTTCTCACCATGAAAGCTTAGAGCGTGTTTCAAAATGGCCGCCAAATCTCGGTTGCAGTCCCTCAGGGGTTAAAACCCCTTCGTTTTCTAACCCTTTTCGGCACGACTGAAGTCATGCCCTGACACAAGACGGGTTTTTGATACACGCTCCAATACCTTGTTCGCGGCTGCGGCCATCTCTTCGACGGTGATGGAGGTGAGGCAACGGCGAGCCTCAACCATACATGTTTCCAGTTTGCACCCGTGGCAACTGGTCTGATGATAAACGATATGGTGCTGCTGGCCGGCCGGATACCAGACGCCCGGAAGTCCGGCCGCCGAGAATGCAATTACGCAGGGCACTCCAACGCTGGCGGCGAGATGCATGGGCCCGGAGTCAGGCCCCAGAAACACATCGGCATGTTCAAGCACTGCCGCGGTCTCGCGCGGTGTAAGACAGCCGCACAAATTCACCTTGGGCCCATTCCATTCGCGTGCGGCATACTCAGCAACAGCGGTGTCTTCTCTTGCACCGATCAGCGCCAATCCATATTGCGGATACTCCGCGTTCAGCCGGGCCAGCAGCAATCGCCAGTTTTCCTGACCCCAATCCTTGGCCTGCATTTTTGTGCCCGGTCCGCATGCGATCAACGGCTCTTGCGCCAGTGCGCCCAGCGCCAAGTTTGCGGTCTCGCGCTCAGCGCTTGTTAGTTTCAGGCTCCAATTCTTTTGGTCTCCGATTTTCGCATCGCCTAGCTCCGCGAGCGAGCGGGCCAGCCTGGAGGCTTCGGACTCGTACAACCTCGTTGCACTATCGAAGCGATGCTGTAACTCTTCCTCGCCGGGCAACCCCACGACGCACTTCACGCCTGCCGCGCTGAAGAAAAGCCGGTCGCGGCGCACGTTCTTCAAGGGCCGCACCGGCATCAGGTAAACCAGCAGATCGGGGCGGAAACGGCGAATCTGCCACGCCAGGCTGAGCAGTTCATCAACCCGGCGCGTGCCCACGGTGTAGCGCATGTACCCGTGAACCAGGCCTGATTCGCCCAGCACCGCGGCGGCGGCAGGGGCTTTGGAATGGACGGGAAAGTTGGTGAGCAGCACGCGCTCCGCGCGCGGAAAGGTGCGCGCAATCAGGTGAAAGCAGGGCAACGCGACCACCGTGTCGCCCAAACTGCCCAAGCGGTAAATCAGCACCCTTCGAACTGTCGATCGAGTTTGCAGGCTCTATCTCCGAGATTTGCGAAAGGGCGATTCGAGCGCTCTAACTAGGACGGATTCTAAGACGGAATCCTAGAAGCTTACCTTTCGTTCAGGGAACCACGTCAATTGAATTGTGGTTGTGGTTACGGTCTGCTGGCCGGGAAGATAGATGGGCGCCTTGTAGTGCTCATAGGCGAAGTTGCCGTTGACCTCGAAGTTTTTGCCGACGCGCTTTACCACCTTGAAGTTGATGTCGTTCAAAGTAGTTCCGCCGGGTATAAAGTCCTTGGCCGCCTTTTGATTGCGCACGCCCACCTCGAACCACTCGTTGCCGCTGAAATGATAAGTAACCCAACCCTGGCCGCCCTTGTCTTCGCGGCCGATCCAGTCGCCGAACATCTGGCCGGCGTTAGTGTAACCCTGCACCTGGATGGTCTCCCAATACATGAACTTTCCGCCGTTGCTTGTCGAGACGGGCGGATCGGTGGAGACGCCTTCGGCGCGCACATCGAGCTTGGGTACGCCGGGCACATGGGAGAGATAAATGCCCGGCCGCCAGGAAGCACGGCGCGGCGCATCAATGGGAGAAACATCGTCGTGAACCTCCGAGTCGCAGTAGAGCGTAAGCCAATTGCGCAGGAAGGGAAGGCGATAGGTGAAATCGAATGCGCCAAAGCGCGCGCCTGGATCTCCTCTGCTGAACTTGACCGCGGGGCTGACTGCGGCAAAGCTGAAAAAGCTTCGCAGGAAGGTGTGCAGGTTGATGGGCACATGCCCTTCCCCGCCCCAAATCACGGTGCGCTCAAAGCCAAATTCCAGGTTCGGCGTGGGCTTGAAGCTGACTTTCTCCACGTGCACCCATGGGTCGTTCGGGTACTTGTGGCCTTTGAGCGATCCCACCAGAAACTCATATCGAAATGGCCCGGTGAGCTGGGAAAGCAGCGGAATGCGCAGCGGCTCAATTCGGTTGATGTGGAAGGCGTAGATATTTTCCGCGTTGTTGGAATAGGCCATGCCGCCGCCCAACCCTGAGCCCATCCACTCGTCCTGCTTGCCGAATGAAATCTCGTGATTGAGGTAATGGGCAGACAGGTATGCTTCCATCACCCGCATGTCAGTCGCAACGGGGATTGGTCCCAGCGGGATGGTCGACTGGCCGGCCGGAGAGACAGGATAGTTGTAATAACTGGGGTCGTAGGGAGGCGGCAGATCGATGTTGGAGAGTGTCTGGCCGAGCGCTGTCGAGTAGCCTGCTGTCGAAGGCGCGCCGTGAAATTCGCCGCGCGCATAGAGCAGGAAACGGCCTGCGCCCACATAGCCGCTGGCGCCGGAGTAGTTGTTGAATCCGTGCGAATAGGGCCGGCCATAGTCGTTGATGACGGTCGAGCCGAGATGAAAGCTGTCGCGCAGCGGAGTGCCGGTGATGGCTCGCGCCACCGAGTAAACAGACTCGATGCGCGAATTGCCCTCATGCACCAGGCAGGGGCCTTGTATGTCGTCGCGCAGGGTCTGAATCAGCGCTTCATAGATTGCTTGCGCCTCGTCTGTAGCAGGACCCTGGTCCGCATCCTCGATTCGAGCGCCGGCTTCCTCAAGCATGTGATCCACACTTGAACGTGTCCAGGGGCGCATGCCCAAATAAGCGCTATCCACAAAGCCAAGCGAGAACAGGCGCATCACCGCCGGATAAACCCAACTGTCGACTGGGATGAAGGGCGAATCGAGAAGGGACGGCTCGCAGACCGTCGCAGGACGGCCGGAATCGCTACCGTGACCCCAGGGCCAGTCTCCCGCAGCTGTCCCGGTTTCGGCGGACCCAGATGCCGATGGCGCAGGTTGCTCGGCTGCGGCTGCGCTCAGAGACACCAGCAGCACGCAGGCTAGCGCCGTGGTCAGAATCACCGGAGCATTTGCCCATCGGCTGCCCAAATTCATACGCTCACTCACCCTCGGTTCTTGTACGATTGTGTGACGTCCCGGTCTCGGAAAAGGAACCAGGTAAAAGGAATGGTCGCGACAACTCATGCCAGACCATGCCCAAAGCAGGCTGCAGGCGCGCTCACTTCGTTGAAGCACTCGATCCGGCCACATTTGAAACATACCATTGGTAGGCTTCCTTCATCCCCGATTCAAAATCGGTTGGAGCACTCCAGCCAAGAGTCCGCAGGCGGCTCACATCCATCACCTTTCGCGGCGTGCCGTCCGGCTTGGAAGTGTCGAACGTGAAGGTCCCCTTCCAGCCGACGATGTTTGCAATGCTCTGCGCCAGTTCCAGAATCGTCATGTCCTTTCCGGTGCCGACGTTCAGAAGCATCTCACCGGAATAATTCTTCATGACAAAGATGCAAGCATCGGCCAGATCCTCTGAGAAGAGAAACTCGCGCTTTGGCGTACCGGTTCCCCACAGTTCGACAGTCGGCGAGTTAGTCATTTTGGCCGCATGGATCTTGATGATCAACGCAGCGACAACGTGGCCGCCCTCGGCATCATAACGGTCTCCTGGACCGTACAGATTGGTGGGCATCACAGGAACAAAGTCGCACCCATATTGGCGGCGGAAGGCTTGGCATAATTTGATGCCGGCGATCTTGGCAATTGCATACCACTCATTGGTTGGCTCCAGCGGACCGGTCAGCAGTGCCTCTTCGCGCATCGGCTGCTCGGCCATGCGGGGATAGATGCACGAGGAGCCGAGGAACAGCAGCTTCTTAACGCCCGCGCGCCACGCCGCATGGATGATATTGGTTTCGATGACTAGATTCTCATACAAGAAATCCGCCGGCCGCGTCGCGTTGGCCATAATGCCACCCACGGTTGCGGCGGCAAGAAACACAACATCGATCTTCGCATCGGCCATCCAAGCATTCACGTCTGCCTGCCGCAACAGATCTAGTTCGCTTCGCCCCACGGTGACAGTTTCGCAACGCTCACGCTGCAGGCGCCGCACAATCGCGGAACCTGCCATGCCGCGATGACCTGCAACCCAGACACGCCTGCCCGCCAAGTCGAAGCTATACATGACCAAGCCCATTCATATGTGCTTCTTTAGCGATGATCTTCAAGTCCGAGCTCAACATCTCGGTAACGAGTTCTGGAAAACTTATCGTATGCTTCCAACCCAGAACGCGGTGCGCCTTCGAAGCGTCACCGAGCAGCAAGTCAACCTCAGTGGGGCGGAAGTAGCGGCTGTCGATCTTGACTAATGGCTCACCATTGGCGGCATCGATACCGACCTCATCGACACCTTTGCCCTTCCATTCAATCTTCCGATCAACCTTTGAAAACGCCAGCTCGATAAACTCGCGAACGCTGTGCGTCTCTCCCGTTGCGAGAACGAAGTCGTCTGGCGCCGGTTGTTGCACAATCCGCCACATGCCCTCGACATAATCTCGCGCGTGGCCCCAGTCGCGCTTGGAGTCGAGATTGCCGATATACAGCGTCTTTTGAACGCCTAGATGAATGCTTGCTACCGCGCGAGTTATCTTGCGCGTGACAAACGTTTCTCCGCGAATGGGGCTCTCGTGATTGAAGAGAATTCCGTTCGAGGCATGCATACCGTAGGCTTCGCGGTAGTTCACCGTAATCCAATATCCGTATAGCTTGGCCACTCCGTAGGGACTGCGCGGATAGAAAGGCGTTGTCTCTTTCTGTGGAATCTCCTGGGCTTTACCAAATAACTCGGAGGTCGAAGCCTGATAGAAACGCGTCTTCTCCACGAGTCCCAGAATTCGAATCGCCTCCAGGACACGCAACGCGCCAAGTGAGTCGGCATTCGCGGTGTACTCCGGAGTCTCGAAGCTGACCTGAACGTGGCTTTGCGCGGCAAGGTTGTAAACCTCGTCCGGCTGCACGGCTTGAATAATGCGAATCAAATTAGTGGAGTCAGTCATGTCTCCATAATGAATCTTAAAGTGACTGTCGGGCACATGGGGATCCTGATAGATATGGTCGATGCGCGCTGTGTTAAACGATGAAGAGCGGCGCTTGATGCCATGAACACGATAGCCCTTGCTGAGAAGGAGATCGGCGAGATATGCACCGTCCTGCCCGGTGATGCCTGTGATTAAAGCGGTTTTGCCCATGAACATGCCTCGTTGAATCGATAGAATGATGATAGTTTACAGCGACTGGTCAGAATCGCATGGCGTCTTTGCGCTTCGGAACATGCTCAGGATGCGATTGCCTCGGCGGCCTCGGCCTTGGCATGTACGGAGAAACCCTGAAAGACATGCATGATCTGCACCGAGAGTGCTCCAAAGGCCGTGTAGATGTTCATTTTCAGAACGCCCTCGGAAGTATTCAACGGAAGGAACATGACACAGACAAACTGTACCAGCGTAAGAACGATCACCTGCATCGATCCGCTCCACCAGAAGATCCATTTGCGCGTCACGGCGATGGTCCACATGGCCCCGGTAACATATCCAATTGCGGAAGCGTAAATTACGAGTTGCACCTGCGGAGTAAGATTGCTATATCTCGCGCCCAGCAGAATGAGATAGGCGCCTGGAAACAACTTCGCGGACGCAACCACCATGAGGCCGATAACTGAAACAGCGCTCATGGCTTTCACATATCGATTGCGAAAGAGGGAACGCGTACTCTTGGCGAAGTAGGGCCCGATAAGCACGCTGTTCGACGAATTCAATAGCAGAAACAGCTGACCTATCCTGCCCGCGGCTGCAACTTCCGCGATCTGGCCTACGTGCCCAAACACAGCAATCAGAAAAAGCGATATCTGCCCCTGCAGCGCCTGATACACGGTACCAGGCAGCAGCGGCACCAGGAATCGGATCATTTCCTTGCCATGCTCCCTGGAAGCAACGCGCGGCACCTTGATCCAGCGCCTGGCCAGTATCCTATAACACACTCCCATCAACACAATGCTCAGGGTATTTGCCATGATCACTGTGACAGCCGATATCGAATGCATGTAATACAGGACCAATGAACTAACGATGCGGAGAGCCGCTGCGGCTATCTGCGGGCTGTAAAACGAAACCAACTTGCCATTTAGCAGGAGAGGTATCTCGTAGTACGAGGCCCAGGCTTGAAACTGGACCGTCAACAGCACCGCGAGAGAAAGAAGGATAAGTTCCTGGCGTCCATAAGGCTCGATTCTGCTTCGGAAGGCAATGGCGAGCAGAATGCCCGCTCCGCAAATAAACAACAGAAGGACCTGCCTAAGATGACTTGCGGTCTTTATATAAGAACCCAGGACATCCTTGTCCTGGTATCGGGTTCCCACCAGGCCCGAAATGGCTCCGCCAAAGCCGATATCGGTAAGGATGGTAATCATCCCCTGAATGCCAAGAGCGATGGCATAGATAGCGAAGTCGGCCTTGGTCATGAGGCGAAGCAACAACAGTCCAGTTGCCGCGTTGAGCAATTGGACGGCGCTTTGACCACCTACAAAGGTAGAAAGCTTCTTCCCGAGGTGGAATATCTTGCTAAGATTCATAATCCCTATGGAGTGATCTGGCGAATGACGCGGGCAGGAACACCAACGGCCACCGAAAGAGGTGGAATATCTTTAGTTACGACCGCGCCTGCGCCGACGATGCTGCCTCTGCCAATGTGAACGCCGGGGAGGACGATTGCGCCCGTTCCGAGCCAGCAATCCTCTTCGATGGTAACCGGTATCTCGATCCCTCGGCGCCGGGTCTCGATCTGCTCTGAGTGCGTGATTGCCGCAATCGAGCAACCTGTGGAGATTTGAGTCCTGGCTCCGATATGAACGCCTCCCCCGCCAAAGATATGGGTGAAGGCGTTAATGGCTACATCGTCTTCCAGAGTTACCCTGTCAGCTCCCCAGATTCTTGCATCGGCACTTATCGAAACCCTGGCTCCGCAAGCGCGAAGCTCCTTAATGAGCTTTGCGTTGCGGTATTCCAAGTGCCATTTGATGAACTTATCAATGACTCTAAAGAACAGCCGTTTCAGCATACCTTCTCCCCATTGAAAGATGCCGTTGACAAATCAACACGCACTGCTCCGCCCTAACTCCAGCAATGCTATGGTCACTTATCCTTGTCACGCCGACAAGACAGACTC
>Ga0326727_10005486_pt1 | contig 36222 bp, 32 predicted proteins | sample MB2enrmetagenome_FD_207643 | JGI IMG/M metagenome (GOLD analysis project Ga0326727, IMG submission 207643) | Lab enriched peat soil microbial communities from McLean, Ithaca, NY, United States - MB29MY | ecosystem: Environmental > Terrestrial > Soil > Wetlands > Peat | place: USA: New York...
CCTCATTCCCAACCCAACGGATGGTAGCGAAGGGGCCCTGAAAGATCATGGCGTGCGGCGCCCATTCTCTTAGAATGTCGCCCACCGGCGTCACCAGCGAACCGTCAAACCAGATCTCCACCATCTCGCCGTAGCGGGACAGCAATTCGGTCAATTGGCGGCGATACATCGTGTTGTACGTCGCCTGTAGCTCGGGAGTCTTGCACCGGCCCCCTGTGCCCGCCCCGAACTTGCCGTCCTGAGGAGAAAGATAGACGCCCAGCCTCAGGCCAAACTTGCGGCAGGAACTGGAAAGATCGGCCATGACATCGCCCTTTCCCCCGCGCCAGGGCGTGTTGCGGATGCCGTAGTCCGTGGTCTCGGTTTGCCACATGCAAAACCCGCCGGCGTGCTTGGCGACGGCTACGATGTACTTCGCTCCCAGGCTTCGAGCGCACTCCGCCCATTGGTCCGTATCGAGTTGCGCGGGGTTGATGGCGGAAAGGGGAGTAGAGAGATCGTCATACTCTTGGTCCTGCCAGGTGTTGGGCGCGAAGTGCACGAACATGCCGATTTCGAGGTCTTGCCAAGCAGACTGGCCGGCGGTTGGGACAGCGAGTCTTTCACTAGCCGAAGAGGCGAAGGCCGGCGGCGCTGCGCCACGCCAAATTGGGATTGAAGCGCTCGCGCTGATTAGAGAATTGATGAAATTACGACGGTCCATGATGGCAGTTATCATACACCTGAACCGGGTGAGCTTCTTCGCGGCGCGCGAAGAAAAGCAGATCCTTCGCTTCGCTCAGAGTCTGTGATTTTTTTGGATTTTTGGCCATTTTCGAGCACTTAACTCATTTGTTATCAATGGCACTTTTCGGCAACATTCAAAAAAATCACGCTCTCTCAGGATGACATGTCATTCTGAGCGAAGCGAAGAATCTGCATTTGGTTGGGGAATTGCCGCGTTGTGCCACTACTCCGTAATCCCCGCGAAACACAACACCCGATTGTCCGTGCTACAATTATTACTTGATAAAGAAGAACTGCCCAGATTTTTCGCCCCGACAAGCCAGCTCAGAATGACAGAGGTGGGTGGGAAAGCAACAGCGGACGATGAAGCAAATCCTAGTGACCAACGACGACGGAATTCACGCCCCGGGATTGAAGTGTTTGGAGGAAAGCCTGGCAAGCGTAGGCGAAGTCACAGTGGTAGCTCCCGACAAGGAGATGAGCGCGTCGAGCCAGGCTATCAGCACGCACACACCGTTGCGGGTTCGCCGGCTTGACGAAAGACATTACGCGGTTTCGGGTACGCCCGCGGATACGGTGATCATCGCACTCTACAACCTCTTACCCCGCAAGCCCGATCTGGTGGTTTCCGGTATTAACCCCGGAGGCAACCTGGGAGAAGCGGTGGTCTACTCGGGCACCGTAGCGGCAGCCGTGGAGGGTGCTCTGCACGGCGTCCCGTCATTCGCAATGTCCTTGGCAACGCGCAAGTCTCTGGATTTTTCCAGCGCTGCGACCTTCGCCGCTCAACTGGCGGCCAAAGTTCTAGAGGAAGGGTTGCCCGAGGGCGTCATGCTGAACGTGAACGTCCCGAGGGGTGAAGTGCGGGGCGTGCGTCTCACTCGCCAAAGTCAGAAGATTTCTCAGAATCTAGTGGTGGAAAAGAAAGACCCGCGCGGCCGGCCCTATTATTGGTTGGATGAGACGACGCAACTGGATCAGGTTGAACCGGACTCCGATTATGCGGCGATCCTCGACCACGAGATTTCCATCACCCCGCTGCAGGTGGACCGTACTCACTACCCGAGCCTCAATCACCTATCCCTCTGGCTGCCGGCCTTGGTGTTGGCTCCGGGCCGGTAAGACGAAATGTCACAGTGCGACGTTTTAGAAGCGCGCGACTTGATTTCTTTGACAGCAGGGGCCAGGAAGCAATAGAATTTATAGTTCAGAACACTTCTGAGCAGCATCTAACGAAAAGACGGTGCAACGTCTCGTCTCAGTATTGTTTGGGTTACAGGTAGATTAGCACTCCGGGTTTCCGGATTGTTGGTGGCAGGGCGTAAGACTCTAAATCTTATTGTAAGTCATTAGCAGGCATGGCGCAGCACGTTCGGGCGTGTCTGCCCCAAAGTGCGGCAGGGCGCCCCACAACGCTGTCCGCAAGGGCAGCGGCTTCGAGTCTGGCAGTCAAGAACTGTTCAAAGGGTGAGTTTGATAGGGGAGCGAGTGAGAGCTAGGAGCAGGGCAAGCTGAGAGCTTAACTCGCTTCGAAGAGCGTTCGTTGGTGCTTTTTCAATGGCTCAGATTTTTCATCGCAGCACCAATACAATTTCACGCGTGAGCATCTACGGAGCGGTGTTTATCGCGGCCGCTCTCGGCTACCTTGCGTGGGCCGTCACCGAATCTCCCTACTTCACCGACGTCAACGTTCCCCGGGAACAACCGGTGCCCTTCAGCCACAAGCATCACGTGACTGACGACGGGATCGATTGCCGTTACTGCCACACCTCAGTGGAAAAATCGTCTTTCGCGGGCATTCCCTCGACTCATATCTGCATGAGCTGTCATTCCAGGCTGTGGACTACCAGCCCCATGTTGGAACCCGTGCGTCTGAGTTACCAAACCGACAAGTCCCTGGAGTGGACGCGGGTTAACGCAGTGCCCGACTTTGCCTATTTTGACCACAGCATTCACATCCACAAGGGCGTTGGATGCACCACATGCCATGGCCCCATTGGCGAAATGCCACTGACCTGGCGCGCCAACACCCTGTACATGCGGTGGTGCATTGATTGTCACAAACATCCGGAGCGCTTCGTCCGGCGGCGCGAGGATGTGTTTAGGGCCGACTATCAACCGCCTCAAGACCAGCTCGCCCTGGGGCGGCGATTAGTGAAGGAATACAAGATTAAGGACGCCACGCAACTGACGGATTGCTACACGTGCCATCGTTGAAAAGCGGGACGAGCGGATCAAATGACTAAAGGTAAAGGTCAAATCTCCGAAGATGACGCCAAGAAGCGGTTCTGGCGCGGCTTGGGCGATTTGGTGCAAATTGAGGGCACTGGGATGTCGGCCCTGGCTCAAGCACAAGGGCTGCCTCTACAGCGGGAACCTGAGGCCATCGGGCGCCGCGACATTCTCAAGCTGATGGCCGCCTCCGCTGCCTTGGCGGGCCTGAGCGCCTGCACAAAGCTTCCCACCGAGAAGATTGTCCCTTACGCTCAAACTTCGCCAGAGCAGTTCATTCCGGGTAAACCGCTTTTCTACGCTACGGCGATGCCTTTCGGCGGGGTGGGCGCAGGGCTGCTGGTGGAAAGCCACATGGGCCGCCCAACCAAGGTCGAAGGTAACCCCTCTCACCCGGCCAGTCTCGGCGCCGCCGACATTTTCGCGCAGGCCTCGGTGCTCGGCCTGTATGACCCTGATCGCTCCCAGGTGGCAGTCCGCAATGGCCGCATCGGGAGTTGGAGCGCATTTCTCTCGGCCATGGACGAACTGCGGCTGGAGCTTGCCGGGAACAAGGGCGCGGGGTTTCGACTGTTGACGGAGACCGTCGCTTCGCCAACTCTGGCGGACCAGATTCGTTCACTGCTGGCTCAATTCCCATCCGCCAAATGGCATCAATATGAGCCCTGCGGACGCGACGGCGCGCGCGAAGGATCGCGGATGGCTTTTGGTGAGTATGTCAACACGGTGTATCGCTTCGACCAGGCGGAAGTCATTCTTTCGCTTGATTCCGATTTTCTCTGCTCGGGGCCCGGCAACCTGCGTTACGCGCACGACTTTGCCGACAAGCGGCGAGTTGCTGATGCCCAATCGACGATGAACCGGCTGTATTGCGTCGAGTGCATACCCTCGGCTACAGGCGCCATGGCGGACCATCGCTGGCCCTTGCGCGCCTCGGACGTAGAAGTTTTCGCGCGCGCGGTTGCGGAAGGCTTGGGAGTCAAAGTGCCTTCGGGAGGAGCGCCGGCTTTTCCCAACATTCCCGCCCCTTCAATCGCCGCGCTCGTGCGCGATCTTCAGCAACACCCCGGGACAAGTTTGGTAGTGGCAGGCGACCAGCAACCGGCGGTGGTGCACGCCTTGGCGCACGCCATGAATGGTGCACTGGGGAACGCGGGCAGAACTGTCTACTACACCGCCCCCATCGAGGCCAACCCGGTCAATCAACTCGAATCTTTGCGCGAGCTGGTTTCGGACATCGATTCCGGTCAAGTGGACCTCCTGTTAATGCTGGGAGGAAACCCGGTTTTCACCGCGCCCCCCGATTTGAATTTTGGCAAGAAGCTCTTGAAGGTCGGGCGGCGGATCTATCTTGGACTTTACGAGGACGAGACGGCGGAACTCTGCCACTGGCATATCCCACAGGCGCATTATCTCGAGTCGTGGAGCGACGTTCGCGCCTTCGACGGTACCGTAAGCATCATTCAACCGCTGATAGCGCCGCTTTACGAAGGCAAGACCGCCCATGAAATGCTGGCGGTGCTCCTGGGCCAGGCCGGCCGAACCTCTCACAGCATCGTGCACGATTATTGGAACGGCCAGAAGCGCGATCCGAATTTTGAAGCTGCCTGGGAATCATGGCTCAATGAGGGAATGGTTGCGGAGAGCGTCGCTTCATCCAAACCGGCGAAACTTACCCCCGAGTTCGAAGAAAGGCTCGCTCAGAGCATCTCGGTCGGCCGCGGCAAGGGCGCTGGGCTTGAGTTCGTCTTTAGGCCGGATCCTACAATTTGGGATGGGCAGTTTGCGAATAACGGCTGGCTTCAGGAGTTGCCAAAACCGCTGACCAAGCTCACCTGGGATAACGCGGCCATGCTCAGCCTCTCCACCGCATCGGGACTAGGTGTTAAGAACGGGGATGTGGTGAGACTTCGCCTCCAGAGCCGCGAGATTCAGGCTCCCGTCTGGATCGTGCCGGGTCATGCGGACGATTCGGTCACGCTGCATATGGGCTATGGGCGAAGGCGCGCCGGCAAAGTTGGCAGCGGAATCGGTTTCAATGCCTACGCGATTCGCTCCTCGAGCGCGCCCTGGTTTGGCTCGGAACTTGAAATCGCCAAGACCGGCGATACGTACCCCCTGGTGACCACGCAACATCATCACATCATTACCGGCGAGCACCAGAAGCAAGAGGAAGAGGAAAGCGTAGCAGCGGCGCGGCGCGATCTCGTCAGGGTCGCCAGCCTCGAAGAGTTTCGGAAGAAGCCGGATTTTGCCAAGGACCCGGAAGAACAGACCAGTCGCGCTCAGTCGCTCTATCCCGGGTACAAGTACGAGGGATATGCCTGGGGGATGGCGATCGATTTAAACAGTTGCATAGGGTGTAGTGCCTGCGTTGTGGCGTGCCAATCTGAGAATAACATTGCTGTGGTCGGCAAGGACCAAGTGGCGCGAGGCCGCGAAATGCACTGGATTCGCGTTGACACTTATTTCCGAGGGGCCCTCGAGAATCCTGAGACCTACAACGAGGTCGTGCTCTGCATGCAGTGCGAGAATGCTCCCTGCGAAGACGTATGCCCGGTGGGGGCGACAGTCCACAGCCCGGAAGGGCTCAACGACATGGTGTACAACCGCTGCGTGGGCACGCGGTATTGCTCGAACAACTGTCCCTATAAGGTGAGGCGCTTCAACTTCCTCCTTTTCCAGGATTGGACAACTCCCAGCCTGAAGGCGATGCGAAACCCGAATGTGAGCGTGCGCAGCCGGGGAGTCATGGAGAAGTGCACTTATTGTGTCCAGCGCATCAATGCGAGAAAGATTGAAGCGGAAGAACAGGATCGTGAGGTGCGCGACGGGGAGATTCTCACCGCCTGCCAGCAAACTTGCCCGACCCAGGCTATTGTTTTCGGCAACGTCAACGATCCCAACAGTCGCGTTTCCAAGTTGAAAGCGCAATCGACCAGTTACGGACTGTTGACGGATTTGAACACGCGGCCGCGGACCACTTACTTAGCGAGGCTTCGTAATCCCAATCCGGAGATCAAGGAGTAAGCGTTGAGTCCCGAAAGACCCGAAAACGGCGTAGTGGTCGAACCCGGGAGTTCGGTCCTGGCGGCCGGCCATTCCTACGCGTCGGTCACGGACAAGATCAGCTCTATCGTGCTGGTGCGAGGTACGAAGAAGGGCTGGTGGGTGGGGCTTGCCATCGCGTTCGCCCTCTTCATGATCTTCAATATGGCGGTCGCCTACCTCCTCTACAGGGGCGTCGGGATCTGGGGAATCAACATCCCGATTGCTTGGGGATTTGCCATCGTGAATTTTGTGTGGTGGATCGGGATCGGGCACGCCGGGACTCTGATCTCCGCCTTCCTGCTCTTGATGCGTCAGACGTGGCGGCAGTCCATCAATCGCTTCGCAGAAGCGATGACGTTGTTTGCGGTGGCTTGCGCCGGCATGTTTCCCCTGTTGCACATGGGCCGCCCCTGGCTGTTTTACTGGATGCTGCCCTACCCGGACACGATGGGGACTTGGCCGCAATTCCGTAGCCCTCTGGTCTGGGACGTCTTCGCCGTATCCACCTACGCCACCATTTCTCTGCTCTTTTGGTTTGTGGGGCTGATTCCCGACTTGGCTACCCTGCGCGACCGCGCCAAGCAGCGTCTGGCGAAGATCGTTTATGGCATCCTGGCCATGGGCTGGCGCGGGTCGGCCGTCCATTGGCGAAATTATGAGATGGCGTCGTTATTGCTCGCCGGGTTGGCCACGCCGCTGGTTGTCTCCGTGCACACGGTCGTGAGCTTTGATTTCACGGTTGCCATCGTGCCCGGCTGGCACAGCACCATTTTCCCGCCCTATTTTGTTGCGGGCGCCATCTATTCGGGGTTCGCCATGGTCGTGACGCTGGCAATTCCTCTTCGCTATTTTTATAAGCTGGAAGACTTCGTCACCACACGCCATCTCGACAACATGGGGAAGATGTTGCTGGCCACCGGCATGATCGTGGCCTATGGGTACATGATGGAAACGTTCATGGCCTTTTACAGCGGGAATCCGTACGACCGGTACATGATCATGAACCGCATGACCGGCCCTTACGCTCCTATATATTGGACGCTTATTGCCTGCAATATTGCCATTCCGCTGACGCTTCTCTGGTCGTCGCGCATCCGTCGCAATGTGCTGGCTCTTTTCCTGATTTCCCTAGTGATCCAGACGGGGATGTGGCTGGAGCGCTTTGTGATCGTGGTGACCAGTTTGCATCGAGACTTCATGCCCTCTGCCTGGGGAATGTACTACCCCACGATATGGGATTTGGCAACTTTCATTGGCACCCTCGGACTGTTCTTTACTTTGTTCCTGCTCTTCATCCGCTACCTCCCCATGATTTCGATCTTTGAGATGCGGGAGTTGGTCCACAAGACGGCGGAGGAGGGAAAGTAGGCAGTGGGCAGGTAGGCAGATGGGCAGGTGGCCAAATGGACTAGCGGTTAGGCGGACGGATTTAACCCTAGTCCCTAGCCCCTAACCCCTAGTCCCTGGTCTGTTATGAAGCGACACGCGATTTACGGCCTGATGGCCGAATTCGAAAACTCGGACGAACTCCTCATCGCCGCCCAGCGCGCGCGCGAGGCTGGATACCGCCGCATGGACGCGTTCTCTCCGTTTCCGGTCGAGGGACTGGCGGATGCGGTGGGCTTTCATTTCACACGCGTCCCGCTCATCTGCTTGATCGGAGGGCTGATCGGATGCTCCGGGGGCTTTTTCCTTCAGTACTGGCCGAACGTCTTTGGTTATCCCTTGAACATTGGGGGCAAACCCTATAACAGTTGGCCGAATTTCATCCCGATTACTTTCGAATTGACGATTCTCTGCGCGGGCCTGGCGACGGTATTCGGGATGCTCGCCCTTAATGGCTTGCCCACTCCCTATCATCCGGTCTTCAACGTTCCGGATTTCGAGTTGGCCACTCGAAACCGATTCTTCCTGTGCATCAAGGCGCGAGACCCGAAATTCGATTTGCAGAAGACAAAGGAATTCCTGGCCACGCTGAAAAACAAAGGGGTTGTAGAAATTGAGTCCTAAAGGTTTGTTGAAAGATTTGTGGAAGAGCGCGGGCGCAGAAGGGAACCGACCCATTCACGCGTGGCCCCTTCCCACGAAGGGGAGGAGGGGAGAGTCTCTCCGTACCTTTTGCACGTCAACAAACCGCAATGGCGCGCCGATCACGATCTGGTCTCCGTGTCCTCCGTGCCTGGAAAGCTTTAACACAGAGATCACGGAGCACCTCTGTGACCTCTGTGTTAAGTCTGTTCCGGCCACGGAGGACACCGAGAAGAACCCTCCCTCACGGGGCAGTACGTCACGAATGTCACAGGTCACAAGCTGGCTTTTTGTGGCTCTCTGCGGGATGTTCCTGTTCGGGTGCCGGCTGGACATGCACGTCCAACCGAAGTACAAGCCGCTCGATTCAAGCAACTTCTTTGGCGATGGCAGGTCCGTGCGGCCGGAAGTTCCCGGCACCGTGGCGCACGGCCATTTGAGGACCGACGAACTGATGTATACCGGAAAGGTGAACGGCGTGCCCGCGGACCTCTTTCCGTTCCCGATCACACGCCAGGTTCTCGATCGGGGGCGAGAACGATACAACATTTACTGCTCGCCCTGTCACGACTACACGGGCAGTGGGGGGGGATTAGTCGTCCAGAGGGGTTTTCCGCCCCCGCCTTCTTATCACATTGACCGATTGGTTAAAGCGCCTGCCGGACATTTCTTCGATGTCATCACGAACGGCTACGGTGCAATGTACAGCTACGCGGCGCGCGTTGATCCTCAAGACCGTTGGGCGATCGTCGCGTACGTTCGAGCGTTGCAGTTGAGCCAACACGCGGCGCTTGACAATGTGCCGGCACAAGAGAAAGAGCAATTAACAGGACAGGCTAAATGAGTTCCGAAGAGTCTTTTCAACCCGGCTTCAACCGCTTCCAGAATGCTTCGCTGGCCGTCGGCGCAGTTGCCCTGGCGCTCTGCGCGGCAGGCGCCTATACCAGCCCCACTCAGTTTTTCCGCTCCTATCTGTTGGCGTTTGTGTTCTGGGTGGGTGTGGCGCTTGGATGTTCGGCGATTCTGATGCTGCATCACCTGGTTGGCGGCCGGTGGGGTTTCCCGCTTCGACGCTGCCTGGAATCGGGGATGCTGAATTTCTACTTAATGGCCATTTTTGCGCTGCCTCTCCTGTTTGGCCTGCGCGCCCTTTACAGTTGGGCGGATCCGGAAAAAGTCAAACTTGACTCGATGTTGCAATACAAGGCGCCGTATTTGAATGTTCGCTTCTTCATTGTGCGGACTGCGATCTATTTCGTCGTCTGGATGGTGATGGCGTACTTCCTCAACAAGTGGTCCCGCGAGCAAGACGAGACCGCCAAGCCGGAACTAACACAGCGTCTCCAAAGTTTAAGCGGGCCTGGCCTGGTCATCTTCGGATTGACGGTTACCTATGCCTCCGTCGATTGGGTGATGTCCCTCGAGCCCCACTGGTTCTCGACGATCTACGGAATGATCTTCATGGTCACGGAAGGGTTGGCAGCGATGTCGATTGTGACCGTTGCCGTTATCCTGCTTTCCAATCACAAGCCCTTCGCGGACGTGTTATCCAAGCGGGTCTTGAATGACTATGGGAACCTGCTCCTTACCTTCACCATGTTGTGGGCTTATCTATCTTTCTCCCAATACCTTATCATCTGGTCGGGCAACTTGCAGGACGAGATTCCGTGGTACGTCAGCCGGGCCACGGGGGGATGGGCCTGGGTGGCGCTGGCGCTCGTCGTTTTTCATTTTGCCGTGCCTTTTCTTCTGCTCTTATCGCGCTTTGTCACCCGCCGGACGCGCTGGCTGGGAATCGTCGCTGCAATTCAGATCGTCATGAGCGTGGTGGACATCTTCTGGCTGACGGTTCCGGCCTACGAACGGGCGGGTCCTCAGTTTCACTGGATGGACTGGGTGGCGCTTCTCGGTATAGGCGGGATTTGGTTCTGGCGGTTCATGGGGAATCTGAAGAGCCGGCCGTTGCTGCCGCTGCACGATCCCCGCATGGAGGTAGTCGGCCAGCATGAGTAACACAAGACGATCCGTGGGCCGCGACCAAGGCGAAGTTCTCAGAGTTCTCTGTGCTTCCAAAGCTTCAACACGGAGGACACAGAGGACCTCAGTGACCTCCGTGTTGAGTCTTTTCTTAGCCACGGAGAACACAGAGCAAAAGGAATTCTCGGAGCGCGACGACATCGCACGAGCCAATGGTAGAGGGAAGCGAGAAGTTACTGCTAGGGGATGGCAGCATGCCTGACGAACAGCCGAAACACAGCCACGAAACGAGCGATGCGAGCGTTCGCAATTTGCTGATCTTCGGCGCCGGTCTGGCCCTTGTGATCATTGCTGGTCTTGTCGTCAGTCGCGTGGTGTTTCGTTACTTTGTCGGTCACCAGGGATTAGGTCCCCCGGCATCGCCATTTGAAGATGTCCGGACGCTTCCGCCCGAGCCGCGCTTGCAAGTCACGGCGCCAATGGACCTGAAGCGGTACAAGGCGGCGCAGGACGGAATTTTGAATAGCTATGGATGGGTGGATCGGCAGGCGGGCGTTGTGAGGATTCCAATCGAACGGGCTATGGATATTCTACTTCAGCGGGGATTCCCGGTTCGCGCGACGACTCCGGAGAAACAAGGCTCGCCCAAGCCATCGGGGAAGTCTCCTGATACTGGAAAAGCGTTGCCGGGGTGATGACGAGTCTACGCGACTCTGGGGCGCACGGGCTGTCATTCTGAGCGAAGCGAAGAATCTCAGCAGTTGTCTTTTGGATCGGTGGACCCGGCACAAACTGCTGAGATTCTTCGCTACGCTCAGAATGACAACGCCTATCGCTCAGAACGACAATTCTGTTTCTTAAGGGCAAGGGTTCCAAAGCAAGAAAGGCAAGGCAATGAACACGCTGACAGGTGTTAAAGGGCAGAAAAGAATTCGGGCGGAGGTTCAGAGTCAAGCGCACGGTTTCGTTTCGCGTTCATGGATGATCCTGCTCCCGGGAATTCTGGCAGTAGCACAGGCACTCGTGCCTGTGTCTTACGCGTGGCAGGCGTCGGCCTTGCCACAGGCAGGAACGCCGTCGCCCCTGGGCAATGCGAAGGTTCTTCCGCCACTCCTGCAAGGCATCGGGATCGACCAAAGGCTGAATGAGCAAGTTCCTCTCGACCTGCACTTTCGTGACGAATTCGGCAAAACGGTGAGGCTGGGCGATTACTTCGGCAAGAAACCTGTCATCCTATCGTTGGTTTATTTCGATTGTCCGATGCTGTGCACGATGGCCGAAAATGGGCTGCTGCACAGTTTGCAGGAAGTCAAGTTCACCGTCGGTCGCGAGTTCGACGTCCTGACCGTCAGCTTTGATCCGCATGATACGGTTGAGCTCGCCGCCGCCAAGAAGGCGGTTTATGTCGGTCTCTACGGCCGTAAGGGAGCCGAAGCCGGCTGGCATTTTCTCACTGGGGACGAAGCTGAGATTCAGCAACTCACGCATGCCGTGGGCTTCCGGTACAGATACGACCCGCAGGCCAAGCAGTTCGTTCATGCCACCGGGATCATGCTCCTGACGCCTCAGGCTCGAATCGCCCGTTATTTCTACGGAATTTACTATCCCTCGCGCGACCTTCGCCTGGGTTTAGTCGAGGCCTCCGCAAACAAAATTGGTTCGCCAGTGGATGAGGTGCTTTTGTTCTGCTGCCGCTATGATCCCGCGACCGGTAAGTACGGCGTGATCATTTCGCGCATTATTCAGATTTCGGGGCTGATGACGATTCTTACCATCGGAGCGCTAATACTCGCGCTCACAAAGAGTCGCCAGACGGTTAGCCCCTGACTGCTGACTCTTGGACTGTCAACTTTCGACTCTCGACTTTCGAGTCTCGACTTTTGCGACTTGCACGACGGAAGGTGACTACACGGAATGTGGCAAGGGTTTCCCATACGGCCTGATCAAGCCTCCACCATCGCGCGCGGTGTCGATCATCTTTACTATTTCCTGACTGCGGTGGATTTGTTTTTCACCGCGCTCATTTTTCTGACCATCTTCTATCTCGCTATCAAATACCGGCGCCGTTCGGCAGAAACCAAGGCGACTCAAGTGGAAGGGAATCTCCCGCTCGAGGTGATCTGGACGATCATTCCTCTGGGCATCTGCGCGGTCACTTTCTTGTGGGGATCGAGCCTTTATATCAGGAATTCGCGCCCGCCCGAGGCGGCCACGGAGATCTTCGTGGTGGGGAAGCAGTGGATGTGGAAGCTACAGCACCCTGAAGGCCCGATGGAGATCAACGAGCTGCACGTGCCTGTCCGGCGCCCCATCAAGTTGACCATGACCTCCGAAGACGTGATTCACAATTTCTATGTGCCCGCCTTCCGGGTTCAAAAAGACGTCGTGCCGGGAATGTACACCAGCATCTGGTTTGAGGCCACCCGCACGGGGCGGTACCACTTCTTCTGCAATCAATACTGCGGCACCAATCACGCCGTCATGGGTGGCTATGTGATTGTCATGTCCCCGGATGCCTACGAGCAGTGGCTGAGCGGCGGGATCCGGGGCGAGTCGATGGTCTCTGCGGGCGCCAAACTCTACGAACAACTGGCCTGTATCACCTGCCATGGGACCGGCAAGGGACCACCGTTTGTCAACCTCTTCGGCAGCCAGGTCAAACTCACCGACGGCACCACCGTGACGGCCGACGAAGCCTACATCCGGGAGTCGATTCTTTATCCCTCGGCCAAGATCGTAGCTGGATATCAACCTCTCATGCCGACCTATAAAGGCCAGGTCACGGAGGAACAAATACTGCAGCTTTTGGCTTACATCAAATCGCTCGGTTCCGGCGGAGCGGGCCAACCCGGTAAGCCAACCAGCTACCCTCCAAGCCTGGAGGGTGGAGGGCACGGCGCCGGGAACAAAACCGTCGGAGGACAGCAGTCTCCTGCTACGGTTCCCGTCCCGCCGGGGCCGTGAGGTGTGCAAAAGCGATAGCAAGCGGTAGCGAGCAGGTTCAATTCCCCCCTCCCTTCGGGGAAGGGGCGTGGGTGGAGGAAGGGAAGGTCATCACGAAATGGGAACGGCGGTTGTTGAACCCGGCATCGAATCACGCGTCCATTATTTGAACGCCAGCTATGGAATCAAGTCATGGCTGTTGACTACGGACCACAAACGCATCGCGATGCTCTACCTCGCCTCGATTACCTTCTTCTTCTTTATCGGCGGGGCGGCGGCGGTGCTGATGCGCTTGAATCTGATATCACCTCAGGGCGCGCTACTCGAGCCGGCAACCTACAACAAGCTTTTCAGCATGCACGGGATCATCATGGTCTTCTTCTTTTTGATCCCCTCCATTCCCGCGGTGCTGGGAAATTTCCTCGTCCCCTTGATGATCGGGGCGCGCGACCTGGCCTTCCCTCGACTCAATCTTCTAAGCTGGTATATTTTCATGGTGGGCGGGTTGTTCACTCTTTATGCGGTGATTGCCGGGGGAGTGGACACCGGCTGGACTTTCTACACACCGTTGAGCACCACGTACGCCAATACGCAGGTGATTTCTGCGGCGCTGGGAGTGTTCATCGCCGGCTTCTCCTCGATCCTGACCGGGCTGAACTTCGTGGTCACCATTCACAAGATGCGCGCCCCCGGCCTGACGTGGTTCCGGCTGCCGCTCTTTCTTTGGGCTATCTACGCCACCAGCATTATCCAGATTCTCGGCACCCCCGTCCTCGCCATCACCCTCACGCTTGTGGCGCTCGAAAGAGTCTTCCACGTGGGAGTCTTCGACCCTGCCGTGGGCGGTGACCCCATCCTCTTCCAGCACCTCTTCTGGTTCTATTCCCACCCTGCGGTGTACATCATGATTTTGCCTTCGATGGGAGTGATCAGTGAACTCGTGACCGCCTTCTCAAAGAAGCGGATTTTCGGGTACAGCTTCATTGCCTTCTCCAGCGTGGCCATCGCAGTGATTTCATTCCTGGTTTGGGGACATCACATGTTCGTCGCCGGACAATCCATCTATGCCGGGATTGTCTTCTCGGTGCTGAGCTTCCTGGTGGCCATCCCCTCCGCCGTCAAGGTTTTCAACTGGACCGCCACGCTTTACAAAGGTTCGGTCTCTTACCAGGCGCCCATGCTTTACGCGCTGGGCTTCATCGGCCTGTTCACGATGGGCGGCCTGACCGGCCTTTTCCTGGCCACGCTAGCCGTTGACGCGCATGTGCACGGCACTTATTTCGTGGTGGGCCACTTCCACTACATCATGGTGGGCGGGGCGGTGATGGGTTACCTGGGCGGCATTCATTACTGGTGGCCCAAGATCTCCGGAAGGATGTACCCGGATGGTTGGGCGCGATTGTCGGCGGCGATCATTTTCATCGGCTTCAATCTGACCTTCTTTCCTCAGTACATGCTTGGCTACCTGGGAATGCCGCGCCGCTACGCAGTCTACGCGCCGGAGTTCCAAGTGTTGAATGTGATGTCATCCGCGGGCGCGTCAATTCTTGGCGTGGGCTACCTGATCCCCTTGGTTTACATGGTTTGGTCGATGCGTTATGGCCCGGTGGCGGGGCCGAATCCCTGGGGCGCTAAGGGCCTGGAATGGCAAACGCCGTCCCCGCCTCCCACCGAGAACTTCGAGGAAACCCCCAAGGTGACGGAAGAAGCTTACGCGTACGGAACGGAGGACACCCAAGTTGCATAGCAGCGCCGCACTGGCGGAACAATTCGACGACCTCGAGCAGCAGCACGAATCTTCCAGCTTTGGCATGTGGGTGTTCCTGGCTACAGAGGTCATGTTCTTCGGCGGCTTGTTCACCGCCTATATCATTTACCGGAATTTCTATCTGTCAGCCTTCGAGGCCGGGAGCAGGCTGCTCAACGTCAAGATTGGGGCCGCCAATACTGCCGTCTTGTTGTGCAGCAGTCTGACCATGGCCTTGGGCGTGCGCGCCGCCCAATTGGGAAAGAAGAAACTCCTGATTACTTTCCTGGTGCTTACCTTGCTCTTGGGACTGGCCTTCATCGGCATCAAACTCGGTCTGGAGTGGAGGCACGATTACTTGGAAGGGTTCGCCCCTGGGGTGAATTGGACCTATCACGGATCTGATTCGCGACACCTCGAGCTGTTCTTCTGCTTCTATTTCTTCTTGACCGGAATTCACGCCCTGCACATGTTGATCGGCGTGGGAATCCTCACTACGCTTATTATCATGGCGGGTCGCGGGAAATTTTCGCCGCAACGCTACAACCCGGTCGAGGTCTCAGGCCTCTACTGGCATTTCGTAGATATCGTCTGGATCTTTCTCTACCCGTTACTGTACTTGATCGGAGGACGCTACTGATGGTTGGCCACGTCGTACACAAAAGGCTCTATATCCTGGTTTTCGCTGGGCTGATCGGGTTGACCGCCCTCACTACAGGCGTGGCGTTCATCGACCTCGGCAAATGGAATACCCTCGCAGCCCTGGCCATCGCAGTCTGCAAAGCCTCGCTGGTGGTTCTTTTCTTCATGCACCTGCGCTGGAGTTCCGGCCTTATGCGGATGGCCCTTCTCGCCGCCTTCGTGTGGTTCGCCATCCTCGTCGCCTTGACCCTCAGCGACGAGTTCACGCGCCAATGGACGCCGGTCCCTTCGAGTTGGGAAGCCCGGATGCAACAGAATGTACGCTAGTTATGGAACCTTCCGCACGGCCAGCATCTCGATTTGCCTCTCCGCTTGCGTAAGTTCAAGTCCAAGTTGATGGGCCAAATCAAAAGCTGCCTCCGGTTCAGATAGCTTACTCGATGCGGAGTAGTTGTACTTCCCCTTCAAGCCGGTTTCGTCGACCACCGGAACGTTGAGCAGGCCCTCAAACGCATGTGCAATATCTTGCATCGTCTGCGCCGTGCCAATAATTGACATCTGCCCGGCGGCAGACATGGACTCCTCACTGCTCATGGCGGGCTGCAGTTGGGGGGAAGAATTTCCGAGAGCCCTAAGCACGTAAATCCGCTGCGTCCGCTCTTCTCTCTCGACAAGCAACCCAAACCTTCTTTCGACAGCCTCTCGAAGCAGCCGCAACAGTCGTTCGCGATCCGCCACCGGTATGTGGGCGGTTACGTCATAATTCCCTTCATCTAACTTCTCTGGAAACGCGATCCTGGCCATGGGAGTGTTCCAAAGATCCAGAATGATCAGTTTCAGCGGCTGATTCCTAATGATGAAGAGATCGGGACGGCCAGGCCGGTCCAGCGCACGCAATTCGCCCCGCGGTGCAGGCGAGATGTGGACCTCATAGGACGGCACAGGATCGAGCCCGGCAGCAGAATCGTATGGTCGCGGCTGCGGCGGCACTTCGAAAAGACCCGCCGCCCTTTGGTGATTCAGGAGCGATCGAACATCATGCTCATCGGGGCCGCCCCGGGAGTAACCGGCGATGACGCCCAGTTGATCCACCACCACGGTTCTCGGGAAACGCGGAAGTTTGAAACTCTGACGATTTGCAAGATCGCTATCGAACAGAATGCACCCTTGAAATGCAGTCTGCTTCAAAGCTTGATCGAGGAGAAACTCCGACCCGGCGACTACCTGAATGAACAATACTTGTTCGCCCTGAAAGTTCTGGGCGACTTCATTCCACTCGACGATGTCTTCCGCGAAGACGGGGTCATTTCTCAACGAAATTACCACAATTTTCCCGCGCAGAGCTGCCCAGTCCAAACTCGCCGGGCAGTTACCCCTCAGCTTGTCCCAAACGAGCGCAGGCGGGATGTCACCACTGTGCTGCGCGCTGGCGAAGCCAGTGAGTAGAGCAATCATCCATAGCGCTAGAACGGAAAACTTCATATCGCAGAAAGACGAAAGAATTGTTCCGGTTCCCTAACGATTATACCAGCCCCGCAGAGCGCATCGGTGCGAAGGCAGGCGTACCTTAGGGACCAAAACCACCAGATGTACCGGGACGCGGGTTTCCTCGTGGCGACACTGTCGGCGCCGGCTGGCGCAGACTTCTGCCCTTGAAAGTCTGTCCCCATGGGCCTTCGGCCCGCGAAAGCTCATGAAAAAGGTGTTGGGTTATGATAGGCACGGTCGAGAGCGGTGAGATCGTAGTCGCAGTGGAGCGGTTGAGGCCGTAGGTCTGTCTGATCCGGAGCGTGCGTGTTGAGCGAATAATTGGGCGTTGCGGTCTCCCTCAGGGGGGAGCGGCGATAGCCCGCGACCCTGCATAAGGTAACTTTGGGCACGCTCTCCGCTCCCGCCCAAAGGAGCGTGTGATGCCTTATAGAATAGCAGGAATTGACGTTCATAAGAGAATGTTGACGGTCGTGGTTTGCGATGTGGAAGTAAGGGGTGAATATGAGTTTGAGCGGCGACCGTGTGGCAGTACCCCCTCGCACCTGCGCTCCCTGGCCGCTTGGCTGGTGGAGCAAGAGGTTGAGGAAGTGGTGATGGAGTCCACCGCGCAGTATTGGAAACCGGTCTGGGCAATCCTGGAACGATACTGGAAGCCCCTCCAGCAAGGACGGGAAGGGGCTCGTCCGATGTCGGGAATGCTGCATCTGGCGCAGGCACAGTCGAACCGGGGACCACGGGGGCGGAAGAACGATTTCGCCGACCCCGAACGTCTGGTGAAACGACTGGTGGCAGGCGAACTGATCCTGAGCTTCGTGCCGAGTGCCGAGCAGCGTGTGTGGCGCACGGTCATGCGCACCAAGTACCAGTTGAGGTGCAACCAAGTGCAGTTACAGAACCGGTTGGAGGCTTTGCTGGAAGAGGCGCATCTGAAGTTGTCCAGTTTGGTTTCCGACCTGCTGGGCCTCAGTGGACGGCGGATGTTAACGGCCATCGCGGAAGGGGAGACGGATCCGGCAGCGGTGGCGGCACGAGCGGATTATCGCCTGCGCGCCACGCCGGAAGAGTTATGCGATGCGCTGGGTGCCTGTGGCGAGCTCCATCCCGTCTACCGCCGGTTGTTGCAGAGGGCGCTGGAGGAGTGGCAACGCGCCGAGGCACAGATTACTCAGCTCAGCCAAGAGATGGCCACGCTGCTGGCTGCCCACCAGGAGCAAGTCCAGCGCTTGGCGGAGGTACCCGGCCTGGGGGTGGATTCAGGGCAGCAGATCCTGGCGGAGGTGGGCGCCTCGGCAGCGACCTTCCCTTCCGCTAAAGCTCTCTCCTCCTGGGTGGGTGCATGCCCAGGCGAGGAGGAGAGCGCGGGAGTGAACCACAACCGCCGCTCGCCCAAGGGCAACCGCCACCTGCGGCGCATCCTGAATCAGGCGGCCCACGCCGCAGTTAAACTCAAAGGCAGCGTCTTTGCGATCCTCTACCGCCGCTATGTGGCGCGCTTGGGGCACAACCAAACCATCGCGGTGATCGCACACCGGCTTTGTCGCTTAATCTGGAAGATTCTGCACCAAGGAGTTCGTTACGAGGAACGCGGCCCAGCGGTCAGCCAAAAGTCAAAGCAAAAGCGCACCGCCCGAATGATCCGCCAACTCCCCGACCTCGGTTATCGCGTCGAACTGCTTAAGCTCGCAGCGGGGGTGCCGGCCTGAGACAGGTTTTTCGACCCTGCGATGTCCCGAAGGGACAGGTTAAAGTGGGCAGCAAGGAACACGATTCAGGTGCCAGGCTTCAGCGGGGCAGAGCGAGATTCTTCGCTGCGCTCAGAATGACACTGGGCCGTCAGCGCATTAGACTTTGTGCCTTTCAAACTCTGTGGTCTTTGGGCTTGTTGATGGGCTTTTGCAGGCAAAGCACGCGGCCCGATATGCGAATCACTGAAGAACCGCAGAGTCCCAACCCCAGGGACTGTGCGCTACCAGCTCATTCCGGACGTTCGCCGCAATATCTCACCAGGCGCACTTGGTCCAGTCCGAAGTCCGCTGTTGCTATGGGTTCTTCGTAGCGTACGACACGCAAGTGGGGGAAGAGGGCCGGCAACTCGCCGGTGTCGAAAACCACAGCCTCGCCAATCGAACTGCCCTTGGTGGCATCGCGGTGGAAGGCCTCGACCACGACAACTCCGCCGGGCTTGAGCGCGCGTTGAATTACGTCGGGCATCTCACGTGCTCCCACGTAACTGAGGACGATCATATCCCAGCGGCTCTCGCCAAAGTCGAAATCTTCCATCCCCTTGACCTCAGTCTTGATCTGCACTCCCGCTTTCCGGGCGTTTTCCAGCGCCAGTGCGACCGCCTTTTCAGCGGGGTCGAACCCCGTTACGTCCCACCCCTGCTGCGCAAGCCAGATGCTGTTGCGACCCTGTCCCATGCCGACATCGAGCGCCGTTCCTGGCTTGCGGGTATTGGCGATTTCGACCAGGAATGCATTGGGCTTGGTGTTAAAGTGTGGTTTCTCCGCGGTGAGGATACGGTTCCAGCGCTCGATTTCAGACCGTGAGCCCCGTTCATTCACCAGCTTGACTTCAGCATCGGCTTCGGCATCGGAGCGGCCTCGTGACTTGAGGTAGGCGCGATAGCGCGTCATCAAATTGGGATCGCGCTGCTGTTCCGGTGGGAGTTGGGTCAACCAAAAACGGAAGCGTTCGAAGGCGCGCTGATCGGGCGGAAGACTTGCTGTATGCTTATCTACTTCATCCGCCGTCTGTGCGCAGAGCGCTGCCGGGTGCAGATACGGCCAAGCGCCGACGACACACCAAAGCAGGGCGATCACCGGAGTTCGTTTATGATTCCACATCATTAGGCCTCCCCGCCCACCAACGTGGGACTCAACCGGATTTCCACTTTGACCCTGTGCGATACCGCCAATATACCTCTCGCCGCTTCAACGCGCAAGGACCAGGCGGGTCTTCAGGATCGGAGGAGGAATAAGCAGCGCGGCCTGACCGCAGCAAGGCTGGGTTGTGAGGGTTTTTACAGCCTGTTTTCCAGGATCGGAAAAGCTCTGCCTTTGGGACTTCTATCTACGCTGGCGGGTTCATCGTACCCATAACATCCAAGTTGGCTTTGAAGGCCATGTACCCGCTGTCGATCGGAAAGACCCCGCCGGTCACAACGCACGACTCTTCGCTGGCCAAGTAGACCACGAAGGGCGCAATCTGCTCGGGAGTGGCAACTGGCAAAAGATGCAGCGCCGCCATGACGGTTTTAGCCTGATCCGTCTGCATCCACGCCAGTTGCGATTCGGTGGAGACGAAACTGGGACAAATGGCGTTGACCCGCACGCCTTCCTTGCCCATGCCTGCGGCAAAGGAGCGGGTCAGCGAGATTACCCCGCCTTTGGCGGCAGTGTACGCGTCGAGGCCAGCGCATCCGATGAGAGCGTCATCCGTGGCAGAGAGGATGATCGAGCCGGAGTGCTGCGCAATCATCTGCCGGCCGACGTATTTACAGCATCGAAACGTGCCCGACAAGATAAGATCGATCATGCGGTCCCAAGTCTCCTTGGGAAGTTCGGTCAAGCGGCGATCCTCCTCGTTCACAAAACGCACATCCACTGCGTTGTGATAGAGCACGTCGATTCGGCCATAGTGTGAAAGCGTTGTTTGCACCATCGATTTCACGCTATCCAGACTCCGCACATCCAACGGCACGACCGTCGCTTCCCCGCCCGCGTCTCGAATCGCTTGCGTGACTCGTGCCCCGCCCGCCTCGTTGATATCCGCCACCACGACTTGGGCGCCTTCCGCAGCCAGAAGCGTGGCTCCGGCGCGCCCCATGCCCGACGCCGCGCCCGTGACAACAGCTACCTTTCCCGCAACACGCTTGCTCATCTCTGTGCCTCGATTCCGCCGACGCGATTCGCCACCTTGGCAATAACCTCCCCAGTATAGCATCAGGCACCCCATAAACCGGGCAGCGCAGACCCAGTTCGCGAGGTCTGCGGCTTTGGAGTTGGGACTTGGCGGAAGAACCGCAGATGTGAAGAGTAGGAGTGCGCTAGCCGCACGGCCGGTAGAGAAATGCCCCCGTCAGCCGCTTGACACGAATCCAGTGTAACACTATATTCGTGTTATGCGATCCCGTTTGAGAAACGTCACCATTACGCTTGAGGAACCTGTCGCTCGCTGGGCGCGCCTTGAGGCTGCACGCCAGGACATAAGTGTCTCACGTCTGCTGGGGGAATTCCTCAAGGAGAGAATGATCGAGAAAGAAGGCTACCAGCGTGCGATGCGCCGGGCCCTCGCGCGCCAGCCTTTCCTGAGTACGGACGGCCGATATCTGTCCCGCGAGGAGGCTCATGACCGCGCCAATCTTCGTTGACACGAACGTCCTGATATACGCCTTGGACACGGCCGACCTGAGGAAGCAACAGGCGGCCCATGCCTGGCGGGCAGAGTTGTGGAAGAGCGGCCGCGGGCGGGTCAGTTATCAGGTCCTGCAAGAGTTTTATGTGAAGGTCACGAAAAAGTGGCCGAGTGCGCGGGCGCAGGCGCGTGCCGAGGTTCGGGACCTGCTGGCGTGGCGACCGGTGGCTGCGGACTCGCTGCTTCTGGAGGACGGTTGGAGAATTCAGGACCGGTATCAGATTTCCTTCTGGGACGCACTCATTGTGGCCGCGGCCAAGTCTGCTTCGTGTCGATACCTGCTGACTGAGGATTTGCAGGCCGACCAGGAACTGGACGCAGTAATTGTGGTCAATCCCTTCCTGCGAGGGCCGGCCGAACTCCCCCGCGGCGTGAGACCATGAGCGGCTACGATTACTATGCCGGGCATTTCCCATCGCCATAAGCTGACACGCCAAGAGCCGCATCTCGTAGAAGCTTTCAGCCGCGCCCTCCGCGAGCGCAGGGTGAGCCGCGGCAGCACTTTTTGCTTGACCCGACCCGCCAACTTGGCTATGCTTCTAGCGTATGGCTTGTGAACAGGCAACCCTCGGCCTGCTCACCCCCACTTCCGTTAGAGGAGCGCGATCATGAAGCGAGTCACAGGACTGGGAGGGATCTTCTTCAAGGCGGACGATCCCGAGAGACTTTATGGATGGTATGAGAAGCATCTCGGCGTCCGACGCGACGGGCAGGAGGCCGTCAGTTTCAACTGGCGTTATGCCGACGACCCCCAGAAACCCGGCATGACCGTCTGGGCGATCTTCCAGAAAGACACGAAGTATTTCAATCCCAGCCGATCCGGCTTCATGATGAACTTCATTGTGGAGGATTTGGATGGGTTGCTGGCCGCGCTTCGTGAAGAAGGCGTCGAGGTCGACCCTCATCGCGAGGACTATGAGTATGGCCGCTTCGCCTGGATCATGGATCCGGAAGGCAACCGCATCGAACTATGGGAACCACCGAAAAAAGCGACGAGTGACAAGTGACGAGTGACGAGCAAGAAACTCGCGCAGAATAGCCGCACACGCCGCTCGGCTTGCTCCTCACTTTTTGCCTCTGCTTGTTGCTCGTCACTCGTCACTGCCTTTACGACATTCCTTTCCGTTGCGCCGCCTTTTCGCCGTCAGGCTTGGGAAGGAACATGTCCTGCCAGGTCAGCCCGCACTCCTTCACCATTTCGATACCGTACTCGTCACGGCCCAGGTTCTTGTCACCGTTATTGGTGCCAAACGAAAACTTAACGCCTGCCTTCTTAGCCAATTTGATAAACGCCGGGCTGGGCAGCCGGTAGCGGTTGCTGATTTCGATGGCGATGTCGTTCCTCTTGGCGGCATCGATCAGTTTCTGCATGCGCTCGGGAGTCCACAGTCGATCGTACTCGGCCGCGATAACATCCGGCAGAAACGTGGGATTGGCGTGAATGTCAATCGGTTCGTGATCGAGGATTCCAACCGCGCGCTTGACCAGCATATCCATGAACCCTTGCTTGTCTCCGATCTCTCCCACTTCCTCCTTGATCCAAAGGCGCATTCGCTTGCCGCTGTCGTCGCTCCAGGTCATGGCGTCGGTAAATATGTAATCGAATTTAGCCACCGTTTCCCTCGAGAACAGCGTTACCCATTCGCGGCCCTCCCCCTGCAGCGCTACGAAGCAGGGTTGGCCCTGCATGCTTTTGAGATATTCCTCAGCGGCCGCGTCATCGGTGGTGGGAAAACCGAGTCCGCCGTTGATGGCGATTCCATATTGGATGCCGACTCGGCGCGAGTTCGCGAGCGCCTCTTCCAGCGTCAGCCCTCCCTTTAGATGAATGTGGCAATCCAGTGCAGGGATGTTCCGGCTTTGCAGCCACAGCAGGTCGCGATAGATGGCGTCCATTTCAGGCGGATCAGCCATGTCTGCGAGAAGGTTGTCCGGCAGCGGCTTAACACGGATGTTGCGAAACAGAACCTTCGAGTCCGGACCGTGGCATTCGAGGGCGAAGGTGCCGCTCCCGAGGACCCGCCCGGGATGATCGGAGTCTACGGCCGGCGGGTCCGGCTCGAGGTAATCCACCAGCGGCGTTCCGTTCAACTGAACTTGTACCCGCTTGCCATGGACCAAAATATGCAACTCAGACCATTCATTGTCTTTTGCCGAAGCCTTATAAATGTTGCGCACGCCATAAAGAGAGCCGGTTTTGTTGCGCTCGCTGTGATCACCGTCGCCCGTGTAGGTATTGTTAATCTGGACCTTGAGCCCCTTCTCCGGCCACCCGTTGGCCTGGAACGCGGTGTGGAAGTAGATGCCGGACTCCGCTCCCTCGGAGGGCATGAACTCCGCCTTGAGCTCGAAGTTCTTAAAGCTCGCATTACGAATCCGTCCGTTGTAAAAGAGGTGTGAGCGCGCTCCGCCGGCGGCGATCTGACCGTCCGCAACCCGGAAGGAGTGTTTGTTCTCACCGGCCTTCCATCCGTGCAGGGTACGGCCGTCAAAGAGCGGCGTCCACTCGTCGTCAGCACGGAGTGCAGCAGGCACCACCAGCAAGGAAGCCAGCATTTCTCGTCTCGATAGGGGATTCATAAGTGATCCTTTCAGGGGCTGTCGTCGTCGGAAAACCAACGCGACACTGTACGTCAATCTGGGTTATCTTGTAAACATGCAGTCCAATTCAGCCTGACAAGGTTGCCATAATGAAAATAACAGGTGTAGAGGCTATCTACCTTCGCCAACCGGAGGTGAAGACGCAATGTGACAGCGGCCAGGACGCGCTCATCGTCAAGGTGGCGACGGACGCTGGGATCACCGGTATCGGAGAGGTAGATTCATCCCCGATGGCGGTTAAGGGAGCGATTGAAGGCCCTTTCAGCCACACCACTGCGACCGGGCTAAGGGAAGTCGTCATCGGCGAAGACCCATTTGAGACGGAGTACCTGTGGCACAAGATGTACCGCGCCAACATCTACGGGGGTAGAAGAGGCGTGGGCATTCATGCCATGAGCGGCATCGACATGGCGCTTTGGGACATCAAGGGCAAGGCCCTAGGGTTGCCGGTGTGGAAATTGCTGGGCGGCGGCTTCCACAAGAAGCTGCGCTGTTACGCCAGTTCCCTCTTCGGCGCCACGCCCCAAGCCACGCACGACCTGGCCAGGCGTTTTCGCGATCGGGGCTTCCAGGCAGTGAAGTTCGGATGGGATCCCATGGGCCAAGACGCCAAAACCGATGTGGACCTGGTGAGGCAAGGGCGCAAGGGGTTGGGAGACGGCCCCGATTTGTTGATCGACGCCGGTCTTGTCTGGGATTCCAAGACGGCGTTGCAGAGAGCCCGCGCCTTCGAGGAGTTCAACATTTTCTGGCTGGAGGAGCCGCTTCGCCCTGATGACTACGAGGGTTACGCGAAGCTCTCCCGCTCCACTTCAATTCGAATCGCCGCCGGTGAGGAAGAGAGTAACCGCCTGTCGTTCCTGGAGTTGATGGACAAAGGAAAGATCGATGTGGTTCAAGTGGACCTGACGCGCTGCGGAGGATTTACGGAAGCGCTCAAGATCGCCAGCTTGGCGCATGATCGGGGGCTGGTTGTGGCCAATCATGGCTTCACGACCTATATCAATGTCACGGCGGCGCTGCATTTCTTGAATTCGATTCCTAACGCTTTGATTGTGGAGTTTGTTGCGGAGGAGGAAACCACTCTGCGCGACAAGATTACGCGCCAGAGGTTGCACGCCCAAGACGGCTATCTCCAGATCCCGGACGCTCCCGGATTGGGAATCGACTTGGACGAGCAAGAGGTGGAAAGGCTTCGAGTGGCCTGAGCGGCTGCCTTGAAAAGGCACTGTCATTCCGAGCGCAGCGAGGAATCTCGCCCGGAATGTTTGTTCGCACTCCTCACCTAAGCAGAGCGAGATTCCTCGCTGCGCTCGGAATGACACGCTTTTTGTCTTTACTCAGCAGGGCGTCTGCCCGCGCGGTACGCGTCGCATAAAACCGGCTCAGAACGGGGATTTGTGGTAGGATTCTCAGCGTTCGCGAGGAGCTACTTTATGAAGACTAATCTGCCTGGTATCGTTCTAACGTGCATGCTTTCTGCCGCTTGTTCTCTCTTCGGCAGCTCTCCTCAGCAGTCAGCTCAGGACCAGCTTCCCACCGGTTCGCTTTTTTCGGCGGAGGAATTGGCGAAGGGCTTTGGCAGCCACCAGTTCACACCCTTCGGCGATCCTAAGTTCAGCTTGGACATTCTCGTTCCGACCGGCTGGGAATCGCATTTGAGCGACTATGACCCCGGGCAGCTCAGCCACGATACTGAGAGCCCGGTTCCCATGATCGAGTTTTATCCCAACGGCGCGGACGACCTTGGGGTCAACGTCCAGTATATGCGGGTGCCGGGCGACAAGCCGGTAAGCGCAGTTGTGGACGTGTACGCGAAGAGCGCCAACGGCACCATCGCCGCGCGGCAACAACTGGCCGTGCCGGAGCGCAAAGTGGAAGACGTCCTGATGAAGACCACCGACGACTCCCTGGGCCCAGTTCTCAATCGTGTGATGGCTTTCCGCCGCGGCGACATCATCTTTATCGCCACCGCTTGGAGCGTCGAGGACAAGTACGAGAAGTACAAGAAGGTTTTCGCCACCGTTCTGGCCTCTTTCAATCCCACCGGAAAATAATCCGCCGCTCGAGCGCCGGGCAGCTTCCAACCAAAACTGCCCTGACCGAAATAAAGCAACAGATGGTTGCGGTTTACTTCCACCCGCCGGAGAACACATCCCACCGCGCGGCAGTCTGCCCGCAGTTATGGGCAGTATTAATTTAATGAATTGGATGAAAGCGGCGCCGACGGACTACGATAATCTGTGAGATGCAACCGTCGAAACAAATTCGAGAATTCACCTGCCTGTGTTCTTCCGCCTTGGCTTGGCGTGCCTGGACACGCAACGGGCGAGAAACTCTACTGTAACAATGAGCGCATAAACTAAGCTGACCAAGGAACTCGATCAAACAGGCGAGTTTGGGGTTACAGGCTTGAGGAGGAGATGTCTATGCAAGCGACAAGTCAGATGGCCAAGAAATACCTGGTGGCGAGCGATTTCGACCAAACGCTCAGTTTCCACGACTCCGGCGCGGTTTTGAGCGAGTTGGTGGGAATCTCTAGTAAAGACTTCGAGCGTAAGACGGCAATCCTCTCGGCGCAAAACCTGGTGCAGCAAGGCGGAGAATTAGCTTACCTGCTGCTTCACGATCGTGAATTTCGGGTTCGAGTACGGAAGGAACATTTCGGAAAAGCAGGGAAGAAAATCAGGCTGAAGAAGAACATCAAGCTCCTGCACGAAATGCTGGCCGGCGCTATCGATGGTCACCAGTTCGAGTTTCACGTGATCTCCGCCGCTCCCCAGGAAATCGTGGAGTCGGCGCTCGAGGGCATCATCGCACCGGACCATATCCACGGCACGCTACTGGAGTATGATGACGCGGGAGGAATCGCCGGACTCATTCGAGTGAATGCCGGTTATGGTAAAGTGGCCGTGCTGGACGACCTCCAGGCAGCGCTTCGCATCGGTTCGCATCGGATTGTTTATATCGGCGACGGCAGCTCTGACATCCACGTGATGTTGCATTTGAATCAGCGCGAGGGCTTCACGGTGGCGGTTTCCCAGGCGCGAAGCATTACCCAGATCGCCAAGCGGACCGTGCTTAGCGACGACGCGCTGAGCGTGTTGGTTCCCATCCTGGAGGAGATCGTAGGCTGGGGACGGCCTCAAATCCGTGCACTCTTCGAAGCGCAGGACTTGGTCATCCAGGATTGGGATCGAGCCCATGCCGACTGGCTTACCATCCGCTCCACGCAGCCCGTGCAGGACGCCGCGCCGGAAGAGTCCGTGCACACTCCGGTAAGTTCGTAAGAGCTCGTTGCGTGGGCGAAACAGGCTGTGGAACGATTCTCTCAACTGTCATCCTGAGGAGCCGCAGGCGACGAAGGATCTCTGCGGTTCCTCGAGACTGCAACTGCCGAGATTCTTCGCTTCGCTCAGAATGACAGCATTCAGGCGTTCTTCTGCGGCCTGAAAAATCCCAACACGGTTTTCTCCCATACCCTACAACCTCAGGCCGCAAGTCGCCACGCGGCGCCACGCTTCCGGCTGGCGCTTGATGAGATAGAGGTGAAGAGTTGCCGCCTTGAACTCGAGCTCGAACCGGCGACCCAGGGAAGCGATTATTCTTTCTTTTTCTTTGGACGGCAAGCTGCCATAAATCAGGCTGAGGTGCGGCGTGAAAGCGGGCCGCTTTGGGAGGCAGAAGATCTCCCGGGCGGCCTCATTCGCATACATGATGGGACGAGTTTGGGCCACACTTATGAAGAGGCAGCGGAAATACTCTTCCAGCCCTGCGACCGTGGTCAGGCGAACCGTAAAAGGCGGGATTCTCCTGGCCAGGTCCTTTACCTTCGATTCAACCTCCCGCGCCGGACCAACGATACTGCCGGCCAGGGTCACGTGAGGCTCAAAGGCTGGTGTGGAATACTCCCCGCTGAGATCCACGATAGCTTCCGCCAACCGCCGGCGAACCTCTCCTTTCGGCATCAACCAGATTGAATAACGCGGCAATCTCAGAGGTGGGGGCGCAGGCGTCGAAGTTTTGAAGGACATCTCCCTCGTCTCCTTTGGGGGGACATGCGCTCTTAGTTCTCTGTGCTCTCCATGAGCAAGAAGAGGCAAAACACGGAGTCCACCGAGAATCTCAGTGTACTCTGTGTTGAGGCTCACGGGACATAGAGGACACAGAGAAGTCCGTCAGGTTGCAGAATCCGACGGCGTGGATCAGTTCTCCTGCATTGTTGCCCACCCTCCTCCTTTCCCTGTACACTTCGGGGGTACGTGGAGTCGTCGCACAAACAACCGGAGGTCCTATGCAACGGCGTGTTTTCCTGCAAGCGGCCGGTTTGGGGGGAGCCGCGGCTCTCGCGATGCCGCCAAGGGTGAATGCCCTTGCCCCGTCTTCTCCCCTGAAGATTACTCGCGTTCGTTTCTACCACAATCCGAAATCTCCCGAGCATTTTAACCAGAGCTTCAACATCGTCACCGTCGAGACAGATCAGGGCATCACAGGCATCGGCGAGGGCGGTTCACGTGAGACCACCTCACAGTGTGCCGCCATGATTGTCGGCGAAGACCCATTCCGCATTGATCATCTGTGGCAGATGATGTTCCGCGGCTACTTTTACCCCGCCGGACGCGAAAAACTGGACGCCCTCGGCGCGATTGACCTTGCTCTCTGGGACCTCAAAGGTAAAGCGCTGGGCGTACCTGTGTATGAGCTTCTCGGCGGCCTGGCGCGTGACCACGTGGAGTGTTATTCCACGGGCTTCCCGAGCCACGGAAGCCTGAAGGAGACCGCTCGCGCCTGTCTCGAGGCAGGCTTCCGCGCCTTTCGTTATGCCACCGCAGACCCGCCGGACGGCCGACCCTTCAACTCCCATCAGATGGTCCGCAAGACCTATGAGGACTGCGTCGAGATCCGCGAGGGCGTGGGTAGAGATGGCGATTGGGCGCTCGATTACCACACCCGCCTGGACTTCCCCGATGCCGTGCGGCTCAGCACCCTGATTGAGCCGCTCGAGCCGTACTTCGCCGAGGATCTGATCCGGTCTGAGAATCCTGACGTTTACAAGGAGCTGCGCGCCCATGTCAAAGTCCCCATTGCGGTCGGCGAACAGTTCGGCAGCCGATGGGACGTTAACCAGTTAATTGAGCAGCAGCTTATCGACTATGCCCGGGTCACCTTGCCGAATGTTGGCGGCATCACCGAGTACATGAAGATCCTCGCCCTCTGCGAGACACATTACGTGGGCCTCATACCGCACTTCACCGGCCCGGTGTCGGAAGCCGCGTTGGTCCATGCCTGCGGGGCTTTCTCGGGGCCGGTGCTGATGGAAATGACCGGCGAAGGGAAAGCTTCTTATCCGCACTTGCCGGAATGCTACGACTTCCGCAACGGCAAGATGTGGCCCAATCGCCGTCCGGGACTCGGCGTGACCTTGGATACGAAGCCGCTGCAACTCGCGGCCGAGATTACCGAGCGCGCACGACCGATCCCCATGTTCCATAGGCCCGACGGGTCCATTACGAATTGGTAAGATTTCAAATTGTTTGCGTTACGATTTGGAGCTCTCGCGGCTTGTCGGGATTAAGTCCCTTCACTTCCGCCAGCAAGGCCGCAAAGATCTGCCCCGGAATGATGTAGGGTATGGGCGTGTAGATTTCCGGGACGGGATCGGGAATGCGAATCACACGCCCGGCGCCCGGAATCCGCGCGTTCGAGGCGGAAAAGACCAGGGTATCGGCTTTCAAGGCGTGCAGATGTGCGGTCAGTTTCAGTAGTTCTTGAAAAGTCTTGCCTGGCGGCATAAAAACCAGTGCCGGGAAGTCCCTCTCAATCATCGCAATGGGACCGTGAAGGAAGTCGGCTGAGGAGAACCTCTCGGCCACGACGTAGCAGGTCTCCATCAGTTTCAAAGCCAGTTCGTAGGCGTTGGCTAAATTGATGCCGCGCCCCACCACCACGCAGCGGCGCATGTAACGGTAGCGCTCGACCACCTGCTCGATTTCCGGGCGCATCTTGAGGGCCAGTTCGACACGGTGCGGGATCTCGGAAACGTCGCTAAGGACAATATGCGAGCTTAAGCTCGAGGCCAAAAGATAGAGGATCAGCAGTTGTCCCGTGTAGGTCTTCGTGGCCGCCACAGAGCGCTGCCTTCCCGCGTGCACCAGGAAGACGTCGTCCACCAAATCGGCCATCGTCGACCGGGCCTCGTTGGTGATGCCAAGTGTATAGGCGCCCAAGCGCTTCGCTGACTTGAGTACCAGATTGATGTCCGTTCCTTCGCCCGATTGAGAGATCCCTACCACCAGAGTCTGGCGAAAATCCAGGCGTGCGCGATAAAGGGTATGTATCGATGCGGCGCTCATCGAGACCGGGATCCCGGTGGTTAGCTCGAGCAAGTAGCGTCCGAAAAGCGCGGCATTGTCGGACGTCCCGCGTGCCACGAGAACTATAAGCCGGAAATTCTGCTTACGCGCGAAGTCAGCGAATGCCACGGCATGGTCGCGCTCGGCAGCCAGGGTGCGCTGGAGCGCCAGGGGCTGCTCCAGAATCTCTCTCATCATTTGAGACATAAAACCTCCTTCGTTCAGGGCAACCCTTGTGATTGCCCTCGGGCGGCGACGAGAGCCGCCCCTACAAACCGTCGCTACGCCAACTCGCGCGCCATGGCCAGCGCGCCCTCGACAGGTTCGCGTTGCAAAAGCCGCACGCGTGCCGAGGGCATGTGCTGATGCACGTAGCACGCAAAACGCCGCCGCAGCGCTGGGCTGGAGCGGAAAATGCCGCCCGCACAGACAACGGGGACCGGCCCTCGCTGTCCCAGACGGCGGCCCACCGCCAAAGCCATTTCGGCGAGATCAAAGGCGGCCTGGGAGCAGAGGCGGCGCGCCACTCGATCGCCTTCGCGGGCCGCTCCTAAAACCAGCGGGAACAACGCGGCCACTTGCTGCGGGCTGAGCTTCTTCATCACGATTTGTGTAATGTTGGAAAGCTTCAGCGCCTGGCAGATCCTCGAAGTAAGCACGGTGTGCTCGCCCCGCCCGTCGAAGTCGCGCAGGCCTGCCATGATGGCTTTGCGTCCTAAGTCGTAACCGGACCCGGGATCGTCAAACGTAGCGCCCCAGCCGCCGGCGCGCAGGGTTTCTCCTCGCAGGTTGCGCGCGTAGGCGAAGCAGCCTGTCCCGGATTCGACGATCATCCCGGCGGCAGTTCCGAGGGCAGCGTGCAGAGTAATTGCCATATCCGTCACCAGGAGATGACGGCGAGCGGGAATGGCCCTGCGAAGCCACGCCAGGAGCGGACGGCTCAAAGCCGCACGGTCAACGCCCGCCACCCCGGCACAAACTGCGGCGAGCAATGGCTGATGGCGCCTCCGAACTCCAAGCTTGGTCGTCAACTTGCCGCGCTCTGCCGCGCTCGGCACCTTCCGAAAGACTCCACGCGCGGCCCGCAAGATCTCTTTCTTGGCCCGTTCAATCCCCACTTTCGTTGGGTTCGAGGGCCCAGCTACGGCTCTGGCAAGAATCCGCCCCTCTTCGTCACCTAGCAATGCTTGGGTGCCGCTGCCACCTCCATCGATTCCGAGAAAAAGTGCCATGTCACTGCAGCCGGGGAACCATTATGCCCGATTACGGGGGCCGATGCCAGTTCGGGCAGATGGGCAGGTAGGCAGATGGGCAGATCGCGCGACCCCCCAGAAGGGTAACCGGAGGCCACGTGTGCCGCCTTCGTTCATGCTGCCGGTCATCATCCCTATGCCTCTCACCTCAGATCGCCATCTGCCGACCTGCCATTTTCTTGCACCCGGCGAGAGGTTCGTTGCGTATATTCCAGTGGGGGGTTCTCGATGTTCAGGCTGTCATGTGTTCTGATGCTGGCCTCGCTGGGGACACTTGCGAACGGCGACCAACCGTCGCCATCCGTGGACGAGATCATGGCTCGCGTGGCTGCGAATCAGGACCGGGCCGAACATGCCCGCGCTGAATACGTCTATCAGCAGCGCATTCATGTCGCAACCTTGCGGACCAACGGCAAGCTGGCGCGCGAGGAAACCGCGGATTACCTGGTCGCCCCCACGCCGGACGGAACAAAGAAGGAACTGAAACGCATCGAAGGCCGTTACTGGCACAAAGGGAAGTACCTGACATTTCAAGGTGAACCTGTGCCTGAGGACGGGTGGGTGGATAGCAGTCTTGTTCAAAGCTTCCGAGATGACCTTTCCAACGACAAGTCGAAAGACGGCCTGGGCCGCGACCTCTTTCCGCTGACCTCAGGGGAGCAGAAGCAGTATCACTTCGATTTGGTGGGTGAGGATACGGCTAAAGGTCGAAGAGTGTATCGCGTAAGGTTTCGTCCGCGTGACAAGAGTGAATTGACCTGGGCAGGGGAAGCGATGATCGACGCCGAGGAGTTCGAACCGCTGAGGGTGTATACGAAGTTGTCACGGAGGATGCCGTTCTTCGTGAGGACCTTGCTGGGCACCGATGTGCCCGGAATCGGCTTCAACGTGGAGTACAAGCAATTCGACGCAGGCGTTTGGTTTCCGGTGAGCTTCGGTACTGAGTTCCGCCTGCGTGCCGTGTTCTTTATAAACCGCGACATCACCGTGGCACTCGTGAACTCCGCCTTTCAGCGAGCCAAGGTGCAAAGCAGAATTCTGGATTTCCAGCCCGATAAGTAAGTAGCCGATTCGAATACCTTCCTGGTTTCCCTTCGAAAACTTTCGCCTCTTTTCCTGTAGTTGTCTATTGACAGTCTGGGTACTTGACATTAGATTGTCTGCGGCGTGTAATATTATCAGCGGATTTAGATAGCGTGGTTATTTCCCAGACTACCGATTATCAGTTTACGAGGAATGAGCCAGCGGTGCGGCCGCCTGCTTTTTTCCAGGAGCCAGCCGCGAAGCTGCCCCATGGTTTCTGGGGCCAACGGGTCCAAGGATATCCACCGTACCAGTACCGTCGAGCTATTTCCGGCAGTGGGTTGAATTTGATAGGAATAGTCTTGAAAGAGTCGCAGGGCAAGTTTAGCGGTTTGCCTTTCGCTTCGGTTGGTTGCTTTTGGAGGTCGCATGGAACTGCGCAGGGATCCCATTACGCAGAATTGGATAATCCAGGAAAATGGTGACGGCCCGTGGCCCAGATTTGGCGCTTGCCCTCTGTGCCCGGGCCAGGAAGCGCTTGCCCCGCAAACCATCTACTCGCATTGGAATGGCAACGGCCTGTGGCAAGTCCGCGTAACCCCTCACCTGCGACCCCTGTACCGAATCGAAGGGGATGCGCAGCGCCGGGCAGAAGGTCTTTATGACAAAATGCGCGGCTTGGGCGCCCACGAGATTGTCATCGAATCGCCCAATCACGATACCTCGCTCTCGCACCTGAGCGACGAAGCAGTTGCCCAGGTCTTGCGCGCCTATGTCTCCAGAATCACAGACCTCAAGAAGGATCGCCGTTTCAAGTATGTTACCGTTTCCCGTAACCAAGGCGTCTTGGCGGGTCAGGACTTGGAGCACCCCCACTCACAGATTACCGCGACTCCTTTCATTCCCCGCCGGGTCGTCTACAAACTGCGATCCTTCCAGCAGTACTTCGCACTCAAGGAACGGTGTATTCTTTGTGACATTTCCGCGCAGGAAACTGCCCACCAAGTCCGGACAGTGGAGTGGGACGACCAATTCGTGGCCTACTGTCCATTTGCCTCCCGTGTACCGTATGAGACTTGGATCCTTCCCCTTAACCACCACAGCTCCTTCGAAGAGGATGTCACGACCTGGGAACGCCAACTGCGGCTAGCTCACTTTCTGAAGTCGATTCTGCAGCGCTTGGAGACGGTATCGTCGTCTTACCACCTGGTCCTCTACACGACCCCCAACGTGGCGGCGAAATACGACCGGAAGCAGTACTGGGCAACCTTGGCTGAGGATTCTCACTGGCACTTCGAGATCCTGCCGGCAAGCCAGCCCAAGTCCAAGTCGTACAGCATGAAAGAGGTCTATTACAATTCTGTCCGGCCCGAACTGGCGGCGGAAGAGTTGCGCAGCGCCGGCGTCAGAATCGCCGAGAAAGCCTAGCCTTCAACTGTCGGCAAGGCATCCATCCCAGACCCCCGGGCTTCGCCTTCCATCAGGCGTTTCAACTCCAGTTTAGTTTCCTCCGGTAGACGCGAGGGGGTGTACTGTTCCAGCAGCCGCGACACTTCCTGCGCTGCCCGCTCCCGCAAGGTTAGACGTCCGCCCTCGACCCATCGCCCGCGGTTGCCGCGATCGATGACCGGGCCCGGAAACATAATCTCCTCGCGCAGATGGCGGCGCGTATGGTCGGCAATCAGAAGGGACTTCTCGCGTCTCAACTCCCGGAAAAGGGGAAGCGCCGGGAAGTCCTCGCGAGGTTCGATACCTTGCAACAAGCGGTGGACCATGCGGCAAATCTCGTTATCAACAACCAGCTTTTCCAGGCTCAGGCAACTTTCAAAGTCCAGCATTCCCGGCCCCGAGACGCTGTTGATCCCCGACAGCCCGGCCAGCAGCGCGCCCATGCCCGCCTCTAGCCCAGCCTGCGAGTCTAGCTGCTTCGCGTCGCTGAGGGCGATGTAACTTTGCGTGGGCATGCCCAGGCGCTTCCCGATCTCGCTGTTGGCGCAGTCGAGCATCATGGTCTCGATCGCGCCCATGGGTGTGGTCCCGAACCGTACGTCGAAAATGGCCGGCGAGCCGCCGTACAGGAGCGGATGGCCGGGATTCACAAGCTGGCTGATCACCACGCCGGACAGGTTCTCGGCGGTCTGCTGGACGAGGCTGCCCACCAGCGTGACCGGCGCCACAAGTCCGGCGAGCGGCATGGAGATCAGCTCCACGGGAATCGACCAGCGGGCGCAATCCACCAGATTCTGGCTGGTCACGTCGCTCCACTTGAGCGGCGCGGTGGGGCAAACGGAGAAAATGGTCAACGGCTTAGCGCGCAACCCCTGCTCGTTTCCGCGCACCGCCACCTGGAAGTCCTTCATGACCTCGAACCCCGCCACCGTGAACGCCCCCGTAACCACCGGTTTCTCCCCGTAAAGCAGGCTTAGATAGAGCCGGTAGCTGTCTGAGATCTTGTGGTCAACATCCGCGGGGATCAGGGCGGTGCTTTGAGAAGCGATGTGGCGCAGGCCGTTCGTCACTTTCACGTACTGCACGTAATCGCTTGTCGTGGGCCGGCGCATTTCCCCGCTTCGGTTATCCAGAATGTTGAGCGCGGTCGAGCCCGGCGTGAAATACATGTTCTCGCCCTGAAAGTCGTGAGTTTCGTTCCCCAGGACATCGTAGAGTTTGAATGAGTGTGGAACGGTCGAGAGCGCCCGGTCAATGAGGTCCTGTGTAAGACGAGCATTCCAGTCGTTTTTGTCCACCTTCGCGCCGTGCTCGGCCAGCAAATCCAGCACGGGCCGATTGTGGATTTCAAATCCAAGTTCACACACCACCTCGCGCGCTTCCGAGATGATCCGATCCCGCAGTTCGTCCTCGAGTAGTCTAAGAGTTGGTCTCATGCCTCTCCTCGGTAAGGCTTAGTAGCGCAGACCTGCTTTTCAGGTCTGCGGTTCTTCGGCACATACCCAATCGACAAGCCGCAGGCCTTGAGAAGCAGGTCTGCGCTACCCTCCCTCGCCTAGCCGTGCTTTTCCAGCTTCGCTTCGTTTTGCGCAAAACGTGCCGGTTTCGCTCCTTTCGAACTCTGATTTGTGCTGATTTGCGTGCAAAAGGCGCGCAGTTTGCAGCATCCAAAAAAGTGATATCCTTTGTTTTCAAGTACTTCTTAGCCTCGTTTCCACTGTTTTTGTATTTTCTTGCGCGCCTCCGGATCTCCGCCAGCCGGGCAATCTCCAACTTGGGCGCATTCCAGCATCCCAGACCCCAGCCGGAACGCGTGTGGCGTCAAAAAGCTCGAATTCTGTGTTAAATGCGCGCGTTGAGCACTCAATTCGGGTTCGTTTTGAGTTCGTTTTGGGTTCGTTTTCGAAACGCCTCTTTTGTTTTCAATAACATACTGGCTTCGTTCGTACTATTTTTTGTATTCTTGAAGCCACTCCCTCTCGAGCACCCCAGGACCATCCCGTTCTTCTTTCCCCATCCGGCCATCCCGGCGCTCGCCTACGACAATGTGTCCACAAACAGACCATCATGGTAGGCTATCATAGGTGCGTCCGATTGTCAAGTGGAAAATGCAAAAAAGTGAGCGAACTTTCCCGAATCTCCTCCCCCTGCCGGGTCAGACCACGACGAAATGTCATCCTGCGGCGCGCCATGAGCCGGAAAACTACCACCTGCGGCTTCGCGCGAACCCCAGTTGCTCCCCCCGCGGTCACATCTACGGTTTTCCGACATAACCGGCCAATCTCTGCC
>Ga0326727_10005488_pt1 | contig 36208 bp, 29 predicted proteins | sample MB2enrmetagenome_FD_207643 | JGI IMG/M metagenome (GOLD analysis project Ga0326727, IMG submission 207643) | Lab enriched peat soil microbial communities from McLean, Ithaca, NY, United States - MB29MY | ecosystem: Environmental > Terrestrial > Soil > Wetlands > Peat | place: USA: New York...
GACTGTAAGCCATTGACGTTAAATAGGTTATTTGGCGGAGAGGGTGGGATTCGAACCCACGTGCCCGCTTTTGGCAGGCAAGACGCTTTCGAGGCGCCCCCGTTATGACCGCTTCGGTACCTCTCCGGCAAGGTCAATGAACGAAACTCCAAACTCGAAACTCGAAACTCGGAAATCGAAATCTGCGGATTTCTACTTATGCGACCGCCGGTACTTTTCTCCTCCTATTGCGGAAGAACTCGCGCAGAATTTCCGCGCACTCATTCGACAGCACGCCTGAAACGACCTCAACCTGGTGATTCATTTTGGGGTGGTTGAGGACTGTCAGGGCTGAACCGCACGCACCCGCCTTAGAATCCGGGGTTCCGTAAACGACGCGACGCAAACGGGCCTGCGTGATGGCGCCGGCGCACATGGCGCATGGTTCAATTGTAACATAGAGGTCGCAGCCTTTCAGCCGGTAGTTCCGAAGCTTTTTCGCGGCGCGCCGCAGGGCCAGTATCTCCGCGTGAGCTGAGGGGTCCGAGAGCCCCACGGGGCGATTGTGCGCTCGCGCGATTATCTTTTCGTCCTGGACGACCACCGCTCCGACGGGCACTTCCCCTCGCATCTCGGCCTTTCGTGCTTCCTGTAAGGCGCGACGCATGAAATCCGCGTCCGCGGTTGCGAAGGCTTCAGATGACAATCGACGGGTCATTGGAGTATCGTAGCAACGGCGAAGGAAATCAGAAAGCAGAAAGCAGAAATCAGAAACTGGAAAGTCGAAAATCGGAAATGGCGCCGTTCTAGTTTCAGCTTGCAAAGGCCGGGTTCCTGCATTCTAATTTCTGCTTTCTGCTTTGCGTTGAATCATGCGAAAAGGAGATTACGCCTCGATGATTAACCGAAGAGATTTTATAAAGGGCACTGCCGCAGGTGCGGCCACGATTGCGGCGGCAGCCAATTTAACCCGCACTGTTTTTGCCAATCCTTTTGGAAAGCCCGTTGGACTGCAGCTTTACACGGTGCGCGAACAACTCGAGAAGGACGTGCCGGGGACGCTCAAGAAAGTGGCCGCCATCGGCTACAAGGAAGTCGAGATTTATGACCTCTACGGAATGTCACCGGCCGCGTTTTCAAAGCTGGTGAAGGACAACGGCCTCACCGCGGTCAGCGGCCATTATTTGCTGGATGTTGAAGAGACCCAATGGGAGAAGAAGGTCGCTGAAGCCAAAGAATTAGGCCTCAAGTACATGGTGCATGCCATACTCGACCCGCCGGAGCGCAAGTCGCTTGACGACTATAAACGGCACGTCGAATTGTTCAACAAAAACGCCGAGCAATCGCAGAAGGCCGGGATTCAGTTCTGCTATCACAATCACGATTTTGAATTTCAGAAATTCGATGGGGTCACGGTCTTCGATTATCTTATGAAGAACCTGGATCCGCACCTTGTACAGTTTGAGATGGACTGCTTCTGGGTGACGCATGCGGGGCAAGATCCGGTGGCCTTGATGAAGAAGCACCCCGGCCGCTTCCCGCTGCTGCACATCAAGGATCTGAAAGCAGGGATTGCGCCCTCAACCGAGTTTGACGCCCGGATGGGATTGTTCACCGAGGTGGGGAAGGGCGTAATCGACTGGAAGCGGATTTTTGCGGCTGCGCCCACCGGCGGCATGAAGTACTTTTTCGTCGAGCAGGATTATTGCGGAATCCCGCCTCTGGAGAGCATCAAGGTCAGTTACGAATACCTGCACCACCTGACCGTGTAGCTTGGGCAGGGCGAGATTCTTCGCTTCGCTCAGAATGACAGCGCTTCGCTCAGAATGACAGCGCGTTGCTGAGAATGACAGTCAACGGCGGAAAGCGGGCGAGACGACAGCACTCCGTCAGAGGGCAGACGTGTTATTGGTCTAGTGGCAGAAGTTGTCCTTTTTCCAAGTGACGCGTCACGGTGGCGTGGCGCGCGGCGCGCGGATCGTGCGTCACCATGATGATGGTTTTGGAAAAATCCCGATTCAATCGCGAGAGGATGTCGAGAATCTCCTCGGCGGAGTGAGCGTCCAGGTCGCCCGTGGGCTCATCGGCCATGAGCAGAGTGGGGTCGGTAACAATGGCGCGCGCGATAGCGACGCGCTGTTCCTGGCCGCCCGAGAGTTGCCGCGGGTAGTGCTGGATGCGCTCTTCCAAGCCGACGAGCTTCAACGCCGCGATCACATGCTCCCTGCGTGCTTGCGAAGACAGCTTGGTGAGCAGAAGGGGCAACTCGACATTCTCGAAAGCGGTGAGGACCGGAATCAAGTTAAAAGTCTGGAATACAAAACCCACGTGCACGTTTCGCCATGCGGCCAGACGGTCCTCGCTCATGCTGGCCAGGTCTTCGCCCAGAACCCGCAACTGCCCCTGAGTGGGGCGATCGATTCCGGCGATCATATTCAGGAGGGTAGTCTTTCCGGAACCGGAAGGGCCCATAAGGCAGAGAAACTCGCCCTGCGAGACGGTCAAATTCACATCCTCGAGCGCCGAGACCTGGAAAGAGTCGCGCCGGAAAATCTTGGAGAGGCCTTTAGTTTCAACTACGATATTATCCATTGAGGGTACCTTTAAGTTATCAGTAATCAGTTATCAGTAATCAGTTCCAAGAACGCGACGACCCCCTCACCCGGCCCGCGACGTCTGATGAAAGCGCCGCCGCGGTTCACCCTCTCCCCCAAGGGGGAGAGGGATTCGTGCCATCGTGCCTCGTACCCACTCCCGACCCCGCTGCCACCTGCCTACTGCCTACTGCCAACTGCCAACTGCCTACTGCCAACTGCCTACTGCCAACTGCCAACTGCCTTCTCCCTGACGCGCTGGCCCGGGGTCAAAGCATCGACTCCCCGCACGACGATCCGGTCGTTGGGTGAAAGGCCATCGACAATCTCGATGCGGTCGCCGAGGTCACGTCCCACCTGGACCTCGCGCAGCCGGGCGTGCGAACTTTCGACGACGAACACAACTGTTCTGCCGTCTCTTTGGGTAGCGGCGGCGCGGGGGACGGTAATGATATCGCGCGCGGAGTGCTTCTGGTTTTCCTCCGGCGCCAGGAACGATACGTGAGCGTTCATTTCGGGGCGCAAGTAAGCGTCCGGGTGCAGGATTTTCACACGCACTTCGATAGTGGCCTTCTGCCGGTTGGCCTCGGGCGCAATTTCCGCCACTACGCCCTGGTAAACGCGGTCTGGATAAGCGTCCGCCGTAACACTGCATTGCTGCGCGGCTGAGATCCGGGAAAAGTCGTTCTGGTTGATGTCGAGTTGGGCCTGGAGGTCGTTCAGATCGGCAATGGAGGCGACGGAGGCTTTGACGCCGCCGGAGCCGCCAAAGTTCATGGTGGAAACCATTTCGCCCTTCTCAACCAGCCGCTCGAGCACCGTGCCGGTGACGGGAGCGCGGATCAGAGTTGAATCGAGCATGGTTTGGGAGTACTTGACGGCGGCCTCAGCCTGCGCAACCTGGGCCCGTGCGTATTCGATTTCTTCGATGCGAGGCCCGATCTTCACCATCTCGTAGTTCTTGCGGGCGCTTTCGAGTTGGTTGCGGGTCACATCGTATTGCATTTGCGCGGTATCGAGCTGAGATTGCGAGGCGATGTCCTGCCGGAACATCTCCTTGCTGCGTTTGAGCGTGATGTCGGCGTTCTGGAAGTTGGCCTGGGCCTGGTCCATCGCGGCCTTGGCGGCGTCGATCTCCTGCGGGCGCGAGCCGGTTTCGAGTTCGCGCAGGCGGGCTTTCAGGACTGCCACGTTGGCCTGGGCCTGATCGACTTGAGCGGCGAACTCCGTGTCTTCGAGGCGGACGATCACCTGGCCCTCGTGAACCCGATCACCCTTCTCGACGCCCACCCAAGCTACTTTTCCCACCACCTTCGAGCTGACGTCGATCGGATGATGGGCCACAATATATCCTCCGGCGGTCAAAACCACACTGCCTGTCTGGCCGCCCGGTTCGAGCGCCGGCCGCCCTATCTCAACCTCGACCGCGTTGCCCAGCAAGCGCGCGACCGCCAGGAGAGCGCCCGCCAGCAACAATACCCCCAGCACGATGTACAGGATCGGACCGCGGCTTCCTTTGTCTTTCTGGTCCAGCGCGTCCTTCTGCGACCGGTCGATTTGCAGGACACGCAAGTCCTTCGATCCTGGGTCAACTGGGGCCATGTTCTCCCTTGCTCCTATGGGGTTGCACTACAATGCTACGACCCCCTCACCCGGCCCGCCCCGGCTGATGACAGCGCCGGCTGCGGGCCACCCTCTCCCCCAAGGGGGAGAGGGCTATTTCTGCCAGTTTCCAACTGCCAACTGCCTCCTGTTCGACTCACGCTCTCTTCCCTAGTCCCTAGCCCCCAGCCCCTAGTCCCTACGCCGACCGCAAGGCGGTCACAATGTTCTCGTGCGCGGCCCGCCAGGCGGGGAACAGGCCGCCCAGGAATCCCATAAAGGCCGCGAAGATCATACCGCTCAGCAGCAACCCCGGGGTGACTCGGAAATTGAAGGCCACTTCGCTGAAGGTAGCAAAGTTGGTGGTTCCCGTGGTCAAGCCGTTGACCGGCAGCGCCAGCAGGCAGCCCAAAGCGCCGCCGAGCACCGCGATGAGAATCGACTCGAAGACGAACGAGAGGAGAATGCTCCCCCGCGAGTACCCCAGCACGCGCAGCGTCCCGATTTCCTTGGTGCGGCGGGCCACGGCCGCGTACATGGTATTCATGGCGGCGAAGGACGCGCCCACCGCCATCAAAACCGCAATGAACAGCCCGAGGGCTTTGATAGGAGCTGCAAAACGGGTCTGGCTTTCGTAGTACTCGCGCTCGGTCTGAGGTTTCAAGTGCAGCCGGCGGTCGTTCGAGATCTGGTCGCGCAGCCCGGTGATGCTGCCCGCGTCGGCGGCGCGCACCATCACGCTGGAATACGCCTCACGGTCGAAGTCCGTGGCCAGGTCATTCACATCCGCCCAGATTTCCGAGTCGTAAGCGGTGTCGCCCGCCTCGAAGATGCCGACCACGGTCCAATAGCCCTTGGCGAATTTCACTTTGTCACCTAAGCCGCAGTTCTGAAACCGGCCGGCGATTTTCCGGCTCGCGACGACTTCCCTGAGGCCGGATTTGAAGAAGCGGCCCTCGACCATTTTAAACTCCGGGCGAAGCGCCGGGCCATCCGGTCCCAAGCCGCGAATCGTCACGTTGGAACCTTGCGTCTCGCCTCGCCTTGGAAGGTTGATAAGAACAATGAGTTCAGGGGAGACCCAAGGCTCGCCCTTTTCCGTTTTGGCGATCCCATGAAGGTACTTGATCACCTGGAGCGAGTCGCGAGTGACGGAACTGGTGGCTTCCGATTGCGCGCCCTCACGCATGATGAGCACATTCAAGGGCTGTCCGGTGGCGGACAGAGATATTTGAAGCCCCTGGGCCAGCGCCATGAGCACCACAAACACCGCAACCGTGAGGGTGATGCTGAAAGCCGTCATGAGCGTCGTGGTCCGCCTCACCAGAAGATTGCGGAAGTTGTACTTCAAAGGTATGGCCATGGATTGCTGTTCCCTCATCGTGACGCCAAATTGATTCCCCTCCTTAGCTGAGGAGGGGCGAGGGGTGGTCGTTGTGCATCCGGCCACCACCCCCTGCCCCCTCCTCCTTCGGAGGAGGGGACTTCATCCCGAAGGAGCGTTTTTGCTTGCCAGCGCACGGATGCCCGCCAATGAGAATTCGGCGATTTGCCCGGCAATCTCGTCGACATACTCCGCAGTGATCTCGAGTTTAGGGTCCATGTATTTCAGTACGGGCTTTGCGCCGCTGAAGAAAAAACATTGGGCGTGCACCATCCCCGCGCAAAATTGCGTGCGAGGGTCGCCGGCGGGCAGGCCGGAGACCTCGCTGACCAACTGTGCAACGCGCTGGCCGCTAGGAAGAATCCCCTTTTCGACAATAAGTCCGAATGCAGGACTGGGCTGCGCCATCTCGCGGCCGATTAAATCCACGAGCCAATTCTTTTCCTCACCCATGACGCGCCTTACCATGTGCCGGATGTAATTGCGCAAGTGCTCCTCCGGCGTTCCGCCTGCGCCGGCGTCCATGGCTTCCTGCTTTGCGCGGTCCATGGCGTCGGCAACCATTCCGATGACTTCCTTGTAAAGGCCCAATTTGTCGCGGAAGTGGTAGTTGACCGCCGCCGGGTTTGCACCCGCCAGGTCGCAGATGTCTCGCACGCCGGTATTCTTGTAACCACGATCGGCAAACAGCATGGTGGCTGCCTGGAGCAGGCGCTGGCGGGTTTCGTGATCGGCGTGTTTAGGGCTCATCAATTCAAACGCACGTTTCAAACAATTGTATAAAACAAGTGATTGAATTTTTCAAGAGATTCTGTCTAGCCCCCCGCGGAGGCCTTCCTTAACCCCGAAGTCCAGTTCGTTTTCAGCAAGAAATGCGATTTTGTGCCGCTTTTGGGATCAGATTTTGACTTGTCTCCGCTACAATTTGGATTCGTTTTGTGCATGTCGAGACAAGATATCGTTTGTTTTCAATATTTTCTTGAGTTCGTTCCCACGATTTTTAACATCTCTTCATTTGCCCAGTCCCGCTCAGGCACCGCCAAGTCCTTTTTGTCTTCTTCCTTTCGATCCAAAGCGCTCTGCCCAAGCGGAGCGGCCTAAAAGTCAATCACGATAGGCTACCACAAAAAGGCCGGCGTGTCAAGAGGAAAATGCAGTCGACCGGACTGGTTGCTGAGGGTTGACTGCCGATCGACCTATTGTCATCGACTTTCGGATCAGGTTTGTCCGTAATCGGCCACCGGAAATCGACCATCGGCAATTCCCCTACCCCACTGACCGTAGGGCTTCAGAGATATTGCCTTTGGCTGCGCGGAAGGCCGGCCAGCCAGCGGACAAAATGGCCAGGACGACGGACAGGGCCATGCAAAGGAGAATAGTCTCCGGCCGCATGCGCATGTCGGCAAAGACCATGGAGCCGACCTGCCGCAGGGCCAGGGCGTCGTAGAGCAGTGTGGCGCCGCCGACGCCCAGCGTCGCACCGCCCACGGTCACAGCCAGCGATTCGCCCACGAAGAGAGCCAGCACATGGCGCGAAGTGAATCCCAGGCTGCGCATCAAGGCCGCTTCGGTCACCCTTTCACGGATGGACATGGCCACGGAGTTGGCCACAATCAGCAGCACAGCAAAGGTTACCGCCAAGCCGACCATGAGGATGATGCCTCGAACGTTGCCCAGCATCGAGATGAAAGAGAGAAGGAAGGTGCCTTCCGCCTCCGTCTTGGTTTCGGAATCGGTATCCCGAAAGGTCTGGTCAATGGCCTGGCCGACGCGCGCGGCGATTTCGGGGCGTTCGACGCGAATCCAGTAAAGATTCACCTGGTTGAATTCGTGTATGGCCTCGTTCAGGTAGTCATAATGAAAATAGAATTGATCGTCGGGCCCGCCCGAGAAGGTTCCGCGCAAGACAAGTTCAGGGGAGATTCCGTAGGGACTGCCCATTAGAGTAATCCGGTCACCGACCTTCCAGTGGAACTTGTCGATCAACTGGCGGCCCGCCACCGCCGCCAGACGCTCGCTTTTGAACGCCGCCAGTTGGTCGGGAGAGATACGGGACATGTCTAGCACGTCGAACACCGCGTTGGCATCGACGGCGAAATTGCTGAACGAGTTGACGGGGTCCTTCCAGTAACCCCCAAACCAGTTCATCGGGGTAACGGCTACCACGCCCGGCACCGCTTGGATTCTCTGGCGGAAACTGGCCGGCATCATGAAGGTCAGGCCGGTCAAGCGGCGCACCATCATGCGCGGGCTTCTTTCCTCGCCCTCGAAGGGCTTACCGAGCGCGGTATAGACCATGGCCAGAGACGAGAGGAGGAAAAGCGAAACGGCCACACTCGAGGCCGTAAGTATCGTCCGCCGTTTATTGCGGAGCAGGTTTCTTAGTCCTAAGCGCAGCATAAGTTGACAGTTCACAGTCGACAGTTGACAGTCAAAAGTCAAAAGTCGAAAGTCGAGAGGTTAAAGTCTAAAGTCTAAAGTCCAACTGATGTCGAAGTACCTCGCAACTTTTTACTCTCCAGCTTGTCACACCTTGTTCGCATAACTTCTAGCTTTTACCCTTTAACCTTCACCCTTCACCCTTCACCCTTTACCCTTTCTCAGCCGACGTACCGAAGCGCCTCTGCCATGTTCATGCGGGAGACGCGTCATGGGCCTCGGCCCATTCTACGCGCAACGTGTGGGAAATGTTCAAAGGGAATTCAAGCGGGTGACAATTTGGCGTTATCCCGTGTAGCGCAGCGCCTCAGCGATGCTCAGGCGCGAGGCGCGGTAAGCCGGGACCAGAGTGCTGGCGAGGCTGGTGAGGATTGCAATTCCCAAGGCGGAGAGCAGGCCAGGCGCGCCGATTTCGAGGTTGACGAGCAGGCCGCCTCCGAGCGCGTATCCGCCCACGGCATGGCAGATTGCCCAGGCGGCGAGGCAACCCGTCGCGGCCCCCACCAGGGAGATCAAGAAAGACTCCTCCGTGAGCATGGTCAGCAGGGTATTTGTGGAGAAACCCAGGGCGCGAAGCACCGCCAGTTCCGTAATACGCTCGCGGATGGACATGGCCATGGTATTCGCCAAGATGAGCAGAACCGCGAAGACTACGGCCCCGGAGACGCCGACCAGAATCAGCTTCACATTGCCCAGCCAGGAGATGAAATTCACCACGAATTGTTTGACGGTTTGGGTGCGGGTTTGGATCGTTTCGTTTTGGAATTGCGCATCGACGTTCTTCATCAAGGACGGCATGACGTCGGTTGAGTCAGCCAGAATCCAAAACTGACCGGTCACGTTAGGACTTCCCAGGACATCGTTCAGGTAATCCCAGTGGAAAACCAGGTAGGACTGCTCTTGTTCCTGGTCGGAATCGTAGATGCCACGGAGAATCAGATCGACGCCAAGCCCGAAATAGTTGGGGCTGCTCACATGGATGCGATCGCCCACCTTCCAGCCGTATTTGTTGGCGGTGCCGCGCGCCACAAGCGCCGCCACCTTCTCCCGCATGAATTGCTTCTTTGCGTCTTCCGGCAATTGCCAATTGGGGAAGAACGTGAATAGCACCTGGGGATCGAGGCTGAGCGAAGGGATTACCGTGTCTTCGTTCTTGTATCGAGCGTCGAACCAGAAGACCTGGGTGACGGAGCGCACACCATCCAGCCGTTCGATGCGGCTGCGGTAGCTGATCGGCATCGGTTGGATCGCCGAAGTTCTGGCTGCCACGATCAGAACCAGGTGGGAACGCTCGGTGTCGGAGGCCGGCGGCGCCTCCAGAAAACGATAGGCGGCGAAGAAGACGAGGAGAAGAGCGAACGAGACCGTCATGCTCGCCACCGTCAGCAGCGATCTGCGGCGGTTGCGGACGACGTTGCGGAGAACCAACCAGAATAGCGGCATAGGGCAAAACCACAAAAGCATCGCCTGTGCCCCAGATTGGCACAGTTCGCACTGCTCCCGCAAAGGGGTGTTCGTTCAACCAACATAGCGCAGGGCCTCCGCGATGCTGATGCGGAAAGCTCGGTATGCCGGGACCAGGGTGGTGGCAAAGCTCGTCAGGATTGCAACGCCTAAAGCAACCAGTGCCCCGGGCAGACCTATTTCAAGATTGACGAGGAAGAGTCCCCCGAGGGCATATCCCGCCACAGCCCGGCAGATTGCCCAGGCGGCCAGGCAACCAGCAGAAACCCCCACCAGGCAGATGACAAATGACTCAGCCGTGAGCGACATCAACAGGGTATGGGTGGGGAAACCCAGCGCCCGGAGAACGGCAAGTTCCGTAGTGCGCTCGCGGATGGACATTGCCATGGCATTTGCCACGATCAGCAAAACGGCAAATGTCACAGCAGCAGAGATGCCGAGCAACATCAACTTCACGTTGCCGAGCCGGGAGAGGAAGTCTAAGACCACTTGCTTTACGGTTTGGGTGCGGGTCTCGACCGCTTCGTCCCGGAACTGGTCGTCGACGGCTTTCATCAGGATGGGCATGTCATCGGCTGAGTCAGCCAGGATCCAGAACAGCCCGGTCAGATTGGGGCTCCCGCGGATGTCGTTCAAGTAATCCCAGTGGAAGACCAGGTAGGACTCCTCTTCCTTGGAATCGTAGACGCCCCGAAGAACCAAATCGATGCCCACCTCGGAAAAGCGTGGGCTGCTCACATGGATATGGTCGCCGAGCTTCCACCCGTATTTACTTGCAGTACTGCGCCCCGCAATTGCTGCCGCTTTCTCACGCATGAACTGCTCTTTCTCCGCCGGCGGCAATTTCCAGTCAGGAAAGAAAGTAAAGAGAACTTGCGGGTCCAGACTGAACGACGCGATTACCGCGTCTTCGCCTTTGTACCTGGCGTCGACCCAGGAGACTTGGGTAACTGCGCGCACGCCCTTCAGGCACTCGATCCGGCTTCGATAGCTAACGGGCATGAGCTCCGATGGCGAAGCGCTTGCTGTTACCACCAGGATAAGGTGTGAACGGTCAGTCGCCGAGGCGGGCGGCGACTCCAGGAAACGGTAGGCGGCGAAGAAAATAACCAGAAGAGCGAACGAAACCGCCATGCTCCCCGCCGTCAGCAGCGATCGCCGCGGATTACGGACGATGTTGCGGAGGACCAACCGGTGGAGGCGCATGGACCTATTATTGCTCGGGCGTCGGGAAAAGCGAAATTCGAAAATCGAAACTCGTGAGCGGAACTGCAGCTTTGATAGATCGTCACGGCGTCATTTGCGAATTTCGAGTTTCGGATTTCGATATTCGAGTTTCGGCCTTAGCCCACGTAGCGCAGCGCCTCCGCGATGCTCATTCTCGAGGCGCGCAGCGAGGGGAGCAAGGCGCTGACAAGGCCGACGGCGGCTGAGATTCCCAGACCCAACGCCACGGTTGCGTAGTTTACGCCGAAATCCGCAAGGAAGCCGCCTTGATTCATGACGTATCCGGTGCCCACGTAAAATCCAAAGCCCGCAACCAATCCGGCGAGTCCTCCCACGAGAGTCGCCACGATGCGTGTCGCCTTCATCCAGGTGCGCGAAACGGAAGCCCCCGCGAAGAGCACCCAGGTTCCATAGGCCGCCAGCAGTGCGACGCCCAGAGCGTAGAGCATGGGGAAGGCTTTTCCCTTTGTCGAGGTAATATGGATGAATCCATACGTCGTCTTGGCGCCGAGGGCGCCGAGCATGCCTCCCAGCACTGCGATGGCTACGGACTCGCCGACGAGCAGATAGAGGATAGCGTTTTGGCGGAAGCCCAGGGTTTTCAGGACAGCCACCTCACCGGTGCGCTCGCGGATCGACATCGCCATGGTGTTTCCCGCCACCAGCAGGATGGTAAAAGCTACGGCCAGGCAAACGACGTTCAACAATAACTTAATATTACCCAGCATGGATACGAAACTAAGGTTGAAGGCTTTCTCGGTTTCTGTTTTGGTCTCTGCGTCGGTATTCCGGAACATGCCGTCAATCCGTTCGGCCAGACGAGGAACGTCCTCGGGCGTGGCGGCCTTCACATAGAACGATCCGGTGCGCCCCGGCCGACCCAGGGATTCATCGAAGTAATCCCAGTGGAAGTACATGGCGCGCTCGTTGGCGACGTCTTCTGCGTCGGTGTAAACGGCGCGAATGATGAACTCCAAATCCACGGGATAAACCGTTCCCTTCAAGGTTACACGGTCGCCCAGTTTCCAATGGTAGGTTTCCATCAGCTTGTTGCCCACCAGGGCTGCCACGCGCTCTCGTTTCCAGGCGGTGAGCTGGTCGGGAGGAATCGCGAGCTCATCGGCGATCTTTTCAAAGTCCTCAACCTCGGTGGCGAAGTTGGCGAAGAAGTTGCTTGGGTCGGCATAATATCCGCCGAACCAATCCATGCACTCGACGTATTTCACCCCAGGCAGCGCCGCAATGCGCTGTTTGTAGGCGATGGGCATCGTCTCCGTCATGCTCGTGGCGCGGTGGACCACCACCCGCAGGTTTGAGCTGTTGGACATGCCCAGGTTATCGAGGCTGCGGAGAACCGCCTGGAGCGTGCTGACCAGAAAGATGGAAACACCGATGCTCAGAACAGTGAGCACCGTGCGGCGCGGGTTGCGCGCGGTGTTCTTCAAGATGAGCCGAAGGATCTTCATCGCGATTCTCGCGGCAGGCAATCCACCTGAAAGCCTCGGAACCTCCACAGGCCTCTGCCCGCACAGCAGTTATGCAAAAGGACATTTAGGTGAATCAAGCCTTGCGAAAACAATATTGTAGCATGGGAATTCGCTTGCCGGGGCGCGTGGGCGTGCGCTACATCACAAAGCGGGTGTGAGATAATCTGAAGCGAAGGGGGGAACTAACCATGTCAGTCGAGATGAAGAGGGCTTACGAGGCGCCCACCGCCAACGACGGGTACCGCGTTCTCGTGGATGGGCTCTGGCCCAGGGGTGTGACCAAGTCGGAATTGAAGCTCGACGCTTGGATGAAGGAAATCGCGCCTTCGGCCGCGCTGCGGAAATCGTACTGTCACATTCCGGAGAAGTGGGAGGACTTCAGGAAGAAGTACCGCCAGGAGCTTTTAAAACCTCCGCGCAAAGCTCTCCTTGATGACCTAGTGGAACACGCCCGAAAGGGGCAGCTCACTTTGGTTTTTGGTTCCCGCCACGGGGAGCGCTCCAACGCCGCTGTCCTGGTCGAGGTGATTCGGGGGGAATTGAGCCATTGAGTGATTGAGTCATTAGCCTGCAATCGTCTTTGCGAACGCCGGAATGACCGGCGTTTAAGTAGTGACGCACTTTGATGTGGCACGGCCATCTTGGCCGTGACCGCGCACGGGCAGGATGCCCGTGCCACCGGAAGCTGAGGGGCACAAGAGATGAGATACAACGTAATCATTCCAATCGTACTTTGCGCACAAGGCATCGTCTTGCTTCATGGTGCGCAAGCTCAGCAGAAAGAAATACAGGGCCGCTTTTTCGCCAAGAAGGCGTATACGCCGGCGCCGCTGCCCAAGTATGCGGAAGTGAAGAGCGAACTGCCGTCACCGATCTACGATGATAACCCTCTCTGGGTAAAGACCTACTGGAAGGCCTGGGAGTTAGGGTTCCGTCATTTTCAGGAGCCGGCTCCGCAGAGCGGTTTTGTTTCTCAATTCATCGACGCGGCTTTCAACCAGAACATTTTCCTCTGGGACAGTTGTTTCATGACCATGTTTTGCAACTATGCCTATCCCCTCGTGCCGGGAATTTCGACGCTGGATAATTTCTATGCGAAGCAGCACGAAGACGGCGAGATCAGCCGGGAAATCGTCAGGGCCACGGGTGTTGATTTCGACGCGTGGATAAACCACGAGAACGCGCCGCTCTTCAGCCGCTGGGGATGGCCGGACCTCAACGACAGCTCAAATCCTGACCGGAGGACCGCGGTAACCTACAAAGGCCGGACTCCGCCCTCGGTGAACCCGAAACTGACTCTGGACGCGCTGGACCACCCGATCCTGGCGTGGGCCGAACTGGAGCATTATCGGATAACCGGGGACAGCAGCCGGTTGCCGGAAGTGTGGGCGCCGCTGACCCACTACTATGGGTCTCTCCAAACATACCTGAAACAAGGGAACGGACTCTACGTTACGGACTGGGCCAGCATGGATAATTCCCCACGTAACGCCTACCTGAAAGGCGGGGGAACGGGAATTGATATTTCCGCCGAGATGGCGCTTTTTGCAAGGCAGCTTGCCGACATCGCGCAAATTCTCGGCAAAAGCGAGGAAGCCCGGCAGTACTCGGCGCAAGCGGACGAGCTTGCAAAGCTCATCAACGATCGAATGTGGGACCAGCAGCGGAAGTTCTACTTCGACCTCACGCTGGATGGCAAGCTTGCCCCCGTCATGACGATTGCGGCGTACTGGACTTTGCTGGCGAATGTCGCTTCACCCGCGCAAGCGGCCGCCTTGGTTGCGGAACTGAAGAACCCGGATACTTTCGGGCGGACCAACCCTGTGCCTACGCTGGCCGCCAACCAGGAGGGATACGAGCCGGGCGGGGGATATTGGCGCGGTTCGGTGTGGGCGCCCACGGAAACCATGGTCCTGCGAGGTTTGGAGAACTACGGCTACAACGATTTTGCGCGCGACATTGCCCTGAAGCATTTGGATATGGTGGCCAGGGTTTTCGAGAAGACCGGAACCATATGGGAGAACTACGCGCCGGACGTTCTTCAGCCCGGCAAGCCCGCAGCGGCGGACTTCGTGGGTTGGAGCGGCATCGCACCCATCATATACCTGCTCGAGTACGCCATCGGGCTTAAAGCGGATTCTCTTCACAACCGATTGGATTGGCAGTTGCAGCCAGGCGGCCGCCGCGGCTGCGAGCGTTTTCGATTCAACGGGCACGTCGTATCGCTTGTCGCGGAGCCTCAACCCGGCGCGGTGAAGGGGGAAAGAATCACCATGCAATCCGATGGGCCGTTTGAGCTGCGCGTTCGATTCGCAGGAGTGGAGAAACAATTCTCCATCACCGGTGGCAAGCAGGATTTCGAAGTGTATGCTAATAAATAGCAGCACCCGGGAGTGAATAATGGCGGCCGGTCGGCGTTGCGAGTTTTTGATGGATGCGGATCAGTACGCGCTACTGCGCGCCTTGGCACGACGCTCGGCATGGAATCAACCCCTCACCCGTCCGGCGACGGCTGATGAAAACGCCGTCGTCGGACACCCTCTCCCCCAAGGGGGAGAGGGCAGTCTTCTCGATGCGGAGCTTACTGCCCGCCTGCCGCCTGCCGATCTGCCGATCTGCCGCCTGCCGACTGCCCACTGCCTACCTGCCCACTGCCCATCTGCCCACTGCCTCAATGCACAGGCGCGGTGGGGGCGGCACGGAGTTGGATTTTCTTCATGAGAAACATGAACGGAATCATGGCGAGGAAGGTCATGCCGAGCAGCCAGAACGTGTCGGTATAAGCGAGCATGCTGGCTTGCCGGAGCAAGTTGCTGTACATCAAGCCATTGGCCTGGTTGAGCGCCTGCACGGGATTTGACCCCTGCGACATCAGGAGATGGCTGGCGCCCGAAAGGGAGGCCGAGTAAGCGGGGTCGAGGGGAGTCAGGTGGCTGACCAATACGGACTGATGCACCTGCGCCCGGCGGGCAAGGAGCGTGGCAACGTTGGCAATCCCCACGCTGCCGCCGATATTCCGCGCCAGATTGATGAGGCCCGTGGCGTTGTTCATCTTCTCTTTAGGAATGAAGTAAAACGCCATGACGTTGATGGGTGTAAACAGAAACGCCATGCCCAGGCGCGAGTAGGCCCAGGCGCTGACCGCGGTGGAGAAACTGATCTGGAGGTTGAAGTGGGCCATGTGGAGGAGCGAGAAACCGGTGATGGCCAGCCCGATGGCCACCAGCCATCGAGCCTCTACCACCTGGGTCAGGCGGCCCACGATGGGGAGTGCGATGAGGACCAGCAAGCTGCCGGGAGAAAGCACCAGTCCGCTCAGCAAAGCAGTGTAGCCTAGTAAGGTTTGCATGAGCAGCGGGAGCAGCACGGTGCTTCCGTAGAGCACGAACCCCAGCATGAACATGGTGAAGGTGGCGAGGGCGAAGTTGCGGTCTTTGAGCATGCGCAAATCCACGATGGGATCGTCGCTGTATAACTCCCACAAGACCGCGCCCACCAGGCCGACCAGCGCTATCGCCGAGCAGGCGATGATGAGATTTGAGCCGAACCAGTCTTCCCGCTCGCCTTTGTCCAAAACCACCTGCAAGAATCCGAGGCCCACGCCGAGCAGACCCAGCCCGATGTAATCAATCTTGGCTTCGCGCCAGTTCTTCCTGACCAGATAGGGGGGATCGAAGATCAACAGATAGGTGAAAATCAGGGAGAGGACGCCGACCGGGATGTTGATGAAGAAGATCCAGCGCCAACTGTAATCGTCGGTGATCCAGCCACCCAGCGTGGGGCCAAGGATGGGCGCCACGACCACGCCCATGCCGTAAATGGCCATCGCCATTCCTTGCTTGTGCTTGGGAAAACTCTCCACCAGGATGGCTTGTGAGATGGGTTGAAGAGCTCCTCCGCCGGCGCCTTGCAGAATGCGGAAGAAGACCAGAAGCGGCAGCGTGGGAGCCAGCCCGCACAGGAACGAGCTGACGGTGAAAATGGCCACACAGGTCATGTAAAACCGCTTGCGCCCGAACAGTGAGGAGAGCCAGCCGGTAAGCGGCAGAACGATGGCGTTCGAGACCAGGTAAGAGGTCAGGACCCAAGTACTTTCGTCGACGCCCGCCGAGAGGTTGCCGGCGATGTGCGGTAAGGCCACGTTGGCGACACTGGTGTCCAGCACCTCCATGAAGGTGGCCAGCATCACCGTCAGGGCAATCACCCACGGGTTCGTCACTCCATCTTGGCGAGCGCGAGCGAATAAACTTCTCATGCGTCTGCTTCGTTCACCGTGTCATTGTCATTCTGAGCCCCGGTCTTGACAGGCCGAAGAATCTTTGCTGTTGATTTTGATGATCCGGCGCCAGGAATGGATCGCAAATTGACGACCGCGGGCCTCGCGTTCCCGCCCACGGCAGCGGTGTGGCGCAGGCGTCTCGCCTGCGATTGCGGGGGTGTCTCGCTCCCGCAAGAAAACGCGGGCAGGATGCCCGCGCCACAGCGGGCGAGACGCCCGCGCTACGCCGGCGGAAACGGTTGTGCTCCTTACCCTGAATCCTGAATCCCGGCTCCTAATCTTCGAAGTTCCCGGTGGTTCCCTGGAAACCGTGGGATGCCTGCTTAAGAAGCCACTTCAGCGCGCGAGCCGCATCGTAGCAATAACCGAGGTTGTGGTTGAGGGTTGAGAAGCAATGCGTCTGGCACTGCTTCTTCATCTCATTCAATTGCGGAACCTCGAAGTTGTGATTACCCACCACTCCCCAATCGTGCCGGGCCGAGTACATGGGGAAGCAGGGCGCGAGCGTGCCGTCTACGCGGATAATAAGCGAGTTCTGGCCCGCCCGGCAGTTCCACGGCTCGACCTTCCCGCGCATGAACGCCTTCATGTCCTTCAATCGTTGCACGGAGTTCACCATCTTGTAGCCGGAGCGATGCTTCTCGATCAGCCAATCGATCAGAGCGTCAACGCGCGGCCAATCCTCCTTCTCGATGAAGGTGATGTTATCCTGCATGTGCTGGAAGTGTTCCTGCTCGAGCATGGGCGATTCGTTGATGTGATAATCGGTGGCGATTCCGTTCTCGTGGGCGATCTCGGTCAGTTGTTGCACGTCCTCGAGGTTGTTTTTGCAGATGTTGATGTTGAAGAAGACGGAGTAGCCGTACCGATACTGCTTTTTAATCAGATAATCAAAGTAATTCCGAACCGGGCCAAGCGCTTTAGGCAGCCCGGGCTTGTCCTCGACCGCATCCACAGCGAAATTGACAACGGCCACCCCAGCATCGGCGACCTGGTCGATGACCTCCGTTCGCATCAGGCGGGCATTGGTGGGCAGGTAAACCCAGAAGCCCTTCTTTGCGGCATAGGAGATCACCTTGTGCGCAAATTGGGGCCTCAGGAGCGGCTCGCCGCCCATGAGCGCCAGTACCCTGCAAGTGCCGGAATGCAGCCAGTCGATCGACCGCCGCGCCGTATCCTCCGTCATGCCTTTCACGCGATTGTCGAAGGCCCAGCAGTAGTGGCAATCCAGGTTGCACTTCCATTCCGTAAACAGGTAGGCAATGATGGGGTGGAAATCTCCCGGCAGCACGCGAGACTTGAGGTAGGGGAATAACCAGCCGCGCAGCGCTCGATAAACGTGGGGAGCGGTCCAATGGCGTTTATAAGGATCGGTCGGGGAACCGCGCTTGTCGGCTTCCAGTTCCTCATCGGTCAGGAGTTCCGGGTGCTGAGGGAACACCGGCTGTGGCAGGCTAAGGGGTTTCTCGGAAGGCGGGGGCGGCAAGAGCGGCTTCTGAATTGGATTTTTCAGCAGGTCGTGAAGTTGAACGTCCAACCGGAAGGGTGGTGTGTGGTCGACCGGGTCCGGGTGTTGCTGAAAAACGGACATAAGTATCTCCTCTCTCACGTGGTTTGAAGCTCGTTTGCAGCACTAAGGCCCAGAGAATTTGATGCAGGAGGTCCGCGAAAAGGACAATCTGTCTTTGTTTGCCCTCTTTCTGATCCCAACCTAGCGCCAATCTTTAGCTCGGCGCCTGCCGACCCTTCGCTGCGCTCAGGGCAGGCTCTAAAGGTCGGCGCTACGTGTCAACGCATTTTGCGAAGCCAACACTCGTGGCGGTGGCCACTTGCAGGTTCTATACACAGCGCTCAAGCCCCATGGCGCAAAGGACAGTGGCCAGCACCTTATCATCTCCCAGTTTGGAGGAGATCATCAGGTCGTACAGGTGACGGTTGGCCCAGTCCTGGTTAAAGAACCGGCGGATGAGCGCCGCGCGCTCCTGGTCGCGCGCCTCCAAAGCAAGTTCGGCTTCCGCCCGGCTGGCGTGACGGCTTCGAATCCGGCGCAGGCGCTCGGCGCGGGGCGCGTAAATGAAGACATGAAATGCGTCACTTCGCTGCTGGAGGATGCATTGGCTGGCGCGCCCGACGATAACGCAATGTCCGATGGCCGCCGCTTCCTCGATCACTTGCCGGGAGAGCGAAACCATCGTGTCGGCATCGAATAGTTCGGGCATCGGACCGGCCATGGTGCCGCGTATGAGCCCACCTTGCCAAAGCGCCCGGACGATGCGGTTGATCCAGGGATCGGGGCGTTCATCGTATTGTTCAGCCAGCTTGGGATCGACGCGCGCGAGCTGCGCGATCTTCTCCACCAGGCACCGGTCCAACAGCTTCCAATCCAGGTGGTCCGCGAGGAGTTGGGCGATCCCGGCGCCCCCGCTTCCGTATTCTCTCGCCACTGTGACTATGCGGAACATGGCCAACCTCTCAGATCAGTCGACAGTCAACAGTCGACAGTACCACATCAACTGACAGTCGTCAGTTCACAGTCCGACGGCACCGTGCTCTCTGGGTATTGACTGTAAACCGTTGACTGTTGACTGTCGACTCACTTCGTAATAATCGTCGCGTCCACATTCATGCCGGGGCGCAGGATGGCTTTATCCGGCGAAATGGGGTCGATGAGTATCTTCACTGGAATTCTTTCCACGACTTTGACGAAATTGCCCGTGGCGTTTTCCGGGGGCAAGAGGCTGAGCCTGGCGCCCGTGGCTCCTGCAATCGAATCGACGTGCCCGGGGAAAGTCTCCCCGTACATATCCACGTGAATCTCGGCCTTCTGCCCGGGACGGACATTGGACAATTGAGTCTCTTTGAAGTTGGCCGTCACCCAGATATCCTGAAGAGGAATCAACACCAGGAGGCTTTGTCCGGGCTGAACAATCTGTCCGACCTCGACCGACTTCTTGGTCACGACGCTATCCATGGGGGCCGCCACCGTGGTGTAGCTCAATTGCAGTTCGGCTGCCTCGAGGTTGGCTTTGGCCTGCGCCACCGCTGCGACGGCGGCTGCCGCATCAGCCTGCTTGATGGGAACCTGTTTGTGGTTGGCTCGAGCCTGTTCAACTCCGGCGCGCGCCAGGTCCACTTTGGCCTTGGCCGCCAGCATGGCGTCCTTGGAGATTTCGGCCCCCTGTTCTGCGGAAGTCAGTTGGTCCTTGGCCGCCGCCAGAGTGCTTTCCGCCACGCGTGCTGCCGCCTGGTAGGCATCGAACTGCTGTTGCGAAATCTCCGCCTTTTCCACGAGCGGCTTCATGCGCGCCAGGTCCGCCTGGGCGCGGTCGTTATCGGCCTGCCGCGCGTCCACGTTAGCGCGGGCGAAGGCCAGTTCTGCGGTGGAATCTTTTTGGTAGGATGACTGGGCTCGAGCATATTCCGCCTGCGCGTTGGCGAGCTGCGCGTCGGCGGAAGACGTGTAGCTTTGAGTGGTTTCCTGAGTCATCGGTACTCCCACCTGGGCTGCTTGCGCCTGGCTCTCGGCGAGCGCTAGGGCCGCCTTGGCCTGATCCGCCTTAGCCTGGTAATCGCGAGGATCGATGCGCACCAGAACTTGTCCCGCCTTGACCGTTTGGTTGTCAAGCACCGCCACCTCGGAAACGTCACCGTAAATCTTGGCAGCGATCGGAATAATGTGGCCGTCCACCTGGGCATCGTCGGTGCTTAGCCGGTTGTGGTAGTAGAGGATCAGGGTGACGGTTACGACGGCCAGAACCACGATGGCTCCCAGAAAGAGCCGGCGAAACTTCGGGTCGGCCCAGCGGCTGGTTGTGCCCTGGCGCTCCGGCTCCCGCTGCGGTGAGGCAGACGGCTCCTGGTTCACAGCTTTTTCCAGTTCTGCGACGTTCGAATCCATGATTCTTCCACCTCACTTTGCGTAAAGGCCTTCGGTTTGGCCGATGGCATGTGCCAAGTCGGCGCGCGACTGGTTGTAACCGTACAGGGCCACAATTTGATTATCGTTGGCGCGCGCCAAGGCGTCCTGCGCGGTAATCACTTCAATGTTGTTGGCCACTCCTGCCTGGAAGCGGTCACGCGCCTGAGTCACTTCCTCCTGGGCCAGTTGGACTCCCAGATTGGCAACCTCGACTTCGTGCCGCGCGGACTCGAGCTGTGCGACGCCGGTCTTCACTTCCAGGGCGATCTGGTCGCGAAGATCCGATCTTTCCTGCATGACCTTTTTCACTTCCAGGTTAGACCGCGCAATCTGGGCGTGGATCCTGCCGCTGGTGATGATCGGCACGTCAAAAGAGATTTGGAAAGTATATGAGGGAATTGAGCTCGCCAAGGAGAGACCCTGGTAGGCCCAGTCTCCCCCGAGGTTGACACTTGGGAGGCGAGACTCGGCGGCGGCCCTGATGGCAAGCCTCGCCACCCTCTCGCGCGCCTCGAGCGTTTTCATCTCCGGGCGAGTCGCGAGGGCCTGTTCGATGCTCTCGCTCGCCACAAACTCCGGAGTCTGGAAGAAGCTGGGTTGATCCGCCAACTCCACTTTCTGGTGCGGGTCAAGATTAAGGAGCCGGACGAGCCCATAGAGTGCGATCTCTTCCTGCGTTTGAGCTTCGATGAGGCGCTGTTTTTCGTTCTGTAGCTCGACGTTGGAGCGCAAAGTGTCCAGGCCGGTGCCCACCCCGTTCTTTTGCAAGTCGGAGGCTTGATCGTAAAGGGCCTGCGCTAAATCGACGCGTGATTTCGCCGCCACCACCGCTGCACCTGCCCGCATGCCCCCCAAATACTGCGACACCACCAATAGAGCCATCTGCTCTCGAACAGTAGTTTCCTGGGCCTCACTTGCCCGGATGCCTTGGCGGGCAGACTGCAATCGGCGCCACAGGGTCAGATCGAAGATCGGCATCCCAAAGTTCGGACCCGCCTGAAAAAACTGAAACGGCCCGCCGTGCTCGGCGATGCCGGGGAACTTGCTGCCAAACAGAGCATAGATGTTATAACGCATGGCTCTGTCCACGGTCTGAAAATCAGCCTGCGGCAACAGTCCGGCGCGCGCCAGGTTCTGATCCTGCACGCTCTGAGCCAGACTCAGGTTGGCGATCAGCACCTGCGGGTTCTGCTTCAAGGCAAGCTGCACTGCCTCCTGGAGCGTCAGTTTCAGTGTCTTGGCGTCTTGCGCTCGCGCGCGCCCAAGGGGGATGAACATGGGAACGAACAACACGATGAGCATCTTGACCAGGGTTTGTTTGGCCCCCTGCGATCTTTCGGTGGTCCGCTTATGCTCCTCATCACAGTGTGAGATTTCTTCGATGATGGACCTGGTCATTAGGCCAGTTCCGATCAGCTTTGCCCCTTGGCCATGGATCTTGGCTAAAAGACATTTTCCTTTAGAATCGATGAAGGTCACGCCGGCAAGTTCCACGACGACCTGCTTCCACTTCTCGGAGGTCGCGTTCCAGCAACGCTCGAACTCCTCGACCCACGGGCCCGCGAGCTTGCCTTCGAGCTTTAACGTAACCTTGCCTTGTCCTTCTTCGACGTTAGTTGTGACTCGGAGCATGATTTACGATTCACCTCGCTCTATATGGCCGTGGCAGTCCAGGGGCCAAACCACAGGCCGGGCCTGGGAACGGTTAACTGGTTATAATCAGGAGGCTTACTCAAGAGCCAAGGTGCTCTTAGCCGGTATGACGAGGCGACTTCAGCCGAAATATCGGCTCGTGCCGATATTTCGGCAGGCTCTCGGCGGCGGTGATCGCTGACCCTCGGGATTTGAGCGGGTCAGGGAAGGAATCAGTTCGGTGGCGTGCCAGAATACGATGAACTTCAGCGCCCTGGCCGCGGTACGGTCCGTGAACGAAGCGTTCTCTTTGGAACGCGTTCGAGGCCTACGACCGCCGGATGAGCGGGCGAGCGGGCTTTCGGGCGCTCCTCACAACTTAGCCGAGCACAGAAATACCGCTCGAGCCCGTCGGGCTTGAATTCAGCCCATAGTTCGATTGGATATTCGCCTGAAGCCGTTGCATCTCCTGCTGGATGATGGTGTATGTCTGCTGAGGAGTGAGGTAGCCGATCCCCGTGCTTCCGGCGGGAGTCGGATGAAGCTTCTGCCACTCCTGCTGGATGACACCGATTGTCTGTTGGGGCGTGAGGTAGCCGATGCCGGTGGCTTGCGGTGTTTGGATCGCAAATCCGGCACGACGACCCTGGCCCAGAGGTTGCACTGCTGGATTCTGGAAGTTGACCTGAAGCGCCGCGTAGTCCTTCTGAGCGGCCGAAAGGTTTCCAGCTTGGAGATCTTGCGAAAGCTGGTTGCAAGCATTGGCAATGGAGCTGTTGGTTTGCGCCAAAGCAGATGAGCCAGACTGCGGCACAAGTTGCTCCAAGCTGGAAAGGTCCGACTGTGCGGCAGACAAATCGCCCGATTGGAGGTCTTGCCCGAGTTGCTGGAATTCCTGCTGGGCCTGCTTGGTGCCGCTCTGGAGACTCTGGTGGGCGTAATTAAACAAGTAGTTGCTGGCTATGCCGAAAACTGACATGGTTATCTCCTTCCGGAACTGCCGATGAGTAAAGAGTGGAACCGGAGCGTGGCACCGGCAGGGTGTCCCCGCTGCGCGGCTCCTCTCGGCCTCAGCCCCGTGACTCCGTCCTGAGTGGGGCATGTGGTGTGCCAATTGGCGCCAGACTTTGCGTTTGCTAAACGCCATCATTTGACGAGGGTTAGCTAGCAGGCATGGGGCTTTGCCGCGCTGGCATCGACGGACGCTGCAAAGCCTTCCGCCTTGGACCGGGCATTGTTTGCCTGGTTGCTTGGGAGCTACGAGGAAATCGCAATCTCATCGGAGCGCCGCTGAGACACACAGAAACGGCTGGCGCCTTTATGCCGGCCACACAAAGACCTGGCCATAGTTTGAGGGGACGGTGATGGTCTGGTTCGCGCCATCGGCGGCGACCGAGATCGTCAGCAGGCGCAGGTCGGCATCGATCATCTCTTGCCACGTGCCGGCCTTTGGAAAAGGGACGTTAATTGTTCCAGCCGTATCGGAGAAGTTCAGCAGCGTCATCACGTACTGTTCAGGCTGAGCCGCGGTGGCTGCGGCGTGGCGATGGTAAGCAATGATCTGATTACCCTGCAGGGACTGGAGGTAATAATAGTAAGAATCGCGGCCTCGCAAAGCGGCGTAATTGCGGCGGAGAATTCCAAGCCTGCGGTAGAGGCGAATGAGGGGAGCGCCGTATTCGTCATAAAAGTCTTCCCAATGCGTGTCTCTGCGGAGTTCGACGCGCGCCGCCCCGCTGCTCGGAAGGTTGTAGTTATCCGCAAACTCCTGTCCCTGCCAAAGCATCGGAATGCCTTGAAGCGTGTAGAGGGCGATGGCAAAGGGCTGTAGCTTATAGAAGTGACTGCGGTCGCCGGGAGGAAAATCGCCGTCGGACTGGGTGCCGCCAAACACGATCAACTGGCTGTGATCGTGCGTTTCGAGATACTGGAAAGGCGCCACCGGCATATCCACCGGGTTTCCCGCGGCGTTATCTACGGTCTTGGTGCTTGGGTAGCCGCTGAAGGTCGGGTCGAGCAGGTGGGCAAAGTTAGCGTCCACATAGTTCCACGTCATCATGTCCTCAGCCTTATTCAGCAAGTCGTCCTGCCAGGCGCAACTCGTGTAAGTATTTTGAAGCACGGTGCGCGCGATCCCCAGCGCTTCTGCGCATTGAATAATCCGGCTGTAGCTTGCCCTGTCTTGCTGGAAGCGGCCGATGCCCAGCGAATACTGGTAGGTGTCGTAAGCCAATTTGGCGTAAGCGTCGCCCGTGGGGCCGTTGTATAGATCCGTGACCTCGTCGTAGCGAAAGCCGTCGACGTGGTAATCGTCCAGCCACATCTGGTTGGAGATTTGAAAATAGTCCTGGGTGAAGGGCTGGGAGAAATCTGCCTGGGGGCCGAATGGCCCGTCGGCTCCAATCATCGGATTGGGGATATTGGGTGCTCCGGGGGTGTTGTTCGCATCGTCGTAAACCTGCTTGTAGGCGAAGGTCGGATCGACGTGCTGGTAGACGACATCCAGAATGACCGCCATGTTTGCCGCGTGACAGGCATCCACGAGGCGCATTAAACCCGCGGGGCCTCCGAAGCGAGCGTTGGGCGCAAAGTAATGGAGAGGGCCGTAGCCCCAGTCGAAATCCAGCTTGACGCTCGTCACCGGCATGAGTTCGAGGCAGTTCACGCCCAGGCCCTGGAAATAGTCCAGCCGGTCAATTACTCCATCGAAGGTGTCGTTGAACTCCTCCACTTGGAGTTCGTAGACCACCAGGTCATCCAGTTCCGGAGTCTTGTAAGGCGCGTCAGTCCAGTTGAAAGGCGCGGCAGAATTGCTCAGCGTAACAGCCGAGAGTTCGCCCACATCGGTGGCCCGAGCAAACGGATCGGTAAACCAGAGCGTCACGAGTTGGCGGCTTCCACCGGAGGGCGTCCACCAAAGCTGATAACGGTAGAGGTAAGTGCCTTGCTGGCCGAAATGAGTGTTCGCGATCGGGGGCAGGGGTATGGTGGCGGACCACAAATCCAAGGCGCTGCCGCTTGCCCAGGTCAGCGGAAAATCCTGTGTGGGGATCGCCGGATCGAAACGGTCGTCGCGGTGAATAACGCGCACCACTAATTCGAATCCATCCGTGGCGCGAATGCCTGGTAGATACACACCGAAACGCACGCTGAGATTCCCGGAAGCATCGACGGACCCGAAAGCCCCAACTTCGTTAAGATTTATCATGTGAACACCCCACCCTTTACCAAAAGTGTACCACATTCGGGTTATGTTGTTAGGGGGATCGAAGAGGATGGGTGCCGGTTTCCGAATCAGGCCGGATAGGCTACCCGCCGACCCAGCCGACTTCGGCGACGAGAGGGCGGGGGACGGAAAGGTGCCAGGGACGGCGGTCAGACGAAGGGTAGTGCCCAGCCCTAGGCCTCCGAGTAACCAAAACGGGCCCCCTGTGGAGACATGGAGCGGCGCTAACCCGAATGACGGTTGCATTCAGTGCCGGTCGGATGTATGCTGCGGGGCGTTACCGGAGTCAAAGAGGCCTGGCATGATTACGCCGGGCTGGCGCATAGCCAAGCCCTGCGATTCAACGAGAACTTATATTGTTGTTGAAACCTGAAGGGAGGGACTTCTCCATGTCTGTTCGCAGCTCTTCAATCCCGCTTGTTTGCTTGTTGCTCACGTTGGCGGCATCCACCCTTTGCGCCTCTGATATTCCTGGCCCGCTCAAATCCAGATTCGTGACCGGTGATCCTGTATGGAAGGAGATCCCGGTACGGGATGATCTTCGGGGTCAATATGAGAAGTGCTGGCAGACCGCGATCTCGACTATTCTCGAGAACAATTTTGATATCGCCACGATGGATAAAGATTCAGGCTACGCCCGAACGACCTGGAACACCGGAGTTGTGACGTTGGGAGGCGACTGGAGTTATAGGGTTCAGATCAGCGTAAAATTCGTCTTTCTACCCACAGGAGCAGGTTCTCAGGCCGGTGCCGCGGGAGGAGTGGACAAGGTGCGCCTGCAGGCCGCGGGCGAGATCGCCGACACGAAGAAGGGACGGGTAAAACACTTCTTCCGGGGTTACGATCAGGTGGTGCTCGAAAACTTATTTCAGGACATACAGTCGAAGCTGGGGACGCGCTAATTCTCGGCTTATCACGCGCCGCGGGCCACCAGGGAACCAGTCTCAGCCGCGAAACCGACGCACAGAGTCGCCCCTTGCGCCAGGCGTGGGTGTCCGAGCGACCGCTACGCGCTCCGGCTGATGAAAGCGCCGGAGCACGACACTGCCTAAAGCGTTGTATCCGTCGCCCACTGCCCGCCGCCTGCCGCCCACTGCCAACTGCCTTACTGCCCACCGGTTTCCCCACTCGGAGCGTAATAGCCGCGGCGGGCATAGACTGTGAACTTTTGGTCACTCGAGGCGTCCTTGATGTGAATCTCGATTTCACGGAATGCGCCATCGTGACGCCGGTTGGTGCTGTAGTAGCCCAGGCTATAGCGCTGCTTCAAGCGGGAGATCACTGTGTCCATGGCGGGGCGGATGGAGTTGAGGTTCCTGGCGTCGATGACTTCACCTCCGGTCTCGTGGGCCATCTTGGGGACGGAAACATCCCGAAAGGAAACTTCCTCTAAGATGGGAGGAATGAGATACATCGAGTGAGGGTGAGAGCCTTCCGGTACCTGAATACTGTAAATGACCGCCTCGGATTCGAGCGCCTGGTGGATGACCCGCTTTTCATCGCAGTATCCCTTTTCCGTATTTTGGTTATCGGAGACCAGGATGACGGCGTGACGGCGGCCCGGAGCGACGCGGGCGAGATAAAGTGCCGCTTCGTAAAGGGCATCTGGAATTACCGTACCGCCGCCGGGGCGAATGGTGGCAATGGCGTCGGCGATGCGTTGGCGATTCTTCGTCAGGCCAACCAGCATTTCCGCGCGCGCGGCGAAGTCGAACAAGGCCACCTGATCGTCGGGCTTGAGAGCGGAGAGCGTGTCGAAGGCGGCATGATGCAGTTGCCTTAGGACCGGCCCCATGGTCCCGCTGCAATCGAGGACGAGGGCAACGGCCAAGGGGAGTTGGTCGCGCGAAAAATACGCGACCTGCTGCTCGAAGCCGTTTTCGAGGACACCGAAACTCTCGCGCGTCAGATCGTTTACGATGCCGCCGTTCTGGTCGCGCACCGTCGCTTCCACCAGGACCAGATTCACGTCGGCCTTGAGCCTGTAATTGTCCCCTGGCGCTGCGGGGGCGAACTTCTCGACAGGCGGAGTGCCAGCCGCAGGAGGAAGTTGGCTCGGGGCGGGCCGAGTCCCGGCAAGCGTTAGAGCCAAAATAGCGACAACTTGACGTGCGACCGCGTTTCTCATCAGTGTCCTACGGCTTTTCCGATGCAGGAGATAAGCCATACGTTGCCAGCCTAACCGTCCGGCACGCGGGTTCACGTCACTATGGTATCATCCGGCGCCTAAAATCTGACGCGTGACGCCCCCTGCCGCCTTCTCGACTGTTTAGGCATTGCCATTTATAATCGCCGATGGACCTTTCCGGGGGGTGTTATGCGCAAGCGCTTCGGGTCAAGTCGATTAAGGGTGGGCACGATTGCGGCGAAGTCGGCATTCCAGGCGTTCGTCCTGGTGATGGGATGCGCGCTTGCGGCTACGGACGCTCGGCCACAGGCGACCTTCTTCCGACCGGTCACCGATAACGTAAGCTACGATGTGGGCTCCCAAGTCCGTGTTAAGGTGGTTCTCCCGCCTGCGGACAGTTTTGGTTCGGCTCCTATTGATATTTCCGCCAACCTCCGCTACGCAGGCGAACAGAAGTACTTGGAAGCCAACAACCTACAGATCGCCCGAGGTATCACGCTGGGCGCCAAGGAATCGGCGACAGAGTATTATCCTTTGTGGAAGATTCCGGAGGGTGCAAGAACCGGGCGCTACGAGGTAGTCCTTGCGTTAAGCGGGTCTGCGTCGGTTGTGAATGCGCAGGCAGTTCCTGTCGCCTCTTTTTCAGTTTATCGGAAGCTGGTAAAAATCGAGAGAATCCGGCTTGGCAAAGCTTTTTACACGCCGGGGGATGCCGTTTCCTGCGCGGTCGATCTCAAGAACCTTTCGGGACGTGCGATAGGCGATCTGCGGGTCGAGTTCTCCGACCGGTACTGGCCCTGGACCGCGCAAACCTCGGAACGCGCGGGGGTGGATGTCGAAACGATTGCGCAGGGTCTATCGTTGCCTGCGGGCGGAGAGCAACATCTCGAGTCCGCCCAAGCCGCGGTTGCCAAGCTGCCCCAGCCGCCGCAGCAGGGGCAGCAGACTCCGGAGGCCAAGGCAGCGGCAGCTAAGCGGGCGAAGGAGCCATCGGTTCAGCAGTATGCGGTGGTGGTGTGGGATGGGGCGCGCCGGAACATCTACGACATCGCGTTTAGTTCCGAGGTATTCATTCAACCCGCCGGAATCACCGAGCCGAAGCCGTATCCTCTGCAATACGTCTATCCGTACCTGGATGCCGTGAACGTCACGAACTACCGGCACTTCTATCCTGCCGGCCTGGATACAGGGGCCATTCAAATCGACCGCGAGCACACGATGTACGCGTCAGGGAGCGAGGCGACAGTGCGGTTTTCTCTGCGCAACCCTGGGAGCCAGCCCTGGCGCGGGGTGAGCGTTCAGGCTCGCTTGCTCGACTCCAAAGGGAAGGAGCTTGCCACGAGGCAAATTGCCACAGGGGTCAGCCTCGATCCAACGAGCGCGGCACTTCCTGAAGGGACCTCGTTCACACTCCCGGCGGGTCAAAGCGGGATTTTCAGGGCGCAGGTGGAAGTGAACGACACATCTGGCGACACGCTGGCAACGAACGTACTCGAGTTGGCCGCAAACCCTTTACCGCATTCCATTTTGATCTTTTGCGCGCATCCGGACGATGAGGGGGCGCACGCGGGGATGATTCGTGCTGCGGTTGAGAATCACATCCCGATTCACTTTGTCTATTTCACCAGTGGCGACTCGGGTTCGTGCGACCGGTACTACGAGCATTCATGCGCGCCGGATGAGGCCATGAATTTCGGCGCGCTGCGCATGGATGAGGCGCGCCAGTCCGTGGATCACCTGGGAGTGCCCAGCGAGAGCATCTTCTTTCTGGGATTGCCGGACGGCGGTTCCGGCCAGATCTGGTACGACCATGTGGAGGCTTCGAATCCCTACCTTTCGGTGCTGCTTGCCAGCGAACATGCGCCGTACGAGGGCGTCGCCGAACCCAATTTGCCCTACGCGCGCCAGGCGGTGGTCGAGGCGGCCAAGCGATTCATCCGTGAGCTCCATCCTGAGGTCATTTATACGGGACATCCTGACGAGCGCCACGTGGACCACCGCACCAACAATTGGTTTGTGGTGAAGGCGCTGCAGGAATTGCTCCGGGAAGGTGTGGTCCGGCCCGACCTTACCTTGCTGACTGACCAGGTGTACGGCCCGGGGCCGCAGGCCCACGCCCCGTACAAGTATCAGAAGAACGTCCTGAGCGTTTCCGGCGAAGCGATGGCTGTTGCCCAGGAAGCACAGTGGTTTTACCAATCGCAGGGCGGCGACCGCGCGCTAGGGCAAATTCGCACCTTCGACAAGTTGCGGCGCGAGGAAGTCCACTGGCAGATTCTGGATTGGAAGGACCATGAAGGTTGGAATGAGAAGCAGTGAGCGTTAGTTGTCAGTGGTCCGTTGTCAGTTGCAGCACGAGATCGATAGTCCAAAGTCTGTAATGAGGTCGGACTTCTGACTGGGACAATTGACGACAGACAACGGACAACTGACAACGGACGACTGGCAATTCTTGAGAACTTGGATGACTGAAAACGACGGGTCCCATAAACTAGAGAGCTTGGCCGCTGAAAAACCGGGTCCAGAAGAACACTTTCCCAGCGAGCCATTTCCGTGTCCGGCCTGCGGGCAGTTGTTGGCCCCCTCTTGCCGAGTCTGCGTTGCGTGCCATCACGCGATCGACCCCGCCGAGATCGGGAAAGAAACGCCTGCCACGGTCGTTGCGGTCGTGCCGCCGCGAACCCAGGCGCCAGTCCGGTTCCCTTGGCCGCTGTTCCTATCGTTTCTCGTGACCGTGATGACCGGGGGAATTCTTTCGGAGTACTTCATAGGTCCTGCGAAGACACAGATCTTGGTTGGGACCGTTCAGCTTATTTTGGCTATCTGGGTTTCCTTCGACGCCTACGCGAAACGAGTACCCCATCCCCTGAGATGGGGGCTGGGTACGATGTTACCAACGTGGTTGATCATTCTCCCCTGGTACCTGGTTCGCCGGCGTCGGCCTGAGGCGCCGTGCCCATTCGTCGAGGCGCGAGTCAAACCCACAACCGTGGCAGCACTTTTTATCCTGCTGGCCGTCCTGATCTACGTGATGCTCAAATATGCCCCGCCGGCATAAAGTATTTCAAATTTCGGATCTGAGATTCCTGATTAGCGCGCGGCGAAGGCCCCAACCAGAGAGGTGGCGCTATACGAACAATTCGGGGAAGACTTTTCGGTAGATAGCCATGCCGAGGGCGGCGTTCATGCCGATTTCTTCCAGGGCCTTGATTTCTTCAGCCGTGGTGATGCCGCCGGCGGCGGTGACGGGCAACTGAGTAGCACCGCGCAAGTTTTTAAACCAGGCTAGATTGGTTCCCTGAAGTTTGCCCTCGGCATCAATGTAAGTGCAAAGGAATTCTGAGCAGTAGGGCTCGAGTTGCACCAAGGCTTGAGCAGAACTGAGCGGCAGTGTTTCCCGCCAGCCGCGTATGGCGACGCGATCGCCGAGGCAATCCACCGCAATCATCAACTTCTCGCGAGGGACGACGGCAAGAAGATTTTCAAGGAACGTGGAGTTGATCCCGTCGGAGGTAAACGCGCTGCTTCCGACAATAACCTTGAGCGCGCCACCCGCGACCACTTGCACGGCCTTTGCCACCGTGCGGATTCCTCCCCCCACACGGCAGGGCTTTCGCCGGCAGAGTTCGCGGATAATCTCGCTGTGGTCTCCTCGACCGAGCGCTCCATCAAGGTCGATGACCTGGATTTGAGGATAGTCGGCGAACTTGGCGAGCACCGCCAGCGCGTCGGGCAACTCCAGGAACTTCTCCCGCCCCTGGATGAGTTGGACGACCTTTCCGCCCATCAAGTCGATGCAGGGAATGATCATGGTCGAAACAAGTTAACAGTCGACAGTTGACAGTTCACAGTTGAAAGCCGGTCGGTCTTTAATTGTCGACTGTCAACTGGCGACTTTTCTACAGCCGCACCGGCACGCCCTGCGATTGCAGGTACTCCTTGAGGCTGCGCAACGTGTGTGTCTCGAAGTGGAAAATCGAAGCGGCCAGGGCAGCATCCGCATGGCCTTTCAAGAAAACCTCCGCAAAATGTTCGAGGCCGCCCGCGCCGCCGGAAGCGATCACGGGAATATGGAGCGCTTCGGCAATGGTCTTCGTTAGCTCGCAGTCGAAGCCTGCCTGCGTGCCATCCGCGTCCATCGAAGTCAAGAGGATTTCGCCGGCCCCGCGCGATTCCACCTCGCGAGCCCAGGCTGCCGCGTCCAGGTCGATTGGCTTGGTTCCGCCGTAGGTCGAGACCGTCCAGCGAGGTGAGGCAGGCGCATCCCTAAGGGGCGCCCCTCCACAGCGTCGCGCATCGATCGCAACCACAAGCGCCTGTCGTCCAAAGTGCTCGGCGATCTGGTTCACAATTTCGGGAGATTCCACCGCAGCGGTGTTCACAGCCACCTTATCGGCTCCAGCCGAGAGCAGGCGCTGCGCAGCTTCCAGAGTCCGCACACCGCCACCCACCGTCAACGGGATGAAGAGGCGTCGAGCCACCCGGTGCACCGTCTCCATCAGCGTGGCACGGCCTTCGCGAGAAGCCGAGATATCCAGCATCACCAGTTCATCCGCGCCCTCGCGGTTATAGGCCTCGGCCAAGTCGCCCGGGTCTCCGGCATCTCGCAGATTCAAAAACTGGATGCCTTTGACGACCCGACCGTTCTTGCAATCGAGGCAGGGAATTATGCGTTTGGCAAACATAAGAGATTCTGCCGAATGTTAAATTGTAAATTATAAATTATGAAAACACCTGAATCGTGTGTGCTGCACCGTATAATAGTGCATTAGATCTATATCGTAATTTATAATTCACAATTTATAATTTATAATTCTCAATCATTTCACCCAAGAGTTAGAAAATTTTCCAAGACCTTCAACCCCACGTCGCCCGACTTTTCGGGGTGAAACTGCACGGCCCAGATGTTGCGCATCTCGAGTCCTGCGGCATAAGTCTGGCCGTATTGAGTTACCGCGGAACTCTCTTGGGTCGCCGGACCGTAATACGAGTGGCAGAAATACACGAAACTGCCATCCGCAATTCCTCGAAAGAGTCCGCCGTCGCTGCGAATCTCCAATTGGCTCCAGCCCACGTGCGGAACTTTGAAGACGCCCTGGAATCGAGTCACCCGGCCGGGGAGCAAGGCCAGTCCGGAAACCTCAGGGGCCTCCTCACTGGCTTCGTAGAGCGCTTGGAGACCCAGACAGATGCCCAGGAAGGGTGTGCCGGCGGCCAGCGATTCGCGCAAGGGTGCCAGAAGGCGGCGTTCCTCGAGGGCGCGCATCATGGTTCCGAAGTGGCCTTGGCCCGGGAATATGATTTTCTCGGCGGCGCGCAAGGATTCAGGCTTGTCCACCACCTCGGCAGAATGTCCCAGGTGGTCGACGGCCTTGAGCACGGAGCCCACATTGCCGGCGCTATAGTCGAGTAGAGCGATCACAGCAACCCCTTGGTGCTGGGAAGTTGGGCCTTCAGTCGCGCGTCGCGCGCACACGCATAGCGCAAGGCGCGCGCCCAGGCTTTGAACAGAGCCTCGACGCCATGATGGCTGGAGCGCCCGTAGGCGAGCTTCAAGTGCACGTTGGCGCCCGCGCTGGTGGCAAATCCGTGGAAGAAGTCTTCCAACAGTTCCGCTTGCAGGTCGCCGACGTACTTTGCCTTGATCGGTGCATTGAGCACCAGATAAGGCCGCCCGCTCAAGTCGATGGCGGCGATGGCCAAGGTTTCATCCATCGGCATCAAAAAGTAGCCGGCGCGGTTGATGCCTTTCTTTGCCCCCAACGCCTTGCGCAGTACCTGCCCCAACACAATGCCAATATCCTCGACGGTATGGTGCTGGTCAACGTCGAGATCGCCGCTCGCCACGACCTCGAGATCGAACCCGCCATGCCGGGCGAACAGCTCGAGCATGTGGTCGAGAAAGCGGATGCCGGTGGAAACTTTGTATCGCCCGCGCCCGTCCAGGTTCAGCCGGATGCGGATGTCGGTTTCTGCGGTCTTGCGGCGAATGCTCGCTTGGCGCGCCCTCATGCGAACCATCCTGTCTGGGAGTCGGTAATCGACTTCCGCCAGGCTTTTTCCCCTTTCCGGGTCTCGATCAATTCCTCATGCCGTTCCAGTCCTTCGAGCAAGCGGCGCGTCTGAACACCGGAGCCGATGGTGAAACGCAAGTATCCCTGGAGATTCGGGTCGTAGCTCCAGTCGCGCACTAGAATCCCCTCCGCGCGCAGACGCTGGGCGATCTCCGGCGCCCGCTCTCCCACGCGGGTCAGAATGAAATTCGCAGAACTGGGGACATAAGGAATCCCCCGCGATTCGAGCCACCGATAGACACGCGCGCGGTTGAGGAGAACTTGTGCCACGTATTTCTTTACATGTGCTTCGTGGTGGATGGCAACTGAGGCGGCGGCGAGCGCCAGCGAATTCACCTGGAAAGGATTCTGAGCCCGATGCAGGAGTTCCACAAGCTCCGGGTTGCCGAAGATAAAGCCCATACGCAATGCCGCCAATCCAAACGCTTTCGAAAACGTCCTGCATACTAGTAGATTCTCATACTTTCTAATCCAGGGCAGAACCGTGTGGCCGGAATAGTCGAAATACGCCTCGTCGACCAGGACCAGAACGTCGGGTGCGGATTCCAGGAGAGTCCGTAGCTCAGGCTTGGAAATCTCCGTCCCGGTGGGATTATTGGGACTGCCGAGAGCGATCCACCGCGTCTTCCTGTTGATTGCTGCCACGACGGTACCCATCGGCAGGTGGAACCGTTCATCGTAGCGAACGCGCTCGACGGCGCCGCCCGCCACCTTGTGAAAGAATTCGTAAACCGGAAAAGTCGGAGCGGGCACTAAAAGTACATCTCCGGGATCGACAAAGGCGTCGCAGATCGCCTTGATGGCGTCATCGGTGCCGTTGGTGAGAAGCATCTCTTCCGGCTGGAAGCCGAAATAATCGGCCAAGGTCTGCCGACTCTCTCCGTACTCCGGGTAGCGCGTGAGCATTTCCGGCGTCAACGCACGGCGCAGGGCACGAACGACTTCCGGGGCACACCCCACCGTGTTCTCGTTGAAGTCCAGGCGCAGTTTCCCCGCCCGCCCCTCCATAGGGGGACGGTACTTCTTAAGTCGCTCGACTGCCTTACGGGGTCGGATCATAAGAAATGATCACCGATTGTCATCCTGAGCGGAGCGAAGGATCCCGCAGTGTGTTTCAAGTTCGATGATTTACGAACAACTGCAGAGATCCTTCGCTGCGCTCAGAGTCTGTGATTTTTTTGGATTTTTGGCCATTTTCGAGCACTTAACTCATTTGTTATCAATGGCACTTTTCGGCAACATTCAAAAAAATCACGCTCTCTCAGGATGACAAGCTTCAGACTTTTCCCCTCCTTAGCGAAGGAGGGGACTCTTGGAACCTGGCTTGAACTGATTCTGCGTGCGCCGTCAGGCCTTCCGCGCCCGCCAGCGTCACAATTGACGGGCGAAGGCGCGACAGGCCCTTACGCGTAATCTTCTGGACCGAAATGCATTTGAGAAAGTCCGCCGTGCTCAAGCCGCCCCGCACGTGCGCCGCCCCGGCAGTGGGCAGAATGTGATTGGTGCCGGAAGCATAATCTCCCGCGGCTACAGGGCTATAGCTGCCCAGGAAGATCGAACCGGCAGATCGGATCTGGTCCAGCAAATCCTCAGCATCCTCGAGCAGAGTCAGATGCTCCGGGGCCAAACGGTTGACGAACTCGGCAGCCTCAGCCAAACTCCGGGTGAGGACGATGCAGCCATGATTAACCAGCGATTTCCGTGCAATCGGCAGGCAAAGCTGGGCAACGAATTGGGCCGCGCAGGTTTGTACGCGCCGAGCCAATCTCAGCGAAGGGGTGATGAGCATCGCCACCGCGTCCGGGTCGTGCTCTGCCTGAGCCACGAGATCGGCTGCGATCCATCGGGGTTCACCCTCAGCGCCCACGATCACCAGTTCGGATGGGCCGGCGACGAAGTCAATTCCGCATTCGCCGGCCACCAGCTTTTTGGCGGCGGCGACGTATCGGTTCCCAGGGCCAACGATCTTCTCGACACGCGGAACGCTCTCGGTCCCGTAAGCGAATGCCGCGACCGCCTGGGCTCCACCAAGCCGGTAGATTGCGGTTACCCCAAGCATTGAGGCAGCCAGCAGTACGGCGGGGGCGGGCTTGGGTGAAGTGATCAGGATCTCCCGCACGCCCGCGACCTGGGCGGGGATGACGCTCATCAGGACGGTCGAGGGTAGCGGGAAGCGCCCCCCCGGCACATAGCACGCTACGCGTTCGAGAGGGCGAAGCTCCTGGCGGACGTGAACGCCTCGAACGGGTTGAACCTGCCAGGAGCGCGGAAGTTGGCGGCGCGCTACAGCGCGAATGTTCTTCGCTGCCGCCGATAAGGCCTCGGCCAAGGCCGGCGGGATGTCACTGGAAACACGATCCAACTCATCGCGCCTCACCGTCATACCGGTTTTTCTCAGGTCGACGCCATCAAAGCGGCGTGAATAGCGAATCAGGGCCTTGTCGCCATGGAGGCGAACATCGTCAAGAATCCGCCGTGCCACCCTCTCGGCGCCGCTCAGGTTTGCGGTGCGCGCGCGGAACAGACGGCTGACGGCTTGTTTATCGTCGCTGCGAATGAAGTCGAGCATAGTGAATTGCCGATTGGTAATTGTCGATTGCCGATTAAAGAAGCGTCACCACAAATTGTCCCGCCATCAATCGGCAATCGACAATCCTTAATCCGCAAGCTACAGCACGATCTTATTCAACGGATATTCTACAATGCCCTGCGCCCGAGCGGCTTTGAGACGGGGAATGATCTCACGCACCGTCTTCTCCTCGATAACGGTATTT
>Ga0326727_10005490_pt1 | contig 36198 bp, 39 predicted proteins | sample MB2enrmetagenome_FD_207643 | JGI IMG/M metagenome (GOLD analysis project Ga0326727, IMG submission 207643) | Lab enriched peat soil microbial communities from McLean, Ithaca, NY, United States - MB29MY | ecosystem: Environmental > Terrestrial > Soil > Wetlands > Peat | place: USA: New York...
GGGGTGCTGCCCTTTTTGTCTATCATAGCCGTGTCACATTGAATGCCCTCCCTCTTACTGCTTGAACACGAGGACGGCGCAAAACATCACGGGGCACGCACACGGTTCGCAGGTGCCATTATGTGTGTGTTCCGTGAGTCGTACTCCGACATCAAATGTCGAGAGCCACGCTGCGGCAACTGCGTGCGAGTATCCTTGTGCGCGCGGTCGAAGCCGCGAAAACGCAGCGTCAAGCCTAGCCAAGGAGCGGTGCAACAGGTAGGCGTTCCTCCGAGCGTGGCGGCAGCCGTTACCGTCTGTCCTGAACCCCACGCTGTGATTCTACTATGTCCTGTTCGCCAGAGTAATATTCGGCGGTCGATTGACCAGTAGAGTCGGGCTCGTAGGGCCGCCTTACGGGCGGCGTGCCCGTAGTGTGCACTGCGCTTGAATGTGTTTTTAAAATTCAAAATAGCGTGTGCGAGGTAGGTCCTGCCCGAACGCGCAGCGATCGTAATCTGACGAATTCGACGTGGCATTGCCGAGATTCGTAGTTATCCACGTCGGCTTGATTCGACATGTGCCGACCGGCTCTCTCGCGAACACTGCGCCATTTCTCGTGAAGCATCTCTTAATGGTACCCCGTCCGATATGGCTACACATACCTCAGACAAATCTCTCTCGTGACGAAAGGCGTGGCATTGCGCCTGTAGTCTTTCGCGTCAATGGACATCCGCACTTTATTCATTCGTAGCTCCTACGCCTTTGTGGGAAGACCGACAGTGCGACTTGCGGCGCTGACCGTATTGCCGAATGCCAAGCCCCGATAAAGAACAGGGCAAGAAGGTGACATCTGCAGAAAAACGAGACGCTTGTTATGTACGGTGTTCCCTTTAGTCCATCTTGAGGGGCAAACCTACTGCGCGTGCGTCGGACGAAAGCTCTTTTTTACCTTCAAAGGAAATTGCCGGCCCAAAACACAGCTTTGAATGGATGACAGCACGCAAACGGTGCGCGCCATCTGCGTGTCGGTGTACAATCGGTCGCCGACGACGGCCTTCTGGCCCCCGGGGGAATTAAGTGGTCACACGCCGACGTTTCGATGGCGTTTCAGGCCACTGACATCACAATGGGTGGGTTAGCACCGGTGTATGCTATCGCTGTTGCTTGTATCGCTGATGGGACTGAAAAGAGCACATACATATCGCTCGAGAAGCTCTCGTTGAGTGCACGGTTTTTGAGTGCTTGCGCGCTGCAGCCCGTGCTGCAGACGGCGTAGTTGGCATAGTAGGCGGTGCCGTCGCGTGCGATCAACACGAAATCTCCGTAGGAAAAGGGAATTTCCGTGTGATACACGCTCGTGACGGTGACGTTGGCGACGAGATAGCGACTCGCAGGAGGGGGGGTCAACGAGAAGTTGTACACGCCGCTCGCTCCGGACTCACCGTTAAACTTGACCCACGCGCTGCTGGCCGCAGGGTCTGAAGCATCGCTGATAGCGTTCAAACGCAGTGCGATCGTCCCGTCGCTCGCGGTCTTGCCCAGCGACGCGTGTACCGCCGAAGCCGGCTCGGTATACGTGACGTTGTTGGCGTTCGGAGCAGAAAGAAACCAATTTGGGTTCGCAGCGAGCGCGATAACTATGAGACTACCGACGATTGCCAGTGCCGCACCTTGTTTCGCGTTCACAACCGATCCTCTACGTGTACACGACGCTCATGTGGGCGTCACCATCAACCACCTGGTTCGAACCGACGTTTTCAGCGTGGATCATCGTCGCCCCGGGCGGGAGTTGGACGCTGGCATTCAGGATGTAGCCCGTGATGCCCGCTTGTTTGTGAATGTACAGGTCGTAGTGGTACCCTATCCCGCTTGCGGAGACCACGTTTGGCTGTATGTACGTGTACGTCACGCTTCCGGTCGTGTTGGCAGACACAAGCATGCGCGACGAAAAGGCGGTAAAGCCGTCCCCGTTCGTCACCTCAGGGCCCCTGAACGCGTGCGTGGCGTTCTGCACAGTAATGAGCTCAGCGCCAGGTGGAACGAGTGCGGTGGAGAACACGTCATAATCCCAGAAACACCCGTTTGTGTACGTGAGCGTCAGCGTTGAGATGGCGGACCCGTTCGAAAAGAGCTCCACGTGGTCGTCGATCGTCCGGGTCACGCCGAAGTCTGCCTTTGCCGTGCCTAACGTGGTATCGACCACGGAGATGAAGTCAGCTCCGGAGGGCGTGCTCTCGCCTACTGCGCTGCCTCCGGCGCTTCGGAACCAGAATCCCTGGTTGGGATAGACGAGCACGTGTCCTTCGTTTTCTAACGCTTGTAACGTGCTATAGAGCGTCAGTTTCTGTTGAACGCTCGAATCGCGGATGAGCCGGCCGAGGTCAACCGTAAGCGTCGACAAAATGCTCGTGAGTAATGTGTTCCCTCCTCCTGCGCCGCCTTCTGTGGCCGTTCCGATCCCTGAGTCATAGTGCAAACGGTCGGCCACGTTTCTACTCGTTATAACCTCGCCTGATACCGTTATCGGACCCGTTACGTTCATAATCGCCTCGACCGCGGTGAAGTCAAGCGCGATTATGCCATCAACCCTCTGTCCGGTCGCGTTGTAGAAGTCTGATTGCATCTTGGGAGCGAACGAGGCAAAATCGTACTGGACGTTTGAATCGGAGAGTGCGGCGCTTCCCACACCGAAAAACTCGGTGAAGCTTGCAGGTCCGTTGAGGTTGACGATCGGGTTCCACGTTGAACGGATATCTGAGGTTACGTACTGGTATTGCAGGCTTGCTATGGTGCCGTCGTGCACGGTGAACAGCCCAAAAACGTCCATCAACCCTCCGGTGGCTCGGATCTCGTCGTTGTCTTGCAAGATCACGAGGTACGTCTTGTCACCGAAGAAGCCCGCAACGCTCATGCCATCGAGCAACGGAAAGAGCAGCGAGGCTACCACAAGAAAAATGACGGCAAGAGCCACGTAGCGGCCGGTATGGGATCTGTGGCCATCATCCATCACGATTCTTGGTACGTGCGCTCTTTTGGTATAACTTTTGCCCGAGGCCCGGCACGCCCGAAGCGCTGCACGCTCAGGCTTCTGGACGCGGTGGGTCAACTATGTGATCTGCGAACCGCTCGAAAACGCGTAGGCTCTTTCGCGTTGGCCGCGTTTGTTGCCTCTTCCGCTGCGAACCGGGCTTGGCGCCCGTCAGCAGGGCTCTTCGCTCGTGCCGTTGACAAAGTATATATAACTTGTTGAGTATTTTACATATTGCATAATCGTTTTGATTTGGACGAACCAAGCTGAACGATTGCCTGTAGAAGTGAATGTAGAAATGATGAAGAAAATTGTAGTCACTGTGGTAGCATTGGTTGTTGCGCTTTCACTGTTTACGGCGCTGGACTTATCAGTTGTCTCCGCAACGATCAGTAGCTGCGTAGCGACAGCCTGCTCGCAATGCACGAGCTACGTTAACCCATGTGCTCCGACTCCCACACCGTGTCCTCCCACACCGACACCGACCCCGACACCGACCCCGACACCGACCCCCAGGGTAATCTTTGTACCCTACAACAGTCCGTGGGTCTACAACAACAGTGCATTGTTGAGGTAGTCTTCATGAGGACGGCGGGGTAGGGCCAGCTGACGTGCGTGCTGTCTGTCAAGAAGTCCGAGTGGTGGAACCGAGCACAAACCCCATAACAAGTGTTTTCGGATTAGTGCAGCTTATTTGTTTCAATTGCGGAGTCCTTGTTCTTGCAACCAGAGTCGGCGGCATCCCTGACATGATCACTGATGGTGAGACCGGTTTTATTCTCGAAGAAGACTCGCCTGAGGGGATTGCGGAGGGCGTATCGCGTATCATGGATAATCAAAATCTTACACTGATTGCCGGGCAGGCAGAGAAGGTTGTAGAAAAGGAATACGTATATGAAGCGATGGTACGGAAGTGCACACAATCACTAGCCAAGCTAGTTAGTCCGTACAAACAAATCCTTATGCACTCAGCGGGGTCAGGATATCGTCCGTTAGAAGCTTGGTACGAAGGAATGTGTGCCGGTGACCTACGTCCAACTATCAACTCATATGCGCTAACGTGAGTCAACAACATCCCTGATATCAGCGATAGGATCTTTTTTAAAAAAAGCAAGTCGATTTCTGTTCTTTCGTTAGTCCCGACGTAGCAGAGTAGAGCGTGGCGCGTATCACCCCTAAACCCCCTGATCTTCTCGCGCCGTATTTAAGACTTAAGAAGTGCAGGCAACGCCTCTGTTGTTGACGGGTAGCATGACTGGCTGTATCTTTTGCACAACATATCTCACAAGAAACCGTCGGGATAGATTTCTTGCGGACGTTAGCAGACGTTAGAGAATCAGTCGGCAGTTTGAGGGAGAATAACACGTCGAATGAGCGTTACATCGAGACTCAGCCAATGGTGTGCACTTAAAAAATCCCCACGTTCGCGCACACCTAAAAATCCAACTTCACTTCGCGGCTACTAGTGGGGGGAAATGGGCTAGCTGGTTCATATTTCACGTTACATTGGTGGGACGGCAAACACACACTCATATCGAACACAACGCTATCATCAGAGACGTATATACGCTCCACAACAGGCGCTTTCCGCTGACTACTCAAACCAGTCAATCGAAATTGACTATAGGTAAGAAAGAAGACAAGTACGTCGCATTCCTGCGCGGCGTCACGGATCGGCAAGGGCTGAAAAAGAGTTGAAGGAGAACTACGGCGTCAGCTTAAGTGGCGAGGTATATGGGCTCCCGTGCCTCCTTCGGCCGATACTTAAAGACCGCCCTGCTGTAAAAAGCGGGAAATTCCCCGTGTCTGAGAGGCTGTGCAGTAGGCCGTACGTCTTGACAAACTCGAGTCCCATGTTGAAAGGCGGGATGATCGTGATGTCACAGCGGAGCGGTGCTTCAGTCGAGGAACTGGGCGGCTGCCGGCGTGACTAGGCGGGCACCACCACCACCCGCGCGTCAGTCCGAAGGTCCGCTACACGTATCCCGAGATGTACGAGGTGCTTGAATGCGACGCCTTTTATCTGATGCAGCGCGCACAAAACGAAGACACTGTCGACGAGATTATCCTAGTCAAGGCAACACGGGGCGACAAAGTGACCGCGCCGACCTCACCACTGTCTGAAAGCCTTGGCCCTGGGTCTCATTTTGAAAACCAATCTGGTACTGCTTCCTCGTACTGATAGCTATTATTGCCAGTTCCTTCGCCCTCTATGCTGGCAACAAGAAGTTCATCGGCATCATAGGGATTGCCGCACTGGCGTTGGCCTTGGTGTTATGGCGTATTTTGAGTTTGACAAGGCAGACAGCAGCAACCCCCGAGTCTGAAACGCTCCGCTTTGACTTCGACTTTGACAGCATCCAAAAAACCGCCCACCCCACAAGTGATGCGGCCGCAATCACCGCTTGAAACCGCGTCAGACGTTGATTACCACCGTTCTAGCAATATAATCCCCCAGTCGCCGCCACTATGTCGTAGAGTATTGACAAGGATTTCCGGTGAAGCACCGTACTACGAAATGCGCTTTTTTGACGGTAAGCCTACTCCGACCAGGAGGCGGCACACGATTTACAGTGCGGGTTTCTGGCCACCTTAACCTTGTCGAATGCCATCATTTCGCCATCATAGATGAGGAGCTCATCGACCAATGGAACGCCTACGCCAGCTAAGCACTTAATGGCCTCTGTTGCTTGGAGCAATGCTATCACGCCTGGCGTCGTAGCCAACACCGGAAACACTGCACGAGGCGGAGCGTGCGGATAGATACATTCCAAGCAAGCCGTCTTGCCCGGCAACACCGTCGTCAGTCGCCCCTCATAGCCGTATATCGCGCCATGGATCAGAGGGACGTGGTGAGCAATAGCCGCCGAGTTTAGCATGTACCGAACCGCGAAGTTGTCCATAGCATCGAGAATGATGTCGCAGCGTTCGGTGAGCTCGAGGACGTTCTTGTCCTCGATAGTCAGATCGAATGCTTCAACACTGATTGTAGGATTGATCCTTTCCACTTTCTGCGATGCTGATTCTACTTTTTGTTTTCCCAAATCTTCGTCCCAGTGGAGTACCTGCCGGTTCAAATTGCTCAGCTCGACCGAGTCTGTATCGATCAGCTGAAGATGTCCAACGCCCGCGACAGCAAGATACAACGCGAGAGGTGAGCCGAGCCCGCCTAAGCCAGCGATAAGGGCGGTCGAGTTTTTCAGCCGTTCCTGCCCTATTTCCCCAAACCCAGGAATGATTATTTGTCGATGGTACCGCTTGCGATCGTATTCAGACAGAGACATGAATGAAACCCCCAAACTAAGAACAAACCGGCCCCGTTGGCAATGCACGTTGCAGGGATTGATGAGTTCCTGACGAAATCACATCTTGATTCTTTTTCGTTCCGTGTACAGAGTCATCTGGATGTCCTTTCTAAACTCATTGTCATAAAGCAGCTGAAAATTGCCGTTCGGATCCTTGGAGCGCAGGTTATACACTTTCACCGTTTCCGTATCTATCGAGCCTTCAAGCATTTTTCCTTCAGGGATGTCTTTCGTAGGTTCATCCAGAATCTCGCAGACCTTCTCATCTCGTTTGATAAGCACATCGAAAATGGTGAGGTCGTTCTGTCTCAAAATGTCAAACAGCGCTTCAGTGACCTTCTTGTGAAACGACTTCTTTTCTTGCCAAAGATTCATCGCCCTTACGATTCCGTGCAGCGCATCTGATACCGCTTCTTCGACTTCGTCCTCACTCATGTCAGAAACGTTCATCGAATACGTCTTGTTCTGCATAATAGTAGCATACGAACCCGCGCCTCTTAAACCTGAAGCATCCTCTCCAACACCTCTCACCTTTGGCATTCACGCGTGTCTCTCCCACAATCTGCTCGCTTTCCGTTGTCGTGCCTCGGGATCATCGCACTCGTCGCCTTTGTCTTACTCGTCACGGGTCATTTTCTAGGAATAGGTAAAGAGGGGACGGAGCGCGTGATCGCCTACCCGATCTTTTTGTGGGCGCTCGGGTTCGGAGGAGCCCCCTGATAGGCGCAAAGTGACTATTGATCGGCTTAAGCGGCAACCTATCATATTTGATGGATTTTATGATACGACAGGCGCCATTTTACACAGGACTGCTCGCGGGACAGCGGCGTCGGAGAGATCGAGATCGCTGAGCGTAGCTCAAGAAAGATTAATACGTTGTACTTTACCTATCGCAGGCTGTTATTTCGTACCCAACAATTACTCGGCTGTGACCGCATATTGTTGTATCCCACAGTTCCGACTTTGTGAACGTTTTTCTAAGCGCGTGGGAGATAGATATCGCGGGACGCCTCGGAAGACGGAAAAACGATCGTGCTCACGAAAGGGGGGGTTACATTGAGCGAGCTAGTTTTGCAACCGAGTCCAGAAGTTTTACAACCACAATTGAGCGTTACCTCGCCGAGCTCGGCCATCTACCCCGCGCTACTGCGTTGTAGCCTGAGAGAATCCCGATCAGCAGGCCCAATACGAGTCCGACTATTACTTGCAGCCTGAACGACGGGTATCTAATCGACAAACGGTAACAACGGTCAAGTATAAAGGGGCTAAAAAAATACGCGCAAGAAGCGGCTAGCGCTAGCAATCGCAGGGTTGTCCCACTAGAATGCAGTTTTAAGGTCGATTTTATGCTTTCGGTTCCCGGTCGGGACATTTCTTCATTGCGCGCATAAACCCAATGCCCCAATGAAATACGCAGAGCTCATCGCCGGTCGCAGACTTCGTTTTCTTAAAGTCAGTCAAGTTTTGATCCTCAAAGTAACGCTCGCACTCAGCGTGATACACACAGCTTTTCTCGATGCATTTACGCGTCATAATCTCAGCAAAAAGTGTGCAACACATCTACCTAAACATTTCGCCGGCGTCTGCACGCAGCCGAAGGAGTTGTAATCTTGTGCGGGACAAAACCCTGACCAGCACATTTAGATGCTTTGGCAGAATTATTTTTCATGAACTCAAGTCGGCTACCCATCCTCGCATCATTTACAGCTTACGAGGAGCGTCTTCGAGTTTGGAGGGCGTCCTAGCGACTCACTTTGGCGCGGCGACAGCTGGTGCTTAGTCGCGCGTTTTATACACCTTATCAGGATCAAACACCTTTTCGCCGATTATCCTCCCGTCGATAGTCCTGAAGAAGCACGACCAGAAGCCAGTGTGACACGCCGCTTTAACTTGATCCACCTTTATCACAAGCGCGTCCGCATCACAGTCAACTAAGATCTCCCTCACTCGTTGAACGTGGCCCGATGTCTCCCCCTTCTTCCAAACACGCCGCTTTGTTCGGCTCCAATAATGAACATAACCGGTTGTTTGAGTCATCTCAAACGCGTCCTCATTCATAAAGGCAATCATGAGCACCTCTCCCGACTCGTAGTCCTGCGTAGCGACCGGAATGAGGCCATTTTTGAATTTAAGCTCCACCATTGTTGATCCCTCGATGATGCGTCCCGATTGATGCGCGTTGCGTGTACATTGACCGTGCTTCTTGAAGGGTTTCGCCATCCGAGGTAATGGCGGCATTAACGATGCTGCCGACAACAAGAACATGGTCTCCGGCCCCTCTGGTCCACATCACGGTACAGTCGACAAACGCCAAGCAGTCTTTAAGGATTGGCGAGCCTGTGCTCCCGAGATCGTACGCCGCCGACGCAAACTTTACAACTTTTCTGCCCGAGCTCTTGCCGAAGACATCAACCAATTCAGCTTGATCAGTTCTGAGAATATTGACTGCAAAAGCGTTGCTTTTGACGATGAGCTCGTAGGTGTAGTGCAACGGATTCACTGCTACCATAATCAGCGGCGGCACGAAGGACACCTGGGTGATCCAACTTGCGACAAAGCCGCTCATGTTGTCCGCACAGCGGGCCGTTACAATCGCTATTGGGTTTATTAGCTTCCATAACACAGTCTGCACGACATTCATAAGAGCACTCTCCTGTAGTCCGTTTTCCCTTATGTGTGGCGTAGGACGCGATCAATAATCTCCTGAACGTTTAATGATTCTTGCTCACCGGTCTTGAGATTGCGCAGCGTAAGTTTTGAGGTCTGCATTTCGCTCTTTCCGATAATGACGGCGAAGTCAAAACTTGCGCTGTTGGCATACGTCAACTGCGCACGAACCGTTCGCCCCATAACGTCAACATCCGCGCAGACGTGTGCCCGCAACTCATCGGCGATGCGGAGCGCGTAGATGCGCGCGTCCTTGGTGGGAACGACTAGAATCCGCGGCAGCTCTGCGCTATGAATATTGGCAGCGCGCATGATGCGGTCAAATCCAATTCCAAAGCCTGTCGCCGGCACGTCGTCGCCGCCGAAGAGGTGCGCGAGCCGGTATGCGCCCCCTCCGAGAACTTGATTCTGAGCGCCGAGGCCGTGGGCATAGGCTTCAAAGACGATCCCGGTGTAGTACTCGAGCCCTCTCGCGATGCCGAAATCAACAGTATACGCTATGGCGAGCGTGTCGAGAAGCTCAAGAACCTGCAAGAGGTGATCGACTGACGCAACGCTCTGCGCTTCGCTCAAAGGGTCTTCTGCTTCGATGATCCTTATAGCGGCGTCGCCATGCGGGAGCTCCTGCAATTGATCGAAATCGCCCTTGTCGATTAAGCGCATGGCAAGGGCACAGGTTTCATCGTCAAGCTCGCAAAACACGGCCCTGAGGACGTCGAGAGAGCCAACGTGGACCTTTGCCTCAAGCCCCAAGCTTCTAAGCATATGCTGCGCGAGCGCGATCACCTCCGCATCCGCTTCTGGCCTCGCACTTCCAATGAGTTCGACGCCAAACTGCCAGAACTGCCGGTAGCGCCCGGACTGGGGCCGCTCATACCGAAAGCAGTCACCGAAATAGTAGAACTTGAGCGGCTTGGGCGCGGACTGCAGCTCATTCACGTACACACGCATGACGGGCGCGGTGAGCTCAGGCCGCAACGCTAGCGCGCGACCCCCGCGGTCTGTAAAGCTGTAAATCTCGTCTGTTATCGCCTCTCCCGACTTGATCGTAAAAAGGTCGAGCGGCTCAAACGCGGGTGTTGCGATCTCGCCGTACCCCCAGCGCTCGGCTACATTTCTGAACTGAAGCTCGGCAAAACGGCGTTTTGCCATCGCACCCGGCAAAAAATCGCGGGTGCCCCGTGGCCTTGCAAGCGGCCGTTTCGCGTCCCGATTGTCTTTAGAAGCTTTCAAGCGGCGTCTCTTCTCCTCCAGCTTTCGTATGGTACACGATAGAAGTGAACGGGCCGTATTTAACGTCTCCGGCCTACCCTGATTGCCGACGGTCCATTTCGCGCATCGATGAGGTTGCTCCGTTGTGCTTCTCAATGTGGTGTATTTATTACACTTGCTAAGAACATAACTGCGCATGCCTCGCTTGGAGACTATACTCAATAAGCTCGCCGACCGAGAGATTTCGAAGCAAGAAGCCGCACGACTTATTCGACGCGAGATCACTATTGATGGATATGAAAAGGTTGCTGAAATCGCGAAGCTAGATACCTCGCGGCTGCATCGAGTAGGGATTCCAGAAGTTGTCCTAGCAGAAGGCAAAAATGCGCAAGATCTCGTCGCTATTGTCGAAGCGCAGCTTAAGATAGAGGGGCGGGTCGTAATCACTCGGGTTTCAGAGCACCAGCTGCGGGCACTAAAACACTTTGACGTCGAATGGCACGATCGTGCGCGCATCGCAGCTATTGGAAAAAAGCCGCACTTTGAAACCCCTTACGGGCTTGTCGGCGTTGTGTGCGCCGGTACTGCAGATATCTCTGTTGCAGAGGAGGCACGCATTCTCGCTGAAGAACTAAACTGCAAGACAATCGTATCGTACGATGTAGGCGTAGCGGGCATTCACCGACTATACCCAGAGCTTTCCAAACTGCTAGACACAGACGTGCTCATTGTCCTTGCTGGCAGAGAGGGGGCCCTTCCCACCATTATAGCAGGCTTGACTGACATCCCTGTGATAGGTGTTCCAGTCTCCACTGGGTATGGCCTAGGCGGTCGAGGAGAAGCTGCCCTACTAGCAATGCTGCAGTCGTGCTCGGTATTGGCCGTCGTGAACGTGGATGCAGGCTTCGTCGCCGGCGCTTTCGCGGCAAAGATCGCGAATCGCGCGGCCCGTGCTCGACAACAAACCGCTAGCCAATTGCCGGATATCCAAGACTGCGGCTGAGAGGCTGCACTGCCTTGTGCACGGCTACCGCAGAAGCAGCCCGATTTTTTGCTTAATCTCCTCTAGGCTTTCCGTCTCGAAACCAAAATAGTCCGCGAAAGCTTTGGTAGTTCGGAGCATCCTAGTTCTTCCGTAAGGCTCCGATTCAACGAGCTTGCGCGCCTGAAGTTCGTGCACGTGCCCGTACGCTTTGTTACCTCGAATTTCGGCTACCTTTGATTGTGTGACCGGTTGATGAAACGCAATAACGGCAAGCGTTCGCAGTACGGGCGTTTCGAGATCACGCTGAGCGATCGTGCGGACCGCGTCAGCGTACTCGCCCTTCACCTGCATGACGATGTCTTCGTCGGTCTGAACGATTTCAAGCGCGCCATTCTCCCCATATTCTTCCATGAGCGATTCGACGATTTCTTCGACATCAGCATCAAAGCTAATCATAGACTCTAGTTCGAGAAGGGCCAATGGCCTGCCTGCGACGAAGAGTGCTGCCTCGATGAGGTCTCTATCGTTCATTACCACTTATGAACGCGGCAAGGGCGTTAAAGGTTTTTGCATTGGATCAAGATGTCACCGAATAGTTCCTTCTGCTCGAGCTGTATCTGTCGCCTCGTTGCCATGAAGAGTAATGGTATGTAGGTTTGAACGATATGCTCAGCAGTATTATCGACAATGAGCTCGCTAAAGAGCACCTGATCCTGCTTCCCGAAGCGTCGCTTAAGCTCGCGCTGCACTCGTTTGACCTGCCGCTCGATGTCTTCCGTGTGCGCCACTGCGAGAGCGTCAAACTCCTGTGCTTGAAGCTGTATGAGCCGGCGCACGTCTGACTTTTCCCTTCGCTTTGTCGCTTTTTTAAGCTCGTGGATGAGCTCTGACAGAGTGACGCGACGCTTCGCGTGCCGCCGTACCTTAGGCTTGAGGGCGGGGAAGCACGCGTGAAGGTCTTCATCGGGCAACTCTTCTTCGTCTAGGTCTTGCGGTTCAGATTCCTCTAGCGCGTCCGCCTTCATCCTCAGCAGTATCGATGCAAAAAGGAGCGTTCGGCTCGACACCCGCAAGTCGAGTTTTTCGAGCTCCGCAACGTGGGCCAAGAACTTGTCGGTGACGTCGACGATGTCGATATCCCAAGGATCGATCTCGCCGTTTTTCGCAAGCGAGACTAAAATATCAATTGATCGTTCATCAAAATCTTCGGGCGCTTCACCGTTGGCGGTAGCGCTGGCGCGTCCGTCGCTGGTCAATTAAGCTTCACCCCAGTGACGCTCGAGATGTTGCCCTCCTGCATAGAGACACCGATCGTGCGACTGGCCGCTTCGATCATGGGTTTTCGCAGCGAGACAACTATGAACTGAGCGTTCGAGGAGAGCTTCTTGATCATGCGTGCGACCCGTTCGGCGTTTGCACCGTCCAAGAACATGTCGATTTCGTCGAACATATAAAACGGCGCCGGCATGTGCCGTTGAATGGCGAAGATCATCGCTAGCGCTGCAAGGCTCTTCTCTCCGCCCGACATCGCCTCGATTCGCTGCACGTGCTTGCCACGCTGCCATGAGTGGATGAACAGGCCGCCGTCGAAGGGGTCCTCGTAGTTCTCCAGAGCAAGCTCGCCCGTGGCTCCCGAGAGTTCCGCATAGATGACCTTGAAGTTCGCATTGATGCGTTCAAACGCCGTGAGCAGCGCCTCCTTTTTCATCAGGCCGTAGCGGTCAATGCGTTCGAGTATCTCAGCGCGTTCATTGAAAAGCGTGTCCTTGCGCGCGGCGAGGTCTTGTTGTCGTCGGGCAACGTTGCCATAATCCTCGATGGCACGCATGTTGATGTCATTCATCGACTCGAGCTGCGCTTCGAGGGTTCTCAGCGCTGCCACGATGGCCTCGTGCGGCTCCTCAGGTGGCACGTCGTCGATCTCGCCCGCCTCTGCTTTGAGCTCGTCTCGACGGGCTTCGAGCTCCAACCGCTGATAATCGAGGGTTTCGAGCGCCTGATCGGTGCGATCAATCTTGTGCTGAAGATCCGCTTTCTCCGTCTCCTTCAGGCTGATCTGCTCCAGCAGTGCATCCCGTCCTTCACGCAGTTCTGAAAGCTCGCGCGCGAGTTCGCGCTCGCGGCCGCAAACGTCGGCGAGCTCTTGTTCGAGATGTGCAGAAGCTTCGGAATACTCACGGATGCTGGCCCGGAGCTCCCTGATCCGCTTATCGGTCGTTTCCAAACGCTCTTTGGCGTCAGCAAGCTTCTTCTCGTTATAGTCTTCCTGAAGGCGGAAATCAGCGATAGTTGCGTCGCATTTGCTGATGCGACCCTGCAGCCGTCTGACCTCGTCTGCGATCTGAGCGAGGTTTTCAGTGAGCTTTGACGCGTCGGTACCCTTGAGCCGCTTTTCAAGTTCCGCAATGTCATGTTCAAGGGCGGCAACGGCTGAGCCGTGTAGCGCCTCTTGTTCCTCAAGCTCATTGATGTTTACGCCCGCCTGCCCTTTCTCCGCCTGCATCGCAGCGAGGTGGATGATTTCAGCGTCCGCCTGTGCGTTAGTCTGCTCCTTTCGCGCCTCGAAAGCTTCGGTCTCCCGCGCCAAACGCTCCCGCTGGCCCTCAGCCGTGACGAGCCCGTGCCGGGCTTGTAGCAAAAGGTCGTCCACGTCGTTGAGCTCCTGCTGCAGGCGTTCACGTTCCTTTTCGTACTCGCGTATCTGGCGACTACGCTTGTGCAGCTCTTGCTCCTCGCCGGCGATAAACCTCAGCGCCCGTCGGTCGATGCCTCCCGTCATGGCACCGCTCATTTCGAGCAGCTCGCCATCGAGCGTCACCATGCGGTACCGGCCAATAAGGGTGCGAGCTTGCTCGAGCTCATTGACGACAACGGTCTTGCCAAACACGTACGAAAACGCCGCTGCGTACTCCTGGTTATAATCAACGAGATTGATTGCGTAATCGACGATGTTGTTGTGCGCAGGGAGCGCCTCGCGGTGTACAGATTTCATCTTGTTCAGTGGCAGAAACGTCGCGCGGCCCACGTTCTGCTCTTTCAAATATGCGATAGCGTGCGCCGCGTCTGCATCTGTGTCGATGACGATGTTTCGCAAGCGCGGGCCCGCCGCAATTTCGAGCGCCGTGGTATACCGCGGATCGACCTTGCCAAGCTCAGCCACGACGCCACGCACCCCTGGCAACTGGGCAGCTTGTATCGCTTCCACCGCTTTGCCGAAGCTTTCTTTGAGGCGCGCTTCCGCGCGGACGAATTCCTGATGCGCTTGATTCAGTCGCCTTTCGACCGTTTCCAAGGCGAGCTTTAGATCCTCGCGTCGCACTTCGAGGTCTTTAATGTTCTCGCGCGCGTTCTCCAGTTTTCGCGTCAGCACGGCACGATCCTGATGGATCTTTTCTAAATCACGCTCGACAGAAGCCGCGTCTGACCGCATGGCATCAATCTTCTCCTCGAGAGCGTGCACGTCCGTTGAGGCGCGACGCAAGACATCGAGCACGCGGTCTCGGGCGCGTACGACGTCCCCCCGCTTGTCCTTTTCCTCGCCAAGCACTTTGCGCTTCTCAAAGAGTTCGTCACGCGCCTGCGTCACATTTTCATCGAGCGTGGCAAGCTGTTCTTTAAGCGCGTTGAGATCCTGCTCCTGCTCTTCGAGCTCGCTTGAAAGGCTTGCCCGTCGCACCGCTTCAGCTCTCAGATCGCTCTGCAGTGCCTCGTGCTTCTGCTTGAGGGCGTTCACTTCGATGAATACTTTGCGTTTCTGTGATTCGAGGCTCTCTGCCTCCTTAGTCACAAAATCAATCCTGCTTTGATGTTGCCCAAGACCCCCTTTGATACTCTCAATGTGTTTTGTCAATTCGAATTGCTCGTTTTCGCCTTTTTCAGACACGGCGCTGTTGAGTGCGCTCAGCTGACCCTCAAGATCATAGATCGCGTCTCGCGTTGCGCTGAGCTCGTGAACCGCCTTGTCCTTGCCCCGCTGCTTGCGCGCCAAGTCACCTTCGGTCGCCTCGATCTCTCTCGCGAGCTTGTTGAGCTTTGACGCAAAGACCATTTTTTCATAGTCCCGTTTCTTTGCTTTGAGCTCTTGATACTTGAGGGCGTGCTCCCTTTCGACTTTAAGCTGCTCGAGCCGGAGCGCTACCTCGTTGAGTATGATGTCGACGCGTTCGACGCGTTCCCGGACTACCTCGAGCTCATCCAGCGCTCGATCCCGCCTTCGGTCAAACTCAGCAATACCGGCGATCTCATCGATGATCTTACGGCGCTCCAGTGCACTCACCTCGATGATGCGCGTTATGTCTCCTTGGAGGACGACATTGTAGCCCTCCGGGGTAATGCACGCTTTCGAGAGGAGCTCGTGAATGTCTGCGAGCGTACACGGCTTGCCGTCCAGGTAGTAATAGCTATAGTACCCACTTGCGGTGCGGCGCACCTTTCGAGCAACCGTCACTTCCGCGTTCGTGGGTAGTTCGGCGTCGGCGTTGTCAAACCTCACCTTGACCATTGCCTCGTCAGCGCCATTCCCGTTAAAGATCAGGTCGGTGAGTTTCTCAGCGCGCATCGTCCGCGAACTCGAGAGCCCGAGACAAAAGAGTACGCTATCGACGATGTTCGACTTTCCTGAACCGTTAGGTCCGGAAACGGCCGTAAAATCGTCAAAAAAAGGAATCTTCACCTTTTTTCCAAATGACTTGAAGTTCTGAATCTCAAGTTCTTTAATGAACATAATTTCATCGGGCCGCATGCCCGCTCATAATTCGCGATCAGCGATGATTATATCGTTGCCTAGACGACGCTGGGGCTCGGGAGTACAATCCGCATCCGCGATGATATAGGTGGTCTTCTTTCTTGTCTGCTGTTGGAGAAGCGAAGGCTCAGCCGACTCCGTTTCGCTTGGAAGCTCGTTGGTCTCGTTCACGCGCGGAAGCAGTGCCATATCGTGGACTGAAGAACTGACGTCGACGAGCTGTTGAGTGATACCGTTCAGGACGCTCGACAATTCAGCAACTTTATGCTCGAGCTTCGTCACGCGCTGGTCGAGCGTCGAGCGCGGAACCCCTTGTTTGACCCTTAAGCGACGCGGCATTTCATCTGGATCGTCTTGATAACGCATACCCTACCTCGTAATGTAGTGCGGGGTTCGCACCTTATACTTTATGGTATGTACTCGAACCGCAAACGCGCAATTCGGTTTTATGGCGTAATCCGCCGTCGATCGCGAGGGAAAAGAACGCTTTCCCGAATGTTGGCGAGGCCGAGCATGGTTACGAGAAGGCGCTCAGCCCCAAGACCCCACCCGGCGTGAGGCGGCATGCCGAAACGAAATGCGTCGAGATAGAATCCGAAGTTTTCAGGCGCGAGCGATTTGCCGGCAAGCTGTTCGACGAGGAGGGCATAATCGTGAATCCGTCGCGCACCCGACGCGAGTTCCATCCTCGGGTGCATGAGGTCGAAGGCGTAGCAGAGATTGTTGCGTGGCTGCACGTAGAACGGCTTCAGCTCAACCGGCCACTCTACGACGAAGTAGTGCTCTCCGATCTCCTCGCCGACCGCTTTCTCTGCAGCCGTGTCTAGATCGTCTCCCCACGGGATATCTGCGATTTCAATCGCCTCCGCATAAGCGATTCGTTTGAAGGGAATATGGGGGATCGAAAGCGTCACGCCCAACGACTGCAGCGGCGCGCTGCAGCGCTCGGCAACGGCGACATAGACGTGCTGAATAAGCTCTTCAAGGAGCTCCATGACCTCGTGATCGTCCAAAAATGAGGCCTCTATGTCGATCGAGGTGACTTCATTGAGGTGCTTGCGCGTGTCGTGCTCCTCTGCGCGAAATATGGGGCCAACCTCAAAAACCCGTTCCAAACCGGCCGCCATCATCATCTGCTTGTAAAGCTGCGGGCTCTGGTTCAGGAACGCTTCGCGGTCAAAGTACGATATGGGGAAGAGCTGCGTCCCACCCTCAGTCGCCGTGGCCACCATTTTAGGAGTCTGAATTTCGATAAAATCGTGGGCTGATAGAAACGCCCGCACCTCGTGGAGCACCGTTGCACGAATAAGGAAGATAGCGCGCGTGGCTGGAAGACGCACGTCCATGAACCGCGCATCCAGGCGTGTATCAAGATCGGCCCGCACCTTGCCGGTAACGTCAAGCGGAAGCGGTGATTCCGCAGCGTTGAGCAGCTCAACCTCGTAGGGAATAATCTCAAAGCCTTGCGGCGCTTTCAGTTCCTCCTTGACGAGTCCCGCGACGCGAACGACGGACTCCCGGCTCAGACTTCGCACGTGTTCGACGAGTTCAGGGGGGACCTTCTTCTTTGGCATGGTGATTTGCATAACGCCATCGCGATCACGGAGCAGAAGGAAGCTAATACCCCCGAGGTCACGAAGCTCATGCACCCACCCCGCAACGGTCACGTCAGTTTCTGGAACGATCGCGCTCGAGCGCGTGAGCTTCATTGAAGCCTCCGCAGCACTGACGCTGCGTGTCCAGGCAACCCCTCGATCTGCGCCAGCGAACGGACGAGGTCCGCAAGGCTGTCCAACCCGTCTTTCGTTAGCACTTGCACGCTCGTCTTCTTAGTAAAGTGGTCAACGTTAAGCCCGCTGACGTACTTGGCGAATCCGCCGGTTGGCAACGTGGAGCTTATTCCGGTGGCGTAATCACCGACAGCTGCGGGCGTATAGTCCCCCACGCAGACGGTTCCGGCATTGCGGATCTTTTCCAACACGGTAATCGGATCGCGCACCATGAGTTCGAGGTGCTCGGGAGCGAGGTCGTTGATAAACGAAATGCACGCGTCCACGCTGTCGCCCACAAGAACGGCAGTGTTGCTCAGATCAATGAGATCCTTCCGCGGGGCTGCTTCGCGCTGCGCAGTGAGCTCTTTTTTGACCTCGCGTGCGAGTTCCGGAGACGGGGTCAGCAGGAAACCGGATGACGTAGGGCCGTGCTCGAGTTGGGCGAGGATATCAGCGGCGATAAACTCTGGATTCCCTCCATCGGCGAGTACAGCAATCTCACTTGGGCCCGCGGGGAAGTCGATTTCGACCGCACTCTGCACGAGGAGCTTTGCGGCCGTTACGTACACGTTGCCTGGTCCGACGATCTTGTCCACCTTTGCAACGCTTTCTGTCCCATACGCCATTGCAGCGATCGCCTGCGCCCCCCCAATCTTATAGACAGCGTTCGCACCTGCAATATCGGCAGCGAGAAGCGTTGCCACCGGCACGGTGCCATCAGGCATCGGCGGAATACACACGACGACCTCGCGCACGCCGGCTACCTTGGCCGGCACGATATTCATGAGTGCTGTCGAGGGGTATAGCGCAAATCCTCCGGGCACGTAGGCGCCGATACGATCGAGCGGCGTGATCTTTTGCCCGAAGACAACTCCCGGAGCAACCTCGTGAAGCCATAAGTCGCTTTGTACCTGTCGCATGTGAAACGACGTGATGTTGTCGGAAAGATGATACAACGCGTCGATGACATCTTGCGAGGCATTTTCGTACGCCGAGAGGAGCTCCCCTTCAGTTACTCGAAGCCCGACGATGTCGGCTTTGTCATATTCTAAGGTGTATTGCATGACGGCGGTGTCGCCGTTTTCTTTCACATCGTTAATGATTTTCTGGACGTGTCCCATAACCTCACGTACGGCCGCACCGCGGTCGAGAAGACGGTCAAATTCGACGTCAGTCACCTCAGATAAGCGTTTACAGATCATGGCATAACCGATAGCACGCGATACGGTATTAACCTTTATGGGTAAGCCCCATGCGCCAATCTTTACGCACAAGACTCATTTCGAAGTACTTAAATAGAAAGAAACGAGCATTACACGCGCATGAGCAGGAAAGACCTGATGAGCGACATCGCGATGGCCCGTAAAGAGCTCAGCATCCACCGAATGAAAAAGATACTGAAGGTGTGCCTCACCATCACCCGGAAGTCTTACTGATCGATAATGGGCGCTTCGCGCCCGCATCCGGGACACTGCTTACCTCGTTTTTTTATGGCACAGCCTGTTCGTTCGATAATGACGGCGCCGCATTCGGGGCAGAACGTATTCTCGTGCTGGCTCGGAACGTTACCTAGATAGACATAGCGCAGCCCTGCCCGTACTGCGGCGCTATGCGCCTTTTCGAGCGTTTCTATGGGTGTTACAGGACGATCAAGCATACGCCAATCAGGATGGAAACGCGAGAAGTGAACCGGCGTGTCGCAGTCAACGCCCGCCACCCACTCGCTAAAAGCGGTGAGCTGTGCTTCGTCATCATTCAGTCCGGGAATAACGAGATACGTCAGTTCAAGGTGGATGCCGTGCTCGTGCATGCGCTCGCACGTTTTGAGCACGGGATCGAGCCGCGCCTTGCAGACGCCGCTGTAGAACTTCTTGTTGAAGCCTTTCACATCGACGTTTGCCGCATCGAGATAGGGTCCGATCTTTTCGAGAGCTTGCGACGTCATATAACCATTGGTGACGTACACCGTGTACAAACCGGCTTCTTTAGCAAGGATCGCAGAATCGTACGTATACTCAAACCAGATCGTCGGCTCATTGTACGTCCACGCAATCCCGCGGCAGTTGCGCTCGAGAGCGAGCTGCACAGAACGCTCCGGAGGGATTTCCGTCGTGCCTAGCTCTCCGACTTCCGCGAAGGAGATGTCATAGTTTTGGCAGTGCTCACACTTGAAGTTACAGCTTACCGAACCGAGCGAAAACACCTTTGATCCGGGGTAAAAATGATACAGCGGCTTCTTTTCGATCGGATCGACGTTCATGGAGCTCACCTCCGCATATATGAGGGTTTCGAGCTTGCCGTCGAGATTCTGCCGCACCTGACAGATCCCACGCTCCCACTTCTTAATCTTGCACTCGTGTGCGCACGCAAAACAGTGTACGGCCTCGCTTTCTATCGGTTCCCACAACATGGCATCTTTTATCACGTTATGACCTCCGTGGCGTTTCAAGTAGTTGCGCGTCGCTTGATAATATTTCCTGGTCCTCGTCTGCAGCTCGTTGCGCCCGCACTACGATCGCGACTTTGTTCTTATCGCCGTGATGTGGACCTTGAACGCAATGCGCGAACGAGGACGCACTACGTGACTCTCCTAGAGTGTTATGCGAGTAGCCTAGCCAAACGCCCGGAAGGTCACGATGTTCCGCGCGTAGGGGACGAGCTTGCGCAGTGACATGAGATGGGACGTTTCAGCGTGACAATAAATGAGACAGTGCCTGTCGCACTGCAGCATTTGCTCACGGTCAGCCTGTGCCCGTTTCGAGGTCATAAGGGTCTGAAGGTCGTTTTCAAGGAGGTTGCCCAGCTTAGCGCCGATGGGCATGCACGGGTAAATGATGTCGCCGTTCGGCTCGATCATGACGCTAAGCGTTCGGCACGTGTACGGCTGATCAAAACTCTCGATGTACGAGCGACTCGTTGTGAGCGTGTTCCCGTACTCGCGCTTCAGGCGCGTAACGATCTCGCGAAGTGCCATCAGATCCGGCGTGAGGTCTTCGGTGCCATCGAAGTTGAACGCAGGCATTATGAGAATCTTGTGGCCGTGTGCATGCACTTTTTCCACCTTTTCCTCGATCTTATCGAGGTCGCGCTTCGTTACAACTGTTTGCACCGTCGTCTTGATGCCAAGATCAGAGAAGAAGTCGAGCCGGTCGAGCATGTGCACGTTGTCGTGACCCTCGTCAATGGATAACTGCAGAAAATCGAAGTACCGTGCGTATTCCGCAAATGGCCGTCGATCGATGAGCAGTCCGTTGGTGGTAAACAGAATATAGTTCGAACAGTCGTGTGTGTACCGGAGAATTTCGCCGATATCCTTGCGCAATAGCGGCTCTCCCCCTTCAAAGCTGATGGTAAAGGTGCTTGCTTGAGACAGATTATCGATGACAGTGAGCACGTTATTCGTGTTAAGGTCAGGGATCTTATCTGCCCAGACGTTGCAGAAGCCACACCGCAGGTTGCATCGGTGGGTGATCTTGAATGAGGCGTAGAATGGATTGTCGAAATCGTTTCGGATGTAATTTGACAGGTACCCTCTAAGGGCCCGCACATTTCTATTCATTGTGCCTCGTGCGGTTGTGTGACGAACGAATTCGTGAGGGGGTGGCTGTTGTTGGTATCCAACGAGCCGTAGATTCACTCTTCAAATGGTGCAACGTAGCAGGACGTCTGCTTGCTGCTAATGAGCTTCTGTTCGTGTAAAAGGCGCGCTGTGAGGAGATACGTGCCTTCTTCACTCGCGTAGAGCTCGCTCACGAATCGCTTCGTGCCGCCTTCTGCGATGATATCGATATCGATCACGTCCATAAGCGTGTGGGCTTTTGACGGCGGAGTTGCAGCGATTTCGAGCCGTAGATTCGACACGTCGCGGTGGGCGTGCACTACCGTTTCCGTCTCGATTGTTTCTTCATACGCCCAGTACGGTCGATTCGCGAAAAAGGTCTGGATCTCGGCGGGATCTTCGATGAGCCGGACCTCCTGATCAGGAGAGTACCAGCTCACGAGAGCACCGTCGCGGTACGCTGTGACGTGCAGATAGACCCGTCCAGTGTGGTTCGCAAAGACGTGAAAGTTGAGCGCTGCGGTGTCTTGCGGAGCCAACTCTTTCACAAAATGAAATGAGCCGCTTGGCAAGACGTCGAGATCGTACGAATTGTAGGTATAAAGCGTCGCGCTTACATCGACGAGGCGCTCCGTTGATATGTTCCTCAGCTGGACGGTGATCCAGTGGCGCCCCCGTTCGAGTACCTCGGGCGAAACGGTTGCCTCGAATGGGTACTTGCGTTGTTCTTCCATAGCGCCTACTTAATGTTCACTCGCGTTTTCTTTTCCACCTCAGTGGGCTCCTTCTTCGGGAGCTTCACCTCGAGCACGCCGTTCTTGAACGTTGCTTCTGCCTTATCTGGAAGAACGTCGACAGGGAGGTCGAGCATCCGGCGGTACGATGCATAGCCGCGCTCACGGTAGGTGTAATCCTCATCCTTGCGTTCCGTTTCGGTGCTCGATTCAGCGCTGATCTCAATCCGCTCAGGGGTAAGGTTAATCTCAATATCCTCCTTCTGCACTCCCGGCATATCTGCGACCACCTGGAGGGCGTCGCCAAGGTCAAGGACGTCTACGCGGGGCTGTTTCAGAGCGGGCATCGGCGCTTGTGAGGGAAACACGCGCTCGAGGGTGTCCTCCATGTTGGCGCGGAACGTGTCGAGCATGCGGCGCATCTCGGCGAAGGGGTCACTCATCCAGTAGTCCTTCGGCGTAATTCGCTTCTCTTCTTTCTTTTCGTCGGTCATAGTATCATCAAATTTAGTAGCGCGCGGAAGGTAATAAAGCATACGCAAGGAAAAAACAGATCATGAAGGAGGGCTTCACGACGCAGACAGTTATCGCAGAAATAGGTCGAGGCCGTTTTGTGCGCACGCCTTCTGCCCTCGATCGGCGTACCCCTCCAAGCTTAGCGCGTGCAAGACCCGTGCAACCGACAAGCAATCCGATCGCTGCGCGCTCATGTCGCTGTTGACGACAAACTTCGCTTCAGGATACTCTCTGATCAATTTCACCGCATCTTGCACCGATGCTTTGCCCGGCTGGACGGTAATGCCGATATACGTCCCCGCTTCGAGTGCGATGTCGATCGTGGCCAGATCGATGTGATCGATAACCACGTCCTTGGCCCCAACGTCACCAACGATCGCGACGATTCGCTCGAGCGCCTCTCTCTTACCGCGCCGCGGCGTATGGATGACTTTAGGATAATAATCGATCTCGAGCTGCGCGCGAAAAACCCGCTCCTCGACTTCAGTGCATCGTTCAAGACCGATCTCCCCGACGGCGACCACATCTGGATGCGAGAGATACTCGGGCAGCGCCTGTAGCGTTTCGTCGACTTGGGCGTTTATAGAGCGCGGGTGGACACCGAGACCGACGTGCACGCTGATGCCATTTTCCGCGCCTCGGCGCACTTCGCCGTGCGCAAGCTTGAAAAAGTGGTCGAGCAGCACGTCTGCGGTTGACATTCGCATCGGGTCGTGCGCGAGCGTGAGTACGTCAGTGACGCCGGCGACCCCCATCAATTCAAAGTCCTCATATGGACGAGTGTCCATGTGTGCATGCGTATCAAACACGATCGCATGAGCGCGGTCTTGAGTCTTATGTGTTATGCATGAGCGTTCCGCGCGAGTCAGAGGAATAATTTCGTAAGCGTTGCCGTCTAAGGGGTTCAAATGGGCTACCTGAGCCAGAAGACCGATAATTATAAACGTGAAGAGTAAGCAGCATGGTTAGCGTGACCATGTTAGTACCAAAAATAGATGTCGAGCTCTGCGTCGGATGTGGAGCGTGTGAAGACACATGCCCGGACGTCTTTGAGCTTCAGGATGATGGATTGTCGCACGTCATCGACGCGACTGCCTGCAGCGAATGCGAGTGTCAAGAGGCTGCTGACAGCTGCCCGACTGAGGCCATCTCCTTCATCGAAGAGTAACCTCACGTTCCCGCACGACGTTACTTATTTTTTTCTATCCTCAGAGCCGGACGCGGTGCCGCTCTGCCCCGCATTGTCAAGCCGTCAGTGGCTGACGTGTTACAAGTGCCAAGCCAACCAGCTGAACGAAGAAGGAGAGGAAGTACACGATCGCTGTGCCTTTGATAGCCTTAGCCACGAACATGATGATGAGAAAGGTGGTCAGATTAAACTCTTCGATTCCGGCGACAATAGGCACCACATCGCCGGCAAAGGGGATCCATGGCGAGATTATCAACAGCGCTGCCCCATATTTACCAAACCAAGCCCGGACCATCTTTTCGCGTTCGGGGTTATGGGGGGGATGATCCTGCGTATCCCGTATTTGCCCAAGAGGTACCCCACCGAGGCGCCAAGAACCGACGCGGGAATCAGCACGAGCAGGATGACTGACGGACTCACGTTCTCGCCAAGCAGCAGCACGATTGTCGGCTCTGCGGGGATAGGGAACACAGATGAGGTGGCGCTGACGAGAGACAGTTCAAGCAAGCCGTAGTTAGTGACAAAAGGCAGCGATAGGCACCCAGTCACTTTGATCGCTTACCACACTTCTACGCGTTTATAAAAAGGGAGTGACGACGTCGCCCGGCTACACAGATTGCATTTGGATGCCGCTGACCGATAACAGCGCTTATATCCACGCGGCGCCATGGGTGTGAAGATAGCATGGAAAACGAACGATATAGGCGCGGGATCGAGGCGCTGCTCAGGGTGAACGAGGAGGGTATTACAAACCTCATTCGGAGTATGGACGCTGTTGCGCCCGACCTTGCACGCTATGTTATTGAGTTTGCGTACGGAGATATCTACACCCGTCCAGGACTACGTGCGAAGCAGCGGGAACTCTGCATCGTCGCCGCCCTCACTGCCCTCGGCAATCGAGAGGATCAACTTCGCGACCACATTCAGGCAGCTCTGAACATCGGGTGCACGCGAGAGGAGCTTGTCGAGACCATCCTGATGATGGCAGTCTATGCAGGCTTTCCAGTCGCGATCAATGCAATGCTGATCGCACGCGAAATGTTGCTCCTTGAGTGAGCACTAACCGAGCCATGACCGCCGCCCGGCCGCGCCTTTTTTTCTCCAAAGAAGAGTGAAACGAAGCGGCCATGCGCATAGCCACTTGACGGGTCGCTTGAAGAACTGGCGACAGACGCCGGCGAATCAAAAATATGCTCCGGTTGGGATTTGAACCCAAGTCGAGGGAGTGAGAGTCCCTCATGATTGGCCGGACTACACTACCGGAGCCAGACATCTACTATAGCACATGGGCTCTTAAACTTTGCTCGCAGCGGAGCGGTCATCAAATCGTCCGATCGACCTGCAAGTCGAACGCACCTGCGGGACGCACACTACGCGTTGCCGCCGTCAAAGTCGGACTATGTCGTTGAGAAAGGCATACTCTTTTCTGACTTGGTTAACCACCGCAACGTCTGTTACCGCGGTGATGATACCTTCAGCGTTACCCGCGGCGGCAAGCATCTCTCCCCACGGGTCGGTAATCACGCTGCCGCCGACAAAAGTCGTCCCCGGCATCGGCGTGCCCACTTGATTGCAGCCGATGAAGTAACACTGGTTTTCAATAGCTCGTGCTCTGTTTAGCGCGATCCAATGTTCAAGGCGTGGCGAGGGCCATGCGGCAGGACAGACGATAATTTCAGCCCCCTGCTTTACCATGGCCCTGTAGAGCTCAGGAAAACGCAGGTCATAACAGATCGAAAGGCCGATGACGCCGAGCTCGGTCGGCGTAACGACAACTTCCGTTCCCGCGATCAATGAGCATTTCTCTTTCGAATGATAGGAGAACAGATGAATCTTGCGGTACCGTGCGCTGATCATGCCGCATCTATCGATGAGCACGCTAGTGTTGAACATGCGCCGATGCTCGTCCACCTCCAAGATGCTCCCCATAACGATGTAGTTGCCCTTTTCACGAGCGAGCCGTGCAAAGACCTCGGTTGTGGGCCCTGGAATGGGCTCTCCGGCCTTAAAATCTCTGCAGTGGGCGAACAGCTCTGGAAGTACGATGAGGTCAGCATCCGTTTCGTCGATTAGCTCGACCGCGTGATCGACGTTTTCCGATCGCGTGCCAAGCGCCCCCATCTGAATACAAGCCACCTTGTGCCCCATATGATCCACCACTCACGTCCGACGGTTCGCCACCTGCCTCATAGTCTTTGAGGCATATAGCCTTAGGGGCGAGACGTTCCATGAGCGTTAGCGACGACCGATCGGCCGCTTGAGGATGCGCACGCAGGAAGATATTTCTATTCTCAGCCGGAACTAGAGGTAAATGAAGCGTGAGCAAATTCTAATCGAAGCGTTGCCCTACATTCGTGAGTTTTACGGATCGTTCGTCGTCATCAAGATTGGAGGCCACGCGATGATCGACAAGCGGCTCATGGAGGGCATCATCGAAGATATCGTGCTTTTGCGGTACGTCGGCATGCAGCCGGTACTCGTCCACGGCGGCGGACCCGAGATCAGCGAGAAGATGGAGCAGATGGGTAAAAAACCTGAATTCGCCGCTGGCTTACGCGTCACCGACGAAGAGACGCTAGAGATCGCCCGCATGGTTCTTATGGGCAACATCAACACGCGCCTCGTCGCGCTCATCGGAAAGCACGGCGGCAAAGGGGTCGGGTTGTCCGGGAAGGACGGACGCATGATTGCCGCGCGGAAAAAGGGCCCTCAGCGGGTGGTCTATGAAGGTATCGAGCAGGAGGTCGACCTCGGCTGGGTCGGTGAAACAGAAGTCATCAACCCAGAGATCCTGATGATCATGGCTGAGAAAGGTTATATTCCCGTGGTTGCCCCCATTGCGGTAGATAACGCGTGCCATAGTCTCAATCTCAACGCGGACACCGTCGCCGGAGATATTGCGGCAGCACTTATGGCCCGCAAACTTATTGCCTTGACCGATGTCAGAGGCATTCAACGCGACCAGAGCGATCCCGAAACGGTCATCTCGCGGATGACGTTCGCAGAAGCGCGGCGCGCGATTGAGAAAGGAAGCATCAGCGGCGGGATGATCCCTAAAGTGCACGCGTGTATCAAGGCCCTCGAAGCGGGGGTGCAAAACGCCCACATCATCAACGGCAATTTCCATCACGCGCTCCTGCTCGAGCTGTTCACAGACAAAGGCATCGGAACGATGATCGTAAGGGGGTAAGCCCAGCGGCCACCGCATCGGCTGGCTGGCGCGCTGGGAACGTACTAATGAGGACGATTCGCGAAGTAGAGTTGCGCGGACACATTATTGACTCACTCACGTTAACGCGGGTGCTCGACAAGATCATGGATCTTGACGGTGAGTTCGAGATTATCACCTTCACGATCGGCGAGCATAAGAGCGACCCGAGCTACGTCAGGCTCGCGGTCAAGGGACGCGATGAGGCACATCTTGACGCTATCATGAGCGACCTTCACCGCCTCGGCGCTCAGGTTCCAGAGATCGAAGACGTCCGTTTAGGAGCCGCCGACAAAGACAAAGCCGTCCCGAAAGGGTTCTATTCGACGACGAATCACCCCACTTTTATTTATCGCCGCGGCGCTTGGATTCCCGTGGAGGATATCGAGATGGACTGCACGATCGTCGTTCGCGGCGACCAGGCGCGGTGCACGCCGCTTCACCAAGTGGTGAAAGGGGACCAGATCGTGCTCGGCCAGCGCGGCGTCCGTGTTATTCCCCCCGAACGACCGCGTTCTCGCTCCCTTTTTGAGTTTATGGGTGGCGCCGTGTCGTCTGAACGTCCTTCAGCGACGCTCATACGCCAAATCGCTATCGAAATGGTGCACGCTAAGGTGCAAGGCAAGAAGATCGCCGTCGTTGCCGGGCCCGCGGTATCACACACCGGCGCTGCCGAGGCGCTGGCGAGCATCATACGCCGCGGGTACGTGCATGCCCTTCTCGCCGGCAATGCGCTCGCGGTTCACGACATAGAGCGTGACCTGTACGGAACGTCGCTCGGCCTCGACATCAAGACAGCCGAACTCGTCAGCGAGGGACACAAGCACCACCTCTACGCCATCAGTGAGGTGATCCGTTCCGGGTCGATTAAAACAGCGGTGCGCCAGGGGCTCGTCAAAAGTGGCGTCATGTACGAAAGCGTCGTCAATAACGTGCCTTTCGTGCTTGCTGGGTCCATCCGCGATGACGGCCCATTGCCAGAAGTCATTACAGATACGATGGCGGCTCAGGATGCCATGCGAGAGCTTCTCAAAGACGCAGACGTCGTGCTTATGATGGCCACCATGCTGCACTCCATCGCCGTCGGGAACATGCTTCCCTCGTACGTAAAGACGATTTGCGTCGACATTAATCCGGCCACCGTGACGAAACTCATCGATCGCGGGACGGCGCAAGCTATCGGGATCGTCACGGACGTGGGAACCTTCCTGCCCGCGCTTGCAGCGGAGCTCGAGATTATCGACGTCGAATAATTTTCGGGATCGACACGTGCTACGTCCTGCGTTTGCCGTACTGTTTTACGGCGTCTTTAATTACGGGCGAAGCAGTCGGGTCGAATGCATTTGTGCGCAACGCTAAGGAGAAGAGGTATGGATATCGCTTTAAGCGGTGCGCCATGTACTTTAGCCACTCGGACGTCAGCGCGCTGTATGCTCGTCCCACGTCACCAGCAAGGTGTCGGTAATCACCGCCCGGCACGTGCGCGAGGTCGGCCCGGCACTGCAGCTCATCAGCGACGTGGAAGACCGCCCAAAGCTGTTCGGTGAAGGCTTCCTGTTCGAGGAGGAGCGAATTTTCAAGGCGACGGAGCAAAAACGTCCGCTGTGAGATGAGAAAACAATGCGCAGGTTCTCTAGGAAATGCACGCTTTCGGGTCACCCTTTTCGAAAAAGACGTTGTATTCGTGCTTTCTTATGCGCAAACTCGCGTCGGCAAAGTTGCGGCTCGTCCACGTGCCCTTTACCAAAAGCTCATCGCGAATCCTCCCGACTTGCGCGTCAAAGTCCGAAAACGCTTTCACGAGTGGGATGCCGACCTCAGTGAAGTAGACACCGATTACCACGTTTAGTTTGGTGAGTTGACTCCGCTTTTCTTGCCGGCTTATTACCCAGTCAACGACGAGGACGACAAGAAGCACCTCGATCGGAAGAAAGTCAACGTCGCCAAGTCCGTAGATCTCGATATACGCTACATCGTGGAATAAGTAGAAGTGAACCAGGTAGAGCAATGCAGAGAGCGCAATAAGAAGAGGCCGAAATAAACCCGCCAACCGATCTTCATCGCCATTCACCCTCGCAGTGATGGCATCTTATCTCCCGTGTCAATAGCTCTAAATATAGTCTGGGTCAGCCGTAGGGGACACACGGCGGTCTGATGGTCGCGAGATCGGGCCGCCGAAACCTCCTCAGCGGGGCAAAGCAGCGTCACGTCGAGAAGGTACTAGATGGCGGCCACGCCGTCGTCTCACAGCGCGACCTGCCAAGGTGCACAGAGTGCGCAGAGCAAGAAAGGTGTCAACCACTTGATTCAATCTGCGGCCCATAATTAAGCACGAAAATCCAATTTGCAAGCCGCACGCCAGCTCGTTCAATGCGATTGGTCGTCAGCTGATCGTTGGGTATGGTTCGACTGAAATGCTTGAACAGGTTCTCTTTATCGCCGCAAAGCCTTGGCACGTCGTCAAAAAGGCCCTCGCGCGCTGCACGCAGCTTACACAAGACCCCCCGAATGCCTAGCTTGGCGGCAAAGCCGAAACTGAGCACCTCTGACACGACGAGCGAGGGCACGAATCTTAGCAGATCGCCGGTCGACAGGTATTTTCTGAGAAAAACGTAGCGCCCCTTCTCCAGCAGAAAAAACTTCTCCGGAGCGACATCGAGTCGGTAATCGTGTCGAATGATTGACGTAGGGACGTAGAGCGATTCAAATCCCGCAAGATACGCTCTGCACGTGAAATCAAGATCATCGTGATAAAGAAAGAGGGTCTCATCAAAGCCGCCGAGTTGCAGAAACTCGTCTCTGCGCACGGCGAAGCAGCACCCTGAAACGTAGCTGACTGGCTCCGACACGGCGCATGCGTTTTTGTCTGCCCCATACCCCCTCGTGAATGCGAGGCCGGTGAAATGCAAGATGTTTCCGCAGTTACCGATTGTGGAACCGTCGTAGATTAAAATCTTAGGGGTGGTTAATAGCCTTCGGCGCCCGATAAGAGGCTGTATAAGCGCGTCTAACCAACCCTCCTCGGCCAGTGTATCGGGATTCAAGATGATGACAAAATCGCCCATAGCACGAGCTACGCCCTGATTATTCGCACGGCCCCACCCGTAGTTTTCGTTGTTTTCGAGCAATTCCACCGACGGGAGACGTTCTTTAAGGATTCGAACGGTGTCATCGCTTGAATGGTTGTCAACGACGACGATCTCGAGCGCGTAAGCTGTCCGACCACGCCGCGCATAGATAGAATTGATGCAGGCTTCGACGTAGTTAGCGCTGTTGTACGTCACGATAACGATACTAACGAGATACTCATCAGCCATTTCACGACACACTACAAAGGAAATCAGCTACGATCTACCACCGACGTCTCACGATGAGCCTTGAGCGCAGCCGCATATGACGCTTTTCCCTCCCAGCCAGCGCATTCAGCGGCCGCTCACCTTGTGGCCCGCGCGTTGATATCCTGAACGGACCACAGCAAGAGTCCCGCAAGCACCCCGTAAAGACCCACGGCGACACAGAAGAGCCACCCCAGCATATAGATGGTGATCAAGTTGTTGGTACGATTGAACACGTCAAGCGCACGAAGAAACAAGAGTGCCCCCGCCCCCAAAAAGAAAAGCCCCGGAACGCCGAAGAATAAGATTGGGTGCTTTTGCACGACCACGCGAACGATCGAGTTGATGACATCGAGTCCGTGACGCACGGGGCCCTTGCTCGAATCGCGAATACCGTCATAACGGGTCACAATTCCCGCTTCTCTGATTTTGAGCTTGCTATCAGCCGCTCTGATGATGATCTCAGAGCTCACACCCATACCATTCTGGTTCACGTCGATCGCGTGAAGCGCCTTCCGCGAGTATGCGCGAAACCCGCTTTGCGAATCGGTCAACCTCAGCCCTGAGCCCACCATTGTTGCGCGATCGAGTACCTTCATCCCAAATTTCCGGTAGCGAGGAATGGTCCGGTTTTTCACCCCGCGCGCAAAGCGCGAGCCAATCACGATATCGGCGCCGCTTTCTCGCATCTCGTCGATAAGCTGCGGGATGTAATCGGGATTGTGTTGTCCGTCCCCGTCGAGCGTTACGAGCACGTCAACGTCGTGGTCTCGCGCGATCTCAAAACAATCGCGTATGGCACTGCCGTACCCCTCGTTCGTGAGGTGCCGGAAGACCTCGGCGCCGACCAGCTCAGCCACATATGCAGTAGCATCATCAGAGCCATCGTCGACGACGACGACTCGGTCGGCGTGGCGCCGTGCACGGGCGACAACGCTGCCTATGGTGAGCTCTTCATTGTACGCGGGGATCGCCACCATGCTGCCGTGTGCGGTGGTCGCCCGCGTAGCAGCGCCGGTCGCACGATTAGCAGGCTGTGTCGCGCCGTCGAATTCGTTTTGAAAGGGCATCGTTATGGTTCACGCGACGTACAAGGCCGCACACTCTCCCATTTTCTTTGGGTGCGCTCTGTTATAAATAGATACATGACCTGACTCTCCTCTGCTTATCGCCTTTGCAGCACCAAAAAAACCAGCTTCAGCCCGGATGCGCTAGTTGCCTCAACCCCGCGCAGAGTGCCGTTCATCACGTAAGTTCCAAGATGCCAGTAAAGGGGATTAAGCACAGCAAGTGCGAATGGCGATACAACCTCCGGGTTCAAGCCAGTCAACACCAGAAAAGGCCTGGTCTCTGACGATTACTGCCAAACGGGGCATATCCTCTGCGGCGCCTAGCGTTATCTATAAAACAGGGAAGCTATCGGTCACGTGATACGGAGCTATGGATACGCCTTATTAATTAAAAATCGGCTAAACATCAGCGTTGCGATACTCAAGCCGACTGCGGGAAGTTGACTACAGAATCGAGGCGGCGCATCTTCGTGACCCCCAATCGCGCCCAACTCTTTAGGATCAAAAAGTTTATTTCAGTCAACGGGCTCTGAACCAATTCTATAGTGTGCGTGTACATTTTTTGCAAATATCTAACGTGTAGATCCCTCCCTCTATCTGGCTTCTGGTGCATTGGTTGATGCATCGGTTGCTGCGTTTGCGGCCCTTTGGTTGTGTTGGTGCGTCATTTTTTCACCTCCAGTGAAGCAAATTCCTGGCTAGGCAACGCAACAGACCTAAAGTAGTTTTTTGACATATGGCTGCGGAGAGTGCCCGTAACAAAGCAGAAAAAATGCAGCCAGTCACCTGCTAGATGATAAGGCTGGCATCGAAGACCTTACGGCCAGCGCTCCCCAGAGATACACCCGAAGAACCGCAGGGACAAATATTATCTTTTTCAGTTCCCAGTCATTTATGGTCAACGGGTTGCACAGCAAACGTTACCTCTTTTGCACTCCGTGAAAGATGGCTTCTATTTTGTCGCTTACGCGTGCCCAAGAATGGTGCTTCTTCACAAATTCGCGCGCCTGGTGCCCGATTCGTTGCTGTTTGGCCTTGTCCAGCAATAGTCCTTCCACCTGATCGGCAAATTCGACAGGACTGTCCGCGATACAAAGATGGTCGCCGTGTGTAGCGTTAATCCCTCGTACACCGACTGACGTAGTGACCACAGGCTTTCCCATGGCCATCGCCTCCAAGACCTTATTTTTTATTCCCATTCCCGATACGAAAGGAGCAATTACAACTGAAGCACGGGCAACATACGGGCGCACGTCCTCCACGAATCCCGTCACGCAAATTGACGGGTCCTTGGCGAGGGCGCGAATGGTAGGAGGCGGATTTTGACCGACCACGAATAGCTTTAGGTTTGGAAATCGCCGCTTGAGCGTATTGTAAACCTGAGAGTGAAAATACTTTATAGCATCGACGTTTGGAGAGCTGGACATGTAGCCGACGAAGACCAATGAGGGGCATTCTTCGCTTATTCCCAGCGGTTTGAAGAAGTCCGTATCGACCCCATTAGGAACGACTGCGAACTTTGCTTCGGGGCACAGCATTTTCATTGCATGATATTCCTTGTCGTTGACGACAATGCTTGTGTCAAACGCAGCAAGGAGCTTTTTCTCTGCCGATCTAGTAGCGAGATACGTGCAGAACCAATAGAGTTTGTCCATAGACGTGCGCGCTCTCAGGTACTCACGGTAGAACTCGGCAGACCTGCAATCGAATGCGTGCATCACTTTGGGGGTGCTAAATCGCCACGCGTAGAACGCTACCGGTTCGCTCGCATAAACGATGTCGTACTTGTCGTGCCGAACGTCTTGCATCAATGACGCCATCGCTGGCAAGTACGCGGTCGTCAAGAAACACCGATAATCCGAACAGAGTTTTCGCGGGGCACAGCTATCGCGAGCAACAGAAAGGAGTTTACTACTGTGGGATTGAGGGTGCCAGGGTACTGGATTGATTTGTGAACAGTACCGTTCCAGTTCCGGATAAGATGTCGGCGCGGCAAGGTCATTGTCGAGATACAAAAGCCGAATGGTGTGACTTCTGCTTAAGTGCTTTAGAACGTTGAATGCCGGTAAGGCCGTTCCGCTGTACGGTGATGGGCGCTCTTCCCATATCATTAGTATGTTCATTGCAGACTCTAGTCACAGTCGCGTATTGGCCACAGTGTGCGGACCGTGTAAGAATTAATTCTCGTCGCCGAAGTCGTTTTGAAAGAGCAGCATTGTACTTCGCGCGACGTGCAGGGCCGTACACTCTCCCATTTTCTTTGGGTGCGCTCTGTTATAAATAGATGGATGACCTGACGCTGCTCTGGTTGTCGCCTTTGCGCAACGAAAAATAGACCCCAGCCTTATCCCCGATGCGCCAGTTGCTCCGACACAGCGCGAACGCAACATTGCCTCTACGCTCCTCGAACGGGCAGAAGTGCGTTCTTCGGATCGCTGCTTGCGCCCAAATTCAGCGGGATGCCGCGACATCCTTCGGACCGACGAAGGACGCTAGGTGCGGGCCCCCCTCGCTAGTGGTAATATACGACGGCGCCGCCGTCGTCAAAAACACGATTGCGGCCGTCCGCGATACCGGCCAAACTCGAATGGGTTGTCTGCGTGCCGCTGAGGAGTGATCGTGCGTATACCTGCTGCGCGCTCGTCCCGGTGAGCAAATTGAAAGTCCCCAGATAGACGTACCCCGCGCGTGGCGTGTACGGCGCATAACTGGGGAGGCTTACGAGCGAACGATTAGAATCAAGACTGGTCCAGAGAAGGCCGCGATACACGTCGGCATACACGCGCCCCGTGGATGCTTTCATAGCGTAGAGCCACTGAGCCCCAGCCACCTCTCTCGCGTTAAAACGGGGGGCATCGATGGCATCATTTAAGAAAAATGAGGTCGGATCCTGCCGCGTGACCTCATAGACAAGTCCAGTGCCAAACAGCAACATTATGACGAAGAGCACAGCGACCAGCTTGTAAGCGAGGCTCACGCCTATCCTTTCGCGCGGTCTCGCGTGCACGAGCCTAGGAACCCCCCCGATCAGCAGCGCTCCAGTAACGCAAAAGGGGGCCAGCAGGAGCGTTGAGATCTGATAGAGCCTCGTCGTATCGACGGTGAGGGCCAAAACCGGAATGGCGGCGGCTGTCGTCAATATGACAAAGCTCGCGAGCGCGAGCGCAGCAAACTCCTGATCAAACGTGAAACGACAACGGCGGAGCACGAGTGCAGCGAGGCCCAAAATGATGAGAATGAGGCCAAGTAAGTAGAGGAGCTCCGCCACCTCGTGAAGAGGAGAGAACGTCCCGAGCTGGAGCAGTTCGTTTACCGAAATCCCGTAATAGCGCGCCAGCGCGAGTGACGCGGAGAGAAAGACGACCGGCGCCCCGAACAGCAACGTCGGCGCCTTCTGCTGGGCTCGTTTGGCAAGCACGTAGACGATCACAAGGGCGCAGGCGTACGCCGCAGCGCCGATCCCTAAGGCGAGGGGAACGTTAAGAGGCGCGAGAAGCGTACGGCCAATCTGAGCGAATGTAGGGGCGATGTCACCGCTCAGCGCCGCGGACCCAAGAGTCGCATACCAGGCAGCCGTGAAGGCGGCGAACAACAAGATGGAGGGCAGCGTCAGCATCCTTTTCGGGCGAGAGGGAGGCTTTTCTGACGGCCCAGAAGAGGCGGCCCTATGCAGGCGGCGCATTGCAGGGTTGTCGACGAGGAAGAGCACGAGCCACGCGACAACAAGATATGTGATGAAGATGAACGCGAGTGCATAGTGCGACACAACAACGGCTGCAGCAAATATGGCACAGAGCGCATAGAGGGACAGTTTCCCTGCCTCGGAGCCGACGCGTTTGTCGACTAGCAAGATTAAGAGCAGTACAAGAAAAAGCTCGGCGATTTCCTGTCGCGCGAGTGACGGCATTTCGGTAAAGAACGTGAACAAGAAGGTGATAAAAAAGGAGGCCAAGAGGGCAATTCTGTCGCTCGTCTGTTTTTGGAACACGACGAACAGGCCGACCGGGACAAGGGCGAACAAGAGGGGATAGATCGTTTTGAAGATCCACACTACACTCACGCCTGACACGATTGAGATAAGTGGAGCGAGCAGCGTAACGCTCAGCACAGCATTGGTTGCGCCGGGCGCGTGCACATTCCACTGCGCGTTGGTAAGGACAGCGTTCGCGGTATAGAGCTCCTTTTGGATGTCCCACCCCCAGACGTAAGGCGAGATCAGCGATGCGTGATAAAGGAGCGCGACCGCGATGACGAATACCGCGAGCGGATAGAGCTCCTTTGGAACGGATGCCGATGTGCTGATCCAAAGCGCCGTAATCGCGATTATAATGATGAGCACGAGCAGGAGCAGGTTGCTGCCGTACGCATTCATCGCGTACGTTGCAAATATGCTCACAAAGGGGAGCACACATAGCGCTAACACCGACGGCGTTAGCACGTCACGTCGATCGATGGCACCTCCCTCAGTCGGACCCTGGTCGCGCCAATAACTCAGTACCGCCATGAAGGTTATGATCACACCCTCCGTCATCACAACCGGGACAAGCGCGAGCGGCCGTTCGAACCCAAACACCGGATACAGCATAGTCATGAGAAGCCCTGTCGCCATGACGGTCGCGAGGCTGAGGCCAACCGCGAAGAGCGGTGTGCGCACGCCGCCGAGTTGGTGCAGGCGGAGGGCCCGAAGGATGAGCATACCGGGAACGAACAAGAGGCACACGAAGGCAAAGAGGCCGCGCAAAAGCGGTATCTGCACCCCTGCCGCGTCGAGTCCGATGAGGGCCCAGAGAAGAAACTGCAGGGTGAGGACTGTTATAAGCGTCCTTTTGCGCGGCCAATCGTTCATCACGAGAGGATTAAGAACCATGGCGGCCCCCCATTGCACGCTTGTG
>Ga0326727_10005491_pt1 | contig 36195 bp, 37 predicted proteins | sample MB2enrmetagenome_FD_207643 | JGI IMG/M metagenome (GOLD analysis project Ga0326727, IMG submission 207643) | Lab enriched peat soil microbial communities from McLean, Ithaca, NY, United States - MB29MY | ecosystem: Environmental > Terrestrial > Soil > Wetlands > Peat | place: USA: New York...
TCAAGTTAGACAAGAAAGGCGGGGAGGAAGCCACAGAACGAAAGCCGTCATAGTTCAGCGTAGGCTGAACCGTGAAGAGTCAAGTTTAGATGAACTTAAAAGATTGGCAGAATCAGCCGGATACACCGTTGTAGCCACATTAGAACAGACCAGACCGCCCGATTCACGGTATCAGATAGGCGCTGGAAAAGTCGAAGAACTCGCTCGGCTAGTCGATGAAACTGGCGCTGAAAAAGTGATTTTTGACAACCAACTGAAAACTCGTCAAACGTACAATCTGGCAAAAGCAACACATGTAGAAGTCATCGACCGATTCCAACTCATACTTGAAATCTTCACCAGAAGAGCCACAACCACAGAAGCCCAACTTCAGATTCAACTGGCAACCCTGCAGAACGAACTCAAGCACGCTAAGGAAAAGGTAAGATTGGCCAAAGGAAGCGAGCAGCCTGGTTTTATGGGTCTTGGAGCCTACGAAGCAGACGTTTACAGTGACGCCATAAAACGGCAGGTTCAAACAATCCTGAAAAAGCTTACAAAAATCCGGGAGAAAAGGGTGCTTCATCGAGAGAGGCGAACGGAGCTTGGTTTCTTGACTGTTTCGCTTGCTGGATACACGAAGTCTGGAAAAAGCTCCTTGTTTAATGCTTTAACAGAAGAAACCACCAGGGTTGACAAGGCATTGTTCACTACTCTTTCGACCACTACGCGGATGATAGAGTTTTCGAACCGCAAGTTTCTTTTAACAGACACCGTTGGCTTCATCGACCGTTTACCCATATCGTTGATTGAAGCGTTTCATTCCACCCTGGAAGAAACCATCTTTTCAGACTTAATCATATTGATGTTAGACTTAAGCGAGCCGATAGAAGCGATTGAGAAGAAAAACAACGTTTGCCAAGAAACGATCGACCGTTTGGGAGCATCAGGCATACCAACCATAACCGCTCTAAACAAGATTGACTTAATCACTGAAGCTGAAACAAACCAGAAGCTCGAAGCCCTAAAAGATAAAATTAGGAATCCTATTCTCGTGTCAGCAAAGTGCAGAACAAACCTTGATTTACTGAGAGGGGAAATACTGAGGATTCTTGAAAATTACGTTCAAGCCCAGTTTTCGGTTCCGTTGACTACCAGGACCATGACGTTTATCTCTTGGGTTCATGAAAAAACAGCGATTCAAAAACAAGATTTCACCAACGATTCAGTTCAAGTGGCCTTTGAAGCTACTCCTGAGTTAACTGAGCAAGTGAGAAGAAAAGTGGAAGAGTTAAATGGCAAATTCACAACCAACCAAAAAACCAAATGACCCGCCCAAGATTGTGGTTTTAAGGTGGGGGCACAGACCACAGCGGGATGTGCGGTTAACTACCCATGTCGCTTTAACTGCAAGGGCACTTTGCGCCTCAGGCTTCATACTTTCAGACGTAGAAGACTCCAGCATAGAACAAACAGTAAAGAAGATAACCACACATTGGGGCGGAACATTCCAGTTTGAAATGGGCACCCCGTGGAAGAAAGCCGTTCATGACTGGCGGGCTAATGGCGGCGTTGTTGTTCATTTAACTGCTTATGGGGAAAGCATCCAAACAAGCGACGCCCTAAACAGAATCAAAAATTCAAACAAGGATGTTTTAGTCCTTGTCGGCAGCCAGAAAGTTCCAGGCGAATTCTACTCAAGCGAAGTATCAGACTTCAACGTGTCCATTGGGAACCAGCCTCATTCGGAATGCGCCGCGCTCGCCGTTTTTTTGGACCGTTTCTTTGCTGGCGAAGAGTTGGCTAAGGATTTCGGAGGGGCGAAAATGAGGATTGTGCCGTCTGCAAGGGGAAAGAAAATAAAAAGCGACACGGATCCCTAATTTGTTCTTTTTAATTTTCGAGTTATATTCCATGTTTTTAGCGAATGGAGGCTCAGCATCCTGTTTGTCTTGCAGTCCTAAAAGGAAAGGTTGAGAACAATCGGCTTGAATAATGTTTGAAGTAAACATAACATACCTCTTCCCGTGAATGGGTGCACCAACTTTGTACCAACGTTAAGCACCCAAAAATAGCGCAAATTCAATTAACCCTGAGAGAGAGGAATTGCTATTCATTCCTCAAGCTCCAAACACATATTTCGTTTTACTTCGTATAATGTTATTTTACCATACTAATTAGTCGAAAGTTTACGAAACTCTGATTGGCTAAGCTTGAAAATATGGCTGTTAAACTGTGTTCAGGTTAATCTTATTACCATGCTTTTAACCTACTTACAGGTTACCCAGGGGACTGCTCATCTGACAAAAAATATTGGTTCGTTAACACTACGAAAATTATATATATAACTTATGGCTTACTATTGATTGATTCGATAAAAAGAATGACCAGATATGGATGAAGATTTAAAAAACAGCTTCATCGTCAACGAAAACCCTGACGAGAAAAAAGTTGAGGGATACATCAAAAGACTTCTGCCCTACTGTAAAACCACTAAAACAGGTGCTATTATATTTAACATTCAAGAGCTAAAAAGTTTGGAGAAAGTGAAAATATTTCTGGTTGCAAGGTATTTAGCTAATTTCTTGGAGTCTTCAATTTCAGGTCAAATTCAACATGATGAGTTTGTTACTTCACTTGACCTTCCTAAAGACCAAATCAACGCCCGATTAAAAGATATAAGGGATGAAAAGTTCGCTGATATTCTTGACGATGGGAGTTATAGAGTAAAAGCCCAAGAAATAAGCAGACTTTTGGATAAGCTGGATGAAAGATATGGAAAAAACAAAATTAAATAATTTTTTCCCGCCTGAGGAAGTAGAGGCTTGGAGAAAAATAATAACTGAATTTCATGATAAATTGCTGCTAGATAATGAGCTAACCGATAGTAAAGCAATTCTTGTCTGCATTTACATGAGTTGTTTTAAGAACAAAAGCGCAGAGGTTAGTTACTCGGAAGTAAAAAACCGCTTCATGGGGTTTGGCAGGCAATTCAACAATTTTAAAGTTAACTATTATAACTTAAAAAAACAAGACCTAGTTTGTGAACAGGAAGTTGGCGATAGCAAGCTTCTCTCTTTGACAACGAAAGGGCTGAAAGCAGTTAAGGATTTAATTGGTGAAACTTTAGGCGTAAAAACTTGGCTTATTGAAGCAGGGAAAGTATATAGTGGAAAGAAGTTACTCCAAGAAATTCTTTATCAAAATATTGGTTCTTACATGAATATTTGCGACCCATATATCGGTGCAAGAACTTTAGATTTCTTGAGTATTATTGATAAAAAGTGTAAAGTAAACATTCTAACACAAACTATAGAGAACAGAAACAATTTTGAAAGGGAACTGAAGGACTTTAAGAAAGAATTCCCATTAATAGAAATCGAAGTTAGAATTTATTCAACAAGTGCCTTGCATGACCGTTATTTGATTACTGATGATTCTGTGTGGTCTGTAGGCTCAAGTTTGAAGGACTTGGGTAACAAAGACACAATCGTTAGTAAACTTGGCGATGAAATCAAGTTTGCATTACAAGAAACATTTGAAAAAAGATGGCAAGACTCTCAGCCATTATGAAATACCGATTTAAAGCTTAACGTCATAGATTACCAATCAAAAAAAAGAAAAAGTCGCAACCTAAAACAAAATTCAACCCCTAAATCAAAAAAGCAACCCAAAGCAAGCCCTTCCAAAAACTGCTGACCAATAGACCTACCCTACTATTTGTGCAAAAATTTTGCCACAAAAAGCCACGTGACGTAAGCGAAAAAGCCTCCCCTCCCTACTATTTACAACCTACTCAGCTAAGTAAAAAGCAAAGCAAAAAGCAACCAGAAAAAGCCCCATCTGAAAGTCGCAACTTTCCACCACGCAAAAGTCGCAACAAAAAAATATCCGAAAAAAACCAACCCAAAAACAGCCAACGCCAAACAAAACCGCGACTTCACGGGGAATTTTTCTTGAAAAAGTAAGAAGAGTTTTATTTCAGCATGTAGCAATATTAGGGTATTAAAGGAACATTAAACTATGTTATCGACTATTGATGATGCAACCTTAATCAAAGTAGCCATGGCTTTAGGCGACGAAGAAGCCGTTAGACTAATCGAATTCCTAAAGGGCTTAGAGGAAATAACGGACGACGAAATAGCCAACAAAACAGGCATCCGCCTAAACTCAGTCCGCAAAATCCTCTACAAACTCTACGATCACTCGCTCGTAAGCCTCAGAAGAACACGGGATCCAAAAACAGGCTGGTTCATCTTCCACTGGAAACTTCAACCAGACCAGCTGGAAGGGTTCATCTTAAGCCAAAAACGCCGAGTTCTTGAAAAATTGAACGTCAGGCTGGAATATGAGAAGAACCATGACTTCTACTACTGCGGCAGCCAAGAATGCAAACGAGTGCCTTTCGAAGAGGCTGTTGAACTCGTTTTTCACTGTTCCACCTGCAGCAAACCACTGGTGCATTACGCAAACGGAAAAATGATAAGTAAATTATCCGAGAAAGTTGATTTGTTAAGGAAGGAACTCGGTGAGTAAAGGGCTTCCTTCAAGGGAGCAAGCAATCGAGCTTCTACACAAGTATAATTGCCCACCTAAAGTCATCAATCACTGTGAAGAGGTCGCAAAACTCGCCTTAGAAATCGCAGGCAAACTTGAAAAAAAAGGCATAAAAGTCGACTTAAAACTCGTAGAAGCCGGAGCTCTTCTCCATGATATCGGCCGCTCAAAAAGCCACGCTGTCGACCACGGTGTCGTCGGGGCTAGGATAGCTGAATCAGAAGGTCTGCCAGAAACGGTGGTTAAGATAATCAGGAGGCATGTGGGCGGCGGAATCACGGCTCAAGAAGCCGAGAAGTTCGGTTGGCCAAAAGATGTTTATGAACCAGTCACTTTGGAGGAGAAAATTGTTTCCTACGCCGACAAATTAATCGACAACTCAAAAAGAGTCCCGATTGACTTGGAGATTGAGCGGCTTCAAATCGAGCACAGGGATGCTGCAGAAAGAGTCAGAAAGCTCCATGAAGAAATGACATGTTTACTTGGCGATTAAAGATGGCGACCTTAACCTTGCTGGTTAAAGCTTCTAACGTTGGGCAACTAAAAAAGATAGATGACCTGTTGAAATCTGAGTTTGAGAACCTGGATTTAGACGTAAAAGTCTTAGGCAACCCCGTTAACAGGTGGGTTCAAGTTTCTCTTTCAGGAGAAGACGAAGCCATAGCTACAAGCTACATCAACAAGAACATAGGCACCTGCCCCATAAACATAAAAAACATAGAAAAATTTTCGGTTTTAAAGGGATACATCTCCAAAGTTGACCCTGACAAACAAGAATTAAAGGTGGATGTAGGCATTTTTGAGCCAAAAATGATCCAAGCAACCGTTCCATTAGCTTATTTGCAAGCCCAACTTGCGGACGGCAGAAAAGTTGATCTAAAAAAAATCTCAGAAGCCTACGGTTTCCACGTGAATTTGCCGTTAAGCATCAAAGCAATCTGCTTAAACGCTGAGGAAGACAAGCCGTTGCAAGCGGAATTATCGACGACTCAAACCGAAAAAATCCGTTTATGGCAGCAGTCTCTTCTGGACAGGCTAATCGTTTTGGGTTCATCTGCCGACGAGATTGGGAAGGTGCTTGAACGGACCAGGCTAAACAGGGATGTTATCGACACGGAGCCGTTAGGATTGTTTGAGCACGCCCTAACCTGCAAACTTGGAACTGACGCAGCTGGGTTGATTCCGAAAATCGGCGGGTACATGAAAAATTCAACGTTCGTTATTTTTAATCCTAAGAAAGTGAGGGAACTTATCGGTGGGTCGGCATTAAACTTATAAACAGTTTACATATTAACTATAACAATTTGTTATCCGAATAAGGATAATACGGGAAGAGGGGGAGAAGTTCACACGAGTCAAGGCGACGATAGAGAGAGAAAAAAATACAGGATTGATATAGGGGCTTATGGCAGCATAGGAATCGAAGCGCCCACCAAGGAAGAGTGTTTGGAACTGTTCAAGGAAGTCACTAGAACCAGACGTGACTCAAAGATAGACGAAGCAATAAGATAACCTAAGCACTGAATCAATCAATCCTACCTTTCTTTATTATTTGCCAACACTACAGGCAAAATTACGGCTTCCACTTTCATACGTGCAATTTTAAAGCACATCGTGCTCTTCTTTGCAATGCCGCTTGTAATCCTCTTTGTTATCGTATACCGCTTGATCCAAAGGACACTTAAACTTGTTATCTTTAGTCATTTCAGGCTCTGGGACAGTTATGTTCGATTCTCTTCTTCTAGAACGCTTTTCAGGCAAACAATCACCTCCAACTAAAAAAAATAGCCATTAAAACAAGCTTCACATACAAATTATTAAGATTTTCTGACTGCGCCAAACCAACAATGCACTTGCAGGCTAATGCAGGCTATTGAATTTTTTTCAATGTGGCTTCAAGCTGGTCTAAACTTTTCAAAATTGCGTCGGAATACGCAATAATCCAGGGGCTCAAGCACTCCATTTCCGACACCACGATGATTTTCTTGCCTTTATTTTTGGCGTAAAACAGCTCCATGCACGCTCCCGCCGAGAGTTTGGGCAAATAAACAACCATGATGTCGCATCTGTCAGCGTCATCTAAATCTCGCTGAATAAAATCAAACGTGGGCACTTTATCCCACCAGCACCTCTCGTCTCCCTTGTAGAGGATTTTTTCTCGAAGCCAAGGATTAATGACGTCGAACCCCGCTCTGACAAGGATGTCCGTAATTTTTTCTCGATACTCCTGGTTGTTTTCCATGCCTAGAATGGGGCCTGATATGAACACTTTCTCTTTCATGCCTGCCAAACCAACTATAGCAATTCAGCCCATCATAATTATATTTTGTGTGCGCGACGTTCAAAGCTAAACACCCACAGAAAAAAAACAAGTTGAGCCTGAATAGAGCATCCAGAATCATAGTTTTGTACTATCTTTTTGAAATAAAAACTCCAAGAATCGTCAGGATAAGACCTAAAATAATGAATCCGACTGAAGCATAGACTTTTTGGATTTGAATTGGCGTGGTGCCTGGATGGAGAGATGGATTAAAAACCGCAAAGATCAGAAACAGAATGAAGCCTATTATGGCTAAAATCACTCCTATAGATGTCACCATCGTTCCAATATCTGGGTTATCTGAATCAACCATTTTTGCCACCAAGAACTCTATTATGTGTTGTGTGTAAGTTATATTTTATATCTTATTTCCGGTGTGCCCGACTGAGACGGTGACAGAGACGGTACAGGTAACTGACTGATTACACGCTGGCGAAGAGGATGCGGTTGCATGTATGCGGGTGCGTGAAAGTGAAAAAAATAAAAATTTAATTCTAAACCCAAAACCATTATTAGTTTATGTTCGCTTTGACTCAAAAGATGCGTTGAGAAGAGTTAAAAAATGACTAAAAAAACGGCTCAAAAGAAACCTGTCAGCGAAAAAGTGCTGACCCTTCTTGGAATCATGGGTATCGCAGGACTGATCCTTCTTGCTTTCGGAGTGTACTCGATATTTGAGATATCTAAACTTTTAGGCCTAACCTTAGTGATTCTAGGTGTCTTGGTATACATTATATTTTTAATCATAGAAAGAAAGCTCAAGCTTCCCACAGGTTCAGCTTAATGGCAACAGTACTTCTACGGGCTCTTGGCACAAATGAAGTTACAAACATTTTGCCATCTACTCGCCTCCTAAACAAGATAATAGAATTGACTCTAAAGGCATGAACAGACGGGTACCTGTTAAAGTTAACAAAGAAAACAAAATTGTTTGTTTTGACCTGATCTTGAGAAACGATAGCTGGAAAAATTCCCGTAGATGCTTGATTAATCACTGTCAAAAGGAAGAACAGATTGTTTTTTCTTTGTTTGGCATCCGGAAGTCACGAAATAGATAAAAGAAAAAAGGCGAATATTGTGGAAAGTGAATTTAGCCGCTTTTTTCAGTTTTCCAGTTTATTAAGGGTCTTAGCTTTTGCTTTCTTACTTTTTCTTAATACAAGTACAACTGCAACAATTGCCACAATGACTAAGGCAACTGCTATTCCATAGATTGCTGGTGATAATGCAAATGTTGCCGAGATGGTGTATGCAGCCTGAACATTGTTGAAGGTGTAGGAGCTAACCGCGCCAACTGAACTTCCATTCACCCTAACATCAACTATGTAATAACCGGTATTTGCTGTTATAGTGAAAGTTTGATTGCCGCCATAGTTAACGCTAATAGATTCACTTGGACTGATAACGCCGTTAGCGCCAGCAGAAGCAGTAATATTGAATGTGTCAACTGCGAAGCTCGCAGTAATCGTGTGGGTTGCCTGAACATTGGTGAAGTTAACCGTTTGACCCGAAGATGAAGTAACCGCCACCGAAGAACCGTCAACAGTTATGCTCGTAATGTGGTAGCCAGTGTTTGGCGTAATGCTGAAGCTCTGAGCAGCACCATAGTTAACAGTGCTTGTGCCAGGAGTAATAACGCCGTCGGTAGTCTGGGTAACAGTGATTGCGTAGGTGTTAATCGCGAAAGTCGCGGTCAACGAGCTGTCCGCTGAGACCGTGCTAAACTGGTAAGTCTGACCAGAAGGCGAAGTAACAGTTACCGATGCGCCATTAGCAGTTATACTTGCGATGTGGTAACCAACATTCGGAGTAATAGTGAAAGTCTGACTGCCTCCATAATTGACAGAAACGCTTCCACTCGGACTGATAACGCCGTTAGCTCCAGCAGAAGCAGTAACAGTGAACGTTTCAATCGTGCTTGTCACTGAAATTGTATGGTCTGCTTGGACGTTGTTGAAAGTGTAGCTGCCTGTTATTGGAACTGAAGAGCCGTCCACAAGAACACTATTTATGATGTAGCCACTTTTTGCTGAATATGTGAATGTTTGCGAAAGGTTTGCGATTACCGTTACATTGCCTGAAGGACTGATAATTGAATTAGAATCAGCAGAAGAAGTTATGTAATATGAAGGTGGTGGTGTCTGCATCTGTGTGTACATGTACTGCCTGTTTGACGGCAGATTAGATATGAAAGTTATGCTCAATATAGTGTTCCAATCAGGCGAGAATCGCACAGTGTAAATTCCAGGCGTAGTGAAAGTGCCAGGCACCGTCTGATTGAATTGAAAGTTCAAAGTTCCTGCTGTTGCTAAGGATACTGTAACGACATTAGTTGTTAGGTTTATGTTGAACAGGTCAGGGTCGAGTATATTGTAAATGTACTCGTATGAATTTTCCTCTAGAGGAACAGCCAGAACAGCCGTTTGAGGAACAATCCCAAGCAGTAAGAGCAAATCGGCTCCTGTAGCTGTTGAGTCGTTGCTTGGTCCAGAGCTATCTGAATGTTCTAAGAAATATGGAAAGTTAGAACCACACAGAGGGCTTTGTAAGAGTTGAAGCCATGCAGGCGTTGACGTTGCACCTGTGCCTGTCAACATTTGCTGTACATCAGATTGGTATGTGCTCGGTAAAACTCCATAACTGCCTAAAATTGCTGCCCACGCCATAACTGTATTTTCCAGTCTTAATTCTGGATTAGTTGAAGCATGTTGAATAACGCCATCCTTCCATTGTGGACTACTAAACTGTTCAGCTAAAAATCTATTTTCAATATCAGTTAATGTATTGTTAATGTCTGGAAGAGTTGGGTCTTCACGTTGTAGAAGTAATGCTATTTGCAAGAAACCTCCAGCTTCACATTCCAATACATCAGGCTCTTGTAAAGCATAACTGTACATGCCATTGCCGTCATAATTCCACAGGTTGTTATTTGTCCATAACCACGTAAATACTGCATCATTTAACGCTGAGGTTATACCTAAATTATAGAAGTCTAAGAATACATCAATGGTTTCTGCGCATTCATCATAATACCTTGGTCCGTAAGATATCATTTTTGGATGCCCATTTGAGTCTACCCAAAGAACTGCGGGGTAAGTGGCTGAAGCTACTGACGTTTCAAAGCTGTTGTATGCTTCTGTTAAATTCCACTTAGATAGTTCATAGTTATATTGAATAGCGTAACCATAAGCCAGTATCAAATATCTGTCATAGACTAAGAATGCTGCTGGTGAACTGCTTAGACTATCTGCGCCCGTATCTGGTAAACCGTTACTCATTATCACTTGGCTGTTTAAAGCCCATTTTATTGTTGTTTCGTTAGTGTAGCCAAGTTTTGCTAAGATAGGCGTCCAATATAAAACCGTTGTTGCTTGTTGTACTCCATTTTCTCCAGTTCCAGCGAAAGGCTCTGTCGGCAAAGCATTGTAAGCGTTTATTAATTGTTGCAAAGTTGTTTCTCCCACAATCATGCCTTGATAAATAGCATCTATGTTGCTGGTGTAATTGACTGAGTTAACGATTGTTTCAAGATTCCCTATCAGCGAAGAATTATCTCCAGTAGCATGAACTTCAGGAATAGAAATTAAAGGGGTCTTAAACAGCCCGGCAACCATTGAGAAACAAAGCAAAACAAGAAGGAAAAGAATGGTGAATTTTTTTCCTCTAATCTTCTTCATTTTTTTACCTCAATGGTGCACTCAATAGCCTGCCAAGAGAGAGCGTTCCCTTTCCTTTCTCATCTGTAAGATGATTAGGCTACATAAAGTACTGTTATATATTTTTGATGCACTATTGAGTATTTGAGTCGGAGTTTAGAACTGCATTTTCAATCAGGAATCAGTTCCTAATGCGGCAAGACCGTTCATTTGGTAAAATTGGGAGAAGAAAACCAAGTGTGAAGTGTTATTATTCAGCTCGTTTGCTGACTGATTCCTTTTTCGTTGTTTTCCTCAATTTCACGGTAAATGTTTTTGTTAGACTCGGAAATCACAGCTGTAACCATTTCAAAAAAAGAGAGTTTCACCACACCATCATTTTTGCATACCAAAAAATAGTATTCAAAGTCTTTTGTTCTCTCGTCAATTGTACCCACACAGTTACATCGAGGACATATAGCATATTTCCGATGGCTCGTTTTTTCAGTCAAGCGCAACCGCTTCCAAATAAGTTCCCTCGTTTTGAATATTTCTGTTTTATGAATCGATGATATACAAAACCCCAATTCATGAAAATAATTTTCACACAATCTGTCCAGGAGACAAGTCTAATGTGGACCGAGCCGAACTTGAACCCAAATGAGTTCAAGCCGCAAAGATTATCGGGTATATTTCTTTAATGATGTATTCGATGTATTCGTTTTTGTCTGTGGTGTTGAATATGGTGACTGATGCTTCTCGGGTGATGCCCACTACATACCCAGTTTCTTTGGATCTGGCTACAATGTACCAGAGGTTGCCGTGTTTGGAGTAGTCGTCGAAGAGCTGGGTGTTTGAGAGGTCGGGTCCGTACAGCGACAGTTTATCCACGTTGGGTATGTCTACATCGTCGAAGAAGGTTATCTTTGTGTCTTCGGGGTTCTTGAGGTGGAACTCTTTTAGGGTTTCAGGCTTGATTCTGGCTTCGACTATGATGCCGACTTTTTCAAAGAGGGCTTCGCTGAGTTTGTTGGCTACGAAGTTGGCGATGCGTTTCTTCTCTACAACTGTTAGGAATGTTGTGTCTTGAATTTTGGAGAAGCTGAACATGGCTTCGACAGTTCGGGGCAAGGGTGCGCTTGCGCCACGGTGAAAAACGTGCATCACGTAATCATTGGAGTAGACGCCGCTGAGCATGTTCGCTTTCTGCTGGAGGTCCACCACTTCATTGATGAGCGTAAAATTATAGTCGCCTTCCTCATATGGCGTTTCAACGTGGTAACCGTTAAGTTTTGAGGCAATATCAGCTATGACCATGGGTTGAGAGAGCCTAAAAATTTTTCCAGCAACAACCATAACCGTTTCACCGCGACTATAATGGTAACCGCGGACGCTTAAATATTGTTTCGGCTTGAGCCTATCGAGAGTGGACGAAGCCGGACTTGAACTCAAAACAGGTTCAAGCCGCAATCCATCTGACGTTGCACATTGCATCTTAAACCATCATGTTGGTTATGGATTTATTGTTTTTTCGTTTTCCTGGATGCCAATAAAACCGCGATTGTAGCCATTAATACAATAATCACTCCGTACGGAATCCATTGTACAAGTTGGTTTCCATTCACCACAAATGAATCCGCAGCGTTTATCCCCATTGTCACTTGATTAGTGCCTGTTTGATAGCTGAAAGATACCAACCAAGCATTCCCCAAGGACTCCGCATTGTATGATATTGGGTTTCCGTTCAGGAACACGGTGAGGTCAGAGATATCGCTGATTAATGATGTTGGAATGTATACATCACAATATCCCGTTGTGCCTTCTGGTCCACTGGCTGTGAAATCCAATTCTCCGCTTGTAGAGTTGAAGGCAAGCGCGGATATAGTCGAGTTTGATGTCACCGAGAGAACGCTTTGCTCTCCAAAAGGCAACACTGCAAAATTAATCACCGTGCTAGTCTCAGCGTAATTGGCGTTTCCTGTCCATTCAGCCATCAAGAGGTAATTTCCTGTAACAGAGGGCAACCAAACTGCCAAGAAATTTCCGTTATTGTCCGTGCTTACACTGGTAAGTTCGTTCCAAGTTTTTCCCTCGTCGACGCTGTAGGAAAGTAATATTGGTAAACCTTGCAAGCCTGCTCCATCGCAAGTTAAATTGCCGGCAATTTCCACTCTGAAGTTTGAGAATGTTGTGGTGCTTTGGCATGAGACAGTGAGAGTTGGTGTTGGCAGATTCGGAGTAGGATTTGGACTTGAAGTAGAATTTTGACCGGATTGACTTGAAACGGTGGTAGTAGTGTACGCCGCTTGCCCGTTGGCAGTCTGCACATCTACGATTAGTGGATCCCCTGGGTTAATGTTACAAGGTCCTTGACCGTTGACATTTAGTTCTGTTCCGAAGCCGCCTAGGACTATTTCATTGTCTGACCAGCTTGTCAGGTAAATGCCAATCATGTCTTTGGGCACCCATTGTGAATCTTGACAGCCTGCTTCCCAACTGTCCAAGCCTTCTTCATCGTATATTCTTATAACAGGAGTAGTGCCGCTGACAATAGTGTCCACGGATCCATCAGTTAGGTTCATGAGTTGGGGCTGAGTGTTTCCGAAGCCGCTGCCTTGGATGGTTATGGTCTGCAATTGAGTTGCTGAAATCGGACTTACAGATGAGATGATGGGTGGTGCTCCTTTGGAGCCAGAAGTAGGATTTTGACTCGATTGACTTGAGATGACGGTAGTAGTGTACGCTGCTTGTCCATTGACAGTCAGCACCGCTATTAATAGCGGGTCTCCTGGCAAAATGTTCCATTGGCCTTGGCCGTTTGTGCTAAGTGCAGTTCCGAAGCCACCTAAGACTATTTCACTATCTGACCAACTCACTAATATGACGCCAATCGAATCCGCACCCGAATTCGGAGAATCTTGGACGCCTGCTTCCCAACTGTCTAAACTGCCTTCATCATATATTCTTATTACAGGAGTGGTGCCTCCGCCGACAGTATCAACTGACCCATCGCCTAGATTCAGCAGTTGGGGTTGAGTGTTTCCGAAGCCGCTGCCTTTGATGGTTATGGTCTGCGATAGCGTTGCGGCGATTGGACTTACCGAAGAAATTACAGGCGGTACTCCTGTGGAGCCAGAAGTAGGATTTTGATTGGATTGACTTGAAACGGCAACAGTATTGTACGTTGCAACTCCATTAACAGTCTGAATTTGTATTTGCAAAGTATCTCCTTGCAAAACTTGGCCCCATGAAAACTGCGAATCGAGACCTGAACCGAAGCCGCCTAAGACTATTTGTGTATCAGTCCAACTTCCAAGGACAACACCGATAAGGTCGGGAGGTCCGTTTGTAAAACCAGACCAATTACCTGCGGCTCCTGCAGAGAGTAAATTACGTTCATCATATACAACCATACTCGGCGTAGAACCACCCCAAACGGTATCAACTGACCCGTCGCCCAGTTTCAGTAGTTGGGGTTGAGTATTTCCGAAGCCGCTGCCTTTGATGGTTATTGTTTGCGATAGCGCCGCAGAAATCGGGCTTACTGAAGAAATGACGGGGCTTTGCATGGCGTTGGCTGAACCCGTTTTCGGAAAAGCTATGAGCATTGAAGAAAATAGAATAGTAATAATAAATCCCGCTACGAAAGCTCTTTTCATATCAGGTCTCCACGAATTCATGGGTGTCCTTTCCGATAAAACGGTTCTTGTAAAGGTTTATTGACATAAAAAAAATGTACCAACAAGATTGATCTACGTTTATTGATTGACGCGTTTTGTGTTTTGCCCTCTGTTTAGGTGAAGTGCTACTAACGCGTTTAGAAGCATTGCAATCACGCATAGCATGAAGAGTAATTTACCCAAGAAAGTATTCAACGATATTCCTATAACTCTGGTGCCGCAGCAAATTGAGGCTCACACTGTCCAAGGATGAGTCTAAGGTGGGCCGAGCCGGACTTGAACCGGCGACCTTTGGCTCGTAAAGCGTCAATCGTTACAGATTTTAGCTCCTTTGACTGGTTAAGCTTCAAAAAATGGGTATTTGCAAAGTATGCCAAATCGTATGCAGCAACAATCATGACTTACACCCGAAAATATAACCGCTTGCTCTATGGCAACCTTCGCGATATTGACCTTATTCCCGAGTCAACTCGTAACAACTCAATCAAGGCATTAATAATTCTGTCCAAGTACCTCGGTTACCATGAAGAATTTAGGTCAGCACTAAAGAGTTATGGTATAAAGTTGCATAGACCCGACGCTTTCGTATCCTTTACCCGAATGTACACCAATCATAACAGCGATTTGTGGCAATGGTACGCCGCTATTCAACCTGTTCTTAATCCTAATGAAAAGCTACTTTTGGAATACTTGCGGCTAAGCGGCTTGAGGAAGGAGGAAGGTGTAATATCATTTAACAAAATAATCGAGCTGGCAAAAGAAGGCAAGTTAGACTGCTACCTTAATGCTGATGGGCTTTTGGAGCACTTTCAATTCAAGAAGCAATTCTTACGGGGTACAAAGAATGTGTACATATCGATTGTACCTAAAAGCCTAATTGATCAGATTGCAATTAGTGAGCCCGTTGGTTATAATGCGATACTCAAGCGGTTACAGCGCAGAAAGATGCGGAGCAGGATTTGTGAGTTAAGGGATGCGTACGGCACATTCATGGTTAGGCACGGCCTAATCAAAGAAGAGGTGGATTTGTTGCAAGGCAGAATACCACCATCCATATTCATCAGGCATTATTGGAGCCCATCGTTCAAAGAATTAAGGGATAGAACATTAGACGCATTAAGTAAAATGGATAAAGCTTAGTGGCAGCGGCGTAAAGGTGACCAGACCAGAAAGCGTTGCAGACTTTATTGTGGGCAAAGTGCCAAAGCGCATAGGTGCGAAGCATTACATGGTGCTAAGGCGGCAAGCTGACAAGTTCTATGGCAAGTATGCGGATTATTTGGTCAGGTTACGTTCAAAGCAAGCCTAATGTAACCTTGCACGACCGCATAATAAGCGCATGCGTGCAAAGGGCTTTGATTCAAGCTGCATGGTGATCGATCACCAGGCGGACACAGACCGTCGCCCGTTAGATGATTGACCCTTAAGCGTGAACATTCAAGAATTTTATTATGCCGCCGGATCAACGTGCAACGGGCTCTGATGCGCTAAATCAACGCATTTATGGGCGTTCGCAGTATGCCCTAAAAGCACATAAAGGCGCAAGTCCAATCCATCACCACTCACACTACCTGCCTGTCTGGTGATCGATCACCAGGCGGACACATACCGCCTTAGCTTAATGTTGCATGCTTAAAATTCCATACCGAAAATCCTGTCGAATATTTGAGCGGGTCAACTGGACATAAGTTCAGGAGCCAATTCGACCATCGCTTGGTTCTGCAGCCCCTTTTTACACCTATACTTTTGCACAGTGATCGAACGCCGTGGAAGCACCCTTAAGCTAATCTGCTATGCACTGTCTCTATGGCGCACTCTAAGCCAATAAGCACGGGATTTGCAGTCTGAGCGCATTATAGGGCTAATCTGCAAAAAGCGCTTTGAACCCAAATGCTTTAAGCAGGAAGCGCTAACTTAGCTGTCAAACCAAGTCAGGTGTAATGTGTTGAATAGCCCAAGGAATACTGGGAATGAGCTTGATGCCGAGTATGTGGGCGGGCATATCAAGTTTAAGAACAAAATGCATACGATTTTGAAGCTTACAAACGAAAGAATTGATGTAATGCCACTTGACACTAAAGAACCCTATTTTTCAATACCTTACAAGCGCACAATTGCCGTTGAGATTTTATCCAGTCAGCGAGGTAGTTCCTTTCTTGCTATAGGCAATGATACCAGCATGCTTGCAGCCACTGCTGGAATCAGCATACTTACGAACTACTTAGTCAACAAGCCCAAATTACTTTTAGTTCTAACATTCACGGATGAGTACAACCTTCAGCAAAGTGTAGCCTTCCAAATGCAACGTGTTGAAGAAGCTCAACAAGCTATTTATGACAAGGTTGCCCAAGCCCAACGCTTGATGCACAATGCGTGCCTCAGGTGCGGGGAATGCGCACCAATAAGTATGCTTAGACGTAACGGCGGATACTGTGATTTTTGTATGAAAGGTTGATCCCACAACAACACCTACCTTCAAATACCAACTCAGAACCGAAGGCCTGAATATTGACGTGCCATCGGCCAACGAGCAAGGAATTTTAGACGTGAATCAATTACTGAGTCTATTTAACCCAATTCCTTTGTTTAAGATGGCTTTTTATCTCTCTCTTCATCTTGTCAATATCCTTTAAGTCAGAATCCTCAAACGTGTATGATATCCACTTCTTAAAAGCGATTTTGCTTCCGATAATTTTGTAAAGATCACCTGTGAATTTTGGGTCTCCTATTGTTATCAAATAGAATTCCGTGCAGTTCTTTACCATTGACGCGAGCACTAATTCGCCCGTGATCGACCTCCAATCTTCAGAAAAAGCTAACTCTATGATGTGCAAACCGCCTTTCCAATTCCATATAACGTCTGGATGATATTCAATGTGTTTTTCTCCAACTCTAATATCGATTGGTTCCGAATCGCCACTGTAAGATTGATCGTACCCACTTTGCGTCCCTAAATAAAGCAACCAATGTTTAAGTTCATTGTGAACTGTTGTTTTTCGTCTTGGCATAGTCTCAGCCATAGCCTTCGTATCTATGCTTTTTCCTTAAGAGTTTTTGGATTGTGGGCTATAATCAAAATTAACAGATGTTTTAATTTGAATAAAATTGCTTTAATAAAAAGAAAAAGTGGATAACTCTACTAATCACAAAACAATTATGCCTTTGCTTTGTTCAACTTTCGCAGTTCTTCAATTAAGCTGTCAAGCCCTCTGTGCCAGTCTGCCTTGTCAGTCATGTAGTTGTCTTGGAGTTTATGGCTTGTCGGTATTGTCCGTGTTGAGCTCTTTATCACGTCCTCACCTTTAATCCAATAGCAGCAATCTTTGACTTCACCTTGCTCGTTTTTCATCCAATATACAAAGTAGCATGGTACATTAAGCGTTTTCACCTTGTAACCCTTGTAACATCTTACCGGCATTATCATGCTACCTGCAAAGGTGTAGTTGCTTCCGGTAGTATCCAGTTCTGCAATTCTTTTGCTTCCAAATAACACCTCAAAATCCAAGTCAGGGCTTGATGGAATTAAATTCTCAACATACCCGCTTGTTGCTTCAGTTCCAACAGGGTTGAGTTTAAATTCCTTCGATATTTGGTTGAAAACTGCCCAAATTACTTTTGCATCTCTTGCACCCTGGTCTACTGGACCAGATTCTGAGGGAAGAACCCGCATTCTAATTTTATTTAAGTGTTTCCTCGGTTGTTTTGACACAATTTTTCTTTTTTGTTCATTTTTCTTCTTCACTTTCAGTCACCTCACTTTTCAATATATCTAATGATTTTACTCGCCTGACAACCAATAGCTTTAAACTTACGAAGTGCGTAGGATATGCTGCACAAATTTTTCGTTCTTAGCAATTGGCGTCTCCCGCGCTTTTTTAAAGCATTAGCCTTTAAATAGAAGCAAGCGCATGCTAAAATACTTTACTTTTTCAATTGTGACAAAAAACTTAGCCATAAAATCAAGTAATCAAGTTATTACTTGCTATAAATTTTGCCAAATAATGTTTTTGGATACGACTACATGTAGTATTTGTATTCAGTACTAACATCAATGTCTCTTATTCTTGCTTCCGACAAGATATCGCCAATTCTATCAGACGCTGAGATAGTTATTGGCATCTGGTCGCAAAAATCGGCGTTATTCCAATTTAGCCGAGTTAAAGATAAAACTTCTCTGCACATTTTACGTTCTGGGGAATCCAAGTTAGCAACACGAACTCTCACCGGGAAAGGTATTCCTGGTTTTGGAAACGTTTGGAGCTGAGGAATGTAGCCAAGAGTAAATATGTAGTACTCGGAATTGGAAACTTTAACAACGCTGCCACGCACAATGGGATAACCGCCGTTTCTATACCAGTCAACGGGCGATTGAGTTAACGTCAAAAGGTCAGTCTGCTTAACCGCATTTTCTCCCTCCATAAAGCCTTTAACTTCCTCTGATGTAAATTCGCTGCTCTTATGGATTACAAGTCTTTCAGGCGGTTGTTCCTTGTGCGACCACTTGTAGGCACGGACAATCTGGTCCCTTAAGGATTGCGCTTGTTGAACATTCATGTGAGGACGGGTGTCTGAGTCAGGGCTTTCGAAGGGGTCGCCTCTGAGTATCAGGGTTTCACCGCTGGCAAGAAAGACTTGCGCAACGCTGGCTCGCATGGTTTGCTTTCCTTCCGATGTGCATTCTCGATAAAAAGATACGCCTGCGTAGCAAGTTCCTAAGTCTAATTCTGCAAGTTTCCACGGGATACCTTTGGATTTATAATAGGCTGCCACGCTAAGATTCCAGGCGCGAGTAGCCAAATCTTGGACAAATAACTTTCTGCCTAAGTCGAGTGTTGTTGGTAGAATAAACTGGGTAGGCAATCTATGTTTCATACCCATGACTTTTATAATATTGTGAAAGTCATAGTCACCTTGTACTTGATCTTCAGTTGGAGTAGCACCAAATCTTCTGTGCGCTAAAGTTATTGTGAGACCAATTTGCCCAGGCATAGTACACATTTTTATTAACTCTACTGGTAGGGTAATGAATACTAAATCCGGGTTAGGTTGCTTTTGATGTAAACTTGCAAGCCTTTCGTCAATCAGGTCAAGAAGGTACAGCGCTCTATCGGTTCGTTTACCCTTACTTCGGCATTCATCTATGTTTGCTTTATCTATTGTCTCCTGCCATTGTTCATCGAAGCGAACATCAAACCTCAGTCTGCCTTCCAGACCCAAGCCCGGAAAATCCACACCCCCCACACTGTTCGCTGGAATTCTATTATGCAGGTGATTAAATAACGCCAATAGATTGCCGATAGACTGAGAAGTACCAATTATTGCAGCGTTAGCAGTAATGTTAACAACGCTGGCATCAGCATATTGTCCGTAGGGGCCAAACAGGTAAAGCCCTACTTTGGGGTCTTTGAAGCGAACCTTGTTGGCAAAAAGTAAGTCTGGCTCGGGAATATAGTAACTGCTAAGTTGTGTCATTCGTTTTACTCTCCAGCATAAGCATCGAGCGTTTCTAAGTCAGAAGTATCAACTTCTATTCGCTCAAGTGCCTCCGCGTCTTCATCAGCTTCGGTATTGGGCTTACATTCACCAACAAGGCTAACTTGGTCGAGAATTCGAATCGTTTCTTTAGGGCTAAATCCTAAGCAAGTACCGATATTCTCGTTGCCAAGATTTTGGGTTTCTGGGAAAACATGCCGATACCAAAAAAGAACATCGTAAAATTGGTTAAGGTTATGGCTGAATTTGCTTTTTCTGAAGTTCCTGTCTAATTTGTCAGCTTTGTCACTTTCATACAAAGTATTGCCGTCTGGTGAAAACAAGAAGCGAGGCTTGATTTGAATAAAGTATTCACCCCAAAAAGTCTTGGCTGATATGATAGCGCTTCGATGTACCCAAAAATTGATCTTTTCCCTTTTTTTCATAGGTCTGGTTAGTTCTCTGGTTGATTCTTTGGCTGGTGCTTTCCATTTTGCACTTACAAGCCCGTCTTCTTTATCGGTTTTTGAATAGTAGTATGCTTTTGTTCGATTATCAAAAATCAAACCCATTTTTCTGCATTTTGCTTTTATCCAGCGGTTTAGAATTTTTATGACAGTATTTTGAGTTTCATGATTAGTAACAAAAGTTTTTAGATCAATTGATTCAACGCTCTCAGGCACCACAAAGTCATAAAGGGGATTTTCTTTTATTAGCTCATTAAAACAACAAATTCTTCCATTATCTAAATCAAACGCCGGGAATGAGACATCTGGTTTTTCCACGAAAATGTCATCGCTTGAGTGGTAGGTTGTTCGTGCAATATTGATCTTTGAAGGCACCTCAAGCGCAAAAATATTAAGGAATATTTTATCTTCGCTTTTCAAAGGTAAAACGTCGCCAAATTGTTCTGTAATCTTGCTTGCATAATCAACTTCAGAGAGCGCAGGTCTCGCCGGAGGAGTCGGCTTTAACTTTTCTTCCGCTTGAAGCAAAAAAGGAAGGTCTACTTGTTTCACATCAGTGTCTTCAAAAAAGCTTTTTATATCTTCAAAACTTGCTTGTTCAATTGTTTTTCGAGTTACCTCGTCACTGAGGACAAGCATTTTAGCAATTAACGCTCTAATTGCTTCAGGGTCAAATTGGTCGAACACCGTTTTAAAGAATGCCGAATTTATAGTTAGGTAGCATGCAATGATCATTTTAAATCTGTTCTCTTTTGTACGTGACAGGTATGCGGCCAAGTATTTGGCTAATTGTTCAAGAAAGTCGCTGTCACCTAAGCTGACGGTTGTTGCTTTTACCTCTAACCAGTAGTCCCTTGTATCACCCTTTCTTGTTAGTATAGTGTCTGCAAACGTTCCTTCGACATCTGAGCTGGCCTTAACATAGTATCCTCGTGCTTCAAGGTATCGTATAATGTGCTTCATGTACAACTCAGTGTTGATTGTTAAAGACTCCCTGACCTTTCCTAAGCGTTCAAACGGCATGATTCAAGGCCTCTTGTGGATATACTGCGCATGCGGAGACTTTATGCTTTGTTAAAGGTGAATGTTTTTTGCTTAAATCGGTATTGCAACCAATATTTTGGACCAAATATTATGTTCACTGTTAAAACTATTGAACAGTTCCTACCAAATTCTAACCCGCTTTAACCCGCTGCAAAAGCACTGAAGCAGGCTCATCATTTGGGTCTTGAGGAACCAACTCACCCCTGAATGCTTTGGCAAGGAGCGAATGATCAATTTTGTCAGCAGACTTTTTCGCTATGTTGGTGGCATCAAGAATAGCATCAGCAATAGCGAAGAGTTCCTGAATTTTTATAACTATTCTTTTTTGCTCTTCAAGTGGAGCTATAGGAATAGGTATTTGCCTTACACGTTGAGAATTCAAAGCGGGTTGTGCTCCTCCTTCTCCTGAACATCGTGTTTCTTCATATTGGGACATTAGCCAATAATACACATATTCTGAGGGCATATACGAGTCGACATCGATTATTGAAGCGATGTTTTGATTAGTTGCAGCTTTTATGTCCAAGATAGCGCATTGTCCTCTGGTTTTGCCCTCCCCTATCATTGCCAAAAGTATTGTTCCAGGAGGTCGTAAATGTAGGTTACTTCGTCTCATACCTTCTTCGGTGATTTGTTCGCGTGTGGCTTTGATTCTGCAAAAAGCGACCTCACTTGAACTTACCCAAGGTATATCGCCTCCCCAAAATTGAGTACTATTGCGTTTAGGTGTGGAACCGACGGCCACATCAAAAAGAGAACCAAATTTGGACCATGCCCAGCTTTTGGGAATTGTTGGAAAGCTCTTATTCTCTTCAACTTCATCTTCTGAATATTGTGCAGATTTTTTTGAGCATCGAGTTGCTTTAATGCGATCTATTAGCTCTTGAGCGGGAGTATCACTTGAATTGCGTTGCGTAAGTTCTCCAGCAAAAGCCTTATTCAAAATTGACTGGCGAAACCTTTTAAGCAAAATAGGAACTCGGTTAACTGCTTCCCGAGCAGTCTTGCTCTCGGCAAACAAAGCTTCAACTTTGGTAACAATGCGCTTCTGTTCAAAACTGGGCGGCAAAGCTACTCGAATCTTTTTAGCATCACTTTGATTTAGCTTTAGGCGAGTTGTTCCACGAACATATGGCATTATATTGCAATCATTTAAGACAAATTGTAGATACCTCGCCTCAATACCCTGTCTGGGCTTTAACACGTGAGCGTGGTTGTTTACCCAAGATTTTCCGTTGATTCTGTAAGCGATAAACTTGCTTTTATCACCAAAAAATCCTCCATCCTCAGCCAACAAAATAAGTTCTTGGTCAAAGATGTACTTGTCAATCCAGCCTACTTGGCCGTTAGCACCATAATAGGGATAGAGAACTGACGACGGTTTATTAGCAATTCGTTTTTCTCTTTGTTTGGCGCTTACGGGAACGCGCAAATTATCAAGAAAATCTGCGATATCACCAATGGTTCCCCAAGCCCAACCATCCGGGAGAGAGATTTGCTCATTACGCATTGACGTTTCCCTTTTCACCGTTGCTTAGTTTTAGCAAAAGTTCCTCAAATGCGGTAGTAGCAGTCTCCAAAGCGGTTATAGCGTCAGTTGCCAAGTTCTCTGGATCGTCCAGATCACCGGTTTCTCCAAGTGACTCATCTTTGAGCCAAAAAAAGTCGAGGTTGTAGTCTCTGTCAGTAATATCCTTTTTTGTGAATCGCTTAAACCGTTCTGTTTCGACTCTTGGTTTAGAATGGTAGCAGGCTACAAAATCGCTAAAATATTCGTCAGTCAATGGATGACCTTTGTTCACCTTCTCAACATTCGTCCTCAAATCATAAATCCAAACTTCTTCAGTTGGCAAGCCCTTCCTAAAGAATAGAATATTTGCTTTCACGCCGGTAGAGTATGGGGAAAATGTGCCAATAGGCAACCGCAAAATTGTGTGCAGGTTACAATCGGTCAACAAAAGCATACGAACATCTCTGCCTGCATGTTCCTCAAACAAAACGTTATCGGGCAAGACGATAGCAGCTCTGCCACCGGGTTTCAAAACAGTCATTAAGTGCTGCAGAAAATTAAGTTGTTTGTTTGAAGTTTTAACCGTAAAATCATCACGCGATGGTGCCTCACCCGCACCTTTTGTGCCAAAAGGCGGATTAGTCATTATACAGTCATATTTTTTTGCCATATGCGGGCCGTCGGCAAGTGCATCGCCATACCATATTCCATCCTCAATCTCGTGAAGGTAAAGATTCATCAATGCTAATCTTTTAGTTTCCAATACTATCTCGACTCCCGAAAACGTGTTAGCCTTCAATCTTTCTTTGTCTTCACGCCTAAGATCTGCTCCTTCATTGGTCTGTTTCAAAATCCATTCATAAGCACCTATCAGAAAACCAGCTGTACCACATGCAGGATCATGGATTTGGTACGTTGGGTTCTCGCGAAAATCAGGCTGGATACACCTAACAACACAGCGAATGGCTTCACGTGGGGTAAAATACTGTCCTGCGCCTTTTTGTTCAGCAGCATACTTTTGTAATAATCCTTCGTAAGTGTTAGCCTTTAGATCAACATCTAAGGCTGACCATTCAGTACCATCGATCATCATTATGAGTTTCTTTAGATTAACAGGTTCTCTGAATTTGGTTAGCGAGCCAACAAATATATCGCCCAAAATGCCTTTTTGCTTGGCGAGTGTTTTTAGCATCTCTGTATAGCCATCAAGGAGCTCAGTTCCTGATTTTGCCTTTAAATCATCCCAAGAGCATCCAGCAGGAACAGTCACACCTTTTTCATCTGCAAGTTTTAAGAAGAGAAGATATGTTAATTGCTCAATGTAATCACCGTAGTTAATTCCATCGTGCCTTAAAGTATGACAAAAGCCCCAGATCTTAGCAACAACATCATCGCTCATGAAGTCATCCCCGTGTTAATCTCCTGCAGTAACTCTCCAAGTTTACAATCAAACACCTTATTTGCTTTGTTCCAGCCGCCATATCGACTGAATGGAATAAGGCGAAAATCCGCTTCCTCAATAACCAAATTCTCAACTAAGTGGTCGCGTATTAGGTTAAGCCATTTTTCCTGTTGGGTGGTAAACTTTTTGCCCGTACGCATTTTGACTAACGCACGGTCAACACGCTCTTGTGCATCAAGCAAAGGTTCATTCAAAGCGGCGTGCCGTACTAACGATATTATGTCAGCAAGTTCACGATGATAGGCTCGGCGCAAATTTTGCTCTGTGAAGCGCTCATTAGTTGCCGCCAACTTAGTGCGTAATTCCTTTAACTGTTCAGTCTTAAACTCAACCGGTTTTTTCAAAAGAATGTTTATTGCAGCGATAGCATCTTCATTGTCTTTTACAAATCGCTCGAAAGCTACTAAGTAGTCCTCTGGTTTTAGGTCACGTCCATCAGTAGTTCTGAACAAAAGCTCGGAAGCAACGTTATCTTCTGCGCTCTCGGCAACGATAAAGATTCTTTCAGCCTTAGGGTAGTTTTCACAAAAATTAAGAAACTGCTCACTTCTCAGCATGGCCATCGTATCTGTCCATGAGTGGTCAATGCGATTAGGCAGCGAGGCGGCAAATTCACCTATACTTGTGTTGGGCACTATGGTTGAGAATTGTTCACGACCTTCAGCTGAAACGTTTTTGTCGATCCGCTGCAGACGCTTGACAAGTACATTAACGTTGTAATCTCTGTCTTTATTGCCGTAAATTGAGGTCACCAATTCACGGATTGTTCGGGTTGGCTTATCCGGTGGGTCAACGAGAAAGTCGCTTGCATTCCTAAAATATTCAAATAGTGTTCCATCAAAGCAATCAAACACAGTAAAGTGAGTTTTGTTAATGTCATCGCATTTACGTGTGCCCCTTCCAATCATCTGCTCAAAGAGTATTCTTGATTTGACTGGACGCAGGAAAATCAGGTTTTCAATTGCAGGAATGTCAACACCTGTAGTAAGCATATCAACTGTAACAACGATGGCAGGTTCAGGACGATTGCGAAACTTCCGAATAAGTTGTATAGGTCTATCAACGGTTGGACTGCCGGTAATCTTTGCTACAAAAGCGTCGCCATGTCCAAACTCGTCGCGTAAGATATTTACAAGTTGGTCAGAATGTGAAACGTGCGGAAGATCATTTACGGCAAAGATGAGGGTTTTGGGAAAATGACCTGTTTGTTTTTCTTGTTCAAGTGCATACTCTTTAAACTCGCGAATGATTTTCAGGTTCCTGTCAGGTGCAGTTACCTTATCCTCGAGTTCCGTTGTATCAAACTCTCGAGCATCCTCTAAAACTTCAAAAGTCATTCTGCCCGTAGCCCGATCCTTCAAGCCTACTTCTTCACCAGGCCTAAGGAATACCCCATTCATTGTGATGTCTGAACGGACTTTAACGATATCATAATCTACTAAAACGCCTTCCTTCACTGCCCGTTCATAGTCATAGCGATACACGATATCCTTAAAGTAGGCTTGCGTATGAGATGCAGGAGTAGCAGTTAATCCAATTTTAACGGCGTCAAAATGATCTAATACCTCACGCCATTTACTTTCCTCAGCTGAGGTATATCCACGATGGCACTCATCAGCTATAACGCAATCAAAAGCATGGATTGGAATGTTTAACCGCTCAGCATCTTCCTCCTCATCAGCGTCGCCTCGCTGAGAACCAAACATGCCTTCTTGACCAAAAAGATTGATGCGCATACGCTGAATAGTGCAAACATAAACGAAGACATGATTGGCCTGAGGATTTAATAGATAATCAGTTGGCAAAACGTTAGGGTCAAACTTTGCTTCATCATCTAAATCTTCACGCCTAAAACGTTGGCTGTACACTTCATAGAGTTTATCAAACTTATGTCCAGGCTCTGGCTCAAAGGTAGAAAACGCGCCGACAGCTTGAACAGCTAACGCTCTTCGATCAACCAGAAACAGAATGCGCTTAGCAAACCCTGACTTAAGTAACCTGTAGACTAACGACACAGCAACAACAGTTTTCCCTGTTCCTGTTGCCATTGCAAGCAACATTCTTCTGCGTTGCTCGATCAGCGCTTTTTCTACCGCGTCAATTGCATCCTTTTGGTATTTTCGCAGGTAAGTATTGCTGTTAGGGTTTTGTCTAAACCATACTTCAGCGTTAGCGCCGTCATTTGCCAGGAAGTCTTTCAATGCAGAAGGTGTGTGAAAGGCTGCAACTTCCCTCGACCGGCTACGCATATCGCGCAAATCTTGAAACCAAAAGACCTCACCATTTGTCGAGTAGATGAACGGGGCGTGGTAACCATTATAGTTGAATGGGCTACCCCTATACCCGCGCGAATAGCGTTGGGCTTGAACAAGAACATTTTGAGGCCCAAGACCCAAACGCTTTGACTCCACAATAGCCACCGGAACACCTTGGTCAAACAGAATATAGTCTGCAGGGCCATTGTCCGTTGGATACTCCGTTACTACCGCATGATCGTAGATAGAATCTTTAGAATATTCTACAATTGGCGACCAACCTGCGCGGATCAAGGCTTTGTCTATTAGTTCTTTGCGAGTTCGATCTTCACTTGCCATCCAATGAGCCTCAAGCGATTAATAGCTGTTAAATTGAATAAGAGTCTTGCTACTTAGATGATGTTTGAGCTTTTTCAATAATGAGTTTTTCGCCTTCAATGCTTATTTTGAGCTCTGTTGGGACTTGAAACGGAAAGATGCTGTCCACCATCAAGTCGGATGGAATGTATAGTATTCCCGTACGAGACTTGGGACCATACGTTAACTTGCCTATTGCTTCTCGCATTCTTAGTCTACCCCTTTATGCGCTTTTGAGCTTTGCCCAGTGCACTCCTGTCTGGTGATCGATCACCAGGCGGACCATGTACTGTGCTAAGGCTTGCTGTAAAGCGCATAAATGCTAAAAGGCTTAGGCAGTTATAAATATTTTTGTTCTATAAATTATCTGATAATTCATACGGTAAGCTTTAAGTGTAAGCCAGCCTTTAAGCTTTTAAGGTGAAAGAATGTTAAGCAAAGTAGAACTTGAATTCCTAAAGTCCCCGGAAAAATTTGACAAAGCATATGGCCGTGTACTTCGCCATCGCATAAAGGTGAAGCATGCGCAGATGCACCAACAATCAACCGCTCTTGATGAGTCAGGGTTGACCGTTACGGAATTCTGTAACGTTACAGATTTTAGCAATAATCAAATAAACTCAATTCAAGCTCCGATTGCTAAAATAAAGTGGGCCGAGCCGGACTTGAACCGGCGACCTTTGGCTCGTAAAGCCAACGTCCTAACCAAGCTAGACGACCGGCCCGCACCTTTTGGTTATCTGAAGCTTGATTTAAGCTGTTTGGATTAAGGAATTGCATTTGGTTGATATTAGAATTTTGTTTCTTCCTTGTTCTGGGCTAGGGTTTATTTATATATTAAACCAACCTAATTTTTTGTAGGTGAATAATCTTGGTTTCTGAAAAGCTTTTAGAATTTTTAAACAAAGGAATAGCCCGTGAACTTCAAGTCAGCATACAGTACATGTGGCAGCACGTTCAGGTTACAGGCATGGATGGCGCCGTCGTAGAAGACGTTTTCCGCAAGATAGCCATCATGGAAATGAAGCATGCCGAACGCCTCGCAGAACGCCTAGACTACCTAGACGGCGTACCCACAACTAAACCTGACCCGATTTTCGTCGGAGGCAGCCTCATCGAAATGCTCACACAAGACGAGCGGGACGAAGAAGAATCCATCAACCTCTACAAGGAGGCAATTCAGGTTGCGGCGGAAGACGGCGACTACACTACAAGGCGAATGCTGGAGGAAATTCTTGCTGAAGAAGAAAACCACATTAACACTTTCGGCAAACTCCTCGTCGGCATGACTGAGCCATTCACCCAGCCAGAAACATCTCAAACAGAATAACAAACAAAAGAAAGACAGAAAAAGGCTATTGCTTTATATCCATCACTAAGGGAAGGCTTAAGCCATATGTCTGTCTGCCCGAAATGTGACAAAAAATGCGAAGAAGTAACAGTAGACTACGAGTATCAAGGCATCGTTCTTCGCAATGTCAAAGCGCTCCGATGCCCCGACTGCAAAGAAGAATTGTTCACTTTAGAACAGTATGATGTGATACATGACCGACTGCGGAATGTAATTCAACCCCTAAAACTCAAACGGAAAATAAGCACTGCAGGGAAAAAACCCATCATCTACCTGCCTGAAGATGTAGTTAAAGCGATAAACGCCAAGATAGGCGACGAAATAGACATCTACGTCGATGGCAAAAAAATAATTATTGAAAAACACTAATCCTTCAAATAGAAAAGGAATGGAAATTGTCGATTTAGCGAAGTTTCATGAGAACCATTTCTGCTGCTAAAACCATTGGTTCCCAAGTTTCGTTGAGGGGTGGCGCGTAGGCGGTGTCTGCTTTGGCTAGTTCGCGTACGGTCATCTGCTTTTGGATGGCGAAGCTGAGGCAGTTTATGCGTTGGGTAACTTCTTCTCCGCCTACTACTTGACCGCCCACGATGCGTTGGGATTCTTTCTCGACGACGAGTTTGATTTTGATGGGTTTTGCGCCGGGGAAATAATCTGCTTTGGTCTTGCTGGTTATGGCTCCAGTTACGACTTCGATGCGGTTGCGTGCAGCGGCTGCTTCAGTTAATCCTGTGTTGCCTGCTTCAATCTCGAACAACCGCGTTACAGCCGAAGCCAAAACACCTGTGAACTGCGAGTAATCGCCTCCAGCGTTTGCTCCAGCAACTTTGCCCTGGCGGACGGCGATGGTGCCTAATTGCGCGCACATGGGTCGGTGGGTGACGATGTTTGGTGCTTCGGCGCAATCGCCAACGGCGTAGACGTCTCTTACATCGGTTTCCATGCGTGAATTCGTTTTTATGGCACGTGTCTCACCTAAAGGAATTCCTGCGTCAACTGCGAGTTTCGTGTTGGCTCGTACGCCAAAAGCGCTGATGAAGATGTCTGCTTCGATTTTTTCTCCGCCAGCCATGACAGCGGTAACTTTGTCTTCTCCGAGGAATTCTTCGACGCCTTTGCTGATGAGGATACGCATGCCCTTCTCCTCCAGATGATCCTGAACCAGCTTTGCCATGTCCGCGTCAAGCAGCTGAGGCAGAATCTGCGGCAGCATCTCTACAACGGTGACTTTCAAGCCTTTCTCCATCAAGCCGACGCCCACTTCTAAACCGATCAAGCCGGCACCCATGATAACGGCTGATTTAGCGCCAGCTTTAACTGCCGCATCAATCTTCTCGCCGTCTTCTATGCCGCGGAGGCTTAGGATTCCAGGTTTTTCTCTGCCCTTAATCGGCGGCATAAACGAGTCAGCGCCAGTAGCGATTACCAAGCTATCGTATGGCAGCACTTCGGTGGCTCCTGCCTTGTCAGCCACGGTGACAGTTTTGTCTTTAGTGTTAATGGCAGTGGCTTTTGTTTCGTTACGCAAATTCAACTTTAACATTTGAAAATAAGCTGGTGGATAAACGATCAAATCGTAAAAACTTTGAATTTGCCCGCCGATAACAAACGGTAAACCGCAGCGTGAGTAACCAGCATTCTTCTCCTGAGTGATCAACGTGATTTCGGCTGTTCGGTCTTTTTTGCGTGCAGCCGAGGCTGCTTCAACGCCTGCCGCGTTAGCCCCAATGACAATGATGCGCCTAGCCATCCACCTCTGCCTTCTGCCTATTTGGATTGGGCTTGAGCATTATGCCACTCGACAGCTTTGTTGAAGTCCATAAGGTTAGCAAGCTCAGCCTCTAAGCTTGAGGCTTTAACAACGATTAACCAGCCTTTCACGTACGGGTCCTCGTTTAACGTTTCAGGTTTCGATTGGACTTCATCGTTGACTTCCTCGATTGTCCCGCTTACGGCTGCAACCAAGTCCGATACCGCCTTAACAGACTCCAATGTTCCATAAGGTTCACCTTGCTTCACTTGTGTTCCGACGCTGGGCAATTCGGCATAGACGATTTCTCTTAGCGATTTCTGCGCGTAGTCGGTGATGCCCATCCGAACTTTTTCTCCTTCAATTTTTATCCATTCAAAATCTTTAGAATAATAGAGGCCTTCAGGCACTTCATATGCTCCAACTTTAACCATGCACTTTACCTTCTTGAAATTTGATAAATATGCAGTCTATTTTCAAGCTTAAAAGGTTTCACGAAAAGGAGGATGCTGGTTTTTTTTGGCTGATGTTTGCCTTGCTTTTTACTTAGCGGAGTTGGTTGTAAATAGTAGGGAGGGGAGGCTTTTTCGCTTACGCCACGTGCTTTTTGTGGTTGTTTTTGCTACAAATAGTAGGGTAGGTCTATTGGTCAGCGGTTTTTGGAAGGGATTGCTTTGGGTTGCTTTTTTGGTTTGGGGCTTTACGCTTTTGGCGGGCTGCGACTTTGGTTTAGGCGGCTGCAGTTTTCCAGATGTCGGTTTCGGTCGGCTGACTTTGAGTCACCTGATTTGTATTAGCTATTAATCTTATTTGTCTACTTGGTGGTTTGAGGTTTGGTTGCGGCTGGTTTTGTTTGTATGGTTTGTGGGGTGGGGCAAGGAGCATGGGGCAAAGGTTATATGTAACTTTTTGATTACACGTAACATAATAATGCCAACTTGGCGGAAAGCACATTAAAATAATAATGGAGGAAAAAAGATTGGAAAAAAACATGGATTCAAACAGAAAGACCGCAAGAGTTGCAGGCGCGTTATTCATAATTGCGACCGCTGCAAGTTTACTAAGCACGCCATTTTTGGCACCTATCAATGCTTCAAATTATCTCACTGTTTTTTCTGTAAATCAAAATCAAGTGTTAGTAGGAGCCCTCCTCGTGTTCATCGCTGCTGCCTCAAGCGCCAGCATCGCAATTTCACTATACCCCGTATTAAAAAAACACAATCAAAGTCTAGCCCTCGGAGCCGTTGGTTTCAGGCTTATTGAAGCAGTGATGTATATCGTTGGCGTAATCGGCATAATATCACTGTTGACGTTAAGCCAAGAATTTGTTAAAGCAGGCGCCCCTGCTTCATCGTATTTTCAAACCTTAGGTGCAGTGCTACTAGCCGGGTATAATTGGGTGGGCAATGTGGGGGCGTTGCTAGCTTTTTGCTTAGGTGCTCTGATGTATTATTACGTATTTTACCAGACAAAGCTCATTCCTCGATGGCTATCAGTTTGGGGTCTTGTTGGCGCCACATTGTGCATGGTAGCAGGCTTGTTAGTTATGTTTCGTCTCATCGGTCCTATGTCGACGTTCCAGGTCGTTTTAGCTCTTCCAATAGCCGTGCAAGAAATGGTTTTGGCGGTATGGCTGATAGTTAAAGGATTCAATTCATCGCCAATCACTTCTGGAGTTAAACAATAGGAGTTGACTGAAAAGTCTGATGACTAAGCTTGATGAGCTTGCGAAAACTTTGGATGCTTTAGGGCATCCTCTGAGGTTGAGGATCATAGCATTACTTGCAGGGGGAGAGTTGTACTTGAATGAAATAGCCAACAAACTTTGTGTCAACAGAGCACTTGCGAAAGTTCACCTCAAGAAACTCGAAAGAGCAGGAATAGTAGTAAGCCGAATAGAGTTAGTTGAAGGAGAGGCTAAAGCTCTTCGTTACTATAAACTAAGAAACTTCGACATACACGTCTCCCCGCAAACCCTGAAAACGGAGGTGGAAAACAATGGATAGCAGAGCAGCCATGATTGCGAGCGCCTGGTTCGCCATCGCCATAATCTCAGCCATGTTCATCTACGTTGGAAAAGTAAACCTTGGCACAGATATAGCCGTAGCGTTGCTGGTTCTCGTCGCGTTCGTCATAACCTTCGGCGTTAGCTTCGGATTAGAAGGCATGCGCAGGTACGGACCACCCTCAAGAAGCCAAGTGGAGATGTCAAACGAACTCACCGAAATGAAAACAGCCATAAGCGAACTTATGAAGAAAGTAGAGGCAATCCAAAAAGAACTGGAAGCATAACATAGAAAGCGGAGTCCAAGGAAGACTCCAAACTATTTTTAACCTAAAATTAAACAAAGAAGGAAAAAATAAGGCGTTTTAGCGTTCGCGTTTGCCAGCTATCCAGTCTTCCGTCCACTGCCTAGCCAGCGAGTCAGGAACCTGAACTGGCGGATGCTTAAACGCGTACGATGGCATGCTGATGAGGGTGCCTGAGATTTTGCGGTCAAGGGCGATTTTTGCTGCGCGTATGAGGTCGATGACTACGCCAGCACTGTTCGGAGAGTCTTCTACTTCGAGTTTTGCACTGATGTTTATCGGTCGGTCGCCAAACGCGCGGGTTTTGATTGACAGATAGCATATTTTCTTGTTCTTGAGGAACGGTACATAGTCTGATGGCCCGATTCTTGTCGGCAAATTGTAGGGCACCAGGCTGGTGACGGCTTCGGTTTTGCTGATGCGTTTGCTGGTGAGGCGGTTTTCAACGGTCATGTTTTGGAAGTCTGTGTCGCCGCCAAGGTTCAACTGATATGTTTCATCTATAATGGCGCCGCGGTCAAGGCAAAGCCTGACAAGGGTACGGTGAAGAATAGTGGCGCCCACCTGACTTTTAATGTCGTCACCCAACACGGGCAACCCAGCCGCTTCAAACTTCTTGGGCCACTCGCCCGATTTGTCTGAGCCGATGAATTCAGGCATACAATTAACAAAGGCACATCCCGCGTCGATGGCGCACTGCGCATAAAACCGCACAGCATCGTGGCTGCCGACAGGCAGATAGTTGACGAGAACCTGGGTTTTGGCGTCTTTGAGGGTTTTGATGATGCTTTCTTTGGTGGTTTTGGAGTCGTTGTATACGTTGAAGGTTTCGCGCATATGGGGCGCAGCACCGTCAAGGATGATGCCAGGGGAAACTTTGACGCCTAGGTTTGGGGCGTCGCTGAATTTTTCGCACACATTCGGCTTCATCCATATGGCTTCGGAGAGGTCTTTGCCAATCTTGTCTTTGTTAACTTCGAAAGCAGCGACAAAACGGATGTCGCGGATGTGATAGCCGCCATAATTCACATGCATCAATCCAGGCACAGTTTCGTCTTCTTTCGCATCTTTATAATACTGAGTTCCTTGAACCAGAGCGCAAGCGCTATTGCCAACGCCTACTAGTGCTACACGAATTTCAGGCATGAAGCTATAACCATCCAAGAGTTTTCTATGTTAGAATAGCCTTAATGCCAACCTACGCTATAACTTTTTCCCAACCATGATACTAAAAAATGAAGCTTCCTGGATTTCTCTTGAAACGTTATCTTCAGAGCAAGTTAGACTGTTACACGGTAAGGTAATGGTCGCGGGTCCAAATCCCGCCGAAGACTCCAATTTACAAAATCGGGCTCGCAAAGTGTTCATACTCTTTTCAAAGAAAATATAAAATATATCCATTGTTAGGCTGCTTTAAGAGCTTCAAGTGTTTACAATAGCTATGGTGAATTATTAATGACCTTGTTCGGTTCCGACCTCACAAAGGTTGAGAGACGAATGCTCAAAAACTCAGCCGAAACAAAATCGGTGTTTTTAGAGGAAACTAATCTGATTGAGTTTGGTTTGAAATTAATGTGGGATTCGACAGGTATTACTCAAAAAGCTCGAAAAGATTTTGCAGAAAACCCAAACTTAGTTGCCAATACAAATCTTTTTGGAAGGAATAGGCAACTCTTAACAAACTCTTATTCCTGTATGTTATTTGCCACTTATGGAACGCAGTTTGTAAACTTAAGAGTCGTTTTGGAAAATAACAATTTAATGCGGCTATTCAACTTTAGCCATCGGCAGGCTTATTCATGGCTTGATAAAGACAAGCAGAATGAGTTTTCACCAAAAATTCAGTCCAGATTTAAAAAATGCAAAACACACAAGCATTTTAGTCCATCTTCGGTATTGAGAAAGATTCATAAAAAAACAGGGCATAATAAAGCCAAAACCAGTGCAGCTAAGATCTATGGTCAACTATGCGATTATACTCATCCTAACTTTTTGGGATGGCAAGAGTTAATGGGTATTCAAGGGTCAAGTGAAGTTCTTCTGGAGTTGCCTGTGTTCGTAGGGGAAAACACTGATAATTCCTTGAAAGTAATGCTTTACTTAATACTGTATTCATTCAAGACATTTGTGGAGACCTTTAACCCTTACATTGATGTTTATACTGCCAATCAACTTGCTGAATGGCAGGAAAAATATAATAAAATCATGCCTAAGTATATGGGCAAATGACGACCGAACTCTTATAGCTCGCTTGAACTGTGGTGGAATTAGTCACTTGATTACAAGGCTATTTAGCAAACGGCTAATCTCCAAAAAGGCCCAAGTTGGCAGCCTCTCAATAGGTTAAACTCACCATATGAGAATGGTGTTTGGTATGGGGACCCTTTAATTTGCATCCTATTTTTTTAAAATCTAAACACGATGAAACACACAGGAAGCGATTGATTTCATTTTCGTATTTGCGGCAGACTTATTTTTGCTCCGTTAAATTTTCTATTGCTGCAGACAACTAGTTTGGTTTTGTAGGCTTGGGCGGTGGCTACTGCGAAGGCATCTGCAAGCGACATCGGGTGCTGGGCTTTGATTTTTGCTGCGTTACGCCATAAGTCATCGTCTTCAACTTGGAGAACGGTTAAGCCAAGGCTGCTTAGTGCGCAGCCGCTATGTTTATTGTAATCTTAAAAGGAGTCGCTGACACAGTAGCTACTCAGCCGAGGCTCAATTTTTTTTGAATCTGTTATTGTATCGTTGATTTGCCGATTAACCTCTTATTCTAAGAAGTTTTGTGGCCAATCCATTAAATTCCTTGTCGCTACCGATGACTAGCGTGGATTTTTGTTTTTCAGCTGTTGCGACTGCGAATGCATCGGCAAGAGATAATGAATGTGTGGCTTTAATTTTGGCGGCATTACGCATCAGGTCGTCATCTTCTATTGGCATAATTGTCAAGCCGAATTGGTTTAGAACGCGGCAGCTTTCTTCAGCCAGCGGAGGATTCATGCGATAGAGGATATAGTAGACTTCAGCTAGGTTAATCACGCTTATGAAACCTGCTATTTCCTTCTTTTGGATCTTAGTCAGGTAGTCTCGGACGATTTTTCCGCCGGGCTCGCCGAGAAAGTAGGCTATGAGGGGTTCAGAGTCAAAGGTTAGACGATCTGACACGTTTCATCAGCCGCTTCTCTTCGGCATATTCTTCTTTTCGGCCTTCTTCTAGCAATTGGTGAGCTGTCTTGCCTTTGGCGAATGCCTTGAATGACCCAAATAAGTCATCTGGAGTAGGCACTGGTTTCAAGACAAGACCGCATTCGTTTTCCACGAAGATCACCTTGTTTTTGATGCCGTACTTGTCTCTCAACCTCTTAGGTATCGTAGCTTGCCCCTTCTTGGTAACTGAAACAACTTCAACCATCCAAACGAACTCCAAGTAATACCATCTGAGCCAGTAATACTTAAACTTGATGGAAATACTACTCCGAAAAAGTAGCACGCCAGTTCAGGCGCCCATCAACAAGGTTTACGGCAAGATTAAAAGGGAACCGCCGACACACTAGCTAACCGTCGAAGTGAAAGGTTAATGAGCAAAACTGAAGTCGCCGTCACATATTCTCCCTTCAAGCAAATAATTATAATGGAAAAAACTTTTTTTAGCTCGCCTGAAGAAATGGCAAGATTTACCTCTGTGATTGCAGGCGGCAAACTAGCTGGGTTATACTGGGTTGAGGGTGTTGTCTTCCTGTATTTTCCACTACCTGCTTCAACAGTCGTAGTGGCTAAAGAACTGTTGGAGAACGGCACAGTTTACTGGACTTTTGTCGGTTACGCGTTGATGCCAAAATACGCGCAGACAATTGAAACTAAAGAAAAAATGATTGTGCCAGTAGTCGACATATCAGCTGATCCTATTCTTAGAAAAGTCGCCCAATGGCTAAAAGAACAAAAACCATAAGCCTCCTCGAAGGCTGCCATTTGAGTGAAACAGTATACAAGGGCACAGTTTTTTCTGGCACCGGCGAAGGACGAAAATTTATTGATTTACCCTGGGT
>Ga0326727_10005492_pt1 | contig 36178 bp, 36 predicted proteins | sample MB2enrmetagenome_FD_207643 | JGI IMG/M metagenome (GOLD analysis project Ga0326727, IMG submission 207643) | Lab enriched peat soil microbial communities from McLean, Ithaca, NY, United States - MB29MY | ecosystem: Environmental > Terrestrial > Soil > Wetlands > Peat | place: USA: New York...
TCGCTGCAAACGAGGACGAAGTCGCGGAGTGCCTGGAGCTGGCCAAGCAGGCCGACTTGGTCGTCATGACCAACTACTACGCCCGCATCGTCAAGAGCGGCAACAACCGGCTGCTCGTCAAGAAGCTTAAGGAGGCCGGGAAGAAGATCGTCGTCGTGACCAACTCCCCGTACATCGAGGGCACCACAAACGAGGCGGACGCCGTGGTCTGCAACTTCAGCGGTACGCCGGACTCCATCAAGGCTGCTGTAGACGTGCTGTGGGGCAAGCTCAAGCCTTCGGCAAAGACGAAGCTGCCGATCAAGCTGGGCGTGCAGCAGGAGTCCGCTGTGAAGAAGCCAGCGCCGAAGAGCACCTTGGACCTGTCGTACTGCTAGTGTAGAGCGTCATAGATGTCCTCACTTATGACAAGTAAACTTCCTTGCCCCCGTATCTCGACCTCTGGCGTCTGGTACCTGCCCTTTTGTCTCCTGCGCTTTCGTCTTGACACGAGAACCGGCTCATGGTAGCCTATCGGAGTTGTCGAAAGAGAGCGCTGGCAAGCGGACGCAGCAAGCGAACGAAATTGACTTACCGGGGGGAAAGAGGCGCGGAAAGGGGAAAAAGATACTATTTTGACGAAACGAACCTACCGATCTAGTGCAAAGAAAGGACTTAGCTTTTTAGAACGCTAAAAACGAACTGGTTTTTGAGTGCAAAAACGCCAAAAAGAACTCGAAAAAGCAGCCAAAAAACCACCTTTGGTGCGAAATCGAAGTCAAATTCGTGGGTCGAAAAGCGCCGGCGGATGGGCGAGCACCAGGGAGGCTACAGGAGCTTCGAATTTGACGCCTCCAGGCATTAGAAATCCGCCGAGCGCAGAGCTTCGCTGTGAGACAGTCGACCGGGTCGCCAAATGTAAAGCAGCGTTAGACGCGCTACACTAGCGCATCCGGAGAGCGAAGAGAAGGGTCTACGTGAAAGCCGTGGCGGTGGCTTGGTGCCGCTCCCGAACGGCCCCGGCTGCCGCCATCCGAAAAGGAAAAGCAGATGCCGAAATCTTATAGTGTGAAAACAACCGACATCTACACGATCACAGGGCCGCAGATCAGAGAGAGGTACGTCGACAACAAGATGTTGGTGCATTTCCAGGGGATGTCCAAGACCCTTCAGTTCCCTCACACGATCGCGCTGATGGGCGCTCCCACCTGCTCGATCGGCATCTCTCCCGAGGGTCTCTACAACCGCCTGAACGACGCCGGCAGAATCATTCTCCTGAATCACAACGGGATTCAACTCGGCTCCGCGCCGTTCGTGCGCGTCGCTGGCAAGACCTTCATGCTCACTACCAGGGACCCGCGGGCGGTCGAAGGGCCGGACGACGCGCCGGCTCTCAGGAACTACTACCATCCGCCAGTCACTGAGAAGCAGACGAGCCTGTCTCTGGCCACGCCGTTGGCGGAACTGGCCTACAGGCTCGGGACGGTGAACGTGGTGCGGCGGCTGGTCTCTCCGTTCTTGTCGGGCACCGAGCACACCGTGATGCCGATCAGCGTGGAGGAGTTCGAGGTCACGAACACCTCGAACGAGGAGCAACAGGTCATCCTCGTGATCCCGCGACCGTCTCTGGTCAACCTGCAGGAGAAGGAGCTGAAGCCGACGGACCAGGACACCGTCTACGTCTGCTCAACGCCGGTGAAGGGCCACGTGCACAAGGCGTTTGCCTCGTTGGGCATGAAGGGCGTCGTCATGGGCAGCCAGGAGTGCGGAGACCGGATGGTCCTGGCCGTGCCGGAGATGGAGGGCGTCAGCGTCGACACGCATCCGTCCTTCTGCCTCAACAGGCTCAAGCAGGATCTGCTGCTGAACGACGATGGCACCTTCTACGAGAAGCGCGCGCCCATCCTCAAGCAGGACTACGGGTCGGCGATCAGTCTCACGTTCACACTCAAGCCCAAGGCCACGAGGAAGCTGCCGGTGGCCATCGCCCTGGATTTCCCGCAGCAGAGCTACATCGACGGCAAGACCTTCGAGCGCAAGTACGTCCAGCGCTTCCAGGACAAGGAGACGCGGGCCGTCGAGCTCGCCAAGATCGCGCTGGACAACTACCCCGCGTGGCTTGACCGCACCGCGTCGATCCAGAACAAGATCTTCGACCACATCAGCAAGAGCCCCTCCTACAAGAAGGACCGGGCGGGCGCGCTGAGACTCACGCGCCTGATCCTGAACGAGTTCAGCTTCCCGCTGTCGAACGCCTGCATCTGGATCGAGGGCCAGGACGGCAAGGACGTGGCGCGCTTCCTGGAGTGCTTCGACTACGCCTACATCGACCCGTCGGACGTCGACTGGTACTCGATGGTGTTGCTCGGGCTCTTCCCGGACGTCGAGCAGGAGCTGTGCCAGCGATTCATCGACTCGATCCTGGCAGAGGACCTCAAGCCGCGCTTCTATCACTTGCACGGGTCGTTCGTGGAGGCGCGCAAGCACTTCCGGGAGCACCCGGAGGAGTACGAAGGCCGATCGCTCACTCAGATCTGGGATGCCGTCAAGATCAAGGGCAGCGTCGCGCACGACGTCGGCGCCCTGCCCAAGGGCCATCCGCTGCGCAACGTCAGCGACTACGCCTGGTATAACAACAACTACTGGGTCGATCTCTTCCCCAAGCTCGCCACGCGAGTGTTGCGCAACGTCAAGTTCATCGGCGACGTCGACTTCTTGAGGAGGAACTGGACGACACTCAAGTTCGGTTTCGACTTCCTGAAGACGTATGACATCGACGGCGACGGCATCCCCGAAGGCAATCCCCACGAGGTCAAGAACACCTTCGACAACCTGACGCTGTTCGGCGTCGATGCCTACGATGCGACGACCTACATGGCCGGCTGCCAGGCCATGAAGGTCATGGCGCAGATGATGGGCGACGAGCCGGCGCGGAGGCAATACGAGGTGGCCTTCGCGACCGGGGCCGCGGTCTTTGAGAAGTTGTGGCGCGAGAAGAAGAACCGCAAGGGCACCAATCTGCAGTACTATGTAACCTGCTACGACGCGAAGACCAAGAAGATGAATACGGATGTCTGGACGAATCAGCTCGATGCCTTGTGGGCGTTGATCGCCATGGGCGAAGAGCCATTCCTTCCTGCCGCGAGGGCCAGGCAAATCCTCGAGACGATCTACAAGACGAACCGAACCACGATGGGCTGGGCCATGACTCGGACGGAAAATGCCGAGGCGGTCGAATCGGAACAGGGCCAGGACGTCTACACGACATCCAACTACGTGTTCGCTCAACTGCTCGACTATTACGGCCTCGTAAAGGAGAGCAAGGAAGTCTACAAGGCCATGGACCGGGTCATCTTCGAGCACGGCAACTCCCTGATCAGCCCGGACAACCTCAGGGCTGAACTGGAGAAGGAGCAGGGAGAAGCCACCAAGGGTCCGCACTATATCGTGGCGGCCTATCCCAGGCCAGGCGCAGTGCTGACGCACTTGGTCATGCAGTTCATCAAAGAGACACAGGAGCGGACCGGCGTCACGAAGGTCGACACTCCGGCGCTGCGCTCTTTCGTGAGTTCGATATTCGGCAAGGCGCGCTAGTCACCGCGGCCGCCCGCTGCAAGGAGTACGCATCATGAGGTATTCGGTAGGTCCAAGATGGAAATTTCTGCTAAAAAGTCAGGAGGGAGTCTTACTATGAGAAAGAATGTAATACCGGCCGCCTTCTCGATAGGCGGTTGGTGTGGAACCAATCCGGGCGGCGACCCTTTCGGGGACGCTGTTCGTAACATCGGCATGGACGCATTCCTCGACGTGCTCGGAACGACCGCCATCAAGCGGGTATCCTTTCACGATCGCGATCTCTGGCCGGACGACGCTGCGCCAGGCTTGGTGACCGAGGTCATCGGTCACACCAAGGAACGTTGCTCCGCGGCCGGAGTGGAAATCTACAACTTCACGTCCAACAACTTCTCCAATCCCTGTTTCCGGTCAGGCGCCTTCTCCAGTCCATTTCCCCAGGTTCGCGCCGCGGCCATCGTAAAGGGGTGCAACGCTGTCGACCACGCGAACGAGTTCGGCGCCAAGCACGTTATCTGGTGGGGCGGCCGCGAAGGCAGCGACGGCGCCTACGAGCAGGACCCCGGCCTCGGACTCGCACGCTACATGCTAGGCCTGAAGATCTGCGTGCGCTATGGGCTCGAGAAGGGCTACAAGCTGATCCACACGGTTGAACCCAAGGTCTACGAGCCGCGGCTCCTGGCCCTGTACGCTGGCACCGGGGCAAGCGCTGCCAGCGCCATTCGTCATTACTTCAACGAACCGGCGTTCGCCGGCCGCGTCCTCGTGAATCCGGAATATCCGCAGCATGTCATGATGCTGAACCTGGATCCAGTATTCGAGCTCGGTCAGTTGCTCGAAGAGGGAATGCTGGCGCCATTCATCCATTTCGGCGGACAAATCGCCGGCCGCATGGACTGCGACCTGCCTCCCGGCTTCGGCTCGAATGTCTACACGGACTTCATGATCGTGCTCACCCTCAACCGGCGCGGCTGGAAGGGCGTGGTCGAATTCGACTGCCGTCCGCCTCGCACCACCACGTCCTGCCAGGGACTGACCGGTTTTCTCAATGGCGCTGTCGGGTACTGGCGGATGCTTGAGGACAAGGTCGCCACGTACTTCGCAGACGCGCAGATCGCTGACCTGGAAGGCGCGCTGACGGCTGATGAAGACAGCACCGTGGCCAGCCTCCTGGCTGCGTCAAGTGTAACCAAGGGTGTAGGTCAGCTTCGCGCCAACTTCAAGGGCTTTGCCGCCGCGGCCGACGTGAACACCGACGTCATCGAGGCCTACCAGCGGCGGGTGATGAGCATTATCACCGGCACGGCAAAGTAGCCGGCGAGCAGTAGCGGTAAGATCGAGCCAGCTTGTGTTTCGTGGGGCAGGCGCTTGCGTCTGCCCCTTATCGTTGCTCTGGGACTACGTTCAGATGACCGCGGAATTGGTAGAAAGGCGAAAGGAGTACGCGTTATGAAACGCTTCGTTCAAGGCTCCATGAGGAAACATTCAGGAACAATGTTCATTGCGGCGACCGCCTTGAGCCTTCTGCTCCTGGCTTTCAGCTTGTTGCCGGCTGAGCAAGTGCCGCCGGCGCTGAAAGACGCGTTCAAGGGCTCTTTCCTGATCGGGGCCGCGCTGAACCCGGGCCAGTTCACCGAACGCGATGCTCGCGAAGCCGCCATCGCCAAGGCGCAATTCGACTCCATCTCCCCGGAGAACGTTTTGAAATGGGAGAGTGTTCATCCTGAACCGGGCCGCTATGATTTCGATCTGCCGGACAAGTACGTCGCGTTCGGCGAAAAGAACCACATGTTCATCGTCGGCCACACGCTGGTGTGGCACCATCAAACGCCCAAGTGGGTCTTCGAGGATGCGAAGGGAAATCCCGTTGATCGCGAAACGCTCTTGAACCGGATGCGGGAACACATCCAAGCGGTCGTCGGCCGCTACAAGGGCCGCGTCAACGGCTGGGATGTTGTCAATGAGGCGCTCGAGGATGACGGCACTCTTCTCCAAACGCCCTGGCTGAAAATCATTGGTGAGGACTACATTGCCAAGGCCTTTGAGTTCGCGCATGAAGCCGATCCCAAGGCGGAACTGTACTACAACGAGTTCTCGCTTGAGGACGAAGGAAAGCGCAACGGTGGTATCGAGTTGATCAAGAAGCTCAAGGCTCAGGGCGTGCCGGTCACTGGCGTCGGTCTGCAAGGACACTACAACATTGACTGGCCCTCGGTTGATCAATTGGACGCAGCCATCGAGGCCTTCGCGAAACTCGGTGTCAAGGTGATGATTACGGAACTCGACGTTGACGTGTTGCCTCCGGCAATGCAGTACCGTGGCGCGGACATCTCGGCTAACGTTGAGCTACAACCCAAACTGAATCCGTACACAAGCGGGTTGCCGGATTCGGTCCAACAGACGCTGGCGAAGCGGTATAACGATCTGTTTGGAGTGTTTCTCCAACACCGCGGAGTCCTCTCCCGCGTAACTTTCTGGGGTGTCACGGATGCCGGTTCCTGGCTAAACAACTGGCCTGTACGAGGAAGAACCAGCTACCCCCTCCTGTTTGACCGCGATGGCCAGCCCAAACCGGCCTTCTTTGGAGTAATTAAGGCTGCGCGCGGAGCGTCTGCGGCGAAGTAGGGTCCCGCTTTAGCGAACGAGTTCGGCCCCGGGTGAGAAATCCCGGCTAGAATGGGTGGAGGTGAGTCACATGAATGTGGCAAAAAACAAATCGGTGCGGCAGTGGATTACTCATGCGCTCTTGGCATTTGCGCTTGCCTGCGGATTGATGGCGACAGCTTTTGCTCAGGGCAAGGCGGAGCAGCCTGTCCCCGCATACAAGGACCCATCACTGCCGATTGAGAAGCGCGTCGCGGATCTTGTTTCGCGCATGACTTTGGAAGAGAAAGTCTCGCAGATGCGGGACCATGCAGTCGCCATCCCGCGCCTCAGCGTTCCGAAGTACGACTGGTGGAACGAGGGCCTGCATGGTGTCGCCTTTGCCGGCTACGCGACGAATTTCCCTCAGGTGATCGGGATGGCTGCCACCTGGGACTCCGACCTTGTCCACCAGATGGGTGAGACGGTCTCGACCGAGGCGCGCGCCAAGTACAACGAAGCCATGCGCCATGACGAGCACGAAACGTTCTTCGGGCTTACGTTCTGGGCGCCCAACATCAACATCTTTCGCGACCCCCGTTGGGGGCGGGGCCAGGAGACCTATGGCGAAGACCCGTTCCTGACCAGCCGCATGGGCGTGGCCTTCGTCAGCGGCATGCAGGGAAGCGATCCGAAGTATTTCCGGGTGGTCTCAACTCCGAAGCACTACGCTGTGCACAGCGGCCCGGAGTCGCTGCGGCACGGCTTCAATGTAAACGTCTCGCCGCACGATCTTGAGGACACCTACCTGCCCGCCTTTCGGGCTACCGTGACCGAGGCGCACGCCCAGTCTGTGATGTGCGCCTACAACGCGATTGATGGCGCGCCTGCCTGCGCCAGCACGATGCTGCTGCGCGATCATCTGCGCGAAGGGTGGAAGTTCGACGGCTACGTGGTCAGCGACTGCGCCGCCGTGGCTGACGTATACAACGGGCACCACTACTCTGCGGACATGCCACACGCGGCGGCCGCGGCCGTGAAAGCCGGCACCGATCTGGAATGCGGCTATTTGGAGGGGCAGGCGTTCCCATCGCTCATTGACGCGGTCCATCAGGGCCTGATCAAGGAAGCTGATCTTGACGACGCATTGCGCCGCCTTTTCCGGGCGCGCTTCGAGCTCGGCATGTTCGACCCGCTTTCCAGTTTCCCCTACGGGCAGATTCCCGCGAGCGAGGTCAACTCGCCCGAGCATCGGCAACTCTCGCTGCGCGCGGCACGGGAATCCATCGTGCTGCTGAAGAACCAGGGTCACACGCTTCCACTGGAAGCCGGCATCGCGCGCATCGCCGTGGTCGGCCCCACCGCGGAGCTCGTCCAGTCCCTGCAGGGCAACTACAACGGACCGCCGCCTTCGCCCGTCTATCCACTTGAAGGAATTGAAAAGCGGTTCTCTTCCGCCAGGGTGGCTTATGCCCAGGGCTCGACGCTGGTGGAAGGTTTCGCGATGCCGATCGAGCATACCGCGCTTCATCCTGCCAGTGGTTCCGGCGACGGACTCACAGGCGAGTACTTCAGCTCGCCGGATCTGAGCGGCACGCCTGTCCTCACGCGCACCGACCGTAACGTCAATTTCAATTGGGACAAGGTTGTTCCCGTAAACGGCCTACAGCGCAACAATTACTCGGTGCGTTGGAGCGGCAGCTTCACCCCGCCGGCGCCTGGCGAATACAAGCTGGGTGTGCGCGCGAACTACTGCTATTCCTGCGAAAACGCGGAAGGTTTCCGCCTTTACCTGGACGGGAAGCTGCTGGTGGAAAGCGGTGGCCAGACTACGGGCGAGCGAGGCGCCGTTATCGAGGCGCCTGTGACGTTCAGCGATGCCAATCCACACCCGATCCGTCTGGAGTACCTTCACACAACGGGAACTGCCGGCATTGATCTTACCTGGCAGGCTCCGCCGGCTGTGCTGCGCGACGAGGCGGTCCAGGCAGCAAAGGAGTCGGAGGTGACGATCGCCTTCGTCGGGCTTTCACCCTCGCTGGAGGGCGAGGAGATGCCCGTGAAGCTGGCGGGGTTCAGCGGCGGCGACCGCACTTCGATCGATTTGCCCGCGTCCCAGGAAGATCTACTGAAGGGGCTCGCTGCCACCGGAAAGCCGTTGGTTGTCGTGCTGCAGAACGGCAGCGCGCTGGCAGTGAACTGGGCTGAGCAGCACGCGGCTGCGATCCTCGAAGCCTGGTATCCGGGCGAGGAAGGTGGCACAGCCATTGCCGAGACGCTGGCCGGCGACAACAATCCTGCTGGGCGACTGCCCGTCACCTTCTACGCTTCGCTCGAGCAACTTCCGCCCTTCGACGATTACTCGATGCGGCGCCGGACGTACCGATATTTCGGCGGCAAGCCGCTCTACGCTTTCGGCTACGGCCTAAGCTACGCGAGCTTCGCCTACAGTAATCTCCGGCTCTCGTCCGAGAAGCTGCAAGCCGGCCAGCCACTCACCGTCGAGGCGGACGTCCGTAATACGACCGGGATCAGTGCCGATGAGGTCGCGGAGCTTTACCTTGAGTACCCGCAGTCGCCAGGCGCTCCCCAGCGCGCGCTCAAAGGATTCGAGCGCGTCCATATCGCTCCGGGTGAGACCCGGCACGTCGCCTTCAAGCTCAATCCGCGGGACTTGAGCCAGGTCTCCGAAAAAGGTGAACATAGGATTATGCCCGGCAGCTACATCGTCTTCGTCGGTGGTAGCCAGCCCACGAAAGGCGCACAAGGCCTCGAGGCGAAGTTCCAGGTCACTGGCGAGGTAAAGCTGCCACGCTAGTGTCCTGACTTGGAAGTGGAGGGCTTCGATCGGCCTGCCAGGGGGCACAATTGTTCTTATACTGCCTCAGCTTTCCCGGCCGCTGCTCCCTTACGAAGTGAAAAATCGTCAGCTATGCGTTCCATCTCGGAAGCAGTCGAGACTTGCTCTGGATAGTTAACCACTTGGATATCGAAAGAGAAAGTGTTGCCAGAGCCGGAAGCGTCGTTGAGGCCTTCCGCAACCCGGTCAACGACTCGGTCCATATCAGTTCGACACGTGTTGGGCAAGACGATGCCGAACACACTCGGGGACAAGAGGTAGATTGAATCATCCGTACGCAGCTTGCGAATGAGCACCCTAGCTGCGTCCGTAAGCGCTATAGAGATCTTCTGTGGACTGTCGGACGTGGGCGAAGGTTTCAGACGCACGAGAACAAGAGAAAGTGGCTCGCCGATCTGGGCTGCACGGCGAAAACCCATGGTCAGCCGATCCTGAAAATGACTGAAACCCGGCAAAGTTCCTAGCAAATCAGCGCTCGCCTGCTGGCGGAGGCGCGCGATTTGCGCTTGCTGCTCGATCAGATTCTTGCGCAGCCGGTAGACGACATATTGCCGGTCCAACAAGTAGGCGACCACGAGCACACACAGCGCACAGAAGCCAAAGAACAAAGTCCGTGTCGTGTGCCCGGCGGGGCCTGCGTTACTGCTAAAGACTGCAGGATACATAAGCAAGGCCATACCCACTCCCAGGACGAGAATCATCCCGAGTGAAAGCATCGACAACTGCCAGTGACGGTGATCGAGCGTCTTCGGGTCGACCTTGTCAAATAAATCCATTGAAGTCCTCCTGTGGAGGAAAAGCGGGCGTGCTCTCTGTATTTAGCAATTCGATAGCATCAGAACTAGCATGCAATGACCACGCTTTGTATAACACCTGTCCCCAGCAGTGTCAATCCAATCATCCAAAGTCAGAACCAAGTGCTCGCTTTGTGGCGTTCTCAAAGTAGTCTGGCGGATGATGAAGGTTTAAGGAATTCAGTTATGCTGTTAGACGATGGGTGTCGCGCGCTGGCGCGTGCAGGGCAAAGCAGCGCGCACGCGTCCTTGCGCCCGGGAGCGGATCTTGCTGCCGGGCGCTGAGCCGAAGCGCCCGTTCCAGGACTTCCGGCGAATGCTGAGAGTTGGTCCAAGGCAACGGCCACGCCATGTCGATGAGCGCGCCCCTCCACATCGATCACTAGCAGCATCTTTTTCCGGAGCACAACCTGCGGAGTGTCACCGCCAACACCCGGGAGGATGGCTGTTCCCGCCTTGAACTGACCGCCTCTGTCCCGTTACAATACGACGACCCAGGCGTTTCCCCTGGCCCAGACAAACGATGCCCTTCAGATGTTGAAGCGCGATGGCATAGTTGGGGCAGTTGTGCCGTGGGTCTGCTGAAGGGAACTGATCTGCCTGAAGGGGAGGAAACACGTGGAATATATACTCGCGTTAGATCAGGGAACGACAAGTTCCAGGGCTGTTCTTTACGATCGAAGCGGCACCATCCGCAGCCTCGCGCAACGGGAGTTTGGGCAGATTTACCCTCGTGCGGGTTGGGTCGAGCATGATCCCGAGGAGATTTGGGCATCGCAAATAAGCGTTGCCGTAGAAGCCCTGGGCAGAGCCGACAGCTGCCCGGGGGACATTGCTGCGCTGGGCATCACCAATCAGCGCGAGACCACGATCGTCTGGGACCGCACCACCGGTAAACCCGTACATAACGCGATTGTGTGGCAAGACCGCCGCACCGCACCGATCTGCGGAGAACTTCGGGAGCAAGGTCTGGAAGAAACGATCAGACAGAAAACCGGCTTGCTGATCGACGCTTACTTTTCCGCAAGTAAGATTATGTGGATTCTCGAAAATGTGAAAGGTGCGCGAGAGAAGGCAAATGCCGGAGAGCTGGCTTTTGGAACTGTTGACAGTTGGTTGATTTGGAACCTGACGAGCGGGAGTTTGCACGCCATTGACTCGACCAACGCCTCGCGTACCATGCTGTTCAACATCCATGAAGGCCGATGGGACCGAGACCTGTTGGATGCTTTGCGCATTCCAGCTTCTCTGGTTCCCGAGGTGCGCCCTTCCAGCGGGGAATATGCTCCGGTTTCGACGAGTCTCGCCCTGGGTGGTGTCCCCATCGCCGGGGTGGCCGGAGACCAGCAGGCCGCTTTATTCGGGCAAGCGTGCTTCCATCCGGGCATGGCCAAATGCACTTACGGCACTGGTGCGTTCCTGTTACAGACTCTCGGCGCAGAGAGTAAAGAGTCCAAGAACCGCTTGCTGACCACCGTCGCGTGGCAAAGGGACAACAAACTTGAATATGCGATGGAAGGCAGTGTCTTCGTTGCCGGTTCAGTGGTGCAATGGCTCAGGGATGGACTGGGCATCATCCGCGCTTCGGAAGAAGTGGAGGCGCTGGCGATGAGTGTCCCGGACAACGGGGATGTCTATATTGTTCCAGCGTTTACTGGGCTTGGAGCGCCGCACTGGGATCCGTCTGCGCGCGGCACGATCATCGGGATCACCCGTGGAACAAAGGCCGGGCACATCGCACGTGCTTCCCTTGAGAGCATTGCGTATCAGGTAGCGGACCTGTTAGACGCCATGCAAGAGGATTCAGGCATTCCCATTAAAGTCTTACGAGTGGATGGCGGAGCAGCGCGGAACGACGCCCTTCTACAATTCCAGGCGGACCTGCTGGGGATACCGGTGGTGCGGCCTGCCATCACGGAAACCACGTCTCTGGGCGCGGCATTTCTGGCAGGTCTTGCCGTGGGCTTTTGGAAGAACTTGGAAGAGATTCAAACCCAATGGAAAGTGGATAAGGAGTTCCATCCCCGGAGAGCAAAGAACGAAGTGGCATATCTGCGCAGCCGCTGGCATCGGGCGCTCGAGCGAGCCAAGGCATGGAGCGAGCCCGAAGGTAAATTGTCCAGGAGCCTGCCGACAGTTTGACGGGCAAAGAGATGGAAGAAGCGCGGAGAGGAGGAGGAAATGACGCGGCCGGAAATGCTCAAGCGACTGCGTTCGCATACTGCTGAATGGGACATCATCATCGTGGGAGGCGGCGCAACCGGAGTGGGTGTTGCCATTGATGCCGCTGCGCGCGGATATGACACGCTACTACTCGAAGGCAGTGATTTCGGCAAAGGCACATCCAGCCGTAGCACCAAACTGGTGCATGGCGGCGTTCGTTACCTCGAACAGGGAAACATCTCGCTGGTCATGGAAGCTCTGAAAGAACGGGGTATTCTGCGTCAGAATGCCCCGCATCTGGTGAGCGACCTCGCGTTCATCGTGCCCAACTACGACTGGTGGGAAGCGCCCTTCTATGGGCTGGGACTGAAGATCTACAACATCCTTTCCGGCAAGTATGGATTCGGTCCGTCCGAAATTCTTTCCCGGGAAGAAACTCTTCATCGCTTGCCGACCATTAATCGGGACGGCCTCCGCGGGGGCGTGGTTTACTACGATGGTCAGTTCGACGATGCTCGCCTGCTCATCAATATGGTGGCGACCGCAGCCGAACAAGGCGCGACGCTCGTCAACTACTGCCGCGTCACCGCATTGACGAAGGATGGGGATGGCTTCGTCAATGGGGTTGCCGCTCGAGATGAGGAGAGTGGCCACGAGTTCAGGGCGACGGGCAAAGTCGTCATCAACGCCACAGGCCCGTTCACGGATGCTCTCCGCCGGCTGGCAGGTCCCTCGATTCAGGCGATGATTTCACCCAGTCAGGGAATCCACTTGGTCTTCGATCGATCATTCCTTCCCGGAAACTCGGCCATCATGGTGCCTCATACCAGCGATGGCCGTGTCATGTTCGCAATTCCCTGGCGTGGCCACACCTTGGTGGGCACCACCGACACGGCAATCCCAGAATCGACCCTGGAACCTTCTCCCAGGGAAGAGGAGATCGAGTTCATTCTTAAAACTGCCGGTCTATATCTGCACAAAACGCCCACGCGCAGTGATGTGTTGAGCGTGTTCACAGGTATTCGACCATTGGTCAAAGCCGCTAATGCGAGCAACACCGCGGCTCTATCGCGTGATCACACCATCCGTATTGATGAGTCGGGGCTGCTGAGCATAGCGGGCGGCAAGTGGACGACCTATCGAAACATGGCCGAGGATACTGTGAACCATGCCGCCATTCTGGGAAAGCTGCCGGAAAGAGAGTGTTCCACCAAGCGGCTCAATATTCATGGATTTCATCCCCAAGCTCAGAAATTCGGGCCCCTCTCTTTCTATGGGTCTGACGCCCCGGCCATTCAGGAGCTGATGCGGACCGAGCCCGACCTGGCACAACCCTTGACCGGAGCCCTTCCTTACGTAGGCGCCGAGGTTGTTTGGGCAGTCCGCTATGAAATGGCCCGAACCGTGGAGGATGTTTTGTGCCGGCGAACGCGCGCCCTTTTCTTGAACGCGAAAGCTGCCCTGGAGGCTGCTCCGAAAGTCGCATCACTCATGGCTCATGAACTCGAATATGGCTCAGATTGGGAGTCGACCCAACTCGCAGCCTTCGAGCGGGTTGCCCTGCACTTCCAGGTGGAGAAAGTGCCCGCACCGAAACCCAAGGAGAACTCGGGGCGCGCAATTTCTGCCTAATCGAGTTTCTGAAGAGATTCGACACTAGCCAAAGCTCATTCCCCTCACCCAAGCCAATCCACGTCTCCGCGAATTTCGCGAATTCGCGAAGAAACTGCTTCCCTGCGATACGCGAGCCCGCGCGTTTTGAAGGACTTATCAATTGGTGCTTGAATTGCGGTAATGAAGGCGATGAACTGAACAGAGAGGAAGGACCAAATGAAAAAGGGCTAAAGCTGGCAGGCCGGACGACGGGCGGGAGAGTTAGAGAGGGCCTGGCATCCCACGTATGCTTGGTTGATATGTCCGACGTAAGCATTGTGGATGATGCTCAGGGAAAAGATCCCCTGGTAGAGGTGATGGGGAGCCGTCGGGATTCACCTCTGATAAGGTAGGTCATTCAGGAGGTCACGGGGCAGCCCGGATGGTCTGAGCAGTGAATGCAATAAATCAAGCGGGAACAATTTATGAAAGGAGAATGTCTATGCCTATGCAAAATCAGTCAGAGGCGATAATGCAGCCGGCAAAGCAAGCCACGTCCATAAACTTGCTCTCTGGCGGCGATCTGTTTGATCGTGCCCAGGAGGTATTCAACTCGATCGCCCGCCGCGCCTTCGAGATCTTCGAAGGCCGTGGGCGTGGAGACGGGCACGACCTTGAAGATTGGTTCCGGGCGGAGTCCGAGTTGCTATATCCGGTGCAACTCCATATCGCAGAGTCGGATGATACGCTCACGGTCCGTGCCGAGGTGCCGGGCTTCAGTGCCGAAGAACTCGAGGTCGGCGTGGAGCCCCATCGTCTTACGGTCAGTGGCAAGCGTGAAACCAGCGAAGAGCGTACAAGCAAAAGGACCATCTACACAGCGCAATGCTCAAACCAAATCTTCCGGGCAATCGACTTGCCCACTGAGGTTGACACGTCGAAGGTTGCCACCACGCTCAACGATGGAGTGCTGGAGGTCTCCATGCTGAAGGTCGCCAAGGCCGAAAAAAGTCCAGGTCGAAGAAAGGTCCGCGTAAAGTCCCACGTGCATAAAGTGATGCGTGGGCAACATAACTAGTCTAACATGGCGTGCTTACAAAAGCAAAGGAGAAAAGCTATGAAAACTGACAGGGAGTTACAGCTAGATGTTCTCGACGAACTCAAGTGGGAGCCGGGTGTGAAGGCCACAGACATCGGGGCCACAGTCAAGGACGGCGTGGTGACGCTCGAGGGTACTGTGGATAGCTTCGCTGAAAAATGGGCCGCCGAGAGGGCCGTAAAACGGTTGTCTGGCGTTAAAGCCCTCGCCGTCGAGCTTGAGGTCAAGCTTCCCGGCTCCAGCGAACGGACCGACGCAGATATCGCCCGGGCCGCAGAGAACGCTCTGGATTGGGATATCTCAGTACCTGAGGATCGGATTAAAGTAAGCGTCGAGAAAGGCTTCTTGACTCTGGAAGGCGAGGTTGACTGGGAATTCCAGAGGTCGGCTGCCGAGCGGGCGGTGCTCTACCTGACGGGCGTACAGGGAGTAAACAACGAGATCACCATCAAGCCGAAGGTGGCATCCACCGACATCAAGGGAAAGATCGAAGCCGCACTCGAGCGCAACGCGCTTCTGGACGCGCAGCTAATCAAGGTGCAGGCTGACGGAGGCAAAGTTACCCTGACCGGGACTGTTCGCTCCTGGGCGGAACTCGATGAGGCAGAGGACGCTGCCTGGGCCGCGCCCGGCGTCACTAACGTTAACAACCTCATTACGATCTCGTACTGAGCGTGCTTGGCCGAAAGCGGCTATTCGTGACGTCAGGACGTCGGCGGAAGAAAGATGTCGCTTTGGTGTTTACCGATGGAAAAGTCCAGAGCGAGAGCAAATCGCGTACGTTGTTAGGGCCCATACGGTGGACCGTTTGTGATGCACTATCTCCAGGCGGTGGTTTCCCGATACCCTTGCTTCGGTGGCGCGCCATTATGGTATGCCTTGTAAACATGGCGATTTACGCCCGGCGCCACGCCCACGCTCGCTATGCCAGTTCTGGAGTCAAGCTCGAAGGCCGCTGCGCACTGAGTCCCGCGTGTCGAACCAAGCATCTGGAATGCGTCCAGATGACGACGAGGTTTTCTCATGCTATTTCATGATCGCTTCGATGCTGGACGATTATTGGCCTGCAAGCTGCGTCGGTTTGCGAGTCGACCTGACACAGTCGTTCTGGCACTGCCGCGAGGTGGCGTGCCGGTTGGATTCGAAGTGGCCAAAGCGTTGAATGCTCCTTTGGATGTTTTTGTGGTGCGCAAATTGGGGGTGCCGGGATACGAGGAGTTGGCGATGGGGGCAATCGCGTCGGGTGGGATACGTGTATTGAACGAGGATCTCGTGCGAGCCGCCGGTATTCCCGACGAAGTAATCGATGCGGTGGCCGCAGAGGAAGAGCAAGAACTGGAGCGCCGGGAACGCGACTACCGGGAAGGTCGGCCTCCTGTCGACGTGCAAGGTCGCACAGTGATTCTGGTTGACGACGGGCTGGCCACGGGTTCCTCGATGCGCGTTGCTGTGCTGGCGCTTAAGAAGAAGAGACCAGCCTATATCGTGGTCGCCGTGCCCGTGGGCGCCCCCACGACTTGCGCTGAGTTCGAATCGGAAGTCAATCAGATCGTTTGTGCGGCTACCCCGGAGCCATTTCGATCAGTTGGCCAATGGTACGGGGACTTTACACAGACCAGTGATGAAGAGGTGCGCGATCTACTAAGACGAGCTGCAAGCCTTTCGACTTCAAGTGCTGTCTAAGGGAGAAGAATCGGAGCGAACGCCGTGGCGCAGAACGAAGCACCGCGGATGCCGTCATTGATCTACAATACTACTTGATTAATTCGGAGGAGACCATGTCGACATGTACGACGTTTCTTAGCAAGTTAATGGGGCTCTACTGTATTCTCGTCTCGCTATCCATGTTCACGCACAAGCGCGCGATTGTAGAGACGGCGACGGCGATAGTTCACAACCCGCCGATGCTGTTCATCGTCGGTCTGATCACGCTGGCCGTTGGCCTAGCGATGATTCTGGTCCACAATGTCTGGTCCGGCGGCGCACTGCCGGTCATCGTCACCCTCATCGGTTGGTTGACGCTGATCAAAGGTCTGCTCTTTTTGTTCCTGTCGCCAGAGGCGGAAGCGGGATTTTTCCTCGGTGGGCTTCACTACGAACAGCTTTTCTACGTATACGCCGCGATTTGCCTCATTTTAGGCGGGTATCTGACCTATGGAGGGTTCAGGTCAACATCGCATTAGCAAGCATCCGCGCAAGGAGCAGGAAAAGGTGAAGGCGCGTGTGGCTGCTCGTGAATTTCTCTCGAATGGCAGATAGTCCAATTATATGGGAGAAGGAGGACGGACATGATCGTAAAGGTGAAGGGGGGCTATCAGGTATTGTCGAGCAAAGGCAAGAATCTCGGTGGCCCTTACAAGACGCTCGAAGAGGCCAAAAAGCGCCTCCGCGAAGTCGAATTCTTCAAACACCAAAAGGGCTGATCAAAAGGAGGGCGTGAGCGACTCCCCTTGGGGAGTGTTGTCGAATCTGTTGCCGGGACATGCCCGCTGCTCGATCTTGATTGTGCGAATCTCGCCCAGCACCTGAGAGAGCCTTTACTAAATAGACAGATCGGCCTTCCAAGCGCATAATCCGAAGATATCGGAGCAGGTGGGAATCCCGAACGAGTCGAAACGAGCAGCGAATGGCCATGACAGACCCATTACTTTCGGTTCGCAATCTCGGAGTTTCTTTCGGGGATCGTGTGGTTCTTCGACAATTGACCTTCGAGGTAAATTCTGGGGATTGCCTCGCGATCATTGGACCGAACGGGGCCGGAAAGACCGTGTTACTCAAGGCCTTGCAGCACCTGATCCCGTACGAGGGAGAAGTCCAATGGAGCCAAGAAGCGCGCCTGGGGTATGTTCCCCAGAGTGTAGCAGCGGACCGGCAGATTCCCCTGAGAGTCAGGGAATTATTGGCAGCCAAGACCCGGGTACTGCATCTTGGCGATCAGGAGATGGATCAGGTTTCCTCGGAGTTGAATCTGTCGCTGGAATTTCTAAGCGCAGGAATAGGAACTCTCTCGGGGGGCCAGTTTCAGAAAGTTTTGATTGCCTTTGCATTGCTTGGGCGTCCCAACGTGCTCCTTTTCGACGAACCGACGGCCAGTCTTGATGAACTCACTGAAGAGCGCATTTATGAATTGGTTCATCAGTTGCAAACTCAGAGAGGAATTACCCTTATTTTGGTATCGCACGACCTGAGCGTTGTGTATCGCTATGCGAGCCGGGTTTTGTGCTTGAGCAAAGGCGAGGTTTGCATGGGAGCGCCCAAGGAAATCATGACGCCTAAGACGCTCGAGGAATTGTACGGGGCTCCGCCCAAGTACTACCGTCACACCGAGGAACATTGAACGAACCACGGGCGGTTCGCTCGTGGAAAGAGGAGGGATCATCCAACGTGGACGCGGCTCACGGTTACGCGATATTGCTTGCCGCGTTTTTTGCCATCGCGGCTGGCCTGGTGGGATCTGTTGCCTTGATGAAGCGCATGGTGCTCGCCAGCGATGTTATGTCGCATCTGGCCCTTCCTGGACTGGGAATAGCCTTTCTTCTTAAGGGCAACCCGCTGGTTGGGGGAGGAGCGACTCTGTTCCTGGGAACGCTCCTCGTCTGGCAGCTTCAAAAGAAGACCGAACTGGCGACAGACGCTTCGATCGGCGTGGTATTCGCTGCATGTCTCGGAATCGGCGCGCTCATCACCCCGCACGAAGATCTGCTGGAAGCGCTCTTTGGCAACTTCCAGAAGCTATCGCTTCCCGGTTTCCTACTCGGGGCGGCAGCCGTCATTCTGGTTGTCGCCTTCCTCGCCGGCACGAAGGATCGATTGATCCTCGACCTTTTCTCCCCTGAGCTGGCGGCGGCAACCGGAGTGAACGTGGCGCGCCTGGACCTCGGGTTCCTGCTCGTGTTCAGCCTCACTATACTGATAGGCCTGCGTTTTATGGGAGCATTGCTCTCGAGTGCCTTGATCATCATCCCGGCCGCAACGGCGCGCCAGCTTACGGGCAGAATGGCTCAATTTGTGGCTGTCGCGTCTGCGGTCAGCTTGGTCTCGGTCGTAGCGGGGTTTCTAATCAGCGCGCTGATTTTCAAGACGTCGACGGTGGGCCCGACTATCGTCATCGTCTCCGTGCTTCTATTTGCTATGAGCCTGCTCAAGAAGAAGTGACGTAACGGCGCTTCCCTCAGAGAGAAGAGCTTGGGTTGCGAGAATGAAGAATCCTTCACATCGTGGCTCCCCTCGTGGGCTTGGCTCATGCAAATTTTGCCAAATCGCCGCTGGTAATGCTAAAGCAGCAATTGTGTTTGAAGATTCTATCTTCCTTGCGTTTCTGGATGAGAAACCACTTTTTGAGGGGCACTGCCTGCTGATCACACGCGACCATTACCAGACTTTCTTGGATCTTCCTCACGACCTCATCGGTCCGCTGTTCTTGAACGCGCAACACTTGGCCGAGGCAGTGCAAAGCGGGATGAGAGCCGAGGGGACGTTTATGGCCATCAACAATACGGTGAGTCAGAGCGTGCCTCATTTTCACATGCACGTCGTGCCTCGGCGCAAGGGGGACGGTTTGCGAGGTTTTTTCTGGCCTCGACGACGCTACCAGACCGAGGAAGAGCTTCTTGCAGTGCAAAACGCTCTGTCTCGTCATTGGTGATGAGCATATCTGCAATGAGAGCAAGATTCAGTTTTACATTTCAGGCTTCTATCGCATCGGGCTGATAATTATTAACGAGATTCGCGAATTCGCGAACAGATCGAGACCTTGTAGTTTGTTTGTCGAAGTGTTTTCAAGGGCTTACGTTTGGCTCTCATATTGCTCAACGATAAGCGAGGATCGAGGAGGAGTGTTACCGGCATGACAAAACACGACGATCAAATCAACTCGTACAAGACTAAAAGGAGAACGATCATGGCGAAGAAGACATTCGAAGAGAACGTCAGCGCCCAGTTGGAGAAAAGCAAATTGCAGATGAAAGAGATCGAAAAACTCGCCAAGGGAAAGGCGTCACAAGCGGTGATCGATACAATCGACGCCCTCAAGAACAAGAAACAAGAGATCCTGAAAAAGGCCCAGCAGCTAAAGAAGTCGGCCGATGCAAAGGCCAAGACTGCGATCGAGACAGACCTGGCCAAATTCAACGACTCGCTAGGACAAATCGCCACGGCCCTGAAGGGCCACCCGACCTCAACTCCGGGTCAACAGAAATAGGGAGAAGCAAGCTCTAAGGCTCGGGTCGACGAAGTCACCGTAAATAGATCGGCCAAGCAAGTTACTTTCCGCGCGGTTCGCAATCCCGCGAAGCAGGAGGGTGTTTTATGCCAAGGGAAAAAAGCTGCGAAAGGAAATACGACGAAGCTGCGAGCGAGAGCGTCGAAAGCGCCCTGCATCGAGCCAAGCTCGGCACGCTTCGTTCCGGCAAGGGCGGGATAGTTACGTCTCGAAAGCAGGCCATCGCCATAGGCCTTTCCGAGGCGCGCAAGGAAGGCGCCCGAGTACCGGCAAAACCTAGCTAATGTTGTAATTGATGGCCAATTCCAAGGGAGGGGACTATGTCAGACAGCTTTTGCGTCAGCATTACTTGCGCCAAGGACAACTGCGATAAGGCCACCGTCGGCTTCGTCGTGGCCAACACCGCGGTTGCGTCCGACAAGGATACGATGGTGTTTCTCAGCTCCGAAGGCGTCCGCCTTTCCCAGAAAGGCTACGCGGACAGCCTTAACGAATCAGGGTTCCCTCCCCTGAAGGAGCTGATCGACGACTTCGCCAAGGCGGGCGGCAAAATCTGTGTGTGCTCGGGGTGTTTTAAGAACCGCGATTTGGCGGAGAATAATCTGGTTGCGGGAGCGACGATCACGGGAGCCGATAAACTCGTTGAGTTCCTGAGCAGCGGCGCTCCTTGCGTCAGCTACTGAGATGGGCTGAGTTCGAAGGTGTCCGCTATAAGCACCTGCTCCTCGGTACCTGCCCTCGCGCGAGAGTCGTCCCGCTTTTTCCGCGTCTGTCTTGGACTCAGCGGAGTGATATCGTGAACGCGTCACACTGGAACAATGGCCGTTTCTATAACCCCAACGCCAGCGCGCCTCTGCGCAGCTTCTGGGACCTACTCCACTGGCTGTGCCATCGGCAGCCCGGTCCGTGGCCGGAGTGGATTCCGTCATCGCCCGGCCCGAAGCCGCCGGAACGCGTCAGGGAAGGCGAATTGCGCGTCACGTTCATCGGGCATGCCACCGTGCTCGTCCAGATGGATGGCAAAAACTTCCTCACTGATCCGATCTGGTCGCATCGCGCGAGCCCTTTTTCTTGGATTGGCCCGAAGCGCCATCGCGCACCGGGCTTGCGCTTCGAAGATATTCCACCCATCGACGCGATCCTTCTCAGTCACGATCATTACGACCACATGGACACGCCCACGCTCCTCCGCCTTCGCGCGGCTCATCGGCCGCGGATCTTGTGCTCTCTAGGCATCGGCCGGCGCTTGCAAAAGCTCGGATTCGATGCGCCGGATGAACTCGATTGGTGGCAATCGCTCGAATTCGCTCCAGCCCTTCGCATCCATTGCACCCCTGCGCAGCATTTCTCCGGCCGCGCACCGTGGGACCGCAATCGCACGCTTTGGTGCAGTTGGCTGATCGAATCTCGGCACGGCAATGTCTACTTCGGCGGCGACACTGGTCTCGGCCCACACTTCGCGGAGATTGCGCGCCGGTATCCGCCTCCGCGCTTTGCCCTGCTTCCCATCGGCGCTTTTCGCCCGGAATGGCTTATGGGGCCGGTTCACATGTCGCCAGATCACGCGCTCCATGCGCACCGGATCCTCGGAGCCCGCGCGAGCGCCGGAATTCACTATGGAACTTTTCGCCTCGCCGACGATGGTCGTGCCGAGGCCGTGGATCGTCTCCGCGCGCTCGTGGCGCAGAGTCCGATGCCCGAAGATTTCTGGATTCTCAAGGAAGGAATCGGCCGCGACGTTTTCCCGAATGAGCAACGCCATTGCGCACAGGAGATGATGGCGTGGTTGCCTCGTCGCGCCGGCGATGAGATGCGTTAATTCTTGAAGTCTGCTTGCGCTTTTTGGCGCCAAGACAGGAAGCGCGCCTAAATCCTAAGCGCAGATAGTTCTTGCTTGGGCCGGGCCATTGGGGCGTAGCTCATTTCCAGATTGTCACGCCTCGACGCAAAGGAGATGGATTGAGGCCTATATGAAACTCAATGAATACCGGAAGAAGCGTAACTTCGGTGCGACACCGGAGCCGCAAGGCGCAGGCAGTGCCGAGAAGAAGGGGAATGGATCGCTCATTTATGCCATACAGAAGCACATGGCCTCGCATCTGCACTACGACCTTCGTCTGGAATGGCGCGGCGTACTCTTATCTTGGGCTGTGCCCAAGGGCCCCTCGCTCGATCCGGCGGTGAAGCGCCTCGCGATGCAGACGGAAGATCACCCGGTTGAGTACGCCGACTTCGAGGGGGTGATTCCCGCCGGCCAATATGGAGCGGGAACGGTGATGCTTTGGGATAAAGGAACCTGGCAGCCGGAAAGCCCTGATGTGGACGCTTCATTGCGGGCGGGAGAAATCAAGTTCACGCTTCATGGGAAAAAACTCCAAGGCTCATGGGTCCTGATTCATACCCGGGGCTTTGGGAGCAATCCCGACCGATCCACCTGGTTGCTAATCAAACATCGCGATCAGTATGCATCCACGAAAGATGTGACGCAGGAAGAGCCACGGTCTGTGGCGAGCCAGCGTCTTCTTGCGGAGATCGCACGGGACGGAGGAGGCGACATCGAGAGAGCTTCGATGGGCGATCCGGCCATCAAGGGGCCACGCGCACCCGGCGCGAAGTCAGCGCCAGGACGCATTGTGCGGAGAAAGCAGGCACTATGACGGACAGGATTCCATTTCGCGTTCAGCCCATGCTGGCGACCCTCGTCAGCCAGCCCTTCCACAAACCGGGCTGGGTCTATGAAGAGAAATACGACGGGTTTCGGATCCTCGCCTATAAGGAAGGGGACAGCGTCAGCCTTCTATCCAGAAACGGCAAGGACCGTAATCAGACATACTCGAACATCGCGGCTGCCGTCGCAAAGCTTCCATATCGCACCCTGCTCCTCGACGGCGAGGTAGTCGCCTTCGATGACCACCAGGTCTCCCGCTTCCAGCTTCTCCAGGAAGGTAAAGTTCCGCCGTTCTACGCGGTCTTCGACTGCCTTTACGAAAGCGGGCGTGACCTGCGTGCAGAGCCACTCTCCGCACGGCGGGGCCCCATGGAGGCGGCGATTCGGGGAAGCGAGCGTCTTTTCCCATCTCACCGTCTGGACGAAAACGGGCTTGCGGCCTTCCGGGTGGCGAAAGCAAAGGGTTACGAGGGAATGGTCGCCAAGGACAACTCATCTCCGTACGTCGAAGGGCGCTCAAGGAAGTGGCTGAAATGCAAGGTGCATCAGGAGGATGAGTTTGTCATCGGGGGTTACACCAGCCCGGGGGGCTCACGTACGCACTTCGGCGCCCTTTTGCTCGGCGCATATCATCGCGGAGAGTTGCGCTACGTTGGCAAGGTCGGTACTGGGTTTGATAGAAAGCTGCTCGCCTCGCTCTTTGAAAAGTTCCAGCCTTTGGTTCGAAAACAATCCGCTTTCGTCGATCCACCGCCGGAGAGGGGGGTGACGTATCTCGCCCCGCAGCTCGTGGCCCAGATCGCTTATGAGGAGTTGACGGCTGATAAAAAGTTGCGCCAGCCGGTCTTTTTGGGGCTGCGCGACGATAAGAGTGCGAAGGAATGTTTTCTCCCAGGAGAAACGAGATGACACGCGCAAGACGTAATCAAATGCCCCCCGGTCAGTTGCCCATCGTGGTTTCGCATCCGGATAAGGTCTTCTGGCCTGAGCAAGGCTATACGAAGCTGGACCTGATTGAATATTACAACGCGATATTCCCCAAGCTCTCACCCTACGTAAAGGATCGCATACTGACTCTCGAGCGCTGCCCCGATGGAATGGGAGGCGAGTGCTTCTTTCAAAAACAGATACCCAAGGGTATGCCTGCCGGAACGCCAACCAAGCGGATCGCGCATGAAGACAAGGCCGGCGACTTCACTGATTATGTGGTGGGCGGCTCCCTAGTCACGCAGCTCGCGCTTGCCAACTTGGGTTGCATTGCCGTGCACGTCATGGCGGGCCGTGCGAGTTCGCCCCGGCAGCCGGATTGGGTAATTATTGATCTTGATCCCGAGACCGGAAAGTTTGCAGATGCCGCGCGTGCAGGATTGCATGTCAAAGCAGCCCTGGACGCTTTGAAACTGGTATCCTTCGCCAAGACCACGGGTAGCCGGGGCATGCATGTCGTGGTGCCGATCCGCACAGGGCCGGATGCGGACGAAGTTCTCGCCTTCGCCGAATCATTTGTCGCGGCCGTGGCGGCTGCGCACCCGGATGAATTGACGGTGGAGCATTCGATCGCAGCGCGGCGCGATCGCGTCTACTTGGATCCATTTCGGAACGGCTTTGGTCAAACCATGGCGGCGCCTTATTCCGTCCGGCGGCACGAGAAAGCGCCCATTTCGACCCCCTTGAAATGGTCGGAAGTTAAGCCTACACTCGTGCCTTCTGATTTCAACATGGGGAATTTTGCCATGCGGCTTAAGAGTGCCGACCCCTGGAGTGATTTCTTTGAGAGTCGCCAGTCGCTGAAGGATGCAATGGCCGCTGTGAAGAGGCTGTAAACCGATGGTGTGGGTTTGGTCATGTGACCGGACGATGTGACCGCAAACTGTCAAAAGGGTTCCGATTTTAGCGGTTCGAACTTAACTCACAAAGGAGAAAGAAACATGAACATGTTGCGCAACACTTCGTTGATTATATGCCTGGCGCTCGTCGCACTGAGTGCCGGCTGCTCGTCAAAGCCCCCCGCTCCACCTCCTGACACCCGCGCCGCCGATGTGCAAGCGGTCAAGGACGTGGAGGCGGCCTGGCTTAATACCAAGGATGCCGACAAGTGGGCCAGCTACTATGCGGAAGATGGCAGCGCGCTGTACCCCGGGGCCGCGACACTGGAGGGGAAAGACGCCATCAAAGCGGCGATGGTGCCGTATTTTGCTGATCCCAATTTTTCGCTGACTTTCCAGTCCACACGGGCGGTGGCCTCCAAGGGCGGCGACATGGTCTATTCGCAGGGCACTTACACCATGACCACCACCGACCCGAAGAATAAGAAGAAAACCATCACCGACAAGGGAAAGTATCTGACGGTCTACATGAAGCAGGCCGACGGAAGCTGGAAGGCAGTCGCCGATACATATAATTCCGATTCGGCTAAGTAGGCGTCTGGCTCCTGCATATGACCACTAACATGTAGCCACGGTCACTGCTCTCGTGACCGTGGCTGTTCCTTCGATGAGAACGGAGCAGGGGAATCTTGCGCGCAAGGGATAGATGAAGCACTCGGAAGATGGGCGGCGGTTGAATTACAATACCTTTGCTTATGAAAAGGCGACGATAGAAGGGCTCCATTCCGGTTAAGCGAGAACTTGCGCCACTGATTTCGAGCGCCTCTCTCGCTTACTTTGAGGTGCAAAATGAAACTGATGGATCCAGAAAACCGCGTTGCACCGAAGAAAATCTTATTGGCCACAGATTTCTCCCCCGCGTCAGAGGCCGCGCTGCCTCACGCATTGACTATCGCAGGTCAGTACGGGTCCAAGCTCCACATTGCCCACGTGATCTCTCCCGAATTTAGGGATCTCCAGCCATCTGAGACGACAGCGGCCCAGATCCAGCAGGAGCGCGGATTTACCGAACAAAAACTGGAGCCTTTGCTCAGCGCCGTGCGTCAAAAGGGCATTTCGTGTCAACCCCTGGTCGGAGAGGGCGTGATCTGGGACGTTCTTCTGGATATGATCCACCAAAACGACATCGACCTGATCATCGTGGGAACTCACGGACGGCGAGGCCGGAGTAAGCTACTGCTAGGCTCCGTAGCGGAGGAGGCCTTTCGAATGGCGCCGTGTCCGGTGCTCACAATAGGCCCGAAAACCTCGGAGACATCGTCGGTGGATGTTCAACTGGGTCACATTCTTTACCCTGTGGAGTTCGTCCCCGACTCCAGCGGTGCCGCGGCTTACGCTGTCTCATTAGCTGAGGAATACCATGCCAAGCTGACCTACATGAAGGTCTTTGAGAACATGGTTCCGTCCCCGGAGGAGAAAGCCCAGATCCAGGAACCCGTCAGGCACTGGATGGATGATCACATCCCGGCAGATTCGGACCTACGTGCGCGAACGAGCTTTGAGCTCGGGTTCGGCCCTACGGCGGAAGCCATTCTCAAGTTCGCCAGTGACCGCGGCGTGGACTTGATCGTGATGGGCGTGCGACGTTTGGACCCGGTCATGGCTGCTCACCTTGACAAGCCTGACACTGCCTACGAAGTGGTCTGCACCGCGCCCTGTCCGGTGCTCACGGTGCGCTGAAGTTCACCCATTGGCCTTCAGTCGGCGCACCGGAAAGCTGGACACCAGGAAGAGCGATCACCGATCGCCAACGCGCCCCTCGGACCCCGGCGCCGGATTACCCGGAGCGGCATCATTCGCTGACTGGCTCGGCATTTCTTGCTGGCACTGATGACCGTGTATGGTCATGTGACCGGGCGATGTGACCTCGAACCGTCGGATCAGGGCCAATTAAAACCGATCAGCGGGACTCCTCGAGCCTCCCCGCCGGAAAGAAGGTAGACCTCATGCCGCCCGCAGTTGAGACTCTCGGTTTGACTCGCCGCTTTGGATCATTGACTGCGGTGAGCGAGCTGTCCTTGAGCGTCGCGGTGGGCTCGATCTTCGGCCTGCTGGGGCCAAATGGCGCCGGTAAGACCACGACAATAAAAATGCTTACCACGATGCTCCCGCCGAGCGCCGGCAAGGCCAGAGTGTACGGGTTTGATATTGCTCGCCAAACCGTCGAAGTTCGGCGCAGCATCGGATACGTATCGCAGATGCTTTCGGCCGACGGGGGACTGACCGGATACGAGAACCTGCTGTTATTTGCAAGGCTGTATGGGATTCCGCAGCGGCAGCGCCGGGAACGCATCCTCGAAGCGCTGGAGTTCATGGGCCTGAGTGAGTCCGCCAACGTGCTCGTACGAAACTACTCCGGCGGCATGATCAGGCGCCTGGAGATTGCGCAATCGATGATGCACCGGCCGGCCGTCCTTTTTCTGGATGAGCCGACGGTGGGTTTGGACCCGGTGGCGCGGCATGCGGTGTGGGCACATCTTCGCGGACTGCGCGATCAGTTTGGAACGACCATCCTTATGACGACCCATGATATGGAAGAAGCGGACGAGCTCTGCGAGACGATCGCCATCATGAACCTCAGCCGGGCAGTCGCCATAGGCTCACCCGCCACCCTGAAGGCCCAAGTGGGGCCGCAGGCAAACCTGGACGATGTCTTCATTCATTACGCTGGAGGTTCAATTGAGTATGGAGGGAACTACCGCGACACCGCCCAAATGCGCCGTACCGCCAGCCGTCTCAGCTAAGGCGCCTGCCATCCCCGCCTTCATTCGCGACACGCTGGCGCTGGCGGATGTCGAACTCCGAAAACTCGGGCGCGACCCCCTTGAACTCCTTACACGGGCGATCCAGCCGGCGTTGTGGCTGCTAATATTCGGACAGGTCTTTGGCCGGATCAAGGCCATCCCAACCGGCAACCAGAGCTATCTCACATTCTTGGTGCCAGGAATCCTGGCCCAGAGCGTGCTCTTCATCGCCATCTTTTACGGCATTAGCGTGATCTGGGAACGTGATCTGGGCATCCTTCAAAAGTTGCTGGTGACTCCGGCGCCCCGCAGTGCATTAGTCCTCGGCAAGGCGCTGTCAGCAGGAGTGAGGGGATTATCCCAAGGTTTCATCATCTACCTGCTTGCCATCACGCTCCGAATCCCTCTCCGCTTCGAGGTGGGGGCGATTCTGGGGGTCGCCGGCTTCATCATCCTGGGCTCCGCGCTGTTTTCTACCTTCTCGCTCGGAGTGGCATGTGTCGTGAGGACGCGAGAACGCTTCATGGGCGTCGGTCAGGTGCTCACCATGCCACTATTTTTCACCAGCAACGCTATTTATCCTCTGAGCATCATGCCTGCGTGGCTGCGCGCCCTGGCTAAGGTCAACCCGTTGAGTTATCAGGTTGACGCGCTGCGAGTGTTGATGGTTCAAGGAGGGCAGTCCTTATTCGGGCTCGGCAAAGACTTCACTGTGCTGCTATTTATTCTGGTGCTCTTTGTTCTGCTAACAGCAAGACTTTATCCGAACGTAGTCCGGTGACCCACCCAAGGGATTCCCCCTGCGGGACGTGAAAAGTGCGGAAGGTGTCGTTACATCCGGTCCAAGGAAGGTCTCCTGCCTGGGGACGGTTGGGCCTGGATGGCGCTGGCTATTGGCCTGCGCAAGATATGAGCGGAAAGGCGAAGGGCTTTCGTGCTACACTTATCAGCCGGGCCACTCACAATTCAAAAGGGCAAACAAGAGAGGAGAGCCTCAATGGTAGGAAAACAGAACCATGAGCATCGTACCGATAAGGTCAGCGCACAACCCCGTTTTCATCAGGCTGCGCGTGAGATTCAGTCTTACGGAACGGTGAGCCACCTGCTGCCGCTCGGGCTTGAGGAGCCGGTTCGTCTGGAAATGACCGAGCAACTCAACCTTCTGCTTGCTGATACCATGACCCTCCGCGACCTGTATAAGAAATCCCATTGGCAAGTGGCGGGCGCCACCTTCTATCAACTCCATCTGCTCTTCGACAAGCATTATGGCGAGCAAGTGGAACTGGTGGATGCCATCGCTGAGCGGGTTCAGTTGCTGGGGGGCGTCAGCATTGCAATGGCCGCCGATGTTGCTGAGACCACACGAATCACGCGCCCTCCACGCGGTCGTGAGGAAGTACCTGTACAGCTATCCAGGTTGCTGGATGCGCACCAGGTCATCATTCTGGAGAGCCGCAAGCTGGCGCGCCGAGCCATTGAGATCGGCGACGAGGGCAGCAACGATCTCCTGGTCGGCGAGGTCCTGCGCACCAACGAGTTGCAGGTCTGGTTTCTGAGCGAACACCTCGTGAGGGAGCCGTTGGTCGAGGCGAAGTGACCATCGCCTGACGCCTGAACAAACTTGTGATGGAATGCCGAAGGAATTCGGAGTAGGAACTAGTGATGGAGTCTACTCAACTACCAGAATCGCCTGAAAAGGCCGGGGCCACATCTAGCAATGCGCCCGGTTGGATATCCGTATTGGACGATACCGTGTTGCTCGAAGGCCGCATGGCGCCGGTCTATCCGCGGGGAGTGAATGTCCTTCTGGCTCGCGTTGGCGGCGCGGTCTACGCCGTTTCGGGCAAGTGCGCGCACATGGCGTGTCCGCTGTCCATGGGAAGGCTGGAGGGCTACACAATCGTCTGCCCATGCCATGACTGGCGTTTCGATGTTCGAACAGGCAGCTTCCTCGATGCGCCGGAACTTGGCCTCACTGTGTACCCGACAAAGCTCGAGGCGGGCAGACTATTCGTTAACCTCGGTTGAAAGGAGATGGCATGAAAAAAGTCAGCATGTATACTCTCTCAACTTGTCCCTGGTGCCGCAAGGCGAAGAAGTTCTTCGCTGACCGCAACATCCCATTCACTTACATCGACTACGATCTCGCTGACGAGGCGACCCAGGGAAGGATTATGCAGGAGCTCGATGCCGCCGGCGTCACTGGCTTCCCGTACGTCAAGATCGGCAACGAGATCATCTCGGGCTATCAGCCGGAACGCTATGCGAGCGCGCTGAGATCGTAAGGGGGCGTGGAATGGAAACTGAAGCAAGGAAAAAGGCGCTTCACTATTTCTTCGACAAGGTCGTCGGGCCGTTGGGCTTCAAGTTCACACCCGACGTGGAGTTGGTGGACTTTCTGCTCGAACAGGAGGTGATGCTCGAAGGCAAGCACGGCACCCCCTTCTGCCCCTGCCAGCCGCTGCGCCACGACCGCGCGCGCGACATGCAGATCGTCTGCCCATGCATTCCCTTCCACCGGAAACATTTCGACGCTATCAAACGCTGTTGGTGCGGCCTCTTCGTCCACAAGGATGTGATCGACCCCGATAGCCTGCCCCAACTGTCGCCAAAGGACGTGGGCCTTGAGTGACAAGTTCATCCCCGCAATAAGCACCGATGAGATCGCGCCCGGCGGGATGAAAAGCGTCGAGCTCGAAGGGCACGAGATCGTCATCTGCAATTGCGACGGAGTTTACTACGCCATCCAGCGACGCTGCGGACACATGAACGCGCCGCTAGAATTGGGCACGCTCGACGGCAAGGTCGTCACCTGCCCCATGCACTGCGCCCAGTTCGATGTCAGCACCGGCCAAGCGCTTTCCGGCCCGGTTCCAGCAGACATCGGCAACGAGAGCCTTCCGCCCAGACTGGCCGCATACCTGGAGCACGTCGGCACGCTGATGAAGGACGTCCGCACGGAATCCATCCGCACCTACGAGACGAAAGTCGAAGCCGGCTGGGTCCATGTCGCGCATTGAGCTAGGAGAATCCAGTGCGGAGGCCTGCCCTTCCGCACATACCAGACACCTGACACCTGGAACCTGCTCTTCCCCGCCTACCGCCTACGACCTACGACCTAACTCATTTATTTTCAGCAACATTCCCGCTTTCGGCGCGTAACCTCCTTTGTTTTCTACGACATTCCCGCCTAGGCCTTTAGTTTTCCACAGCGGTCCTTTGTTTTCAATAACATTCCAGCATCGTGCGTTCACTTTTTAGAGTTACTAGTTCTTTCTCTCCATCTCGGCCGCGACGTCTTGTCGTAGACTCCACACGGGCCAAGAGTCCCGCCAACTCGAACTCCCCTCAAAAGCAGCGGGCAGCAGGCAGTAAACCGATGGCCGTCGGCGGATAGCAAATGCCCTCGATTCTGACTCATGATTCCTGAATCCTGAATCCTGTTCTTCCCTCACCCACCGTCTAGTTCGTATCACATCCCTAGTGTAGTGCGTCTGACGCTCCTTTACATTTGGGAGGCTGGCGCGGAGCACAAGTGTCATTCCGAGCGTAGCGAGGAATCTCGCTCTGATTCTCTCTTCCCAGGAAGCCGCGCCAGAACCAGAGCGAGATTCCTCTCCCGCCACTACGGGATCGGAATGACACACACTTTGCGCTTCGGCGGGTTTCTAATGCCGGGCGACGTCAAATCCGATACTCGTGTAGCCCCCCTTGCGCTCGCCTGCCCGCCGGCGCCTTCCGTCCCGCCAATTTGGCTTCGATTCCACGCAGAAGGCGGTTTTTGGCCCCTTTTTGGGGTTTGATTTGGGTTCGTTTGGGCTCAAAAGGCAGTTCGTTTTTAGCCCCGAAAAACGCTAACTCCTTTCTTTTCAATAAATCCTTAGGTTCGTTCCCACTATTTAGTATCTTTTTTCATTTTCCGCGCCTTCTTTCCCCTTGCCAGGTCCATTTCGCCTTCCCTTGCCACATCCGCAGCCATTTGCTAGCGCTCCCTTGCGACAACCAGAATAGGCTACCATGAGTCGGATCGCTTGTCAAGTGCAAAGTGCAGGGAGGAGTTTCCTCATTTTTTTGTTCGTGGGATGCGATTCACCTTATTCGACGCGCTGTCGTGAGTGCGGCACTTCTTTTAAGATGTTGATCGCCGACCTCGGCCGCAGGGCGGCTTTAGTGAAAATAAAGGCTTTTCCGCTAGCCTCGTCAACTTGGGAAGTCGCGCGCGGCCGCTCCAAAAGTGGCTAGACCGTCCTTATGGAGTCGAAATTGAAGTGTTCGTAACCCATCACTTCTTGAGATTTGTATCCGCCTTGTTTTCAGTATTTACACCGAATTCATGCCAAATTTTGAGGAAACTCCTGCAAAGTGCAGGTGCCTCAAACGTAGAGGCGGCTTTACGCCGCCACGTGGCGATCCCGCAGACGCGGGATCGCCGCTACAACTCCAAAATGAGACACCGCCGTGCCGCAGAGGAGGGCAAAATGCGCCCATCTCTACCCGCTTTCATTGCTGTAGCCTGGCGAAAACCGGTGCCCACGTTTAAGGCGCGGTCCAGGCGCGGTCAGCAAGCTCAAATTGAGCTTGACAAAATGTCCCTCAGTGGGTTATTAGTTGCATGTAAGTTCATTCTGGAGGCAGCCGGGCGCTCTATGCAGACGAAGGATCATCTTCTTGGAATCTGTTGTTTGGGGTGTAGTTGCGTCCAACCGATGATGCCTGGCGGAGGGCACGAGATCTAAGCGAGACGAAAACCCGACGACAGTCTTCTCAGCCCGTTCGCCAGGACAACCGATGGCGGACGGGCTTTCGTGTATTAGGGCCCTTCGAAGACAGATGTTGTTTCCGGATTCCGACGTAGTTTTTGATGAAGCTTTAACTTCAGTTCGGGCGCCACGGGCGAGGGTATCATTCGCAGCCCGTCATTGTTCAGGCCCAATGGATTGCACTGGCGCCCGCCATTTGCGAGCGCGGCAACGGTTGAACGCCCGATGTGGCACTAATTCACTGTACCCAAAGGAGGAGCTATGAGTGAAGTGTTGAAGGAAGTTCTGGCAGCGAACGAGGCCTACGCCGCGAGTTTCGGAGGAAAGGCAGGGCTCGCCATGCCGCCGGCGCGGCGTTTTGCCATACTGACCTGCATGGATGCCCGGCTGGACCCGGCGAAGTACGCGGGACTCCGTGAAGGCGACGCGCACATCATTCGCAATGCGGGGGGACGCGCCAGCGACGATGCGATCCGCTCGTTGGTGATTTCCTACAAACTGCTCGGAACCCGCGAGTGGTTTGTTATCCACCATACCGACTGCGGAATGCTGACTTTCACCAATGAGGTCATACGGGGGCTGCTTGAGCACAGCCTGGAAACCGCCGCGCTCGAGGGTGGCAAATGGAAAGACGTTGGCCGAGGGCCCGGCTCAACGGCAGGAAATTACATCGAGTGGCTGACTATCCGCAACCAGGAGAAAAGCGTGGTCGAGGACGTGGTCAGGATCAAAACGCATCCGCTCGTCCCCGCCGGCATTCCGGTGTACGGGTACGTCTACGATGTCAAAACCGGAAAACTGGTCGAGGTGCCGGAGGCAACGAAGGCGGGAGCGGCGAAGTAGGGGCCACGGGGCGCCGCAATGCCCGGCAGCGGCGCCCCGTGTGCAAGCGGGAGACTCTTCGCCCTCGCATGACACGCGCGGGGTGGCGCAGAGCATAGCTCTGCGGCCCACGCGGGTGGCGCGGTAACAACACTACCAGAATGGGGTAGACACCAAGTGGCATGCTTGTTAGGCTATAGGACATGGGCAGCCTTATCGCCAACCCCCTTGAATCAAGACCAACACATGGCGTCTTGCTTGCCAGCCAGCGACCTTCTTCTACCGGTGCCGGACTCCACTCGAGGCAAGGTGGTGAACCATGAAGGTCAGACTTTGGGGTGTGCGTGGTACAACGCCGACCCCGGAAAGAGCGAATGCGCGATACGGCGGCAATACATCTGCCGGACTCCACTCGAGGCAAGGTGGTGAACCATGAAGGTCAGACTTTGGGGTGTGCGTGGTACAACGCCGACCCCGGAAAGAGCGAATGCGCGATACGGCGGCAATACATCGTGCGTCGAGGTCAGGCTCGACAACGACACCCTCATCATCCTGGACTGTGGCAGCGGGCTGAGGGCGCTGGGCAAGAGCCTCATGCGCGAATTCGGTGACCGGACGGTCCAGGCTCATATCTTCCTCACGCACTTCCACTGGGACCACATTCAGGGCATTCCGTTTTTTCTTCCTCTTTACAGAAAGGGCAACACCTTCCTTTTCCACTCCCCTCTGCGCCGGGGGTCCGAGTTGCAGCAAATTATCGAAGGCGTAATGGGGAAGCCCTACTTTCCGGTAGACATGAGCGCCATGGGAGCAAAACGCCACTTTCTCGACTTGGAGGAGGGCCTTGTCAATATTAACGGGGCAGTGATCAGCTCCGCGCCGCTCCATCATCCGCAGGGATGCGCCGGCTACCGGATCGAGGCGGACGGCCGGGTGTTCGTCCTGGCGACCGACACCGAGCCAAGGTCCCCACTCCATGATCGCGCGGTGCGTGATCTGGCCCAAGATGCCGACCTTCTGTTGTATGACTCCCAATACACGCCTGACCAGTTGGAATGGGAAAAGAAAGGTTGGGGGCACAGCTCATGGCAGGAGGGGGTGCGTATCGCCCAGGAACGAGGCGTGAAGCGGCTGGTGCTGTTCCACCACGACCCCGATAGTGATGATGCGTTCGTGGACAGCCTGGTCGCGCAGGCACGGGAGGAGTTCCCTAACACCATGGGAGCCGCCGAAGGGCTTGAATTCCATCTCAACACGGGCGAGGCCACCGAAGTCGGCAGGTCACAGGGCGCCGGCCTCCGTGCTCAGCGGCGATATCGCATGGAGTTGCCTGTCCGCCTCATCTGGGAGGATCCGAGGGGAGAGACGAAGGAGGCCGCCGGCGTGGCGCGGAATATTTCCAGCTCGGGGATTTATTTTGTCGGGCCAGATGACCTCCGCCTGACTCCGAACATCAAACTGGAACTGCTGATTCCCCACGAAATCACCCACCACGGCGACCTGCTCGTCCGCCTTGACGCCACGGCGGTTCGCTACGAAAGCCTGGAAGAAACCACCGCGGACGGCCAGCCTCGCCTTGGCGTGGCAGCCCGTTTGGACACACCCCTCGGCCCTTCTCCCACGAAAAAGGAAAAATCCTCTTAGAATTTCTCATTTGGAGAATCGGACGCCCCACAGCCGATATTATCCCGGATTTCTGAAATGAGCTCTTTCCAAGGAACCTTTGGGCGTCAGTTTTCATCAGTATTCACGAGAGTACGAAGCATAGGCTTGGCGCATGTCGCGCCTGAAAAGAATCAGCAGAGCGTTGGAGTTCAATGGAGATGGGTCAAGGGAGAGTTGCCTCGATACACATTGCTCCAGGAGCGGCAGTTGCGATGTCAACCGTAGAACAAGTGCGGGCCGTCGCCGCAAAGGGACTCGAAGGGGACCGGTACTTCCTCGGCCTGGGCAGTTTCTGGAAGCCCAAACCGGATTACGAGGTGACGCTCATCGAGATCGAGGCACTGGAAGCGCTCGAACGTGACTACGGCGTAGCGCTCGTGCCCGCCGAGGCACGTCGAAACATTGTGACACGCGGCGTCGCGCTCAACCATTTGGTGGGCCGAGAGTTTCAAGTGGGCGAGGCCATCCTGCGAGGTCTCAGGCTGTGCGAACCGTGCGCGCACCTTGAACGGCTGACGCAGCGAAATGTGATTCCAGGACTCACCCACCGCGGTGGCTTGCGGGCTCAGATCCTCATCGGAGGCACCATCAAGGTTGGTGACCGGGTGGAGCAAGTCGCCTCGCAACTAACCCCTCACCCGGCCCGCGACGGCTGGTGAAAGCGCCGTCGCGGGCCACCCTCTCCCCAAGGGAGAGGGCTATATTTCCGACTTGGGGACTCGCGGTGTCCAGCCAAAGATGTTGGACATGCTCAGCCCCTTGGGAGAGGACAGACCCACTTTGCGAGGTGCCCGGGCTCAACAATTCTGCAACGGGCCGCGGAATCAACTGCCCGGGGCAAAGTAAGGAGCCAGCTTATCGAAAGTGGTGAAGAGGTCTTCGGGCTGGATGCGGGTCTCCCCGATGACCGTCATGAAATTGGAATCCCCCGTCCAGCGTGGTAGCAAGTGCAAGTGTAGGTGATCCGCCACGCCGGCGCCTGCACATCTCCCCAGATTCATTCCCAGATTAAACCCTTCAGGGTGATAGCAATCTGTTAATGCGGCTTGGAGCCGCCGCGCCAACTCCATCATCTCGACGAGCGTAGCGGGTTGGACTTCCTCCAGGCCGGCTATATGAGCATAGGGGATGACCAGTGAGTGACCAGTCGTATAGGGATAGAGGTTGAGAAGGATGAAGTTAAAGCGGGCGCGGTAGAGAAGCAGGTTGGCGCGGTCGCGTGAAGGTTCGGTCGCACCCGTTTCGCAAAAGACGCAACCGCCCGTCTTGCCTGCCTGGCTGACATAGCGAAACCGCCAAGGACTCCAAAGGTAGTCCATAATCGGCATGCCGTCCCGAGAGGCGAGGGTGCCCGCTAAGAAGCGGCCGGGCCCGAAGGCTCGGCGGGCGGTGCAGCGGGGGGCGAGGAAGGCGTGGCGGCCACCGCAGCACTGTTGACGAGATCCTTCAACTCCTTGCTGGGATTAAAGTATGGAATCTTCTTGGCGGGCACATCCACCCGCACACCGGTCTTGGGATTGCGCCCGATGCGAGGCTTGCGCTGCCGCGTACGAAAGCTGCCGAAGCCCCGTATTTCAACCTTATCACCGGCGCGAAGCGACTTCACAATGCTCGCGAAAATCGTTTCGACGATGACCTCGGAGTCCTTGCGGCTCATCTCCACGGCCCGCGAAACATCCTCAATCAGCTCTGCTTTGGTCATGTTTAACTCCTGGTGCGATATGTCCGGGACTGCCGGCTTTCGTTCGCGTCGCTCAGAGAGCTTCGC